>Ga0307510_10011430_pt1 | contig 10545 bp, 7 predicted proteins | sample 12_EM_MG_FD_207224 | JGI IMG/M metagenome (GOLD analysis project Ga0307510, IMG submission 207224) | Populus trichocarpa ectomycorrhiza microbial communities from riparian zone in the Pacific Northwest, United States - 12_EM | ecosystem: Host-associated > Plants > Roots > Unclassified | place...
TGGTGCCGGCGAGCAGGAGCGGGATCGCCAGCATTCCGAACCACAACAGCGGGCTGCTGGCGAAGGAGGCCAGTGTCTTGATCACCAGCATGTCCAGCAGCACTTTGTAGATACGGGACAGGCCGTACTTGGACTGGCCGAAGCGCCGCGCATGATGCCGGGCCTTGACCTCGGCAATACGTGGCGCCGCAATCGAAGCCATGGCCGGAATGAACCGGTGCATCTCCGAATACAACGGGATGTGTTTGATCACCGCGGCCCGGTAGGCCTTCAGTGAGCAGCCGTTGTCCTTGATGGGTACCTTGGTCACTTTGCCGATCAGCCAGTTGGCGATTTTGGACGGAATCTTGCGGGTGATGAGCTTGTCCTGCCGCTTGAACCGCCAGCCCACCACGATGTCGTAGCCGGATTCGATCGTTTCCAGAAACATCGGGATATCCAGCGGGTCGTTCTGTAAATCGCCATCCATGGTGACCAGGACGTCACCGGAGGCGTATTCGATCCCGGCGGCCATTGCCGCGGTCTGGCCACAGTTGCGACGGAACTTGACGACCTTCACCCGGGGGTCGTTCTGCGCAATCTGAATGGCCTTGGCCAAGGTGGAGTCCTTGCTGCCGTCATCCACCAGCACCATTTCATAATCCATGCCGGTAGGATCCAACGCGTTCGTCAGAGCCTCGTACAGCGGGTCGACGTTGTCCTCTTCGTTGTAGAGCGGCGCAATAACTGATAAATGCGGCCGCGCATTAGGGTGCTCAATCAGCATCAATGGCCATATCCCCTGGCTTGACAGTCACAATGATAACGCCGCGCTGGCCTTATTGTTGCCCGACGAATCGGGCCTTTTTTGTTGCGCGGAGCAGCCGGCAAAAACCACGCTTTTTGCCGGCGGAAAAGAACCCGGGCTCCGCGCGGCCAGTGCCGCGCCAATAAACTAGATACCGTAGGCATTGTACCGCCGTACGTGCGGTACGTCACACAAACGGGTTGCAGTTGGGAACGCGAGCGTTATGTTGCGTTCGGCCAGGCAATCGTTTCTCCACCCAGGCGTGCTTCCTGCCACAACATCCGGCGCAGGCGCAGATGCCCGAACTTGCTCAAACCGAGCTGGGGAAGCTGTGAAACATATTGTTTCACGGCCTTTAACTTCAGCTCCCGGTGCCTCGGGCCGGCGCCGGTGCGTTGCCACGTGAGCGTCCCGCCGAGAATGCGGGCCGCGGGCATTTCCGGGACCGATCCGTTTGGTGTGGCGCTGCGATCGAACGAGTAGGGCTGCTCGGCATACAGTCCCACACTCCGGCAGGTCAGGCCGTGAGACAACAGTCCGTTGGTGAGCGCGGCATGGTCCACATGCGCGAGCGGAAATCCCGGCACGAGCACGGTGTCGGCCCCGGCCGTTGCGGCAGTAACCTGGGATATAACTTCCTCCATGCTGCCGCGGCGCTCGTAGGGGTCGGCGCCAAACTCAAACCAACGCGGTGTCACGCCGAGAATGTCACAGGCAGTGCGGTCCTCGCGCCGGCGCTGTTGGGCGGCTTCGCCTTCGGTGGCAAATCCTGCCTTGCGGTCCCATTCGTCCGTGGGCGCATTGGAGCCCGGTGCGCAGGCAAACACCGTCAGAATTTCAACTCTCGCTCCGGACTCGGCAGCGTGAGCGATCGTTGCACCCACCGACAACACGGCGTCGTCCAAATGGGGTGAGACCACCACCAGGTGGCCTCTGAGGCGCTGATCCAGCAATGTTTCAAGACCCTTTAGCGAGTACCGGGAAGAACAACGCCAAGGCCCGGCGTACCCCCAGGTTGAACGGCTGATCCATCAGCAATACGAGCAGGAAATAGCCAACCCCGCCGGCGGCGAGGCCGGCCGCAACTCCCGCTGTACCGGGTACGACCGAGGCACCGAACCACGCCGCAGCACCGGCAAGCGACGAAAGAATGACGAGCGCCACCGCGGTTCGGAACGTTCTGCCCAGTATCTTAACAAACCACGGCGGCGCTGCCTTGGCTCCCGCGATGGCGACCACGATGGCCGTGAGAATCCGCGCCGCGCCGATGCCGATCAGGCCGTAGGGACCGGCCAGGAGGGCCACGGATGTCACCAGCACGACGTACTGGGTGAGCTCTGCGGCGAACAGCCGTCCGCCCCAGCCTAAAGCCTGCAGAAGGAAATACACGACGTTGAAAGAAACTTCACACGCGTAGCCGATTGCCAACAGGATGATCATGACCGAAGTGCCTTTCCAGGCCGGCCCGAGCACATCGTGCTCGAGGGAGGGGGCGAGTCCAATGATCAGGCCGGTGGCCGGCAACAACAGGAACATGAGGCCGGTCAGGTGCGCCTGCACAGCGCTCTCGAGGCGCGCCGGATCCGCCTTGAGGCGCGCATACAGGGGGAAGGCCACGGCACCAATGGATTCGTTCGCCGACTGGGTGGGTGTTTCCGCCAGGCGGTCGCCGAGGGAGAACAGGCCGAGCCCGCTCACACTCAGGCTGCGGGCCACCACGACCTTGATGAAGAAGTCCGAGATCACCGCCGTGAGCCCGATCGCAAACAACCAGCGGCCGAAGGCGATGAGCTGTCGGGCCGCGGCAAAACGCGGCCTGAAGCGCGGTACGTAGGGCGCGACAATGTAGCTCGCGAGCATCGTTGTCAGCGCTCCGGCCAGCTTGCCGATGACGATGGCGGCACCGCCGAGCGAACCCGCGAGTGTGATGGAGGTGGCGACTTCAACAACCACCGCCGCGATTGCGACAACGGCGATGCGCGAGAATTTCAGCTCCCGCATGAGATCGGTCATGTGCGGGCTGTTGATTGAGTTGAGCAGCGGCAGGAAGGCCATCATGCGCACGAGCGGTGTGGCCCGCGCATCGCCAAACAGCGCAGCCACGTAAGGGGCGGCGATACAGAGCACTGCGCACACGAGCGAGCCTCGGATGAGGCCAATCGTCCAGGCAACGTCGTAATGTTCGCGCTGGCGTTCCGTTGCCTGTACGAGCGCGTTGGTCATGCCGGTCTCGGTAGCCGTCATGACCGTGGTGATGGCGACCGTTGCAATGGCAACGAGTCCGAAGTCGGCGGGCGTCAGCAGGCGACCCAGAACGAGTGTGCCGAGCAGATACAACAGCTTGCTGGAGCCGAGTTGGGCCGCCTTCCACAGCAGAGCTTTGCCAGCCCGCTTCTCGTCGGTTACGCCTACGCTTACGGTTTTTTCCTGGGGGCTCGCAGTCGCTTCAGCAGTCTCAATGTCCATTCAAGCCTGCCGCCACGCCTCTCAGAAGGTCAACTACGAACGCCCGCCCGTTGACCTTGCGCAGCAGATCCCCTTGCAACGTGCCCACGCACCAGCGCTTCGCTCCGCGCGTCAGTTCGTATGCGAGTCTTACGAGGAAACCTGCGTCGTAGCGGCGGAGACGGCGCCCGAACCAACCGCCCTGAGAATACGCGTACTGGGAATACACCTGAGACATGTCAGCGTTGCCGCGCCAGTGCAGGTGGATCACGGTGATTTCGGGAATGAAGTGGATTTCGTGGCCCTTCACGAGAGCGCGATAGGACCACTCCGGATCTTCGCAGTAGCGCAGCAGCTCCGTCTCATCGAACGGCCCGGAATCCTCGAAGGTCGCCAGGGCCGTGCCGAAATTGCCGCCGGCAAAATGATCGCCCTTGAGGGGTAACGAGCGGAACACCTTGTTGGCGCTCGAGTCGTTGACTGACGGCGCGCCTGCTTCGCTGGCGAGAACGCGTCCCGTCACAATGGCGCGCGGATACTGTTTGAGCCCCTGGACGATTTCCTCCAACCAGCGGGGCGCAACCGTGCAGTCATCGTCCGTGGAAGCGAAGAACGGCGTCTTGACCTGCCGGATGCCGGTGTTACGTCCAGCCGCAGCGCCCCGTTGGTTTGAATGCAGGTAAGTGACTTTGACAGGCAGCCGGCTGAATTCTTCCATCATGGCATCCATGCTGCCGACCGCACCCTGGTGTGACAGGATGATTTCAGCCGGCACGACGGTGCCTGCGACAATGGACAGGACCGTCTCTTTGAGGCATTGCCGGCCCAGCGTGGGGATCACGACAGTGAAGTCGGCGGCAATGGGCTTGTCCGTCATCGGTTTCGGGCCTGTTATTGGAATGGGCGCGGGGCGCAGTTTAGCGGCCGCTTTTTCGCGAGTCCAAGGACCCCGGTCGCAGAACCAGTTGCGCACGCACCAGGTTGAACGAGTCCAGCATCGTCCCGGCCGGTGGGAACAGGGCACCGTCCGGCGCCTTGCCGTCCGATGAATACGTCATCCACAGAGACAGCCCGTCCTGGCTCGTCCAGGCGTTGACGACATGGACACCGAGCGAGCCGCCCCCGGCCTTGCCGAGGTTGGCCCAACCGCCGTCCCCGGTCTGCGGATCGATGTTGTTGTAGGAAACTGTCGTCCAGGGTCCCCACGGATGCGGCGCGTCATAGAACGATGTCTGTCCGATGTAGGGACCTTGCGCGGTTGCGAGATAGCGCCCGATACCCGGGATGTAGGAAGCGCTCTCCAGGCTGGTGGCCCGATCTGTAAACACGGCTTGCATGTGTTGCTGATCGCGCGTCCAGACAGGCCGGCCCCTCGAGTCCAGGCCGGCGAAATATTCATACGCATCGTGTTGCAGCACGTGTCGTTTTGACACTCGCGCCAGGTAGGTGTTGGCGATCGACGCGGCGGGTGTCGCGTCGGGGGCGGCTGCCGTTCGACCCTGCTCAGCAGCGACTTCCGGGCCGTCATCGCCCCCCCAGTAGTCAGGTGAGTTGGCCACTCCAAGCAGATACACGTAGCCTGCGGGGGCGCCCTGATTACCGCGGCCAAAGTTGATGAAGCCGCCGGCGCAGAAGCTGCCGGCCGGTGTGTCCGGGGTGCAGAAGCTCCACGGGGACGCCTGCCAGGAGTGTGCGTTGCCCCTGGAATACCCGAGTTGGTTGCGCTTCGGCGCGCCTGACTTGTGACCCTGCACGCCTTGCAGATCGCGCGCGTCCCACAGTCCGCCGATGGTGTAGAAGTCGTTTCCAACTGCAATGATCGACCCGGCCTTGCCGTCCAGGGTCGAGGCATGTTCAGTTTCATAACCGCCATAGACGTTTTTGGCGGTTTGCGCAGTCAGGGGCGGTGGTGCAGTCAGCTTCGCCACGCCGAAGCTGACCCGACCGCGCCGGTTGTCCCCGCCGAAGCCGCCACCATCACCGAAGAAGGCATACACGTTACCGTCCTTCCCCCAGGTCACCGGCCAAAGGTCGCTGCCGTTGGGTTCTGTGTACGCGCCGGCCCAATCGAAGGTGATCGATTCTATATCGGGGCTGCGACAGTACGGCGCGTCACCCGCGGGGGCCCCGCATCCGGTTCGCACACTCCTGACCGAGGTACAACCAACCAACAGCAGGGCGCATGCGGCCCAAAGACCCGCGTGGCGCATCAACTGTCTCATCAATGGGCGGCGCGCGTCAGAAGGGGGCCAAAGTTGGATTCCCGAACCGAATGATAGCGGCTCATGATCAGCGCATCGCAGTCGTTCGGCAGCAACTTGGCGCGGTAGCGGGGATTGGACTCGAGTTGCACCAGGGCAATGTCGCCATGCTCGAAGGTATCCGCGCAGGCGGTGCGCGGCAGGACTCCGGTCTTGAGCTTCTGGCCGAAATAGAAAAAATCCACCATGAAGGCACTCTTCGCCCAATAACACAGGTTCAGCATCTCACAGGCGGCGCGATCGTGACCGTCAGCTCGAATGATTTCGATGTCGCGGAGGGCGGATCGCTCATCGGCAGCGACGTTGCGGATGCCCTCGAACTCGGTCGGTGCCAATGCCACGGCATAGCCCACGAGACACATTGCCAGGCCTACGGCCAACGCGGGACCCCAGCTCATCCGCGGCGTGTCGCTTTGAGGTGATGTCCACAGCCCTTCCACTGCCAAGCCTGTGATCAAGCACAGCGCAATCAGCGGATCGAAGAACGAATTGACGTCGACGCCCGCGCCGCCGGCTGCGAGCAGGGCTACGCCGCCGGAGATCAGCAGGTACAGGCTGACGAAGCCGAGCCGTTCGCCGAGCCGCCCGGTTGTGAGGGCCGCCAGCCAGAGCACGAGCAGGGGGGCAAAACACCGCAAGGCGGCAATCGCCTCGCTCATCGCCTTCCAGCGCATGTACTCGCGGGGCTCGTGGAGGCTCGTGATGAATCTCATGCCGTACAGCCACCCTGTGAACGCCGCCGCAAATGCCAAGGTAACGCCTGCGCTCAGCGCCCATTTGGCGAACGCCGGTCGCGAACGCCACAGCAGCCACAACGAAACTGTAAGCGGCAGGGGTATCAGCAGGTGCTTGGTCCACCCGGCGGCCATCATCAGGAGCGCGCCCAGGATGATGTGCCGGGTATCGTCCGGTTCTTTCCAGATTGCGAGCAGGCCTCCCATCATCAACGCGTGTGCCAACCACTGTGGGTCGTCCATTGCAACGTACACGCGAGAATAGGTCACCGCGTACGCGAGAAATGTCAGCGCGGCCAACAGTCCGATCCGGACTGCCGATCCGGTGGTCCGCAGCCAGTAAAATATGCTCCAGGCCACGAACAACAGGCTGACGAGGGCAATGACGCGACCCGCGAAGATGTTGTCGCCGGTCAGATGTCCGATCGCGCCGACGATGTAGAACGACAGCGGCGGATAATTGTTGGTGATCAGCGCATCCGCGGGCGGATACAGCATGCCGCCGCTGATGGCCGCATCGGCGAAGTATGCATTCCAACCCTCGTTGGGGTCGAGCGGCAGGTAGCGACCGATGGACAGCAGCGGCCGGATCAATCCGAACACAACAACGCCGGCCAGCAGCGCGCAGGCGCTCCAGTACAGCGCAGTGTTGATTCGTCTGTCGTTCACTTGCGGTAGAAGTCGAAGGTATGGCGATAGGGTGTGTCGGTTACGGAGCGCCAGGTGCCCAGCGGCGGGAACGTGTATTTCCGGAAGAGGGCCCGGCTGGACACCGTGTCCAGGTCGACGGGCGCACGTTGCGGGATGTCGTCCCAACCGAAAAACAGATGTCCGTCATCGCGCAATCGTGAATGGCACTGTGCAAATCCCGCTTCGAGCTGCTCGTGGCGATCCAGGCCCCAGCCGTAAACGCCGTTACAGATGATGAGATCGAAATGCGCGGGCGGAAAATGACGGTCGAGCGCTTCGAGCGGCGCAATCACGTGCTGTTGCGCGCCGAAGCCGGCCGCATCCGCATCGGGCTCGATGGTCCAGAAATCCTTGTCCGGGAAAAACAGTTGTTGATAGTGGGCGGTGTACCTGCCGCAACCCACGAACAGCATGCGTTTGATCCCGGGGTCGCGCGCGTATTCCGGGAAGATGTCGCGCTCCATGACGATGCGGTCCGTGGTGTTGAGTGGCATTGGCAGTCCCAGGCGCTTGCGTATGACGCGCTCGGCGAAGCCGTGTTCCGTGAAGAACGCTCGCAACAACTGCCAGCGGGTCCCGGGTGATTGACCGATTGCATCCAGGTAGATGCGGTTCTCGATCTGGCGCCGGGCATACTCGACTCGCGTCATCATTTGCTCCTATTGTGTCCGCTATCAGTCAACCATAAACTGCCGCCGCGGCAAACAGCCTTGGGCGATATGTGAAACGAGCCGCCTACGATGCATTTCGGAGTTCTCTGTGACGGACGGCAATTGCAACTGTGGCAGCGCAATTGCCTCGAACAGTTGCAGGCGCTCGCCGGTGTCGTCCCGGTTGTTTTGTTGATCAACCGCCCGCCGGTCGACACTGCTGCGGGCAGCCTGTTTCGTCACCTCGACCGGGTCGCTCCCGGCAGTCCCGCGAGCGTGACGCAGCTTCCCACAAATTGCGCCAGTCTGCCTTTCATGGAGCTGCACTCGCAGGACGCCGCGACGCAAATCCGGGCGTTGCGGCTCGATTTCGTACTGAGCTTCAGCGCGGCCCCGGTGCACGACTTTCATGCAATTGCATATTACGGCATCTGGCAGTTCGAGTTCGGCGACTGGACGCACTTGCGCGGCTCACCGCCCGGGTTCTGGGAGGTGTACCGGAATGCCTCAGTCTCGGGCGCCATGTTGTGTCGTGTGACCGCGGACCGCGACGAGGTCATTCCACTGCGCCGTGGCAGCTTGAGCACGCGGCCGTTTTCGTACCCGAAAAACCGCGATCAATTGTTGAGTCGCTTCACTCACTGGCCGGCGCAGGTCTGCCGCGACATAGAAGGTGGCGAGGTCCAGTACCTCGACGCCGCGCCGCTGCGCGGCCGATCCACACTCAACACCGCGCCGTGCAATAGAGGTGTGCTGCGGTATCTCGTGCGCCTGGCCTGGTATGTTGCGAGCCGCGGTATGCGGCCCTGGTTCCTGCACGACCATTGGAACATCGGGCTCATCGAGCAGCCGGTCGCGGACTTCGTGAACCCGCAACGCGCGCGCCAGCCGATCCGGTGGTTGCCAAAACCGGCGTCCGGCGAGTTTGTAGCCGACCCGTTCGGTCTGATTCGCGACGGGCAATTGACCGTGTTCTGTGAGCACCTGGACTATGGCGGCGATGCGGTTGGAACCATTGCAGCGATTCAGCCCTTCGGCAACGGTCCCCGTGTGCCGGTGTCGATCGGCCCCGTGCCGCGCGTCCATCTTTCGTATCCAGCGGTTTTCGAGCACGAGGGCCGGCTGTTGTGTATTCCGGAGACCCAGGGCGCGCGGGAAGTTGCGTTGTATGAGCTGCAACGCTTTCCCGATCGCTGGGCCAAAGTGGCGACCTTGATTGCCGACTGCCTGATTGTGGATGCAACTCTGTTCCGGCACGGCGAGTGGTGGTGGCTGGCCGGCGCCTCGGATCCGGGCGGTGCGCATCTCGGCGCAGACTTGCATCTGTGGTATGCGACTGACATCAGGGGACCCTGGACGCCTCACGCATCCAACCCTGTGAAGACCGACGTGAGCTCGGCGCGTCCGGCCGGGGCGCCTTTCGTGTCAGAAGGTGTGTTGTATCGGCCCGCGCAGGATTCGTCTGAAACCTACGGCGCCCGGGTTGTCATCAATCGCATCGTGGCCCTGACTCCGACGACATTCCGCGAGGAACCCGCTGCGTTCGTAGCTCCGGATGCGGGTGGCCCATATCCGGATGGCCTGCATACCCTGTCGGGAGTTGGCAATGTGACGCTCGTGGATGGCAAGCGCCTCGCGTTTTCCGGAGCCGAGTTTCGAAGAGTCGTGCGCCGCATGGTGATGCGCCGCCTGAAGAAGGTGTTTTAGCCGACGTAGCCTTTGAGTGTCGGGCCCAGTCCGCCGCTGGCTTCTGTCAGCGCGCGGCACAGGTCCGCGTACCGGCCGGCAATCAGATCGAGATCGTACGGTGTCACGGCCTCGCGCGCGGCGGCGCCGATCGCCGGCCACTGGTCCCGGACGGCCAGGGCCTCTTCGAACACGTCAATCAACGCCTGCGTTTCCAACGGAGGGAACAGGAATCCGCTGCGGCCCTGGTGAATCAACTGCGGCGCGGCTCCGACGGACGTCGCAAGGACCGTGCAGGCACAGCCCATGGCTTCGGCGAGCGCCAGACTGAAGCCTTCGTACTCCGTTGGAAACACCCAGGCATCGGTGGCCTGGAGGTAGTCGACGACAGCGTCGGTCTCGGGGAAGAACGCAACGTCACGTTCCAGGCCCAACTGTTTGACCCGTTCCTTGACCTGGGCCTCGCAATCATCGAAGGAACGGTTCCCCGAGCCGACAATCACCAGGTACAGCTGCGGATGCCTGGCGAAGATTGTTGGCCACGCATCCACCAGCAGCGGCACGCCCTTGGCTCGCGCCAGCCGGCCGGCATACAACACGACGACCCGATCGTCGGGAATGGACAGCCGGGCTCGCAACGCCGACCGTTCGGCGGCCGAAACAGGCCGGAATTTCCGCAGGCTCACGCCGTTGGGCAGGGACACGATGCGCGCGGAGGAAACGCCGCGCTTGAGCAGCTCTTCATTGATCTGCGCTGAAATCGCTATCACAGCGTCGGCTTTGCGCAGCACACGGTTGCGCGCGTTCTCGAGGAAGCTGAATACCAGCTTGCCCCTCCGCGAGCCCATGGTCCGCATGCTCTCGGTGGAAATCGTCTCGTGCAGCTCGAAATACGACTCCGCGCGAATGATGCACTTCTTGCGCAACAGCGCGCACAGGGGGACCACCACCAACGGCATGATCTTTGCGCCCGATACGATTACGATGTCGTAGCGGAACATGTCTTTGAGCAGGATCCAGACCAGCTTCGCCAGGAAAATCAGCACAGGGAACAGCGCCGCGAAGCCTTTGCCCTTGAGCATGCCGCCGGGACGCAGGCGCCGGACATCGACACCGTCCACGTTCTCGCGCGCGGGACTCGGCGGGAGGGTCTGCCGGGTGATGACCTGTACCTGGAAGCCGAGCCCGTACAATCCTTGCGCCAGGTGGGCGGCAATCAGCTCCTGGCCACCCACCAGGGGCGGGAAAAAGGCCTCGGTGAGCCAGTAGACAACCGGTGCGGGACGTGTTGA
>Ga0307510_10011431_pt1 | contig 10544 bp, 4 predicted proteins | sample 12_EM_MG_FD_207224 | JGI IMG/M metagenome (GOLD analysis project Ga0307510, IMG submission 207224) | Populus trichocarpa ectomycorrhiza microbial communities from riparian zone in the Pacific Northwest, United States - 12_EM | ecosystem: Host-associated > Plants > Roots > Unclassified | place...
ATATTTATAATTTTCAAATATTTAAACTATCATTGAAGTATCCTATAGAGAAATCTCAATTAATGTTTTTTTATAAATTATTTTTAATTTTTATAATTTTAAAACGTTTAAACTATCCTTCAAGTATCGTACACAGAAATATTAATTAATGTTTTCTTATAAATTATATTTTATAATTTATAATTTTAAAACATTTAAAGTATCCTTGAAGTACCCTAAACAAAAATTAATTCTAATTACTTTTTTTTTTAGAAATTGTTTTTATATTTTATAATTTTCAAAACACTTAAACTATCATTAAAGTATTCTAGACAGAAATATTCATTAATGTTTGTTTTATAAATTATTTTTATGGTTTATATTTTAAAAACATATAAATCATCCTTGAAGTATCATAAACGAAAATCCAAATTACTTTTTTTTAGAAATTGTTTTTATATTTTATAATTTTAAAACATTTAAACTATCCTACAAGTATCCTATATAGAAATATTAATTAATGTAATCATATAAAATAATTTTTATATTTTATAATTTCAAAACATTTAACTATCCTTGAAGTACCCTAAACAAATATTCTAATTACTTTTTTTTTTGTAGAAATTGTTTTTATATTTTATAATTTTCAAACACTTAAACTATCCTTCAAGTATTATAGACAGAAATATTAATTAATGTTTTTTAATAAATTATTTTTATATTTTATATTTTTAAAATATTTAAACTATCCTTAAAGTATGATACACAAAAATCCTAATTATTTTTTTGTAGAAATTTGTTTTATATTTTATAATTTTAAAGCATTTAAATTATCCTTCAAGTATCCTAGACAGAAATATTAATTAATGTTTTCTTATAAATAATTTGTTTTATATTTTATAATTTTAAAACATTTAAACTATCCTTGAAGTACCCTAAAGAGAAATTAATTCTAATTACTTTATTTTTTTGTAGAAATGTTTTATATATATATTATAATTTTCAAATATTTAAACTTTTATTGAAGTATCTTAGACAGAAATCTTGATTAATGTTTCTTTAAAATGATTTTTATATTTTATAATTTTAAAACATTTAAACTATCCTTAAAGTATCCTAAATAGAAATCCGAATAACTTTTTTCTTTAAATTATTTTTATATTTTATAATTTTCAAACACTTAAACCACCCTACAAGTACGTTAGACAGAAATTCTAATTAATATTTTTTTATAAATTATTTTTATGGTTTATATTTTAAAAATATATAAACCATCCTTGAAATATCATGAACAGAAATTCAAATTATTTTTTTTAGAAATTATTTTTTTATTTTATAATTTTAAAACATTTAAATTATCATACAAGTATCATATACAGAAATATTAATTAATGTATTCATATAAATTACTTTTTATTTTTTATAATGTTAAAACATTTAAACTATCCTTGAAATACCTTAAATAGAAATTTTAATTACTTTTCTTTTGTAGAAATTGTTTTTATATTTTATATTTTTCAAATACTTAAACTACCCTACAAGTATGTTAAACAGAAATCTTAATTAATATTTTTTAATAAATTATTTTTATATTTATAATTTTAAAATATATAAACTATCTTTAAAGTATGATATACAAAAATCCTAATTATTATTTTTTTTAGAAATTTGTTTTATATTTGCTTGAGCACAAACAACTAAATGAGCTTCTAAGTTCTAACTAACATTGCTAGATGACTTCAAAGTATTTTGCATCATGTTCTGTCATGATGTAATAATTCTAAGATCACAAATGTTATCAAGTAAAATATAGATATACTAAAAGAACACAGTGTTTTCCTCTCGTAGAAATGACAAGATTATAGATTTTGTCAAAAAAATAAAAAATTCTATAGCGGTGACAAAATTTTATTTTTCTGTTGGTTTTTTTAGAAAACAAGTTTTCTTTATATTTTCTTGCTTTTTATACTTGGTATTTTTATCATTTTATACTTGATTTATTTATCACAATTTTTTTTCTTAACTTTATTTTTTTGTAATATTTTTTTATTTTTTTTCTTTACTTTTTTTGAAAAAAAAATATTATTTTTTACACTTTGAATATTTATCATTTTACACTTGACCTATTTATTCCATTCCTTTTGTTCTTAATCTTTATTCTTTTTGTAATTTGTTTTTAATTTTTTTTCTTTACACTTTTTATTTTTAAAATATTATTATACAAAAACTAAGAAAATAGAGTTTCACTATAGCAATTACAACATTATTTTATTCTTCTGCTATGTTAAGAATTAGCTTTAGATCTTTCTTATTTTTATTAACGCACATGATCTTTACTATATTTTATTATATGTGAGCATCAATTTTTTGATTTATGATTATATTTGTTAATCGATGTAAAAAAAACACGTTAATAACACTTACAAATTAATTCTTGTGTTAGAAAAAAATGTTCGACCTGCAGAGAAACAAGTTGAATAAACGTGTTAATACTTTGTTTTTTGCATTTATTAACATAAATGGTTCTTGATATATATATTTAATTAAATACATGCATAAACCTTTTTTTTTATTTATAATTAGATTTTTTAAATAAAAAAAATATTTGAAAAGCTTGCATATATATTTATTTGTTTTTTTCAAAAGAAAAATATTTGACCCGCTGGGAAACGCGAGTCAAATAACTAGACTTATCTATTTGAAGTTAAATTCAATTAAACTCAAATTTGACCCCTATAGTTTATTTTCTTATATTAGCTTTATAGTTCTTAAAATCCTCCAAACCAGTTTTCATCCTTTAATAATAGTTATGAATTTCTTTCTTAAAAAAAAAAAAAAACAATGAATGATGTTGTTTGACTATTTTAATGCACCCTCAGGTATTTAAAATAGAATCTTTAATGAAAGATATTAACGTAAGAAGCTTGTCTAATAAAAGAAATTAAAATTAATTATAACTTGATTCAAGATCAAATCATGGATTAACTTAAAACATTATCATTTCAAGAAAAATTGAAATGTGATCGCAATGAAATCTTTTTTTTTAATTGTCAAACTTTCAGGTTTTTCAATTTCTTACCAATTTAATTCACCAATTTAACCGGGACAACCCTTCTACTTGGTTTCACATAAAATTCCGCCCGGTTCAAGTCTTAGGATTGACAGGTCATTGGACCGGATGGCGTTGAATATCACTGGTGCAAAGGGGCTGAAAAATTGTCAATAAAAGCTTTGGGGGCGCCCTTTTGGCTATACCATACGGTGCCGTTTTACCATTTCCTTCCTGACCCTAAAACCCTACCTTCCATACCCTCCCCAGTTTTCACTTCGCATGATGCTTCTAAGAAAAAAGCAGTCAGTCTTCTCCCTCCCTCCGTCTATTGAAAAATAGTTTGATCTCTTTATAAATAAATAAATAAATACTAAAGCTAAAAACAGTTAATAATGTCGGCCTTATCGAGAGGCCTCATTTCTCGTCTCTATCGGATACTGTCAGCCAATTCAAGAACACCTCCAACAGCAACAACAAAGTTCTACCTCTTAAGATGTTTCAGCGCTGATGCTCTGATCGATGGGTCCCAGGTTGAGTACCATCAACAAAGCCGGATCATTGAAGCAAAACCGGGTGTAATGACCCCAAATTCAAAGCGAACAGGAGTCGTTGCGGTTAAATGTGGAATGACTGCTCTTTGGGATAAATGGGGTGCTAGGATTCCTATTACTGTCTTATGGGTCGATGATAATATTGTCTCTCAAGTTAAAACTGTTGAAAAAGAAGGCTTCTTTGCTTTGCAGGTACTATCATTCGCGTAAAGTTTCTTTATTTCTTTTTTATCTTGTTATTGTTAATTTGGCCTTGCTATTGTGATTCTACTGTGTGTTAGGTTGGTTGCGGGCAGAAGAAAGAGAAGCATTTGACGAAGCCGGAAGTGGGTCATTTTAGAGCTCAAGGTGTCCCCATGAAGAGGAAATTAAGGGAGTTTCCTGTTACAGAAGATGCTCTTCTTCCTGTTGGTACTTATGTTGGCGTTCGACATTTTGTTCCTGGTCAATTTGTTGATGTCGCTGGAATCACTATGGGTAAAGGTTTTCAGGTCTATTTCTATTTCTCCTTTAGTCATCTTCCTTTTGCTTTCATTTTAGCCTATACGTTTTCCCTTTCCTTCTTAGTGTGTTCTTGTTGCACCTGTTTAAGCTTGAAAATGAGTTTTTACTAGAATCAGGAAGTTTGAATGAGATTACCCAACATTTTTCTTTGTAGTAGGGTATCACTTGATTAACATAATTTAACTATCTGACTATATTGAAAATTTTACGAGGTCGTTGAGGAATTTTCTTACCTTGTTATTTGTGCATTGCTATTATCATAATGACAGCCAGTTTGCTTTGTTCAATGGCATTAGAATGAGTAGTTCATCGGTTTCTTAGGTCCAAAGCTTATGCTTGTGATTATGTCTGCGAAAGCATGTTCTTTTTCATGTTTTTTTTTATATTATTATTATTACATGTGATGAATTGTACACGTTACAAGAAAAATCCCTTTTCACAAGTTCGAGGAATTCTCTTGTTTAAAATTCTTGTTAATTCAGAGTGAGAAGAAAAGGTTTAGGATTTATTTGTCATGGATATTTACTGTTTTGTTTTCTATATAGGGTGGTATGAAAAGGCATGGATTTAAAGGAGGGCCAGCAAGTCACGGTGCATCCTTATCGCATCGAAGCATTGGTTCTACTGGTCAGAGGGATGCTCCTGGGAAGGTGTGTCTCTTTCTTCGAGTGAACTAAAGAGTGATTTGTCTGACCTATCATTATTTTAGACTCATAAAGCTAGGTAATGGGCCAAGATCCTCTGCTAGGACCTTTGGAAGTGACACTGACATGAATTCTGCCTTGAGTTGTGGCTGGAACCTTCCTGCCTGTGGAATATTAATATATTCATTCTCACCATGACTATTGTACAATTTTTTTGTCAGCATTTGTTTCTTACTCCTTTAAGAAGATAGAGATCAGTGACACAGCTCAAATCAACTGAGTGGAAATTCTAAACTAGCTGGGTTGGCTACTGAACCCTCTTCCTCCATGCTGTCCTGCCTAAAGCCATGTGCTTTGAGATTGGCTTGGTCAATCTCACTTCCTTATTTTGATGATAAAAGTTACACAATCTGTTCAAGGATATCCCATTATTAAGGTCTCGTTGAGCATAGCACCACATATTTTTGTTGTATGTTGCTCCACTTCGTCTGTAGTGGTGATGATCTCTTGTCTCTTCTTGACAGGTATTTAAAGGCAAAAAGATGCCTGGGCGCATGGGTGGAGTTCAGAGAACGGTTAAAAATGTTTGGGTCTACAAAATAGATCCTGCAAGGAACCTGATGTGGGTGAAAGGCCAAGTATGGTTCTCGAACCAAATTTATCTTTTCATTAAAAAAAGAAATGAAATTTGAATAGAAGGTTAAGGAGGTTATACCATGCCTGCTGAAGATATTTGCTTTTTTGTGGTCTAAGTGCAATGTTTTTTGTATCACATGTGTCTTGTATCTAGGATGCCAGTTTGAAGTTTTGTTGAAGTAATGGTGAATAATGTTGAAGCATTCTGTAAAGCATGTAAAAGCAAGTTCATGTTTGGTGAAACAAGGATGGGGTCCACTGTCATGGTTTAAGTTTTCTCGTTGTTTAAGATGGGTGTCTAGGATAATTGGGTTACGAGCAATTGCATTTATGAGTTATTACCCATCCCAATTTTTTTGTTCTGCAATGCTAATCACATGTTCTATGATGGAGCAAAGAAAATTTATGAAACTTCGACACTGAAAATTAGAAGGATCCAATTCTTTTGGTCCCTGTCTTTATATCTCCCTCTTTTATCTTCCCCTTTTGTCTTGATGGATCTTAGTTGAGTCATATGCTTCCACCGCAATAAACCAAGCTTTCCAATCCTTTATTTCTCTCATCTGAAACAATCTTAAAATTATTTTCAGGTCCCTGGAGCTGAAGGGAACTTTGTGTTCATAAAAGATTCTGTTTACAAGAAACCTGATATTCAGATGCTTCCATTCCCAACTTACTTTGGTGCAGAAGATGATGATAATGCAGAACCTCTAGTTGCTGATCTTGGAGAAGTGGATCCGTTTATGGTTGCAGATTAGTTGATAGTTACAAAAGCAGGTTTTATTGCCTTGCAGTCACCTTTTCGGTGAACATGCATGCTTATGATGGGCTTACACTCTTATTAGCAATCAAATGAGGCTGTTAAACAGGTTTTTTTTTTGGTCAAAGGACTGGAGGTGAAGGGATTGTAATTTTGTGATTGAGTACATTTGACATATTGGATTTTGAATTCGGCTGAACACCTTTTTTTCTCTTCCGGTACTAACATGGGAAAGGTTTCCTCAAATAAATATAGGAACTTGTGGATGCCTAGCATGTGATGTAAAATTGTTGCAGAGTCACTGTTCGAAGCTGATGCATTGACTATTATGTTAAACTTGTTGGTTGATTTCTATGTTATTATCATGCATATGCTGAATGTGATCATCACTGGTACCTGTTGAAATAGAATGTTGGGGGTAGATATTTTGACCAAAAAAAGAAGGAAGTTAAGAGTAGCTTTTTTCTCATGTTTATTGCCATCATTTTACCATCAACCTCCACATTAATTTACCTTCTTGATGATGGTTGATGTGAGCTCAAATGTGCATAAGCTCAGCAGGTGTATTGTTTGGAAAGTTTTTTTTCATCGCAGAAAAGATATCAAAATGACACAAATATTATAAATTTGAGTTTATTTTTCAACTTGCAATCTATTAAACTCTTGATTTAGGTTTAATTCAAGAGTTCAACATTTAAAAATTAAATATTAAGAAATAAAATCAATTAATTTAATTTAATTTAAAAACAAATTCTCTTAGAAAAGCTAAATTTAACAAAGAAAAAAAAACTAAAAAAAGAGCGAGACCTAAGTGGTAAAGGATGGAAAAAAAAATTTCTTTTAAAAAAAACTACGGGAACCTGTGTCCATGTCAACTTTATAAATCAGAGCGAATCTCTTAAACCTGTAAACTCTTAAATTTTAGACTCGAACTCAACTAAAAGAATGATGAAATTACAAAAAAAAAAACAATTGCAAAAACCATTTAAAAAATAGCAATAAAAAGAATAGGAACCAAAATGATATTTGAAAATATCTACTGGGGTGAAATTAAAAAAAAAAAAATCTTAATTGAATAAATTATTCTTAACTAGCTATGTGACCCACGCTTCGCTACGGATCATATATTTTTATTTTTCATAAGAAATTATCTATGCATGTTTTCTCAACGCATTTTGGTAGTTTAAAAAATATAACAAATCAAAAGTTTATGCACACATGTAATCAAATAAACTAAGAATTATGTGCATTAATAAATCAATAAAAAATCATTCATGACATCAAAAAATAAAACTTGAAAAATCGAGAGACATATGTAAATTAAGATATTGAATCTTGAAAAATAGAACGTTAAATTGATTGAATAAAACAAAAAAAATATGTAAGGTTACACATATTAAGAATATCATGTAAAGGTATATATTTGTTATTTTAAAAAACATGGTTTATCTATATAAAAGATAAAAACAAAACCATAGATGACCTAGAAGAACCACTCCGAAAATTAAACACATAACAAAAAAATTAATATTTTTTAAAAGAGGCTCCTGAACAAAAAAAAAAAAGAGGTTTTGTCCTTTTTTTTTTACTTTTAGTTTTTTAACCAGTCACACCACTTTATTTCTTTTCAATTGCATTCTTTAAAGTTATATTTTCATGGCAAGATTATCAAACCCAGTCTGGAGGTTGACCTAGCCAAGGGGCTGGGTCCCGAGTTACACGGGTTGACTCGGGTTAACCCGAAAAAATAAAAAAAATATTTAAACCAAAAAGTTTATTTCAAAAGATTTTTTTAATCCCACATTGAAAAGATAATATCTTATTCTTCTAAGTTGAAGTATTTAAACCAAAAGGTTTATTATCCCCCATTGAAAAAACATAACATTTTTCTTGTGAACATAAAATATATATATTAAAGGGTTTCAAATCTCACATTGCAAAAATAAAACATTCTTCTAGTATTTATATAGTGAACTTTGAAATGAGTTAGTAACTAACTGAAAAATATAAAAAAAGATGGGTCTCTGGGTAGAAGAAAAAACATATTTGAAAAAAAAAATCTCTACCAGGTTTTTATCGGATCACTCGAGTTCTGGGTTGACTCGATGGGTCGACCTGTTTACTCTAGGCCAATTGCAGGCCCAGATTTTGAATGAAACAGACCCGGCCAACGCTATTAGGTCCTGGTGGCAGAAGGGTCCAACGCTATTGAAAGCAGGACCCAACAGCTTTTAACACATTTTTTTAACTAAAAAACAATAAAGACAACGCCCTCATGGTGCTACAGTGTCGTACACAGTGTAAACACTATGTCTACAGTGTGGTCCACAATGCAATGAGTCTATGTCCTCAGTATCTGCACAATGTTTTTCCCACGCCTTTTAAAGTATCGTAATATAAAAAAATTGTAATTAAAAGAATAGCGATGAAATTAAAAAAACACCTTAATTCCATACATTATTTTAAAATTTAAAATTGTAACAAAGAGAATACGGATGAAATCTTAAGTATAACAAACATTAGGGGTTGATTTGAAAATTTTTCAAGGCCATCAAGAAAATCGTAGGAGAGAGAGGGAAAAACAAACAAAAGGCTACATGTGCCATTCCAATCTCCATCAAGCTAGACGCGTCACTTATTCATGGAGAGAACGCTGAGATGCTTGACCATCCCAGACCCAAGATAACCTTGCGTAAAGGAAGGTGAAAAATATAACAACGCTCAAGGGTCAATAATTTAATAGCAAAGGATAAAATCGAATAAAAAATCAACTTAAAATAAAACTGAGTCAACCCATGTTAACTCGACTAACTTGCGACCTGAGATATGAGATGAGGATAGCCCCACAAAAAAAAAGTTGAACAAATCACAAAGCTCAAGGCCTAATAAGTCAATGTCAAATGATAAAAATAAAAATAAAAATAAAAATAAAAATCTAAAAAGAATTTTAAAAAAATACCTAACTCAAACCTGGTAAATCATTTAAACTAGTGAACCAAGTCATGAAAATGAAACTACTCTGTACAAGGAAAACTTGAAAAAATTACAAAGCAAAATTCTCAATTATAAAATTAAAAAGAAAACAATGAGGACTAAATCTTACATAGAAAATAATTGAAAGAAACTAATTAGGGATTAAATTGAAAAAATAAATGAAGGAAAGGATAAAAAAAGAGTAAGGAAAAAAATGAGGATCAAAATTTGAAAAACAAAATTAAAATTCTAAAGGACAATCGAAAAAATAGAATAAATGCAAATGATAAAAATATAGCAATAAAAAAAAGACTAGATTGGATACAAAAAATAAATTAAATTAAATATGCAGTGGGATAAAATTGAAAAAAAATAAACTTGAAGAAGCATTAAAATCAAAGAAAAAAAAAAGGACCAAACCCAAAACAAATAAAAAGTGGAGGACACAACTATCAATAACTGCTCAAATGAGACAACAATCAGGTTTTATGGCCATTGTAATTGTCCTCACACACCTCTAGAATAGCACGGAGGACTCTGACGCATTCGTGCCACGCGTCAGCATATTTTACTAATTTATTAATATTTTAATAAGGAAAATTACAAAAAAAGACTAAAGGGCATATCATTATTACAAAATAACTATGGCACAATGACAAAAATACCCTCCGAAGTCATTCTTCAAATTTAAAAAGTTAAAGGTTAAATATGTAATTTTACTGTAAAAAATATATAAAGATAAATAAACATCACTGTGCAAGGTTATTTTTCTAAGTAGTTAAGGGTATACGTATTATTTTATTGTACAAATTAAAATAATAATAAAAAACTCTTATCGAGTGATCGTTATATTTTCAGATTTCAAGAGTGAAAAAGAATTTTTACTATGCATTTTCAAAATTGACCGATAAAATTATCCCTGATCAATCCACAAATAATATTTAAATCTCCTTGAAAAGATTACTTTACTCTTGAAGCCCTTGATGCAAAGGTAATTGTTAAAGAGCAATAAAAAAAGCATAATAATCATTACATTTGTTGTAACCCAATTTGATTCTTAATTGACAAGACCAAAAGATTGATGTCTTCTCCCAAGTGCAGGAGTGTCGAAGTAATAATAACCCGGCAAGACCGGGGTCGAACCACAGAGAGGTTAATTGTATAAATTATAAACAACAATAATACAACAACAATAGTAACAATAATAACAATAACAATAATAATAATAATAATAATAATAATAATACTATTAGTAGTAGTAATAATAATAATACCAATAATACTATTAATAATGATAATAATAAAGATGAAGAAGAAAAAGAAGTTGATGAGAACTTTGAGATGAAAGATTAACGTAAGGATTAAACAATGATAACAACAAATGTCAAGGTTAGAGGATCCACTAATGGTATTTCAAACAAGTATAGTATAAACTCTTTTTATTC
>Ga0307510_10011432_pt1 | contig 10544 bp, 8 predicted proteins | sample 12_EM_MG_FD_207224 | JGI IMG/M metagenome (GOLD analysis project Ga0307510, IMG submission 207224) | Populus trichocarpa ectomycorrhiza microbial communities from riparian zone in the Pacific Northwest, United States - 12_EM | ecosystem: Host-associated > Plants > Roots > Unclassified | place...
ACCCCCACCGCGAGCAGCATGTACGCGCTTGAATTGGTGAAGGCGATCTCCTGATTGCCGATGTGGCCGATCGTGAAGATCTTGTCGATGTTGAACTGGTGGATCGGATCGATCATCCGTGCGGCATCTCTAAGGTACCGCCGGCCACGCCGGCGCTCTGCATTCAATTCGTCCGGCGTCTCTCAACGGCGGTTTCTGTCCGGAGCCACACCCGCCGACCTTATCACGTTGACCACGCCAGCCACGAAGCCGAGCAGGAAGAACACGATGAGACCGAATGGCGATGTCGACAGCAAACGGTCGAAACCCCAGCCAATCACCGCTCCGACGACAACGCCCGCGATCAACTCGGAAGAAAGCCGGAAACCGCGCGCCATTGCCGAGGCTCTGGCAGCACCATCTCCGCTTCCGGCTCCGGGTTGGTCAGTCCCGATGTTACGGCTGCCCCGAATTTCGGACAACCGGTGATCGAGACTTCCGAGCCTTGCGGAAAGCGCAGCTTCGTCGGGGGACGATCCCTCGCGATTCCCATTTGCGCTGTGGTTCGTGCCTTCAGCCATGCTGTGGAGACCCGAAACGTTGCCGCGGTGGATGGAAATTACGCCCGTCACCCTCAAAAGCCGCGCGGACCATACTGACCGCGTCTAAGCAAGTCAAGATTGCGTCATAACCACGTATCTGGCTGATCTGACTGACTTATTATGGACTGCGGTTGTTCAGCCCCGGCGCTGCCGCCGCAGTGCAACAGCCACTCGCTATTGAGAAATGACGGTTGTGGCTTTTCGATCAGCGCCGAGCAATCCACAGTTGCTGGACCGGCCGAAATAGCCGTCCAAATCAACGAATCGCCGTTTTCTGATTGATATTGCACCGGCTTGGCGGGTCTGCTGGGATGACCGCCGATATCCCAAGCCCGCACCCGGAGTTCGCATGCCGCGTCAGGTCGATTATTATTTTTCGTTCCAATCGCCGTGGGCCTATATCGGGCACGAGCCGTTCCGGGAACTGGCAAGCACCTATGGTCTCAAGGTGAATCACAAGCCGGTGCTGCTGGTCGACCTGTTCTCCGAGACCGGTGGCCTGCCCCTGCCGAAGCGCCATCCGGTGCGGCAGCGGTATCGGATGGTCGAGCTGCAGCGCTGGCGCGACAGGCGCGGCCTGAAATTTCATTTGCAGCCGGCGAATTGGCCGTTCAACGCGCGGCTGGCCGATGGCGTGGTGATCGCGGCGATCGAGGCCGGTCACGATCCCGATCCGTTTTTGCGGCGTGCGTTTCCAGGGGTGTGGGAGGACCAGCTCAATCTGGCCGATCCCGCAACCCTGGTTAAAATAGCCGACGATTCGGGGCTTCCCGGCAAGCAACTGGTCGAGCGGTCGGCCTCCGATGAAATCGGCGCGGCCTATGAGCAAAACCGGCTTGATGGGCTGGCCGCCGACGTGTTCGGATCGCCGGGTTATGTGCTCGACGGCGAGGTATTCTGGGGGCAGGATCGGATCGAGTTGCTGGCCGACGCGTTGAAATCCGGTCGCGCCCCGTATCGGCCGCAAGCATAGGATAGGGACGAGCTCTATCGGATTTGAAGCGGGAGCATCCCCCATGATGACAGCGATATCGCCTTTGAGATTCTCGCCCTTCGTTGTGGCAGCGGCGGTGATTGTTTGCAGCGTCTGTTGTGGTGGCCAGCTCGGCGCCGCCGCCGCACAGTCGATGCCCGATACCGAGAACGGCCGTTATGCATTGTCGCCGGTCGCCGACGGCGTGCTCCGGCTCGATACCCGGACCGGCGCGGTCTCGACCTGCAGCAACACCGGGACGGGATGGGCCTGCTATGCCGTGCCCGACGAACGTTCGGCGCTTGACTCGGAAATCGGCCGGCTGCAGGCGGAGAATGAAAAACTCAAGGCGCAACTGGCGGATCGCGAGCCAACCGTGACCGGCAAGATCGACGAACCATTGCCAAAGACGGACTCGCTGAAAAAGCCCGACCCGAAAGTGGCCGAGGGCGAGCGCAAGCTTGAAATCCCGCTGCCGAGCGACCGCGACATGGATCGCATGATGGCGTTCCTCGAGCAGGCCTGGCGGCGGCTGGTCGAGATGGCTAACCGGATGCAAAGGGACGTCACCGGCAAGATCTGAGGGTCCGGTATTGATGACGCCACCCAAATCCATCTCTCGCGACGTGCTGTCGACGATCAGCGCCACCACCATCGTCACATCGCTGCTGACGGTTCAAACGGCCGGCGCCGGTTTTGTCGATCTCACCGCGGAAGTCGCGAAATTCACGAAGGACATCGGCGCGCGGGAAGGCGCGGTGATACTGTTCATCCGCCATACCTCGGCGTCGTTGACGATCCAGGAAAACGCCGATCCAACGGTGCTCGACGATTTGATGACCGCGCTCGACAGGTTCGCGCCGGAGGGCGCCGGATGGAGCCATGACACCGAAGGCCCCGATGACATGCCGGCGCATGTCAAGACCATGCTGACGGCAACTTCGCTGCACATCCCCGTCCTCAAGGGTGAACTCGCGCTGGGAACGTGGCAGGCGATCTACCTGATCGAGCATCGCAGCCGCCCGCATCGCCGGGAAATCGTGCTGCAGTTCATCGGCGCGACGTAGAGCCACGCGAACCGGTCCCCTTCGCTTGAAAACGCTTTCGACAAAACAAGACCGGCCGCGGATCGCTCCGCGGCCGGCTTGTTGTATCGGTCTTGAAAAAGCGGCGCGCCGCCGCCCGCAAGCTCGTCAGTTGGTCTTGATATCGACGTCCTTGGTTTCCGGCAGGAAGAAGAAGCCGACGACCGCGGTGATCGACGCGAAGATGATCGGATACCACAGGCCGGCATAGATGTCGCCGGTCGAGGCCACGATCGCGAACGCGGTCGCGGGCAGCAGGCCGCCGAACCAGCCGTTGCCGATATGGTAGGGCAGCGACATCGAGGTGTAGCGGATCTTGGTCGGGAACAGTTCGACCAGCATCGCTGCGATCGGCCCGTACACCATGGTGACGAAGATCACCAGGATGAACAGCAGTCCGATGATCGCCGCGACCTGCGGACGGAAGATATCGAACGGGCTCGCCATCTTCACGATGCCCGCATCGCCGGCCTTCGGATAACCCGCGCCGGCTACCGCTGCGGCGACCGCCGGGTTGCTGGTCTTTGCGTCGGTGTAAGGCACCTCCTTGCCGTTCACCATCACCTTCACGCCGGAGCCAGCGGCTCCATACTGGGTCGCGTACTTGACCGACGACTGGGCAAGGAAGGCGCGGGCGGTGTCGCATGGCGCAGTGAACACGCGCGTGCCGACCGGATTGAACAGATCACCGCAGCCTGCGGGATCGGCGACAACCTCGACCTTGGTCGTCTCGATGGCTTTTTCCAGCGCCGGGTTGGCGTTGGAGGTGATCATCCGGAAGATCGGGAAGAACGTCAGCGCCGCGATCAGGCAGCCGGCCAGAATGATCGGCTTGCGGCCGATCTTGTCCGACAGGGCCCCGAACACGATGAAGAAGCCGGTGCCGAACAGCAGCGACCATGCGATCAAGAGGTTGGCGGTGTAGCCGTCGACCTTGAGGATCGATTGCAGGAAGAACAGAGCGTAGAACTGGCCGGTGTACCAGACCACGCCCTGGCCCATGGTGCCGCCGATCAGCGCCAGGATGACGATCTTGGCGTTGCTCCAGTTGGCGAAGGCTTCGGTGAGCGGAGCCTTCGAGCTCTTGCCCTCGTCCTTCATCTTCTGGAACACCGGCGACTCGTTGAGGCGCAGCCGGATCCAGACCGAGATGCCCAGCAGGAAGACCGACACCAGGAACGGAATGCGCCAACCCCAGGCGGCGAAGTCCGCTTCGCCGATCGCTGTGCGGGTGAACAGGATCACCAGCAGCGACAGGAACAGGCCGAGCGTCGCGGTGGTCTGGATGAACGAGGTATAGTAGCCGCGTTTTCCCTGCGGCGAATGCTCCGCCACGTAAGTTGCGGCGCCGCCATATTCGCCGCCGAGCGCCAGACCTTGTGCCAGACGCAGTCCGATCAGAATGACCGGCGCGGCAAAGCCGATCGTCGCGGCGTTTGGCAACAGGCCGACGATGAAGGTCGACAGGCCCATGATCAGGATGGTGACGAGGAACGTGTATTTGCGTCCGACGATGTCGCCGATGCGCCCGAACACGATGGCGCCAAACGGGCGTACCAGGAAGCCGGCGGCGAAGGCGAGCAGCGCAAAAATGTCGCGGGTCGCTGGCGGATAGGCTGAGAAGAACTGCGCGCCGATGATGCTGGCGAGCGATCCGTAGAGATAGAAATCGTACCATTCGAAAACGGTACCGAGCGATGACGCGAGAATGACGAAACGTTCGTCCTTCGTCATGCCTCCGGTTCTCGGTTGCGTTGCAGCCATTGTGGACATTTTGAATCGCTCCCCGAAATCGTTGATGCAAAGCTCGCCCGACGCACCGAATTGGATCGGGCCACAGTTATCGGCTTCGCTTCACGGTAACATCGCCGTGAAACCTCTCCCAATAAGACTTTCGGCCCTTTGCACTTCTATCCGCCTGATGCAGTCCCAATGCTGTGTCGCCCGTGCATCGGCGTCGATCTATTGCAGTGCACAATGGGCCGGTTAACTGCTTTACCGCAATACGTTATTGCGCTCTTGCATGCGTCCTCCATCAGGGGGACAATCGAATATGAAACCTCGCATTGCGGGACCACGCGACGCGAGTCACCCGTTTGCTGCAACCGGCTTGCAAGAAATAGATGACTGTCGCCGCCAGTACCCACCTCGTCATCGCCGATGATCATCCGTTGTTCCGTGATGCACTGCGACAAGCGGTTGCAAGCGTCGTGGCGTCGGCGAAGATCGACGAAGCCGGATCATTCGATGAACTGACGGCGCTGCTGGAGCAGGATTCAGATGTCGACCTGATCCTGCTCGATCTGACGATGCCGGGCATCAGTGGTTTCTCCGGACTGATCTACCTGCGCGCCCAATATCCCGCAGTTCCCGTCGTCATCGTTTCTGCGAGCGACGACGGCGCCACGATCCGCAGGTCGCTGGATTTCGGCGCCTCGGGATTCATTCCGAAGCGGTTCGGGGTCGAGACGCTGCGCGACGCCATCATGAAGGTGATGGATGGCGACGTCTGGATCCCGCCGGACACCGACCTTACGACCGCGGTCGATCCGGATATGAGCCGGCTTCGCGACCGCCTGGTAACGCTGACCCCGCAGCAGGTGCGGGTGCTCATGATGTTGTCGGAAGGTCTGCTCAACAAGCAGATCGCCTACGAGCTCGGCGTGTCGGAAGCGACCATCAAGGCGCACGTGTCCGCGATTTTGCAGAAGCTCGGCGTCGAGAGCCGGACGCAAGCCGTGATCGCGGCTGCCAAAATCGCCGGCGGCCAGTGGCGGCAGGGTACGCCGTCGGCGCCATGACCGTGACCTGACCGGGTCTATTCCGCCGCGACCGCCTGCCGGATGCGCCATTGCCCGAGCAGCGCCCGCAGCGAGGCCGGTTTGACCGGCTTGTTGAGCACCGCGATGTTCTCCTCCCGCGCCGCCGCCCGCACATGCGGACTGCGATCGGCGGTGATCAGGATCGCCGGAATGTTCTCGCCGAAACGGCGGCGAATGTCGCGGATCGCGGCGACGCCGTTGCCGCGATCGAGATGATAGTCGACCAGGAGGCCCGTGACCCTTGCGCCCGCGGCTTCGATCGCCTCGATGGCGGCATCGGGATCGGACACGGCAATGACCTCGGCGTCCCAGGCGGTCAGCAGTGTTCGCATGCCGTCAAGGATCGCCGCATCGTTTTCGATGCAGACGATCAGCGAGCCGCTCATCGGCGTGGTCGAGAGCGGGGTCGCGCTGGTGACCGCCGAGGTGAAATTGATGGCTTTCGCGGTCGGCACCGTCACCGAGAAGAACGAGCCGCCGCTGACATTGGAGTCGAGCGCGATGCCGTGGTTGAGCACGCGCGCGAGGCGCTCGACGATCGAAAGCCCAAGGCCGAGGCCGCGCGCGATCCGCGCGCCCTGTTCCAGCCGGTGAAATTCCTTGAAGATCTCGCCGCGCTTGACGATGGGAATGCCGACGCCGGTGTCGTAGACGCCGATCTGCAGCGATTGGCCGCGGCGCCGGCAACCCACCAGCACGCGTCCGCGCGGGGTGTATTTGATGGCGTTGGAGATCAGGTTCTGCAGCAGTCGCCGCAGCAGCAGACGATCGGATTCCACCGGCAGCGAACAAGGCACGAAGGTCAGCTTCAGCGCCTTGGCGCGGGCGCTCGGCGCGAATTCGATTTCGAGCGAGCGCATCAGGTCGCCGATCTTGAAACTCGTCACCGACGTCGTCATGGCGCCGGCGTCAAGCCGTGAAATGTCCAGCAGCGCGCCGAGGATTTCCTCGATCGCCTCCAGCGAATCGTCAATGTTTTCGACCAGCCGCGAATCCTCGCCGCCATTCTGGCGCTCGACGAGGCTCGTCACATAGAGCCGGGCCGCGTTCAACGGCTGCAGGATGTCGTGGCTCGCCGCCGCCAGAAAACGCGTTTTCGAGATACTGGCGTCCTCGGCGGTGCTCTTGGCGAGCGCCAGTTCGGAGTTGAGGCGGGTGAGTTCCTCGGTGCGGTCGCGCACGCGTTTTTCCAGCGTTGCGTTGGAGCGTTCCAGCGCTTCGGCCGCCTCGAAACTCGGGGTGACGTCGGAAAAGGTGATGACCAGTCCGCCGCCGGGCATCCGGTTGGCGCGCACCTCGATCACCATGTGACGATCCGGCAGACGTTCCAGATATGGCTCGCCCACGGTGGTATAGGCCGCCAGCCGCATTTCGATCAGGGATTCGCTGTCGCCGAAGCCCGCCGGGCCGGCGGCTCCCATGAATTCAAGGATTTCCCTCAAGGGGATTCCGATCTGCACGAGGTGAGGCGGCAGCCCGAGAATTTCGCCGAACTGCCGGTTCGAACAGATCAGCTGCAAATCCGCGTCGAACACGGCTATGCCTTGCCGCACATGGTTCAGCGCGGTCTGCAATATTTCGCGATTGAAATGCAGCGCGGCGTGGGAGTCGTCGAGCAGCTTCAGCGCCGCCTTGGCGGAGACGGTGCGCTTGCGCAGCAGCAGCGACATCACCAGCCGCGAGGAGGCCGCCCCGATCGAGGACGCGATCAGGTGCTCGGCATGCTGCAGCAATTCGAAATCAGCCGGTGCTGCCGGTTCAAGACGGGCATTGTGGGTGGCCGCGAAGGCTTCGAACGAATGGTGGGCGCGATCGGGACCCAGATACTGCGCCACCGTGCTCTGGATGTCCTGCACGGTCACCGTGGTGCGCCAGCGCCGGAAGGTCGGCGTGATCGGCGCCAGCGCCTGCGGCACGAACAGGTCCGCCTGCAACCGTTCGATCGAGAACGGCGGGCGCGCCAGCGACAATCCGACATAGGTCAGGACGTTGAGCGAGAGGCTCCACAGCACGCCGTGCAGCAGCGGCGGCAGATCGGCGCCGAACAACGCTTGCGGACGCAACGCTTCGATGCCGAACGGGCCGTGTTGCAGCAGCATCACGCCTGCGGTATTGCCGTCCAGGAAGCTGGGAAGAAACAGGGTATAGACCCACACCGCGACCCCGATCAGCATGCCTCCCATGGCGCCTCGTGCGGTCGCGCGCCGCCAGAACAGTCCGCCGAAGAACGCTGGTGCAAGCTGTGCGATCGCCGCGAACGACAGCAGGCCGATCGCCGCCAGTTGGGTGTTGCCGAGCGCGCGATAGTAGAAATACGCCATCACCATGATGGCGAAGATCGCCAGCCGGCGAACCATGAGCAGGAAGTCGCCGAAATCCCGCTCGCCCGCGCGCGCCTGCGGGCTTCGCTGCAGCACCAGCGGCACCACGATGTCGTTCGAGACCATGATCGAAAGCGCCACGCATTCGACGATCACCATGGCGGTCGCCGCCGACAGGCCTCCGATAAAGACGCCGACGCTGAGCAGCGGAGAATTTCCCTCCATCGGCAACGCCAGCACGTACATGTCGCTGTCGACGGCGCCGAATGGAAAGGTGACGAGGCCCGCGAGCGCGATCGGAATCACGAACAGGTTGATGGCGACAAGATACAGCGGGAACAGCCAGCGCGCCCGGCTCACCTCGGCATCGCTGGAATTCTCGACCACGCTGACGTGAAACTGGCGCGGCACAAGCATGATCGCGCAAAATGAAAGCAGGGTCATGGTCAGGAAATTGCCGATCGACGGCGTATATTCGATGGCCCGGACTGCCTCGGGCGTCTTCATCGCGCGTTCGATCAGCTCGACGGGGCCGAACATCCAGAATGTGACGAAGGCGCCGGCCGCGATGAAGGCCACCAGCTTGACGATCGATTCGGTGGCGATCGCCAGCATCAGGCCGTGCTGATGTTCGGTCGCGTCGGTCTGGCGGGTTCCGAACAGCACTGCGAAGGCCGCCATCGCCAGCGTGACGGTCAGCGCGATATCGCCGAGGATCGGGATCTGGGAGAAAGCCTGGTCTTCGCTGAGGATGGTTTCGAGTGACGAAGCCACTGCCTTGAGCTGGAGTGCGATGTAGGGCACCGATCCGATGATCGCGATCAGCGCCACCGTCGCGGCTACGGCCTGACTCTTGCCGTAACGCGCCGCGATGAAATCGGCGATCGAGGTGATGTTCTGCGATTTCGCAAGCTGGATCACGCGCCGCAGCAGCGGCGTGCAGATCCCGATCATCAGGATCGGCCCGACATAGATCGCGAGAAAATCCACGCTGGTGCGGCTGGCAAAGCCGACCGAGCCGAAAAACGTCCAGGACGTGCAATAGATCGCCAGCGACAGCGGATAGATCAGCCCGCTGGCGCGCCCGCGCTGGGTCGGCGAGAGGCGGTCACCATGGCTGGCAACGAAAAACAGGAACCCGATGTAGCCGAAGGCGGCTGCGATCACGCCCCAGTCGTGCAGCATCGCTGCTTACCTCCACTCCGATTCCAGCGTGTGCTCCTTGGAAGCGCCATCGCCAACGACAATCGTCGCATCGAGAGAGTATAGCCGTATCAGGCCGGCAAAGCACGGCTCGCCAGCCGGTCCGGAACCGGATTCGCCGTCAAATCAGCCTTATGGTTATTCCGCCGCCAGCGATTTCTGTCGTAGCGGCAGGCCGAGCTGCTCCCAGACCTGCAGCAGCGCGTCGGCGAGCTGGTCGATCAGGCCGTCGTCGTGATACGGCGAGGGCGTGATCCGCAGCCGCTCGGTGCCCTTGGCGACGGTCGGATAGTTGATCGGCTGGATGTAGATGCCGTGCTCTTCGAGCAGGATATCGGAGGCCTTTTTGCAGTTCTCGGGGTCGCCGACGAACAGCGGCACGATGTGGGTGTCGCTCGACATCACAGGCAGGCCCGCGGCGGTCAGGATCGCCTTGACGCGGGCGGCGCGGTCCTGGTGGCGCTCGCGCTCCCAGTTCGAGGTCTTCAAATGGCGGATCGCAGCTGTCGCGGCCGAGCAGATCGCCGGCGGCAGCGCGGTGGTGAAGATGAAGCCCGGCGCATAGGAGCGCACCGCATCGATGATGTCGGCTTTGCCCGCGATATAGCCGCCGAGGCAGCCGAACGCCTTTGCCAGTGTGCCTTCGAGCACGTCGATCCGGTGCATGACGCCGTCGCGCTCGGCAATGCCGCCGCCGCGCGGGCCGTACATGCCGACCGCATGGACCTCGTCGACATAGGTCATGGCGCCGTATTTCTCGGCGAGGTCGCAGATTCTGGCGAGCGGCGCGACGTCGCCGTCCATCGAATAAAGGCTCTCGCAGGCGATCAGCTTGGGCCGGTCGGGACCTGCGGCGATCAACAGCGCTTCCAGATCCGCCATGTCGTTGTGGCGGAAGATCTGGCGCTCGCAGCCGGCCTGGCGGACGCCTTCGATCATCGAATTGTGGTTGAGCGCATCCGACAGGATCAGGCAGTTCGGAATCAGTTTCGCGATGGTCGAAATGCCGGTCTGGTTCGAGACGTAGCCCGAGGTGAACAGCAGCGAGGCTTCCTTGCCGTGCAGGTCGGCGAGTTCGGCTTCGAGCTGTACCAGCGGATGATGGGTGCCGGCGATGTTGCGGGTGCCGCCGGCGCCGGTGCCGACCCGGGTTGCGGTCTCGACCATGGCGCCGACCACTTTCGGGTGCTGGCCCATGCCGAGATAGTCGTTCGAGCACCAGATCACGACGTCGCGTCTGCCCTTCGGCGAGTGCCAGATCGCATGCGGGAACCGGCCCGCGATCCGCTCGAGGTCGGCGAAAACCCGGTAGCGCCGCTCGTCATGCAGGCGGTTGAGGGCGGCAGAGAAGAATTTGTTGTAATCCATCGCGAAACCTGTGCGGAACCGGCCGGAGCGGCGTGAGCCTTTTTAGAGCCTTTCCAGCTTTGATGTCTATGCGAAATGCCACATTTTGGCGGGCCTCCGGGATGGTACTGAGGTGAGAAAATATTGATCTGCATCAACACGCTAGGCGCGATTTACGGTCCTCCGCGCGCTGCTTTTTTGCGCCTATTCGT
>Ga0307510_10011433_pt1 | contig 10543 bp, 12 predicted proteins | sample 12_EM_MG_FD_207224 | JGI IMG/M metagenome (GOLD analysis project Ga0307510, IMG submission 207224) | Populus trichocarpa ectomycorrhiza microbial communities from riparian zone in the Pacific Northwest, United States - 12_EM | ecosystem: Host-associated > Plants > Roots > Unclassified | place...
CACACGAAGCGGATTAGGTCCGAGGGACAAAAGAAGGAAGCTGACTGAACCATAAAGATACCATAAAGAGCGAGAACACGTTCCCTCCATTGCGGTGGCGTGGCCTGTGAGAAAGAAAAATGAACTGGGTGTTCTCGGGATTCATCTTCCGAGCAGAGTAAGGAAACCTTAATGGTTTTGCGCAGTATCGTGCTGTATGAGTTTATGTGGGTTTGGATTATTAGTTTGACAGGGGGATCTAGACTACGACGCTGACAGTACGATCACGGCACAGTCGATCCGCCCATCGGCGCCCAAGTAACGCAGCCCCTGTCCATCTCCACTTGGCTGTGCACGCCCGCGCTTGCTGCTTGCGTCCGACGGCGGGCGAAATGACGCGATGATGCTGAATTCCGAGCAAATGATTGATGATTAAGTAAGAAAGGAAGAGATGGGAGACACTCTCGTCGTCCAAGCCGGCCGAAATGCTGCTTACGAAGACGCTGATAAGGGGCAGCGGAAGAATTACGATGGAGGAAGGACCTTGACGAGCGAGGCGCTCGGAGAACAACACATCTGATAGAAGCGACATACGTGGCGTATGGAGACGCGCGTAGGCGTGTAAAGCACATGAAAACCAGAGATCCGGGGGATTAAGAGCGAGGGGGAGCGAGGCACGAGCTATTATGCGTGTTTGTCATCAAGCAGGAAAGATCCGGAGATGATGTCGTGTCTTATGCGCATGTGTCGCGTGTCGCGCCACATTTGGCCTCGACAAGACCGAGAGAGGTACGAGTAAAAGCCGTGAAGGAGTGTCGTGCAGAGAGAACAGCCTCGCCCGTCGAATGAGGAAGAGCAACTGCTCGGATAAGCGACCAAGGGCGTCTGCCGTGAAGCGAGATGTGAGTGGATGAGCCATAAAAGGTCATGCATCCCCACAACCCCTTTGGTTCTTTCCGGAGAATTGAGGCAGCTCCTCTATCTGGGCGCGCTTAGCAACCATTCCCACCATCTCCATTGAGTAATCGCAGGTTTTACGCAACCACCGCGCACAGTCAGGAGGCCTTCCATGCGCAGAATACCCGAATGGTCCGGCTAAGCCGCTGACCTGTGGAATCCGCGGCTTCCCCGTCGTCGAACCCGGCTGCTGACGGGTCAATACCGTCTTTGGTTGGGACCCCGGTGGCCCTGTATTTCTCGCGCTGCTCGATTTGGTACTCCTCCCACTTCTCACAGGCATTATCGAAGGCCTTGCGTTCGTTCGTTAGCGGGAGCACTGGAGCAGGGTTTTGAAACGCGGAGATGATGCGGGTCTCAATATTGATACAGTCCCGCATGTCTCTGCATCCCGAATTCAATTTATCAGCCAGGAACTCCGAGCTAGAAAATATTGCACGCACAGTTCAAACCTAGTTAACAGTACGTCAAATTCAGGCCTCGACAAACCTATGAGTTCGTTGCTGAACTTGCGTGTACCAGTCCTCTCTCCCGGGTGTACATTGCGCAACAAGGGATGCTCCTTGTGCATGTGGGGTTGTTGTCCGCGGTGGGGCCGCTGGGAATCTTGAAATTTGCAAAGCCACTCCCACATTGCCTCCGCACACGCGAGGATCTCCGTGACACGGGTAGATAAGTGCAAATTTAAGCTCTGCAGGTCGAACTTGAGCCGCTGGTTCGGCAGCGTGTTCAACCAGCTCGCTGTGTCGATCTCGTCTCCGGCTGTGTGTGAATATGTTGTGGGCGTGATGCTTTCTGGATGTTCTCCGGGAAATAAGGAGGTTTCTAGGGATACACGCGACGAGACGGAGGGAAAGGTACTCTGAGTTGGAGTACTGGCGTTGCTTGCCATGGATAACAGATGCAAAGTACTTGAAGACGCTTTCTGACGCGCCGTTATTGTGCCAGGCGCAACAGCCGAGTGGTCAAGGACGACATATTGCTGCGTTTGATTTAAGATCTGACGGCGGCCGATAAGCGTCGTCGAAGAAGCCTTGCCAGAATCCTTGTGACAATGCTGAGCCGCCCTGGATATGCCCCCCGATGCGCCACTATCATCTGTGGTTTGCAAGAGCGTTTGTTTGACCCCCGTCAAATCCTGAGGAGGAAACATAAACATTATCGGCGCATGCGATCGCACACCTGTGGTCGTTTCATCAGTCAGTCAGAATCGAGTGGTGGGAGTAAGCGATCCAAGCTCACTGTTGAAATACACAGGCAGTGAATTAGCGAGCAAGGACAGCGGCGAAAGATTGATAAAGCGAGCAGCATGCATTTCTGTGTAAATATGCTCCAGCAGAGAATGGTCACGAGGGTTCAATGGGGCCCCCGACGGGCGCGAGCTTTCAGAGTGTAAATGATCAGAGGTTCCCGGCAAATCAATGGTGTCGTTATTGCGAATCGAAGTTGGGAGTGTCATCATGCTCGCTGTTCCAATTGTACTCGGAAGAGTGTGTGGATAAATACTTGGACTGGTCGCGGCAGGGGATATCGTCGTAGTAGATCCAAGCTGTGAGAAGCTCCGTTGGTCATATTCATTATGGTATTGTCCATTAGGAAGATATTGAGTCGACGTAGGTGCCGTTGTTAAGTAACGAATAGGCGTTGGTGACCGAGAAATCTGGGGGGGATCTGGTGATCGTCCGGGAAAAGACAACTCTTCTTCTATCATCTGAGGCGAATACGGGTGTCGATGAAAGTTCTAGGAACAGTGACAGCCCCACTCACCTCAATGGCCGCGCCGGGCTTCATTACTCGTGATATTTCCTCGAGCAGAAAATCCCACTATCCTCAGATATTTTCGGAAGGGGGGTAGGAGGGATATGTCAAACGCAGTGAGCTCAAGTTGAACGTCCACACTGACCTTGTCTTCGGGGATCCCATGCGCTAAGCGTTTGGTATGTCTTTACGGTTTGTCCTATTAGAATTGACACTGACGAAGACCGATGTGTAACCCACTCACACAAAATCAAATTCATCGTTGGGAAATGGAAGTCCCTCAAGACTGGGACAGCAATCACCGTCAGGTATGTTGCACTGAATAACGGACTATGTAGACTAACCAGTTGGCCTGCACCCATGTTATTCGGGAGTCAAGGTCGGAAGAGCGAAGGTGGGACAAATCAGGGTGCAGGGGCACCAAATCGAGACCTGTGTGATGTGAGAGAGGTGTCTTGAATGTGAAGGAGGATTTGCTCACCAACAAACTCGCAGTTCTGAAAGGGTGCCATTACAAATGGTGAGTGAGCATATTCGAGCGCTGGCGATGGTGACGACTCACGCGCCACAACTTTGCGCATTCAAGTATCCAATAGCCAGAACCTAAGGCGATGTTGAATACAAGGGGCAACGAATGGTGTTCAGGAGGTCCTTACCGCACCCAAGGTCGAGTCTAGGGCCGGAATTAGGACGTTCTGGGAGAGATGTTGAACTCAAGGGACGTACACTTTTGTGGGAGGTGTTTCAAAGACATGAAAAGTCAGGCTTCCGCAAAGCTGTCTGATGAAACCCGTCTCCCAAACATCGCTACAATGCAAAGAGGTCGGAATGGTGTCGGGATATCACGTTCACACGCATATAATTAGACGCACTGGTCCATGACGGGTCTCTCGTAATTGCGAGGGTAAGGAGCTTCGTTCGCAGGGTAAGCATGGTGCTTCTTGTTACCTTTCATCTTGAATTGAGATTCGCGAGCGGCGGCACCAAGCTTGAGCTCTTCAAGAATAGCGCGGTCAGGAGTGGAGAAACGAGCGTCTTTCTGTGCTGGGTCCACGAGAGTGCTCCCAGAGATGCGACTTGGTTGCATGGGAACAACGCTATCTTTGCGTGAAGGAGGGGACTTCTTGGTGCTTCTTCTACGAGTGGGCATAAAGTCGGCAAATGGCTTTAAATCGAAAGCAGTGAACAAGTGATGATACGTCGCGAACAGAGAGAAGGCTTACAGTGACAGATGAGGCACCAGGAGACGTGACGACGATGGGAACAGAAGGAGATTTTTGATCTGGTATACCAGAGGACGTAGACGGTCGTGCTGGCCGAGGAGGTTTACGAGCAGCATTACGAAGTGAGGTTGGAACAACAAAATCCGAGGAAGGGGAGTCCGCGCGAGAAGGCGTGGGAGAAGAGAGAGAGTTGGTGCGCATTCTCGTCAGGGGAAGATTGCTGCGAGAAGAAAAGAGCCTGTGATGCGAAGCGGAAGGTGGGGGAGGAGCAGCATTGGGAGGAGGTGGAGATGGCGTCTTTGTTGAGGTGGGATTTGCTTGTGCAGGTGATGAACGAGAAGATTTGAGACGGTCGGGATAAGGAGCGAGCATGACGGTGGACGAGCAACGAGGGCGAGGAGAGGATCAATGCACAGCGCGGTTACGAAACAGTATTTATCGACGAGGTATCGTTAATGTGCCTCGCTCCGGCAGGTCCCGGGCCATGGGGCATCATCGTCCCTTTTTTTCCCCAATATCGGCACTCACACGACCCCCGCGGTGAAACCGCACTGTATCCATATTAGCCACGTCACGATTTATGAAACACTGTCATCGACGATCGTTAAAACTGTGTCAACGACACACTGATCACCACCTCCTCGGCAATCTCTCTCATTTCCCGCACAATTTCTTGCCCACTCGGATCCAAGAGACCGTCCTTTGCAGCCTAATGTTGGCCACCTCAATTTTCGGCTCAGTGTGATGCAGGAGAGTGCACTATACCTCGATGGACTGCCAACCCACGACCATAATGAACTGCTTCTGTTCCTCGATTACATGTCCATATGTTGCTCCGACAGCTCCACTTGATGGATCCTTCATATATGCGACATACTTGTCGAGGGCCCTATGGATGACTTCCATGGTGACCCCCTGCTTGGGCGAGATTTTCTTCAGCTCTACACATGGGGCCTTTAGGCAAGGCACCGCTGCGTTCTCTTCCCAAGCCGCGTGGATGATGGTACCCTTGGGGACGCCGCCCTCCGCAGACGACTCGAACAGCTTGACGAATTTAAGTAGCGTTTCTTGGTCTGAGCCAAACTTCTCATGGGCCGCCATAGATTCCCAATCTATCAAATTATACCAAACGTCAGTATGACTCCTACCCTTCGGGCAGGCGGTCTCGTACTCAAAACCCCATAGGCATTCGATTTCCCGACTTCAACGCCATAGAAGATTCTGCGCACGCATAAATTTCGTGAACCAATGGCCAGAAACCATATTTGACTCACTCAGATAAGCCCCAACGCCCTTCTGTCCCTACGAGTAGTTCGAATGCCGGGCGTATTATGGATGGATCCTCCACGTACTCTTCCGAGCAGGGCCAGGTGGCAACTTCGAAAGCGTTTTTCTGTGCCATGGGTTTGCTTCCGTGATGCCCCGACCGCCCTCCGTGATGCTTTAAATACTACCGAGGGTGTGAATTTCGTATTAATAGTCAGACACAGTACTTTAGTCCCGTTTCGCTTCCGCTTTACCTTTTTCACTCACTTAAAAGCTACGATCGCAGTCAATGAGATGGTTGCTGTGTGACTGCGATTTTCGTCGGGATCTCGGCCGTAAACAAAGCATCAACTTGCAGAGTGTCCCAATCCTTCCCAAGATCTGGGCATACGAGTTGCGGACTGAGACCGTTTCATCCTGCTCTTTTCATACATTACATGGCTTGCCAAATCTGGGCTTATCCTCTGTGCTTACTGTCACGATATCTCTCGTCTAGCCCGTCTTTTGAGTTTGCCATTTATGCCGCCGCCATCAACGGCAATATTTGACATTTCATTATTTCAATTGTTGACTAGAAGAAGGGTTCTTCTACGGTGCCAGTTGTTTCGCAATATTATCCGCCATGCAACAAAAAGCGGCGATCAGTGCTCACTGGCAGTTCCCGTTCGGTTAACTTACTGCGCTGTACTTGTCAGGTCCTCCCGAGAGACGCTAATGGATGAAACCGAAACCGAGCCGCTGACTAGGGCGCCTCCAAGCACTAGAATGCCGTATAGTATACAGCACCGTGACAAAGAGAACAACATGCCATGCACCATTGGCCCATCCGCACGATGGTCCCGCAAAGGAGGCTCGGAGTTGCTCTGCGAACAAGCAAAGACAATACTGGCACGTCCGCCGTGTTCACTAGCATGTGTGTCAACTAAATCCTTAGCAATAAGTACGGCAAGTACGCGATAATGCGGTATACAATATTGCACTACTGTACCCGATGCCAACGTGCGCGTATGAGCGGAGCGGCATAAGCCGTCTCTATTCAATAGACGTCAGCGATCCCCGACGCCAACCACTCGCCAACCAAACCATCCTTAGCGCCGAGGTCGAAGTCAATTGGGTCGATCGCGGGACGTTCTTCACCGGGACAGTCCAGCATGTTGCACAAGTAGACGGCTCCACTCCCACACCACAATCCCTTTCAAAATCTGCCTTGGTACGTGCCCATTGCCATGGTGCATGTCGTCTATCCATGCCACTCACAAGATTACAAAATATTTGTCGGGGTGCACGAACTATTACTCGGAGACTCCCTCCAGTCACCCCACACGCCCCTGCGGTCCGACGTTCTCGACTGAGTTGAGCAGTCCCCATTCATCGATGCCACGTTGAGAAACACCTCGGCTAGTCGACTGCGGCGCCATCCATTCCGTATGCTCACCATCAAACCTATTGTAGAGACGTGCCAGTGACGCATGACTAAATTCTAGAGCCATTAGTCTGTCATGCATCAATCTACACCTCCACGTGGTGATCCACGCATCCTTTTCAACTTTCCGCGGATGGCCCTTGCTTTGACAAGGACCCCCAAAATGTTTACCCACTGTATCACCTTTGACTGGCAGTCGCTCCGACAATCCCCGCATACCCACTCGGCTACCGCCATTCCTTTCGTTTCTGCTTTTTTTTTTCTCAGGGCAATGAGAGGCCGTAAAGCAGCAGCAGCAACGAGGCCGACTCTCGGGTACCCGAGCAGCTGAAGGGCAAGGGGGGGCGAGAGTCGGACTCCCCTTGTTGGGTATGTTGTGCCCAAGATAAAGGGAAGACGGAACGTATAGCGGCGGCCGTGAGTTGGCAAAAAAGCGCGCTCGTCTACTTCTCATGAGTGGCGAGTAAAGGCGCCAGTTGAGCGCCTACGAGTGGGCCACCATAGAAGCGGCGATTGTAGCGGGCTAACGTACACAGGTGCTACACCTAGCCCTGGTTGACCCGCATTTAGTCGCTCTGTACCTTGTGGCGATAAAATTCTTTGGCATGCACGTTACCCTGAGATCCAGACCTTAATAGAATGACAAACTAACTTAGCATTGTCCCTGACCTGGCTGCACCCGAAATTATCGCAAACGTTACATGTACAACCAGTATGGGGATTGTGGATGGCAATTACGAACGTCCATTTGCTTTCTCTTAGTTTGTGCACATAGCAACGTTCGTTCAGTGACCCGAAAATCATTTCACGCTGTCAGCAGCAGTGTTATCGGACCTTGGCAGGTGAATGATTGTGCCTTTGAATTATCATAGCTGTCAAGTAAAGTGTTTGGCAAATGTTTGGACCGTTTGGTCACTGTCATAACTCCCTGTGTTCCATGACACACCACGTGAAACCGTGAGCAGTACATTTACGACAATTGAAACAAATGTAATCATACAACTTATACAAACACAAGTGACCGGCGAGGATTCAATTTAGTCTCGCAATAGGACTCCCCTAGTGTGGTTTACCGCAACTAAGCGTTGACACGGATGAAACGGTGGAAGTGTTGGACTATGGTGACCTGATTGTATACTTCCTGAAAGATCGACTGGGCGCTATCTTCGACCGCTTGCTTGTGGTCCTAACATAAAAAGGGTCAACTGAGACGTCATATATCGGCGTACAGTGAGAGCATACCTCGACGCTATTCCACCCAGTGACCAGAACCAACTGGTACGGTTCTCGATCCGGAGGTGACCTCAAGTCGTCGTCAATGACGGACCCCAGCGCGGCTCCCAACGCGGGGCGCCCCGAGTCGACAGTCGCAGCGACGATCTTGCCCACAGACTCTGCGACAGATTGTGAGTCGGCACCAGGTTTGAGCCTGGCGAGCGCGATCTCTGTCACGGGAGCCCGGAAGGCTGGGAGTGGGTCGGAGGTGAAGGTCGCCATGACCTTGTTGATGCCCTCGAGGCCTGCCGTGGCGCGCGTCGGCGCGAACAACTCGCGTAGTTTGGTGTGTTCTCCCGTCTCATTAGCGACAAAGGTCTTGAAATCTTGGTAGCTATCCCATGCTAACTCGCACAATACAGCGTTCAGTGCAAATATAACGGGAAGTGGCGTTTCGCATACTGACCGACGAGGGCACCGAGTAGCGACCCCCCAACTTCAGAGCCTTGGAAAATGCTATTTTAGTGTGGTGTCAGTAGGTCCTCGTGCAAAGATTAACATGACGATGGACGCACCCGCTTGCACCCTTACGAGTGACGGCGTACGTGAAGGCGGGTACACCGAAAGTTTCAGGGTCTTTGAGGTATCCCTCGCTCGCAGGCCACGAAACAACCTCCCAGGTTTTGCCTGCCATGATAAAGGGAAGAAATGAAGACGATGGATTGTTTAGTTATTCCTCTTCGGCGTAATGCCAGTCGTTCTTATACCCAACGAAGAGACCCAGCATCCTGTAAAAGTTGTACGACCTCGGGGGTCGATGGGTGTGCCCGACTGTATGAGACATCTGGGCGCTGTTGGCGCTGTAAGCCTGCTGCAAGGTGATTGATAAGCAAAGCGGGTACTGCCGGGGAGATTGAGAACTCGGTTAGCTGTCGGTCTTATCGTATCGTCATACCATGCCGTTGAACTATTCAAAGTGGGATCAACTCGAGGTTTGTTTGTCACTCCCTGCTCCTAAATCTATCTCCATTGATTCAAAAGGATGCTCTGTGCAGATCTCCGATGACTCTGACATCGAAGGGCACCCCAACGTCGACAAAAAGTCGCTTATTAGGTTCGTCATCGCTCTCACATTGTGGCCATCGGCGCTCCCCCTCACATCGGAGACCCTAGGTGGAAGCAACGCGACATCCACGAAAAGCGCGAGGCGCGCAATCATCGCATCGCCGAGTTAGAGGCCGAGGTCGCGTGCAACGACGTTCTCCTCGGGCGACTGCGGGCATTCCAACCCGAGCTTGCTCGATCTGGCAAGGCGCGCTTCTCGTCCGAAGTGGAGCGCTTGCGAACGAAGCCGACGCCCGATGCGCCAAAGACGAATGCCCCCCAACCGATCCCTTACGATGCGATGATCCTGCGGCTTCTCGAGACGATCGCGAACGAGGCGCGCGAGAGTGCTGGATCGGACGAGGGCAAATTGGAAAAGATACTGGAAGAGCGACTCGATTTCCACGTGAAGAAGTTGGGAGACGTGACCGAAGAACGAAGGAAGGAGATGGACGATCTCGTCGAGGAGAAGGCCAAACACATCACCATGGACGATCTCCATGACGGCTTCGATTCCAAGGTAACGCGCCCGTCGGTTATTTGTTTCATCAGCGCTCAAGTCATGCCCAGTATGTTCCCCCAAAGTCCGAACCAGCCCCAGTGACTGGCAAAGGAAAGAGCACGACCACGCACATCGAGGTGCTCAACCCAGAAGCATCTTCATCTTCATCTGCGCCGCCGCCACCCACTACTGGTGAAGGTGGCGATGAAATCCCCGAAATGACGCCTACATTGGAAGCATTTGCCCAAATTCCCCTCTGGGACTTTGAAAAGTCGTGGCTATTCATCCAGAATCATCGCGACGTTGTTGTTCCTGGCGCATCAGATGCCCTCCTCGTTGCTGCGTTCAGAGCCCAAAGGGAGGATAAATCAAAATACGCCAAGCAGTGTGTGCACCAGAGCTTGATCTTACAGTATAGTGAAAAGCTCGGCAAGGACGGTGTCCAGTTGTTCTTTAGACGGTACGTTTTCTTTTTTTCCTACATTGGCGCTTCCGTTTGCGATGAGAAATCTATCGCAGCATGGTACAAGGAGGCCAAAGCGCGCAGGCAATTTTCCGTAAAGATCACGAGGACACCTACAAACATATAGTTACGCGCGTCAAAATCACCCAAGCTGAAGAAGCCGAGGCCGCTACCGCTGGGGAGCAGATTCAGCTCGTCGCGGAGAACCCAGACACCGTCATTTCGTTCAATGTACCCGATGGTCCTCCACCAGAGCACCTCGTGCTCGAAGGCCCAGGAACTGAGGGCATGGACATTGAAGAAGTGCGCAAGGCGTTGCTGATGCGCTGGGACCTCTTCTCCGGACTTTCTAATGACCTGCAAGAGGCACTCAAGACCGGTGAGCTGACGGCCGTGAACAAAGTCCTTGGAAACATGCCAGTGAGCGAAGCGGAGAACGCAGTCAAAGCGTTGGACTTGGGAGGCATTCTGAGCTTTGCCGAGGGAGGAATAAGAGATGAGACAGGCAGGGCTTACGAGGAGGATGAGCTCGATGAGCCCGAGGCCGAAGGTGATGATGATGTTGAGCCCGAAAGTGTAGAAGAAAAGTAAAACAACGATGTTGATGTAAATCAGACTCTGGTGTAGCAGCAAAGACACATTAATCCTCTATT
>Ga0307510_10011434_pt1 | contig 10543 bp, 9 predicted proteins | sample 12_EM_MG_FD_207224 | JGI IMG/M metagenome (GOLD analysis project Ga0307510, IMG submission 207224) | Populus trichocarpa ectomycorrhiza microbial communities from riparian zone in the Pacific Northwest, United States - 12_EM | ecosystem: Host-associated > Plants > Roots > Unclassified | place...
TCGGCGAGCAGAACAACTACGGCTTCGAGGTGCACGGCACCAAGGGCGCGGTGTTCTGGGACTTCCGCCGGATGAACGAGCTGGCCGTCAGCCGCGGTACGACGTACCAGGACCAGCCCGTCACCACCGTGTATGTCGGCCCGGGGGACGGCGAGTTCGGCGCGTTCCAGCCTGGTGCGGCGAACGCGATGGGCTACGACGACCTCAAGGTGATCGAGGCGTACCGCTTCCTGCGTTCCGTCGCCGAGGGCGTGCCGTACGGAGCCACACTCCCGGACGCCGTACACAGCGCGGCAGTTCTGGACGCCATGGTGCGCTCCGTCGAGACCGGCAGCTGGGTGAGCCCGGCGTGAACGGCGCGCGCGTCGCCTGACCGGCGCGCCTCCGGGCGCCCGCGCGATCTCGCGCCCACCCGCCGGACTCGACTACCGTTCACGCTCGGGAGTCACTCGCCTACGCTGTGGTGACCGGTTGGCGGACGGGTATGGGGGCGGCATGGGATACGGCTTCGGACAGCGGCGGGGTGGTCAACTCCCCGTGGAGTTGACGAGCTTCGTCGGACGCACCGAGGAACTCGCGGTGCTGCACGCCGAGTTGGCGCGGTCGCGGCTGGTCACGTTGGTCGGTCCGGGCGGGGTCGGCAAGAGCCGTACGGCACTGCGGGCGGCCCGCGCGGTCACGGACCGGTTCGCCGACGGGGTGCGGCTGGTGGAGCTGTCGGCGCTGCACGACCCGGAGTTGGTGCCGCCGACGCTCGCGGGCGTCCTCGAACTGCCCGAGCAGTCCGGCATGACGCCGTTGGACGCCATCGTGGAACATCTGCGCGGCCGGCGGATGCTGATCGTCCTCGACACCTGCGAACACCTGGTCGACGCGTGCGCGATGCTCTGCGACATCCTGCTGCGCGAGGCCCCCGGACTGAGCGTCCTCGCCACCAGCCGGCAGCCGCTCGACGTGCCCGGTGAGCGCTGTCTGCCGATCGCTCCGCTGGCCCGCGCGGACGCCGTCGACCTGTTCGTGCAGCGTGCCGCCGCCGTCACCGGCGGCCCCGCCCTCGACGGCGCCGACCGGGAGCACGCCCTCGCCCTCGTCGACCGCCTCGACGGCATCCCCCTCGCCCTCGAACTCGCGGCCGTCCGTCTGCGGGCCGTACCCCTCTCCGAACTCGTCGCCCGTCTGGACCGGCACTGCGAGGTCCTGACCGGCGGCCGGCGCACGGCGCTCACCCGCCACCAGACCCTGCGCGCGGCCATCGACTGGTCCTACGACCTGTGCACACCCCAGGAACAACTCCTGTGGGCGCGGCTGTCGGTGTTCGCCGGTTCCTTCGAACTGTCCGCCGCCGAGCAGGTGTGCGCGGGCGGCGATCCGGGTGGACCGGTCCAACTCGACGGCGAGCAGGTCGTCGAGGCGCTGATCGGGCTCGTCGACAAGTCGGTCGTCCAGCGCATCGGCGAGGACGGCGGCCGCTACCGGCTCCTGGACACCATCCGCGAGTACGGCACCGCGCGCCTGGCCGCCACCGAGGACGCCGACGCCGTACGACAACGGCACTTCGCCCACTACGAGGAACTCGTCGGCCGTTTCTGGAACGGTCTGATGGGCCGGTCCCAGGTCCAGCTGCACCGTGCCGTACGGGCGGAGATCGCCGACGTACGGGCCGCCCTGGAGTACGGCTGCGCCACCGAGGGACGGGCGAGCGACGCGCTGTGGCTGGCGACCCGGCTCGGGGCGTACTGGCGGGCGGCCGGGACGCTGTCGGAGGGCCGGTACTGGATCGACAAGGGGCTTGGCCTCGTCCCGCAGGACTCCGCGACGCGGGCCTGGGGGCTGTTCATGACCGGGGTGTTCGGGATCTGGACGGCCGATCTGGAGACGGCCTTGGACCGGTTCCCGCAGGCCCTCGACGTGGCGCGCCGCGTCGGCGAGAGCCGCGTGGAGCTGTTCAGCGAGGGCTACTTGGGCGCCCTGACGGTGCTCGGCGGGGCCGTAGAGGAGGGGGCGGCGGCGCTCGAAGCGGTCCGCCGGCGGATGATCGCGGCGGAGGACGCGCTGGGCATCGGCGTCGTCCACTACGAAGGGGCCCTGCTGTACGCCGCGTTGGGCTTCACGGACCGCGCGCTGGAGTGGTGCGAGACAGGCCTGACGTATCTGGAGGGCCGCGGCGAACGCCAGTTGTACGGCTCCACCCTCACCGTCCAGGGCATCATCCTGTGGCTCGTCGGGCGGCCCGAGGAGAGCGCGGTGGCGTTGCGCCGGGGACTGGAGGCGGCGAGCGAGATCGGCGAGGTGCTGGTCGCGGCGCTCGCGTCCCTGGGCCTCGCCTGGCACGCGGCCGGGCAGAAGCGCCACGTCAGGGCCTGCTGGCTGCTGGGGTACGCGGAGCACGCGCGACGGCTGGGCGGCGACCCGGTCGGCATGCTGCCCCGGCTGCTGGAGGAGCAGGAGTCCCAACAGCGGTCGGTACGGGCGGCGTTGGGCGCCGAACCGTACGAGCGGTGGCGGGAGGTGGGCGCCCGGATGTCGGGCCGCGAACTCCTGGACGCCGTACGTACCGACGCGGACGAACCGCCCGGCATCCCCACAGCCCGCCCCGCCACCGCGGACACCCGCCCCGCCGACCCCCTCACCCGCCGCGAGCGCGAGGTCGCCGCGCTCGTCACCCAGGGCCTGTCCAACCGGGAGATCGCCGAACGGCTCGTCATCTCCAAACGCACCGTGGACGCCCATGTCGAGCACATCCTCGCCAAGTTGGGCATCACCTCGCGTACCGAGATCCTGGCCGCGGCACAGCCCGAGGGCACCAAGTCGGCGTAGGTACCCGGTACCTACGTACCCCCTCCGCGACCCGCGCCGACGCCTAAGTGCACCGATATCGCCACCGATCTACGGGAGTTCACGCCCCCCGCACCCGCCCGACACCCCAAGCTGGTCCTACCGCCAGGGGAACGGGAAGTGTCGGAGCCGGCAGTGTTGGTCAACCCCACGGCTGTCATGGCAAGGCATCCGTCACCGCACCTCCCCTGGCGGTGTTCGCGTAGGGCTGCCCCTGTCGGCGGGGGCAGCCCTCCTCAACGGGCCCTGAGATCAGCCGCGTTCGGCCCGCCCGTACATCGTCTTCGCCGTGGCGCCCAGGATCTCGCCGTACATCTTGGTCGGCGTGAAGCCGTCCAGCGAGCTGTTGACCGAGACGAGGGTGCCCTGCCCGGTGGTCTCCTTGAAGTCGGCCAGCCACGGGCCGCCGCTTGAGCCGCCGGTCATGTCGCAGGGGATCATCCGCTGCCCGTTCTCCTTCTTCTCCGTGCCCACTCAGCGCAGGAGTTCCTCGCCGAGCTGCGGGTGGGTGGCGGGGTAGCCGAAGGACGAGATCTTCCCGCCGACCGCCCGGTCGAAGGCAACGGGCGTCCCGCCCACGACGTCGGTGAGCCTACGACCGCTCTTGTCCGCGTCGACGACCATCGCGGCCACGTCGTTCGTACCCTCCTCCGCGAAGGCCCGCGAAGTCAGCACGGTACGGACCGCGAAGGCGCCGTACGGCTGCTTGCCCTTGCCGTAGGCCGGGACGAACACCATCGACATGTTGGTGTTGTCGGGCGAGGCGGAGCGCCGGACGCAGTGCCCAGCTGTCATCACCACGGAACGGTTGGCGCTCTTCACGGCGGTGGCCGTGCACCAGGTGTCGGAGCCCCCGGCGTTGACCATGAACATCCGCCCCACGGTCTTCAGCTGTGGACCGGTCCACGTCTTGGTCTTCGGCCCGGTCGGCCCGAGGTCCACCGACTTCCCTACGGCCTTGATCCGCGCGGGGGTCCAGTAGGCGAGGGCGTCCTTGCGTTCCTGGGCGGTGAACGAGAAGGAGGACACCGGGTCGGGGGCGGCGACGGCCCGGTCGGCGCCGGAGACAGCCGTGGCCGAGACGGGGACGGCGAGCGCGAGGGCCGTGCCGGCCACGGTGAGCGCCGTGGCACGGCGGCGGAGAGCTCGGCTCCCGGGAAGGGGGCTGTCGAACATGGGGGATGTCTCCTCGACTGGTTCAAGTGGGCCCGGCTACGCGCAGTCCAGGAGAGGTGGATCCGGCGATCCGGGTCGCGTCGTCGGGGCGGCGGCCGTCTCGCGGAGGAAGGCGAGGAACTCCCCCACCGTGCGGCTCCAGAGCCGGCGTTCCACCAACGCCGTGTGCCGGCGGGCGAGTTCGTGATCGTCGCCGTAGACGAACCTGGCGATGAGCGGGCCCCCGTGCTCGCGGATCTCGATTCCGCTCGGCTGGACCTCGTCCGCCGAGTGCAGGCCCACCGCGATGCCGATGATCTCCCGGACCAGCGCGCCCGCTCTCCTGAACGCACCGTCGGACGAGGTGTGCCACACCACCTCGAAGTGCTCGTGCGCGGGTGCCCCGGGATCGGGCCGCCGGTTCACGCTGTTCGATGTACTGGACACACCTGCGTCCTCTCTGCGCGGCGGGGAACTTCGCGGCGCGGACCACCTAGTTGAGGGCGTCCGAGGGGTTGGTCAGCCAGTAGCTGGTGGTCAGGGAACTGTCGATGTACACACCCTTGCTGGGCAGCGCGACCTTGACGCCCGAGCCCACGAAGTCGAGCGCGCGGTTCTGGAAGATCACCGAGAGCGTCTTCGCGGTGTAGCCGCCGGAGCCGCTGCCGTCGGCGGCGGAGAGGAGGACACCCGCGTAGCCCGACTGTCCGGGGCGGAGCGTGGTGACCGCCTGCGGCTGCGTGTCCTCGTCGACCGGGGGCACGGCCTGGGCGTCCTGGAAGTTCAGGGCCGGATAGCCGTACAGGTAGCAGGACTTGGAGCCGGTGTTCTTGACGGTCAGCAGCAGGTGGTTCAGCGGACGCGTCACGGTCTGCGCGGTGACCTTGGTGTTGGCGCCGGTGCAGGTGACGATGCTCGATGCCGACGTGGACCCGCTGGACCCCTTGGCGGTGGTGCTGCCGCCGCCCGACTTCGAGGTCGCAGCCGCGTCCGTACCGGAGGCCGCGGCCTCGGTGCCGGAGTCCGTCCCGGTGCCCCCGGTGTTCTCCTCGGGCGTCGCGGTCGAGGAGACGCCGTTGTCGGCGGCAGCGACGGTCGGGGTGCTCTTGGCCCCCGTGTCCGTGCTGGTTCCGCAGGCGGTCAGTGCGAGTGAGGCGGCCGCGGCGATGGTCGCGGTGAGGAGTGCCGTACGGCGGCGGAAGACGGTGTCGGACATGATCGGGTTCCCCCTGGGTGCGGTGCTGGAAGGCGAGCCACCGGGTTCGTGGTAGGTCTCGCTGCGAACAACCGCAGCTTGCGCGGCGATCCGTCCCAGCCGCCAGGACAGTCGGGGGAAACGGGAAGCTGGAACGCTCACACAGGGTCTGGCCTGCGGGAACGTACCGTCCCTGGAACGCGGAGGTGGGACGGACACCGGCCGTTGGAGCGGTCCAGCCGGTGCCCGTGCCGCACGCTCAGCAGTAGAGGTTGGCCCCCGGTGTGGTCCCGAGGATCGACGTGAACCGCTGGTAGGCGTCCACGCGGCTCTGCACCTGGGCGGGGTTCTTGCCGTCGCACTCGATCGAGCCGTTGATGCTGCGGATGGTCTGGCCGAAACCGGCGCCGTTGACCATGGCGTTGTGCGGGGTCATGCTGCCGGGGCCGGTCTGGGTGTTCCAGTACCAGAGCGCGGTCTTCCAGGCCACGGCCGAGTCGTTCTGCACCAGCCACGGGTTGTTGAGCAGATCGATGCCCAACGCGTCCCCGGCCGCCTTGTAGTTGAAGTTCCAGCTGAGCTGTATCGGTCCGCGCCCGTAGTAGGCGGCCTGACCGGCCGGGCAGCCGTACGACTGGCTCCAGTCGCAGTACGTCGGGTAGTTGGCGGTGTTCTGCTCGACGATGTACACCAACCCGCCCGTCTCATGGCTGACGTTGGCGAGGAAGGCGGCGGCCTCCTGCTTCTTCGTGGTGTCGCTGCCGGTGTTGGCGAAACCCGGGTAGGCGCTGAGGGCGGCGGTGAGACCGCTGTACGAGTAGAAGGAGTTCCGGCTCGGGAACATCTGGTTGAACTGGGCCTCGCTCACCACGAAGTTGCCCACGGGCGTGCCGGAGCCGTCGCAGGCGTACGGCTCCCAGTACCAGGTGCTGATGACCGGGTCGTAGCCCGGGTTGTCGTGCTCGGCGATGTACGCCTTGCCGTCGGTGTAGCGGACGATCTGGCCGGTGACGTACGACTGGCCGGCCACCCAGTTGGGATAGCTGGAACAGGAGGCGGCGGACGCGCCGGCGGCGGGGAGGACCACGGGCGTAAGGCTACCGAGGACGAGTGCGGTCAGTACTGCGGCGATGCGGCGTCTCGACACAGGGTTCAACTCCTCTGTGGAGCACGGCCGTCCCCGCCAAGGGCAGGGCGAAGCTGAGCCTTTGCGCGCACGGGCCGGTCGGACCGGTCACGGCGTGGGGGGCGGCCGTGGTGGGGGATGACGCCACTCACTGAACCGCATTGGTATGTACCAGTCAAGGGTATAGACCAGTCAACCCCACGCCAGGACAGCCGGGTTGCGACCGGCCCGCGCTACGTCGACCTGCCTCACCTGCGCAGAGTCGTCACCTCCAGAGCCGGGTCGCCGGCGATCTCCACCGGGGTGAACCGTTCCATGACCCACTGCTTGCGCGAGAAGAGCCGGGTCTGGTCCGAGAAATGGGGCGAGGCCGGGTTCGCGGACTGGCCGTAGGTGAGCAGGGTGTGGGCGCGCGGGCCGCCCGGGGTCAGTTCGACGGTCATCAGGAAGCTGGTCCCGAAGGCACCGGCGGTCGGGGTGCCGGTGCCCGAGTCGGGGCCCGCCTCCACGACGTCGAAACAGCCCGCGTCGCAGCCGGGCAGCGGGATGCCGGCCCACTTCTGTACGGCGCCGAGTTCGACGTCGACCGGGAGGTCACGGGCGGCGAAGTCCTGGACGGCGTCGGCCAGGGCGCGTTGGACGCGGAGGTCCTCGCCGTTGAATCCCCTTGGCGTGGTGAGGGGTTGGGCCGGGTCGTAGGGGACGCGGCGCCAGGTGTCGGGCGGACCGCCGTCGAGGAGGCGGTCGTAGAACGTGCTCCACAACACGATGCCCCGGCTGGTGGTGTCGGCGCGGGTGTCCCAGCGGGCGAGGGTCGTGCAGGCCTGTGTCACGTCGATCTGCGTGCCGTCCGTGGCCGTCAGGCTCGGGTGGGCGCGGCACATGCCGACGATGTCGTCGCGGCCTGTCTCGGCCGACCGGACGCGGTTGCCGAGCATCGAGTCGCGCAGGGTGCTTTCGGTGAAGCCCGGTGCGCCCAACCCGTCGGTGCCGTCCCGGCGTTGGGCGATCATGTCCAGCCCGAGCTGGGCCCGTCCGTCGAGGCGGGGATCGGTGTCGTACACGCCCGGGAGACCGGTGATCGGCGACTCCGGATTGACGTACTGCGGGCCGTTGTTGGAGTTGGCGACGTAGTCGGTGCGGCTCGACTTCGGCTGGTGCGAAGGGCCGTAGAGGCCGGGCACGAGCGCGTCGGGGTCACTGCCCCAGGCGCAGGCCGACTTGGAACCGTCCAGGGCGGCGTTCTCCCCGTCGTCCGCGACGGTGCAGCGGTCGAGTTGGGCGTCGGTGAGGTGCGGGACGGCCGAGGAGTCGGTGAAGTACGTGCCGCCGCTGGTGTCGGCCGCGAGGGTGTAGGTCCAGGGGACACCCTGGAACGTGTCCTGGGCGGCGCGGAGTTGGCCGAGGTTGCGTGCCTTGCCCATGGCCAGCCAGGTGTTCATGGAGCGCAGGTTGTCGGCGTTGGCGTCACGGATCGCATAGGCGGTCGTCGTGGTCCAGCCGGAGGAGAGGACGGGCCCGAACCGCGAGGAGTACAGGGTCCGTTGGACGGTCGAGAGCCCACCGTCCGCGTCCCGGACGGTGACCGGGACCGTACGGCGTTCCATCGGCACGACCTTGCCGTCGAACACGTAGCTGGTCGGGTCGCCGGACGCGAGCTTCAGCGCGTAGAGCGAGGCGTGTTGGGCGTCGGTCGCGGTGTGCGTCCAGGCGAGGGTGCTGTTGTGGCCGATCTCGACCAGCGGGGTGCCGTAGAGGCCGGCGCCCGAGACGTCCAGGGTGCCGGGGATCGTCAACTGCACCTGATAGAAACGGAAGTAGCCAACCGCCCAGGGCAGATGCGGGTTGGCGAGGACCATGGCGTTGCCGGTGCGGGTGACGTCGCGGCCGAGGGCCCAGCCGTTGCTGCCGATGTCGGGGGCGGCGGGCTTCACGGACGGCACGCCGGACGCAGCGCTGGGTGCAGTGCCGGATGTAGTACCGGACGTAATGCCGGAGTTGGTGCCCGAGTCGGTGGAGGCCGTAGGGGGCTTCGCGTCGCCGATGTCCGGGACAAACGGCACCGTCGCGGTCACCCTGTTGAGGTCGTAGACGACGCTCCACAGGTCGAGCGCGGTGATCGGCCGCACCCAGGGCTTGCCTTTGCAGGTCGGGTCCGGGAGGTGGTCGACGCCGGTGTCGCGGAGATAGCGGTTGTACCCGGCGGCGTATCCCTCGACCATGCGGCGCAGCTCCGCCGTCGGCCCCAACGGCGCCTTCTGCGCGAGCAGTTGACGGACGGTGCCCGCGCGCAGCTGTCCGGTGTAGTACGTGTCGCTCGCGAGGCTGGAGCCGCCCACCTCACCTTCGCCGGGCTCTCCGCCGGAACCGAGAAACCGGGACCGCTCCCCCCTCAACGTCACCACGTGGTCGGCGAGTTCACACACGTTGTCCTGCGCGAACGCGTACCCGTATCCATATCCGAGCCCGTCGAAGTCCTGGGCCAGGATGTGCGGTACGCCGTACTCGGTCCGGCTGATCCGGACGGTGTGCCCGCCCTCGGCCACCGTCTTTCCACCCGGCGCCGACCCCGTCAGAGCGGACGAGGACGCGGGGAGCAGAGCGACAGTGGCCGAGGTGAGACACAGGACGGCCGCGACAGCCGCCAACCTGCTTGCTAAGGAACGTCTATGATGCTTCGTCAGTTCTCCGGGTTCACCCATGGCCGCCACCTTGCAGGCAGCACCGAGGGGGCGTCATCGGGCCTCCGGCGGATATCCGGGCGGCCCGTCAGTCTGGGGATGTACACCTTGAGGCGCTGTTACGGCTTGTAGATCTGCCGCAACGTGGCGACGGCCATGGCGAACTGGCCGGACTCATTGGGGTGCGCGGCCGCGGTGTTCGCGGCGGGGGTCAGCGACTCGACCCACCGTTCCTCACGCGGTCGGCACATGTCGTGGCCCACCGTCGCCGTGTAGGTGTCGGCGAACGACGCGTGCACACCCCCGGCCGTCGCCTGGCGTCGCAGCGCCGCGTCGGCCCGCTTCGTGGTGTCCCGCAGATAGGCGAAGTCGCCCTTGGCGAAGGGGACTTCGGCGCAGCCGACACCATTGTCGGGGAAGAGCGCGGGGTACCCGACGACGATCACCCTGGCGTGCGGGCTGCGTCGCCGGATGTCGGCGAGCACGTCGTGGACGCGTCCTTCCATGGTGGCGACGCGGTCGGCGAGTACGTCCTTGCCGTCCACCGTGAAGTACTGCTTGCAGGGGGCGCCTTCCCGGTCCGTCGCGGCGACGCGGGCGCAGGTGGCGAGCACACCGCTGAAGCCGACGTCGTTGCCGCCCATGGTCAGGGTGACGAGTCTCGTGCGGGCCGTGAGTGCGTCGGCCTGGGCAGCCTTACCGCCCTTGGGGTTCCAGTAGTCGTTCGTGGTGGCGCCGCTACAGGTGACGTCGTCGAAGGTGTGCCCGTGCCCCACCGTCGAGGCGAACGCGGAGATCAGGCTGGGGTAGCTGCCGGCCGTACGGTCGCACTCCTCGTCCTTCACGCCGGCGAGTCCGGCCCCGGAGGCGTAGGAGTCGCCGAGCGCAACATAGGCGGACCCGTCGCCGGGGGTGCCCGCCGCGGTCGGCGCGCTCAGGGTGAGGACGACGGCCGAGGAGGCCAGGATCGATCCAAAAGGGGACACAATGCCTCTTCGTTCTCGGGGAACTGGACAGGCGCCGGCCGGTGCCGCGAGAGAGCTGTCGCTTTCTCGATGCGATCGAGCCTAGGGTCGGGGCGGGGCGCCGGCCTCGCGCTACGGAACGACTGCCGCGTGCAACCAAAGTTGGAGAACACCCCGGAGGCGATGGCCCTGATCACCCTCGATCTGCACCCCTACTTCCGCAGCGATCGCGACATCGACACGGCCCTGCGCCAGACCCTCTTCAAGGCCGCCGCCACCGGGGTCGACACCGTCCAGATCATCCCGGGCAAGGGGACGGGCCAGCTGAAGAAGCGCGTGCTGGCGGTGCTGGCGCAGAAGCACATCAAGAAGCTCTACGCCCGCGTGGAACAGGATCCGACCAACACCGGCCGGATCCTGGTCCACCTTCGCTGACTAGCTGTTGACCATTGGCTGTCGGCTACTGGCCATTGGCTATTGGCCGAAGCCGTACGAGAACAAGTGGTCCGTGCCCGTCGAACCCGTCACCGGCAACGTGATCGACGCGACCTGCTTGGACCGGTCCAGCGGAACCTTCGCGGCGAAG
>Ga0307510_10011435_pt1 | contig 10543 bp, 5 predicted proteins | sample 12_EM_MG_FD_207224 | JGI IMG/M metagenome (GOLD analysis project Ga0307510, IMG submission 207224) | Populus trichocarpa ectomycorrhiza microbial communities from riparian zone in the Pacific Northwest, United States - 12_EM | ecosystem: Host-associated > Plants > Roots > Unclassified | place...
TTTCTTATATGTTATTATATTTTGTCCACTATCAATCAAACAGGATATAAAGACACCCAAAAAAATAGAGATAATATGAACAATAATATGTTTGGTTAAATAGACAAAGAAAAAAATATAATAGTAAATTTGTACTCGAGATTTTTTTAAAATGAATTTATGTATTTTTAAAATAGAAGGTACAAAGAAGACATGATTTTAGAGACAATTTTTTTTTATCTCTAAAATATTATTGTAAAAAACTCTCAATTCTAAAATTATACAACTAAGACTTGAAATGATAAAAATAGTTATTATCATGATTTTAAAACTCGATTTAGGATAGATCCGAGGCAATGTCCAAGTCACTAGTCGGGAGGGTTAACCCAAGTTGAACCTAATTGTTTTGTAAAAATTAATCATAACAATGTTGTTTTGATGAAAAAACTTTTTAGAAAAAAGTCAATGGCTTTTGACACTGGTTTTACCTCAAGTCAATCAAGTCACGAATCAACTAGGGTTTTTGATGGGTTAGGACGAGTCAATCCTTACTCTATTTTTTAAAAATAAAATGATCCAGGTCCTAGGTTGGTCAGGCTTCTCATTGACTCGTCAGGTCTATCCAAATTTTATAACTAGAGTAATTATACTATTATTAATTTCAACTCTTAATATAAACTAAAGTGAAAAAATAATATTAAATTATTTTTTAAAATATGTAAGTTTGACAATAATTCATATTAAGGATAAAATAGATATCTTCTTATATTTTATCATGTTATGTCCACCATCAATCAAACAGGATATAAAGACATTTACATCATTACCCTACATAATTTTATTTTCATTTCATGTTCTATCTTGTTCCTCTCTCCCTATTGTATCCGTTTCTTTTGACCTAAAACAATATATATAGTCATGTCCATAAAAATTTAAAAAGAAAAAAGAAAAAAAAGGAGAGAAGAGTGGTCATTTTAATTAGTTAATTTATTCTTTTGTTACAAAGAAGATCTTGAAATTCGGAATTTTTTAAAGAAAGAAATATATTAATGCCAGTTAAACTACTACCCCGAACAATTATTTAATTTGCTAATTAATGATCATCTTTTGCAAAAAGAAAACTACAAATCCTTGAAAATTATTTAATTTGTAATTAATGAACTATCAACGATTAAATTTCCATCACTCGTCAATGATCAGCACTCAGTGCAAGCTAGGGAATTCTAAAGTATCATTGATAAATTGGAAATTTAAAAAGGTACGAAATCATCAACGGCAATAACATTACAATTATTATCATACATAGATTAAAAATAAATAAATTTAATGCCACCTGTACTACAAGTCAAGCTATAAAATGATACTTGCAATGCGAACAAAACCGTCGCTTACAATTATATATAGCTGTCTCAACATTTTGATCTTAGTGATTTAGTTTTATACTAGATGCCATGCTGCTGATACGGGCTTGAGGTATATTTATGCGTTGTTGTGGACTTATAAAAAAATATATAAAAGAATTATATGAAAAAAAATTATTGTAATTTACAATATTTTTAAGAAAAAAAACTATGAAGATAATTTTAGAAAAAAAACATAAAAAAACAAAAGGAAAAAAAACCACGCAAGGAAATACTGGAGCAATCTATAATGTTTTGTGAGAAAATATACAGTTGTATTTCTCAACCAGCTTAATATTAAAAAAATAAAATTGACAAAGACAATTTAAAAAAAAATCATAACAAAAAAAACCATGTGGGGAATGACTGTAGCAATCCACAATGTTTTAAAGTAAAAAAAAAAATACAAAGCTAAATTCTCAACCAGCTTGATATTAAAAAAATAGAATCAACAAAGATAATTTTGAAAAAAATTCATAAAAAAAAAAAAGAAAAAAAAAGAAAGAAAGACTCATGTAGGGAAACACTATAGCAATCCATAATGTTTTGTGAGAAAACTACAGTTGTAATTCTCAACCAGCTCAATATTAAAAAAAAAAATTCGACAAAGATAATTTTGGAAAAAATCATTAAAAAAACATAAAAACCATGTGGGGAAACACTGTAGCAACCAACAATGTTTTAAAAAAAAAACTACAAAGCTAAATTCTTAACCGTCTCAATATTAAAAAATAAATTCGACAAAGATAACTTTAGAAAAAAAAACATGTGAAAAAACACTGTAACAAAACATAAACCATGTGGGAAAACACTATAGCAATCGACAATGTTTCTAAGAAAAAAACTATAAAGCTAAATTATCAACCAGTTTAATCGTAAAAAATAAAATCAACAAAAACAAAAAAATGAAAAGAAGAAGAAGATAATTTTGGAAAAAAAAAAAACATGTGAGGAATGGAAAATAAAAAAGAAAAAACATACAGAGAATGAAAAAAAAAAACTTGTGGGGAAAGCCACAATACTTTACTTCACGCGTTTTAGAGTATTAGCTAATATATATATATAAAAGAATGAAAGTATATAACTTGAATTGTCCTCATGCATTTACAAGATTTTAATGAAAGAATTAATCATTCCATTAAAGTAATTGAAGGTTTCTTGTTAGGTTTGGGTGGTCCACAAAGAAGTTGCTAGGTTTGCTAATAATGTAATGGATCCGCTATGGTTGATACAAAATGAACCGAATATTCGCCCATAAAATACTGCTTAATTGAATACAAATTAAGAAGAAGTACAAAACCCTTTTGATAACTTAGATGAAATACTAGATTGGTGATCTATGATCCGCAGCAGCGAGCTCGATCAATTTTTTTTCAATGTAAAAAAAAATCAAGCAATGATAATATTTTTAAAGTAAAAAATATTTAAGACTTAAGTTTCACTCGATTGGGTTCAATAAACTAAGTTAAATCAATAATATAATTAAAAAAGCATAAGTGACATTAAAAAAAAATAACATTTACCAATATTATAGAAATATATTCCCCCAATATTCTTTAAAGATCTTTGTGATCTTATTTAATAACAAAACAAAAATTAAATGAGAACATAATAATCTTATAGAAAGAAAAAATTGAACCCTAATTTCTAATAAATTAAATGTTAAAGGATAAAATTAAAAAAAAACAAAAAAACTGACTTGAGCCCACCTGAGTCAGCCAAGCAAATACGTGACATTTCATGAGATTGGGATAACCATGTAGAAATAAAATTAAATAAACCCACAAAGCTCAATTCTAAAACCAACCCAATATTGCAGTGAGAAATTGAAAAAAAAAACTTGCAAGAAAGAAAAAAAAACCCAAGTCAACTCGGGTTAACTCACAAAACCCGTGACCTGAGATATTAGATCGAGATAACCCAACAGAGAGAAAAAAATAACAAAGTCCAATCTTCAGCCAACCTAATGTTGAAAGATGAAATTGAAAAACAGATCAATTTTAAAAAAGAACCTAAAAAAAATTGATGTCAACTTGGGCTAATCTTTCAAATATGTGACCCATGTCAAGAGGTTGAGATCATCTCAAGGAAGGCAAATCTAAAAAAAAAACATGAAGCTAAATTCTCAATCAATCAAATGTCGAGGGATGAAATTGAACAACTAAATCAATTTAAAAAGGATCCAAAACAAGCAATCAAAAGAATGAGGATCAAATTTGACATAAAAATAAAATGAAACAAAAATACAAGGGATGGAATTGAAAAGAAAATTCAATTAAGAAAATGATCTAGATCAAAACTAATAACAATAAAGAAAATGATGACCAAATTTGATATAAAAATCAAATGAAACAAAATGCTAAGGGACAAAATTGAAAAAAAATCAATTAAAAAAAGAATTAAAAATAATAATAAAAAGAATGAGGACCAAATTTGATAATAGAACAAAATAACATGACTTCTTTAAACTTCGATAGCCCACCATGATTTCCAAGGACATGAGAGAGAAAAGAAGTAGGAGAAGAAAGAAAAGTCAGTCGCAACTTCACGTAGCACCGCCATGGACACACATCTCACCAATAGAGAGGTCTCTTTGTAGCGGTCCTCATGCATTCGTGGACAACATTTTTTTTTTCGTCGAAAAAGGTTGCACACATTGTTAGAGCACGATGTATTTGATATTTTTTTATTTACTATAATATTTGTTTTTCAAATTAGATCCCTCAAGCCTTAACTATTTTAAATCAATAAAATTGTAAGCATAAAACACATGTAAAAACTTTTCCCCTAGGGAAACAAAAAAAGATTAGTCTCTAATATTTTTTTAAAAAAAGGTTCAATACTTGTCCATTGTAAAATTAAGTCCCCACTGCTTTAATTATTTTAATTCAATCCAGTTTCATTGATTTTCTTCAAATCAAGCATCAACTGAGAGTCAATTTTCTTTTCCAACACTGCAAGTAGCCAAAATTAAGCCAAGCAAAACAAATAATGAAGTCCAACCCCAAATTAGTTTAATATAAAAGGATTAGATTGAAAAATCAAAAATCAAAAGAAAAAATACCCAAAAAAAGAGAAAGAATGTTCTAAAGAATAGTAAATTCCCTCACAATCCACGATAAAAGTCTGATGCCTGTTAGTATTTTTTTAAATTTAATATGCACATTAAAGTAAGTCGCTATCCCCAACTACATACTACTAGCATAGTTATTGAGGGTTGTTATACGATAATACAAATGGTCATCACAAGAAAGATAACAAATAAAATTATGGAGAAAACTTTTTTTTCCCCATAAAAATTGTCTTTTTTTATTTATGTAATCATTTTTCTTATTTTGATGAAAAAACAATTTTTTTTTATTAACAAGGTAGTTCATTGAATAAAAATTAACAAAAATAAAAAAAAAATATTTGTGAAAACTACAATGATTTGAACTAAAAAGAAAAACGACATATTCTTCATCAATGACTTAATTTTCTTATTCATGCATTTCTTTCTTATTTTGACAGAAAGCATACTTTTTTCTTCTTCTTTTTTTTTTTTTTATGTGAAGCATTTCTTTTAAGTGAAAACTTATTATAATTGTGAAAGTAAGTTTTTATTAAAAAGGTAAAAAAATTATGAATCTATTATTTTTACACACTAATATGAAAAATATCTTAGAATAAAAAGTTGAAATAAATATATAAACAATTAACAATAAAAAATAAAATTTTATTCTCACTCAATATTAATGAACAATTTATTTTAGAAATCCTATATATTAGGCTAATATTAATGAACATTTTACAAGGCAATCAATAATATAATCATAAAAGACTTAAACTTATTTTAAAAAAATAACATAATTGGACATTAGCTTAAATATGATTTTTTCACTAGAGAAAACAAATAGTTAATGATAATATGAAATTAACATATGCTAAAAGTGTCTTATCATTTCACTATAACAATTAACAGCGAAATGTCTTGACATTTCACATTTTAATCTTTAAAAATTAAAATTTTTGAGAACTTATTTTTAATTTTCATCCTCTAACATTAGGTTTACTGAGTATTGAATCTCATAATTTATTTTAATTTATTTTTTATGGATTTATCTCAGTCTTATGACTCAAGTTATGAGTTTTGCGAGTTAGCTGGTTTGACTCGGGTAACTTTTTTTCCTTTTTTAATTATTTTTTTGTCAAATTCATCGTTCAACATTGGACTTCATAATCATAATCATAAGTATTTTTTTTATTTTTTTTTCTATGTGGTTATCATTGTTTCATGACCTAAGTCGCGAGTTTTGCAAGTTAGTCATGTTGACTCGAGTCATTTTTTTTCTTTTTTTCATTTTTTTTTCAAATTCATCTTTCAATATTGAGTTGATTAGTAATTGGATTTCATAATCATAATCATAATCATAATTATTTTTTGATTTGTTTTTTATGGGGTTATCACGGTCTCATGACTCGGGTTGCGAGTTTTGTGGGTTAGCCAGGTTGACTCGGGTTTTTTCTCTCTTTTTTAATTGATTTTTTTTTCAATTTCAACCTTCAATATTAGGTTTATATATATATATATATATGGAGTTATCCTGGTCTCCTCATCTGGGTTCGACAAGTTAACCTAGTTTGACTCTAATAAATTTTTTTTCTATTTGATTTTTTTTCAATTTAATCCTTCAACATTGGGTTGATCGAAAATTGAGTTTCATAATTTGTTTTTATTTTATTTTCTTTCTATGAAGTCTTATTACCTGGGTCACGGATTAAGTCAGTTGACTTGATTGTTTTCTATTTTTTAGTTGTTTTTTTCTTCAATTTCATCATTTAATATTGAGTTGATTGTAAATTAGGGTTCATAATTTATTTTGGTTTACATTCTATGAGGTTATCCTAGTCTCATGACCATGATCATGAGTTTGTTCGATTGACTCGAATGGTTTTTGTATCCTTTATATATATATATATATATATATATATATATATATATATTATAATTTCATCCTTTAATATTGGATTGATTATGAATTGAACTTCATAAATTTTTTTGATTTGTTTTTATAAGGTTATCTCGTTCTTATGATCCAGGTTTGATAGGTTAACCCGAGTTGACTCAGCTCATTTTTTTAGTTAAGTTTTGTTTTCAATTCCATCTTTCAATATTGAGTTAATTGAGAATTGAGTTTAACATTTTTTTTAATTTTTTTTTTATAGGGTTATCAAGGTCTCATGATTTGAGTAGTAGATTTGACAGACTAACCCAAGTTAATCTGAGTGGATCTAATATGTTGTTATTTTAATATTTTAATGCGATGAACGAGTGATAGTGAGATGTTCTTACTTGCAAGAGCTTATGAGTTTAAATTTTTTATTTGAATATTTGAGATTCGGAAAAAAATGCTCTTTTATTAAAGAAAGTTATAATGCAGTATGTTATTATAATAATATGACTTCTTTGCCATGCTTGCTACTAATCTTGATCCACTAACCACTGATTACGTGTTGCAGAATTCTATCTTTGATAACAAAAAATAAAAAATAAAAAAATACAAGAAATAATTTTACTTTAAAATTAAGTACTGGTATTTAAAATAAAAGAAAAACAAATATTTATTAAGGCATTAGTCTTAGTAGTTTCTAAGAAGAAGAATAAAGAAATATTAAAAAAAAAAAAAATAGCGGGTGGAAGAAGTTGAAAGAGCGGCTGCCTAATGCCGCTGCCCAAATCAAAATTTTCCTTCTTTCTTTCTTTTAAAAAATCATAAATAATTAGCACAAAGATCAAATTCACTAAAAGTTAAAAAAAATAATTACTTATCCCATCAATTCTCTACTTTTTTTTAAAAAAATATTTTAAAAATAAAAGGGAAGTAAAGAAAATGGGCAATTTTGATTAAAAAGAGGGTTTTTTTATTTTATAAAAAAATAAAATAATTATTATAAAAATCAGAGTGATTATTTTATAATAAATTTATTTCTCTGTTAAAGTATGCGGTTTTACCTTTCCGAAAACCAGCAAGCACTAGTCAACAAGTTGAAACTCTCCCTCCAAAAAAGACCTCTTCCCTTTTTTCTTATATCTCCTTCATCATCACATATTACTAATCTCCTACCTTCCAATTCTCTCTCTCGCTCTCAAAAATCACCGAGACATAATTTTCCTTAGTTGAACGGGCGACGATGCCACAAGTGGATCTTGAAACTCTAGTCTCAGCATGCGCCGGAGGCACCTGCGACAGCAAAATCGCCTGTGAAACTCTCGCCGCCACCACCACTAACACAAACAACTACCGCTCCCAACCGCCACCACCACCAGACTCGCCCGATGTTGCCGAAGTACCACCAGATTTCCCGCCAGAATCCTTCTGGCTGTCCAAAGACGCCGAACTCGACTGGTTCAACACCAACGCTTACTATGAACGCAAAGATTCTACAAAAGGAAACTCAAACTCCGCAAACTTAAACCCGAACCTAATCCCCAATCCCAACCATAACTCCTCCAATTCACAGCGTTTCTCTTCCTTTCACTCTAAGGCATCAATCATTGGCTTACCAAAGATACAGAAATCAACCTTCGTTGTTGACACAAAGAAACGCCGCATCTGTAAACATGGAAACACACGATTGTTTCCTAAACGGTCCGGTTCGACCGGTAAGTCGGATCCGACGGGTATGATTGAACCGTCTTCACCCAAAGTATCTTGTATGGGAAGAGTAAGATCGAAGAAAGATCGCCGTAGATTGCGGAAAAAACAGCTACAGCAACAAGAACAGCTATCTTTTCAATCAAGCGGAAAGAAGGAAAGTAGTAGAAAGGACAAGAAGAAAGAAGCAGGTTTCTTTGCTAGTCTTAAAGCTATTTTCAGGTGTAAGAGTAACATCAAAGATAAATCACATAGGACCACCGGCAATGACACGTCGTATGGTGGATCGGTTAGCGAGAGTTACACGTTTAACAAATCGAGTGATATCAGGGATCGGTTGCCGGCGAGTGATAGAGACGCGCCGCATAGGAGGAGCTTTGGAATGGAACCGTTGGCGGCGGAGCCGGTTGTTGGTTTGGGAGGGATGACGAGGTTCGCGTCAGGGAGGAGATCGGAGTCGTGGAGCGTTGAAATTGGCGTGGCATGATCCGATTGGTCAAGTAAACAATTTGGTCCCGGGTGAAGTAAAAGGGGGTAGGAGCGCTTTTGGTTGCGGTCGTGATTGGTAGGCATCTTTTGTGCCGTGGGTTTGAATTACGGTTAGGATGACGTGGCATGGTGGATTAACCATTTCAAGCGCGGTAACTACAGTAATTACCTTTCAACGTTTTTTTTTTTTTGTCTTTTTTGTTTTCATGGTTTGTGAATTTTTCTTTTTTGTCTTTTTTCAAAAGTTATACAAATAGGGCTTGTAGATATATAATGAGTGTAAATTTTGTTAAATAATGCAGTTAATGAAGGCTATTATATCATTGGATCATAGTGGTTTGTCTCAAGAGGATGCAAAACTATTATTTTGTTCCTCCCTCCTTGCATGAAATTTTATAATCTCTTGGGTTAAATGCATGGAAGATTAATTTTGATGTTCTATGTTAAAATTCACCACTGTTTTGCCTTGGAAAATCTGGTTATCCCTCTCACATCCATGCTAAGGAATTTGTGTAGATTGATCAGCTAGATTAAGACTTTAGAAAACATGGAATCTTGAAGATATAATACATGTTTCAATTATAATTCAAGGGGTTTACAAATTCAAGGAACCTCTTAATTACTTCTGATGACTTTCTAAATTAAGTTGAAATGGAGTTCTCCTAAGCAGAACCAAAGTGAGTTTTCTTCCTAATTAGATGTGGGATTTGGTTACTTTGAAAAAGGAGGCGAGTTCGGAATTTGTATTGTTTCGGATATTCGAGAAGTGTAGTAGAGATGATTTTCAAAGTGTTTTTCGTTTTAAAATATATTAAAATTATATTTTTTTATTTTTTAAAAATTATTTTTAACATCGTAATATTAAAACGATATGAAAATATCAAAAAAAATATTAAATTAAAATAAAAAAATAAAAAATTTTAACAAGTAAAAATAAACGTGTGGTCTTCATCTGCTTAGTGATAATGCTCTGTGGTCTTATCACTTTGTTGGGTTTTGTTCAAATTATCTTCTAATTTGTTGTGGTTAGGTGGGTCATTCATTAGCTTACAAGTGAGGGAATCCCCTTGGAAGGCCCATCGTCATTATTGACTTCTGTGGTCTTTGTGTGATCGATCGATGGTTTAAAATCTTGACTGAGTTCGTATTTCACCCACCCATTTGTCTAACAACTTGACTACTTCACTGTCAACATACATCATGTTCATTTTATAGCCATAACTCGGAGGAAAAAAAACAAAATAAAGAGTTCTGGTTACGTCTTGAATGTACTGAAATCAAAGTTGATAGCTTCGTTAATTTTAGGCCTGTAAAATCAATTGAGATGTCCTTCAAGCTAATAATAAAAAAAAGAGTTCAGCCCAGAAATCTGTACCTCAACTTGACTGCTCGATCATAATCGAAACTCATCATCATGGGTGTTTGTCTGCGGGCTGAATAAGCAATGGTGGGGGAAAAAAAACTGATCAAAACTCTTAACAGCGATTGTTGTTAGAAGGAAGGGGGGTTTAGAATGGTTATTTCTGGGTTCTGAAATCAAGATCAGAACACCAACTCATGATTTTAAACCAAGGGTGTAGCAATAATCAAGTCCACCATGATTGTTCTATTTCAGATGAGAATGACACCAATTGGTTCAATCTTGTTGTTCTCGAAACTTCATCACTTCGTGGGGACAAGTAATTCGTTGTCGGATTGTTCCACTAGGGAGCTTCTGTCAAGGAATCGATCTCAAATTCCTTGCATAAATTTGAACACAGTTGGCAAATTTGACACGTAATATCATGAATGTAGGGAACAATTCATGAAGTTAGCAGCTTGGATTTAGAGTAAAATTCAAGATGGTTGTTATGAGCTTTATACATGTTCTTTCCAATCTGCTATTTCAGGCCAGAAACGGTCAAATTGAAGACGAATTAATTGCAATCAGCTTATCGTGCCCCTTAAAAATGTTTCAAGCAAAAAAGAAATAAGGGTGAAGTTGCATCTGCAGACAGGAAAAGATCATTTCCATGATCTACGCTGGTAAATTTGTCCATA
>Ga0307510_10011436_pt1 | contig 10542 bp, 12 predicted proteins | sample 12_EM_MG_FD_207224 | JGI IMG/M metagenome (GOLD analysis project Ga0307510, IMG submission 207224) | Populus trichocarpa ectomycorrhiza microbial communities from riparian zone in the Pacific Northwest, United States - 12_EM | ecosystem: Host-associated > Plants > Roots > Unclassified | place...
ACTGGTACCAGTTCCCGTTTCCCATCATGGGTAACCCGAGGGTTACGTCTTCCTCTCCGGCATAAAACCTTTGCCTTTGCTGCTAAGCCCATCATAAAACCTTTTTCGTCCATGTTAAAGATTTGTACTGGCCTTAACCCATACTGCCTTATTAACCCTCCTAGCTTCACAAAGTAACCGCGCAAGATATCTGGATCGTTGGCATATGCACGCTGCCGTTCCAGTTGGGTGCTCAGCTTCATAGCTAAGGGTGGATGTCTCTTCCAAAATTGGGACACCCAGTTTTTGCCGAGAGGGGGGGGTTGAACACCGATGCGCTTCTTTTCTAAATGCAGCGCCATATATTTCACAATATCAAGACGTGGCGGGAAACCAATATCATCCTGACTGAAGCACCATTTCACTATGGCATTCTCCTCAGCTGGGGTAAGACGCTGCTGGACTTCATGGGCCTCTACTCGGCTCAGAGTGGCACCACCAAGTCTCCGATAGAGTGTTCGTCGGTTCACCTCAAAGACTTCGCTTGCGGCAGGAACATTCAGCTCTTCCCCAACTCGTATCGCCCGAATTGCCTTTTGAATACGTTCCTCATAGTCTGAATTGGTCTTCTTCGGGGGTGTCATTGTTTTGGTTGTTGTGTGGATCGGTTACACTACTTCAAAGCGGGGTGATAGATCACAGGAACGCCACATTTCGGTAGGTTCCGGCTTGTGTCACTTCTACGTGTTGTGACACTACACGGTGGCTGACGTTAATGGCTAAATCTTCGACTTTGTCCAGCCATGCTCCAGCCGATTCATGAATCCAGGAAGGCATTGTATTGAGTATTGCGGTATAAGGCAAAGGCAAAGGGACCTTCGGGTGGTCAGTTGGTAGGGTGTAAAGGTTTTAGGTGGGTGGTTCAAGGGGGGGGGGCAGAGAAAAACAGGAGGTGGGTTGCAAAAACAAATACAGGACGGGATCAAGCAAGAGCTCTAAGAGTTTGTTACGGGGCAGACGGGGCCTAGGAAAACACGGGCCCCCGGCCCTTTTCCCCGTCGTGCCCCGCTCAACGGCCTGGGGTGGGGTGTCTTTTTCGGCATTCCCTGCCCCTGTGCCGGCTCAGGCCCCCGCCCTACCCATACCCCAGATGGGTCCCAGTTAAAAATGTGTGGTACCAAACGGGGCCCCGTCCCGGGAATGAGTGCCAGTGGGCCCCGGGCGGGGATTACCCGAAAAATACCCCCCCCCGGCCCCATGTAAGGGCAGGGCCTGGCGAGTGAAAACCCGCCCCGCCACGCCCCGTAACGAACACTAAGAGCTCTCCTAAGCTTCCCTGAACATAGGGCAGGGTTTGAATAATTCACGTCTAGTAGTGATGGGTACGATCAGGCTCAATCATAAATTTTTGGTATGCTCGCGCACGATTTATGCTCAACAATGGGCTAAATTTTCCCCTTGAGCCGGATTATGCGCATCACGATCCACGTAATCAAATATCAACAGAATATGCCAATCAATCTCCCCCTGGTACATCCATTCTCTATATTTTGGAGCAGAGCTTCCTGCCTTATAGTCTACTGGTCTTTGGAGGACAGGATGGACTACACTACATAGTCAGCTGTTTTGAGGTGTAAGGAGGGACTACACCTGTGCAGGTGAGGAAAGGACAACAGCCACTTTCACTTGCCTCATGGAACTTGGCCTGAAGCACAACCCTGACCGCATTTCCCGACGCCTCTTGCCAAAGCCTTGCATCATCCAAATAGCCAGTAGTACACTCCTGCCAGCCAGATTCGACAACAACTAAGGAGAATGGGGCCCTCCTTCCCCTACCAGGACCAATACACGATATCAAAGCCATGTCTGGTTCCTTGAATGAGCCAGCATGTCGGCCAATGAAATTCTGACAGGCTAGGAAAGTGGATTAGCCAGACTGGATTGGAAGGTTGAACCATTATCAACCTACCGGGAGAACCCATGAGGTCCATTGTCTCATCCCAAGCACTGGGGAGGAGTCCACTCCTATAGGCTCTTGGCATTGCCTTCTGAATCCAGGACCCGACACACTCGTGCAGGTAGGACGGCATTACAACCTTCAACCTATTCTCAGTACAAAACCAGTGGATGCTGCATATCACATTTGGTTAAAAAAAGCAAGATCAACAAGGTGGAAGAATTAACTTACCGGACGGAATATGTCTTCGCGCGATGGCGTAAGCATTTGAGGATGTGTTCGAACCCTTCCTGATTGACGTGATCACAAACTCAGAGGTCAAGCTGATGGGTTTTGATTGCTTTCTCAACTTCGCGAAAGATATCTTCGGCCGACATGACTGAGCTATCAAGCACTGCGCTTCCCAAGAGTTGACTGAGAGCCAAGTGAGGAGAATACAGGCGGGTTGCAGGTGATGTAGCCTGGTTGCAGGTAAGTTATTGGCTAAGTGGTCAGTAACCGTGCCTCACAACCGAGTCACAACCTTGGCATTATTTGATTGCCTATTACGCGGTTACAGGGTTGTGCGGTGGGAGGGTTGTGCGGATATGCACGTTTGCGGATACGCGGCTAGAGGAGATATGGTTTAGGGCAGACGGCATTTTAGATTTCCGGCGGTTAGGTATTCTCCCACGGGTTGATTTCACATCCCATGTCGCTAGTCACAGGATATTTCTTTCATGGGTTTATTGATGTGTTTAGCCATTGGGTATGAGGTATCGAGTATCTAGTTTATTGTTTCTTTCATACTCTTTGTCACTAGTTATACGGGAGATGGCACACCCGCAAGAAGGCCGAGCCTTTAGGATCACGGAGGATCATGGGATATCAGGATGAGTCTAGATTGTTTGTGATCATTAGGGATCAGGTTTAGTTAGTTGCGTGTGTTTCTTTATATTGCGTTGAGTTACGAGTTACGGGAATGCCTTGTTGTTGTTGGTTAGAGGCAGAGATATATCTCCAGCCTTGTCGGCAGCTAGAGAGAGAAAGGCTATCTAGTCTACCTCTCCTCCCTCACTTGATCGCTCCGCTCGCTGTACTTTGTGATCGCCCTTTCGTTCCCTTCATCTTTTGTGCTTTCCATTAGTTTCATCAGCCCTGGTTATGTGGGTTAGGGCTTAGACTATAGTACTTGTAGAAAGAAAATCTGGAAGGAGCGTTGGGGTCTCCGGGGCCTACTTAGTCCACACTTTTTTTTGCTTTACCCTTCTCTTTTTTTCACCTCTTTTTCTTTCTCATACACCTTCACTTTTGTGCCGATTCAGTTCAAAGGGTGGCTTCCATTCCGCTTTCTCTCCCACTGCTCACGGCGTGGTCTTGTCATTCGCTGCACCGGCCGTGGCTTTTGGGGCCGGGAATATTGTCAGTATTTCTCAAGTTGCTGGGAAAGATTCGCGTCATGGAGATATGCGCTCTTGTAGCTGTTCATGAGTGAAGCTGGGAATAAGAAGTTTGACAGGTTGAATGTCAAAAGAGTTTACTTTGTGGCTGTTTTTTAATCATTCAAGTTTAGTTCCTTGTACTAACTGGGGGTGTAGGGAAATTGGCTTAGAGATTATTCACAGGCGATCAATGTTGGCGGTTTGAAGCAACTGCCGAAGAATGCTATCTGTGATTTGGTAAGCCCGTAGTTAGGATAAGCTTTTGTGGAGAATCATGCTAACTGACCGACGCGCGTGACAGCTGTGGGTCCTGTCGTTTATGACCTTTGGCTTAGCAACTGGAGAGTTAGAGGTTATCGATGAGTGCCTCGGGTGCCACCGCCAGGAGGAGCATATTGAAAACCCAAAGGTTGATCCGGAACCTTTGTGACTTATTCGTTGTGCCATACCTAACGCCCTATTTTCTATTATAGGACTACGCCGATAATGAGGATGCTCGCAAATACGATTCCCGTCTCCGCCGCCCCGTTGATGAGGGCAAGGAGTTGGTTATTGATAGGCGTACCGGACTCAAAGCCTACATCGCATCCGAGGGCCGTGGTATGGATACTTCTGCCCAACTTGTTCGGAGAAAGTTTGAAGAAGCAATTGAGAAGGGGTGAGTGTATGCCAGAGATAGCAGAGAGGCGGATCTGTGGGAGCATTGAGGTTTCTCGGAACGGGACTGCACTGCCTGGAAGGTGTGTCATGTGTTTCGAACCTCACCTGATCCGATGCTAACCTGACAAATTTATACACTATGCGGCTCATTCCAATTACAGCAGGTTGGCTTTCAGAGAATTGGGGCCTGTGGTTTATCCCCATGTCGAACGAACTGAGATTGGGATTAATGGAAGGACAGCTAAGGTAATTCCTGATTCTTTTTTTAGTTGGAATGACGGATGTCTTTCAGTGTTTTAGGTGAGGTATCAGACAAGATGGTGCAATCTGAGGTCCAGGATCTTGACACTAAACTCGGTAATGGGTCCGATCTCAACAAATCCAACGAAGCCACTTCTACTCTGACGAGTATACTTGACAATATCCCATGAGCTCTCCTCGGTACCGGCGGAGATTTTAGTTCAGAGGGTGATCGACTATAAGACACTAATGGTAAAAAAATGGAACAAGCCTCAATTGAACCCAAGACGGATATCGCTGGATATAATGCGGAAGAGATGAGATGCCAAACGGAACAAACTATGAAGGATATATTCCCTATTTTATAGTTCCATGATAAGGTCATGAAGGCTTTCCAAGCTGGGATTGATAAGGTTCCAGGAGCTAGCCCATTGATGGAAAATCTTACCGCCGCCATGCAAATTTATGCCTTCAGCATCCTAGCGCCCGAGGTCAAGCCTATTCTTGAAAGAACCAAGGCTGAGCTGGCTGCCGGCTCTGGCGGTGTTCTGGCGGCTTCCGAGCGGGCCTGGTTTAAAGTGTTTGAGCACGCAAACTGCTCAGATCCAACTCTCTCCCTTATTTCAAAGCATGATTTCACAAGTATTCACAATCTGGAGGAAGAGCTGCTTTGGCGGCGGTTTCATTTGCCGTTCCTTTGATTGTTAGCTACTGGGACGATAGCAACAGGGACCCCCGCCAGATTATCCATGAGATACATCAAGTTTTCCTTCACCCAGCCGTGTGAGATGAGAACAAGGCGGGCCAGCGTGCTATGTTTGAGACCGTGAGGCAATGGTGGGAAGAGAAGGATGGAAGTCAAAATCGTCATCTGGACGAAGCTCTCAGCAGAGAAGGTGTCAGAAATGGGAAGAATCACGAAGGCGAGGACCCCAATCCTGAGCCTGGCGGATGTTGCCACAGTCATAAAGGTATTCCGGGAGGAGGTAGTGTGGGTTCTGATTCTAGTTGAAATCAAGAGCTCCGTTCTGGCGGGGATGAAAGCTCCTCATATGATGCTGGCTATAAGGAATCGTCCCGCATCCCGCGTGACCGCAATCGTGAAGAAGCTTCCTTATATGGCAACACTGGCGGAGGTTATGGCTCTGGTCATGACAGCAGTGAGTCTTCTTCGTACAATCGGAGCAGCAGACGTGATTCAGATAACCACCAACAATCTTTGTATAGTTCGGGAAGCAAGCGGTAGGAGACCCTATTGTATGGCGGTAGTGGAACCAGTCACTCCTCTCGTAATCAAAAGGAGGGTCCTGGTTCCTATGGCTCCTCTAGGCGTAACAATGATAGATACGGCACCGTCACCGGAAACTATGGATCCAATACGCAAGACTCAAACGGCTCCTCCTCTAGACGTGGTAATAATGACGGAAGTACACCTGATCCTTATGGGCGCTTTGGGGTGTCTTACGGCAGGGATAGTTGCGCTGGGCGTAGCAAATACGATAACAAACCATCATCTTATCCTTGCGGCACGGGGGAAAATACTTCTTCCTATGGTAGTGAGCAACAAACACTTTCCTACAGGAGCCCAGGATGTGATGGAGGAAGTGACCTCTTCCTCCTACGGAAGAGCCGGTCGCACTGAGGAAGGCAGTTCTTACAGAGCATCCGGCCGTGACCAGGGTACCTTTTCATACGAAAGTCCTGGCCGGGGCAAGCAAATTTCATCCTAGGGAAAGTCTAGCCAAGATAAAGATAATAGTGGTTCTTATGGAGGCAACACAGGCTCATACGATAACGATAATAATACATCTTCCTACGGAACATCAGGGCGCGGCAAGGGTGCCACCACCCCCACTTACGGGCGCTCAGGTCGTGGCGATGATAACGAAGAGTCTCCTACGAATCCTCTAGCCGGTCGCACTGCAGCGGCGATAATGACAGATCCAGATATGGGTCTTCTTACACGACTGGCGGCGATGAGGGGCAGAGCTATGGTCGCAAGGGTGGAAACAGGGAATGAGGAAGAATCCGGCGGATATGGATACTAACCTGAACGTTTGGCGCTCTTCTCTTCAAGCAGTGAGCGCATGTGACCGTGGTGGTGTATTAGGTTAATTCGTGGTGTGTATTAAGAAATTCAACGTGGAGACTTAATGGAATTTGAAGTATACGATTTTCTGAGTGGGGTTGGCGCTGTGGTCACCGGATGTGCTTGTGGTACAGTGCCGTCATAGATTACGATACCCTTCTACATTCGCGCTTTGGCCCTGTCCACTAGGGGTTTTCAAAGCTAAAAGGCGAGATAAAGGTAAAATGATCTGCATGCAACCATGCACTAGTGTACATATTGAGAGCAGCCAATTGTATTTGAGCATGTATGGTGATGGATTTGAGGGACCGAGAAATGGTGATTTGTAAAGGAAGTAAAATTAGGTGTATGATGTCAGAGGAAATCATAGGTCATTTAGCCAACGGTAGTCTGACCAAAACAACAAACTCCTTGACTGTGACCATGAGCATGCCAGATAGCAGCAGAATGGCACGAAACCATACTGAGCATTCGATTTGGACACAAAGCGAACAAGAAGAGCTTATTCAATGGCTTGAAGAGCCCCAGAATCTAAGAAAAACAAAAAAGGGATCAGGCATTTCCAAAAAGGCAATTATCGCAGAAATTGCTACCCAAATTGCTACGAAGCCTCTGATCAAGGTTGGTTACAAGTATGATAATCTCATGAAGTCATACAGAGCGGCGGTCGCACTAAATAATCAATTAGGATGGGGACTCAGCGAGGGGGACCTGAATATTGGGAGAAGCAATCTACAAGGTACGTAAATTAAATTAAAAATTTAAATATTTACAAGACGGGAGAGAAAAAAAACATAACAATGGAAAATAAACAAAATAAGAAAAGAATGAAAAATAAAAATAAAATAAAAATAAAATAAACAAAAGAGAAAAGAAAAGAAAATAGAGAAAAAATTAAATTAAATGGTGGATTCGGAGAAGCTATTGCCAATTGGGCAAAGTAGACGCGTTCGAGTCCCAGGGGGGAAGAGATGTCTCGGGGGTGGAAGGAAAACGGTATAGCTACCACGGCGCGAAGCGAGGGGTCATAGCTCCATGAGAGTTGCCCGGCCAACGGCCTATCCCATATAATGCCACGAATCCCACAACACAAGCTTTCTTCCTCATACAAGCTTCCACAAAACACAAGATCCTCAAACCTCCTTACAGATCGTGTTCTTTATTGCCCGCCCTCCACCCCGCTCTCGGCAGCCGGCGCCCTAATTGTGTGCAGGGATCTATCGGTGTCAACACTCCCAAGCCACAAGGGCAGCGACAATCACACCAACGCCTCCCGCAGTGGAATATCAGCAACCCAGGGGCAGAAACTTGCAGTTCGACATTTCCTTATTCATCTTGTGATATAGAGTCTCATTTGTCTTCCCTTTTGTTCATCTCTCTTAGTTTACATGCATGTATTTCACTTTGGAAAATTGGGAGAAAATAATAGGAATAAAAACTAATGAACAACAGATAAACTCTTATCACAATGTCCGTATTTTTTTCATTTAGAGAAAATTCTGGGCGATCCGCCGAATGTACGACCTCCCGCTCTTTATGATTCTGGTTGCCTTACCAGAGCCACAGCTACCGCGGTTGAAGGACTCCTAGGTGGGATGTCAGTAGGAGTGAGATCTGCCAATCAGGGGAGGGGGAGAGAGCAAGATGGAGTTGAAGAGTTGGGAGGGGTCGAGAATCAGCCAAGAGGGGTGAGGCGGGGAGTAAGTGAAGCCGCAGGGGGAGTAGAGCGCATGATGGGGGTGGTAGGCGTGGTACGAGCTTGAGGCAGTGAGAATGAGGGTGAAGGAGTTGAAAGATATGAAGAGGAGGAGGGGGAATATATGGGGAGGCAGGAAAGGGTCCATTGGAGTAGAGAGGAGGGGGCAGATGTAGAGCGAAGCCAAGAGAGAACAAGCCGCGAAAGGGAGTTCGTGGAAGAGGAGGAAATAAGACGAGAGGAAGTGTTTAGAGATGAGGAATGGCAGGAGGAGGGAGAGGAAATATTAATTGAAGGGGTAGAGGTACAAAGGAGGAGAATTGAAGAGGGAAATAGGGAGAGGAGCGCAAGGGGAAGCAGAGAAGAAAGGTAAGTTAGTATTAAATTAATATCTAATGTATAAGTATTAGCTAAATTAAGGAGAATACTAGATTAAGAAATCGATTCATACCTTCCTCGTCTGAGTCTGCAATACGGTCGACAAGAAAGCGTTGTTTTCCAGAAATGATTGAAGATGAGGATGATGATCGTGATTTTGGTACGAAAAGAGGTATCAGTGGGCCAGCAAAAAAGAAAAAGGATGCTTCTACAGCACTTATTGATGCAGTCAGTATTTTGGCTTCTGCAAAATCAGACGAAGAAGAAAGAAAGTATACCTTTTTGGGCGAGCACTTGCAACAGCAAGTTGAGCTGCGGCAGAAAGAGTTGGACCTTGAAAGAGAAAGGTTAGAGATTGAAAGAGAGAAGAATAGATTGGAGGAGAGAAGAACGAAGCTGATGATGAGGCAGATGGAAGCAACATTTCGTCTTGGAGCTAATAGCAAAAAAGAGTCTGAAGAGCGTTGCAAGAATAATCCGATTATTATTGATAGTGGGGAACAGAAGAACGAGGATTTCTCCAGCTTTTCTGACATTTGAGATATATCTTAAATGATATTTACTCTCTTTTTTGGTTTATCTGTTTGACTTGATATTATTTTGCTTTATATTTGTTCTTATCGTTCTTGTTTTTGCTATTCAGTTTGCCTAATTTGCACTCTTTTGCTTATTGTTCTTCTATTTTTATTTTTTTTCTTTTCTTTTATTTACTTAGTTTACTCTCTTGTCGCATTTTTCCTTAACTTTTCCCTAATCTTTCTCACAATTCTTCCTTCCTGCCTCATTTACTTTATAGTTTTTCTTTCTAGTATTGTTTATTTATTGCAATTGTTCTCTGCTGTTTCTCGTGTATTTTTTAATTTTATTTTTCACATGAATGTAATATAAAAATACAATTTGTTTATTGATATAAAAAGAATTCACGTATATGATCCCTCCATCCTGCCCCTGCCCTGCGTTCAGCTTCAATTCCAATAATCTTATCTTCTTCAATATCCCCAAGCCCATCCCTCATATTACAATTTGATATCCAAACCTCATCACTTTCAAAATTGTCCAGAAAATTGTGAAGTAAAATACAACTCAAAATCCAAGCCAGTACTCGTACATGATCTTGAGCTCTTCTTATATTAATAGGCATACCTTGTAGTCACCCCTACCGACTTTTCAAAACCACAAAAGAGTGCTCAATTTTGATACGAGCGGCGGCTAAACGTAAATTGAATTCCCGATATCCACCCACCTCCTGACTCCCTAAAGGCTCCTTGTACGGTGTTATGCATCGTGTGGTAATTCGGTAGGCTTTATCAGCCAGAATGTATGCTTCTGGACGGGAGAAAAATACATTTGGCTGCCTAAAGAACGAGGTACCACAAAAAACCGTAGCATCACCGACTGATGCAGGATATCCCCCGACACAAAAGTAAACCTTGCGGTTACTATCACAAATCGCCTGTATATTCAACGCATTTCGTTATTTATGGTTGAAATACGCTTCACCATGATAGGACGGACTGCGCTGTAAAGTCATGTCCGTCCCATCTAAAAATCTGATACACCCCGGAAACCCACACGCTTTCTTCTCACCACGTCGCATTCGTAGAAACTCATTACCTCCTGGCTCTCGCCAGGTCAGAAATCACGGCGAATGGCGAAAGAGAGCTGAAATAGTGCGATCGCAGTATAAACGCGAGGTCCCCTCCCCGATTCCTAACTGTGCTGCTCCACGAACAACTGAACCCCCCGCAGATCCTAGGAAATACAGTGCGGTAGCAAGCTGGATCGAAACAGGAGCTTGGGAATTTGGAGAACAATTTTTGAAAAGGGGATCATCTTGTATGAGTAGTGTAAAGGTATTAAATGACTCTCATTTCATTCCAAAGAAGACTCGGAATCTTTCTGATGACATTGTATAAAACTAACTTTGTTAGAATTTTAATTTATCAAATTAATTTTAATTATATTTCTTAATTAAAAAAAGTATCTAACATACATGATGTCTGAATAGGTACTCAGAGCGAGGAATTGGCATCCGAGGTGCCAAATACCGCATTCCTTCTATGGCGATTCCCAAAAAGCCAACAAACTCCTCAACCTCTTTCTCCTTGTCCTCACCTTCCTC
>Ga0307510_10011437_pt1 | contig 10542 bp, 9 predicted proteins | sample 12_EM_MG_FD_207224 | JGI IMG/M metagenome (GOLD analysis project Ga0307510, IMG submission 207224) | Populus trichocarpa ectomycorrhiza microbial communities from riparian zone in the Pacific Northwest, United States - 12_EM | ecosystem: Host-associated > Plants > Roots > Unclassified | place...
TATAGTTTTAAAAAATATATATTTAGTTTAAACTGTTGTTGGATGAATTTTTACATGCAAAATAAATAAAAAAGTAATCAAAAATCAAGTTTCATATCCTTGTGTTTGGCATGTATATAAAAATAGGTTAAACCCATTTTTTCCTTGTATTAATCCCAATCCTTAAGTTTAGCTCATGAGATATCAATTGAGTCAATTAATTCTCATATTATAATTTATATAATTGCAATCATCTAAAGCTTATTGGGGGTGTTGGACATTGCGTTTCAACCTGTTTTTTTGTCAAGATATATATTTTTAAATTATTTTTTTAGTATTTTTGAATCGTTTTGATGTACTAATGTTAAAAATAATTTTTTTTAAAAAAATTAATAGTATTTTGATGTATTTTTTAGCAAAAAAAAACTTTAAAAAATAACTATTGTTACACTCTTAAACACTCCTGAGTCAATTAGCAATATTTTGAAGATGATGGATTTATTTGTTAATGAGCGTATCTATTGATATGTTAAATATAACATTGATAAATTAATGAGTATCTCTATATACAAATTTACCTCTCAATAAAATAAAATTTGTAATGGATTATTAAAACGCTTTTTATAAGTTATTAACCCTGGACAAAACAGTTATATCTATTATTTAGGTCACACACCCCCACTAGAATTAACAACTTTTTATTTTTGAAATTGATTTTCATTTAACTATACCCTAATTAGATGCATGGGTTTTTTTTATATACAAAACAACAAAGAAAAAATAAGGAAAAAATAAGGGTAAAAAATAGGTCTAAATTTTTAAAAGTTTGATAAAATAAATTTTTTTTAAAAAATCAAATCAAATAAAAAAAATGCAATAAGTTATATCATTATTATAAAACCTGAGTTAATTTAATAGGATAACTCGCAATCTAGTTGACTCAGGCCTGGTTGAGTATAAAAAAATAAAGAGAGGAATTGATCTTGCTCAAAAACCGAAGTTGCCACCTATTTTATCCATCCTTCGTAATTTACTTAAGCTAGCCTTAAATTTGGTCTTTCAAATTAAAAAGAAAAAGAATAAAGAAAAAAAAAACATTGAGTACACAGTGAGACCATAGCACACTCAGCGCACTGAGTGTGTGTCCATAGTTAAGCACAATAACAATTTACTACAAGAAAAAACGCCAAATCGTCTACTGTTTTATATGATAATAATGGGGCCATCCATGTTTCCCCTTTTAATGGTTGAAACTTGAAAGGAAAGAAAAACTCAGGACTGCTTATATATTACGCCTGAAATTTCTTAATTAAAATGATTAAATCAATGCTTTTTGGAGGACAGATCGCATGAATAATATGGTGAGCATTCATGCCATTATTGCTTATAGACCTTCTGTGGTGAATAAAGGGATGCAAATATGCAATCCAATGTCATTTGGCAGAACAAATTGAGAAAGAAGATATCTTGCCTGTTTGTGCTCATTTTCAGCCATTAGAGACATAGCTTCAACGCAGAGAACATGTCTTTTTTCTTAATTATATGGTCAAATCCATCACATTTTGTTCCATATAACATATATATTCCATATTTTCGAAGATGTTTAACAACATTCAGCAACAAAAATCATGGACACAGAACATTATGTTTATTTATTATTAATACCATTTTGGATTTACTCCATAGAATATTGAAATGGACAGGCTTTTTGTTCTTCTTGTGATAATGTATCTGTAACACTGGTAGACAGGACCTCGACATCTTTGACCCCACGCCGCCTGCAAAGACAAAACCACATTTATTTAAAAAAACTGCTCAGATGATTTATTACCGGTGATTTAGCATCTATACACAACAAGGGGTTCGCCATTTTTATTTTTATTTTATCTTAAAACTTTAAGTTTGACCTTGAAATAATTTAAGAAGCATAGCAGGCCACAGATCCTGCATATAATTTATGATTTAAACGAACACCTACAGCATAAATAATGCGTAGCGGGAGAGAAGAAATATGTATAGATACCTCATATTTAGAAATAGTGGAAGATTTTTAATCACTGTCGCTGTCACTGCTGCTATGGCCATCATGACCATGCTTCTTCTCCTTCTTCTTTTTCTCCTTCTTCTCCTTCTTCTTTTTCTCTCCTTCACCATGGCCATCCCCGTCCTTGTACTTACCATGTTCTGGCTTGTGCTCGCCACGGTACTCCCCCTTGTGTTCACCTTTGTGCTCACCAGATTTCCCACTCTTGTGCTCCTCACCAGATTTCCCACTCTTTTGCTCTTCTTTTTTGCCTCCAATGTGGAGGGTCTCCTCAATCTTGTGCATGATTCCTGCCATGGTGTCTTTCCTTTTCTCTCTCTTTGAAATGATTTTTGATATGAACGGAAGGAAACAGGTGACTAGGGTGCATATTTATAGGCTCGGAATGGAAGTGAAGGGACAAAGGGAGGAAAAAAAAAAAACTATGGTCTAGTTTGAAATCACAAAAATGTCCATGGACGTGTGAACACGGGGTGTTCACTGAGTTGGTGACAAAAGTAATGAACTCACATGTATTGTTTCCTTCTGGAAGGCCTTAGATCTTATCTCTAAGCTGAAAGCGTCAACGTGAGGCTGAAAGTTCTTAGGTCACACTATTTAGAGGCACCAAATAAGGGAAGAAAGGGAATTCATTTTATTAAATATGTTTATACTTTAACACGCATCCATGTTATCATGCCAGATGTTATAAAGGTGAAGAGTTGCTTCACTTGTGGTGTCCACAGTGTTCATCATTTGCTCCTTTCTAAAGATAAGGATAAGTTTAGGTGACGAGGATAAATTTTCTATGGGTAACGTGGTATGCACGATGTTTAAATGATAAAAAAACACTTCTGGATCTTGAAAGGCTTGGATGTGTCGGGATTAGAAATGAAATTATAATTTAAGGGGTGAGAAGTTGTCAAGTAGTATTATAATTATTAGAAAATATATTAGTTTATAAGAGTTTCGATAATTATTAGAAAATATCTCAGTGCACTATATCTATGATAAACTGTATTATTAATTGATTGTTTCTTCCTAGATTTTTTTTTTATTACTTTGTTTAAGGTTCAAGAAAGATCCTCTTTGATAATGAGGTCTCTATCTTTGGAAACTCAAGATAAATATCCTAATAAAAAGATCTCTGTCTTATCAGACTCAAACTTAATCTTTCTAAGATCCAAATTTTAATAGTGTGTTTATATCTATTTTGTATCTTTAATATCTAAGGATATACTTTAAAGTATAATTTTATACCTCCAAATATTAAAGTCTACAATTAGTTCCTAATATTTATTTTTGTCAATTCATTTAATTTAATACTGAAAATATGCATTACATTATAAAATTCATACCTCAAATATTAATTAAATAAATTATTTTTGTGGTGTTTTTAAAATTTTGACTAAATCCTAATAGATAATCACAAACTTGTTATGATACCCATTAATTGATTTTTATATTTTTCAAAGTATGATAAAAACACAATTTACTTCTTATAAAATATGCATAAAAAATTTAGATTTTGGTCGTATGCACACAAATAAAAACATGTTTTTATATTTTTTAAATAAGGAATTTTGGGTTTTTTTTTTGTATTTTTCTGAAATTTTGAAGAAAAAAAGATATATTTAATACTAAATGAATAACTTACAGTGGAAGTTTACAACCCAATTATTAAATGACATGGTTGAAAAACATGTGAGGGACCCACAAATAATTTTAAAATGGTTGCTAAAGTTTTTCAGAATTTTTGGAAATCATTTGGGGTTTGTTTGGCAAAAAAAAAGAAAAACATTTCAACAAAGAAAATTGTCAAAAACTCATTAAGACATGTTTGCCAAACACGTCCTAAGAATAAAAAAAAAGCATTTTTTCCCTCGTAAAATTTTGCACAACCAAACATTAATGGACTCAACCCAGCCACGTGGGCTGGGCTTCTCGATCCAAAACCTGAAAGCCCAAAAACAAAACTCACACTTGGAAACAAAAGAAAGAAGATTAAAGGACATTTTTGTTTGAAATTTTGCCAAAAACACAATAAATAAGTGGAAGAATCCAAAAACTAAATTGAAAATTTCAACCAAATCTTGTTAAATCAAAGGCATATAAACATTAAGTATATGGAATAATGAAACATAAGTTGCATCATACAAGAAAAACAAACTAAGAATGACTTGAAATTAAACCTAACAATTATAAACGTAAACCCAGATATTCAAATTTAAAAAAGGATCAATTAGAAAAAATCAAGCTTCAAATGAAAAAATTGATGGCAGAGAATAATCATACATAGATCTCAGTTTCAATCTAGATATATAAGGCAAGCCAAAATATTATTTTGTGAGAAATCAAAATCTGTAGCTTAAAAACATTCAAAGAAAGAAACATATAAATGCCTAAACCCAAAAAACAAGCATAAAACTAGGGGAAAGAAAAAGAAACTTAAGCATTGTAACTATAGCTTAGACATGCTACACATAACTTATTTGAAACATTAGAAACAATAAGAAACTTAAAAAACAGCAATCAAAACCTATTATATATAACAAGTCAAAAATGCATTCTTTTAAGTATAAATCATGTTCCATTGACCATTCCCTTTGTTTCTAAACTCAAACCTCATCCTTGCAACTTCAAACAAAACTAGCAAGCTACACAAAACAACCTAATGAACAACAACATCATACTTTAACATATCCATATCCACACTATTGATTAACTAAACATTAAAGCATGCAAAACAACATTTTATACTAACATTTATCACTTCATTATCATCTCTTAAATATTAAATAAGGCATCAAACAAATTTGAGCATACACAAGCTAACTTCTAAGGTATGATTAAACTCCTCAAAACAAAAATCCATGGCATTTAAACTAATAAATGACTATAACAAATGCATAATAAACATTTAAACTAATAAATTTTATTCTTTGTTATTTTGCACTTGCTTAAGAATACCCTCATATCCCCATACCCCAACTCAGAAATATTTGTTTCAACTATTTTAGGAGCTAAAGGATTGGTAATATGTAAGCAAGGAATTTCTTGGACTTGTTTTTTAATCTATCAAACAATCCTGGTGTGTTCATCAGACCATTGAACATGATTCTTTCTCAACCTATCATATAAGAGTTTTGCTATTCTGCTCATATTATGGTAGAAATCTAAGACATAATTATGACTTTCTAAAAAACTTTGTAGCTGGATTTTGTTTAGAATTTTTATCAGGGAACTTACTAGCAAATGTAAGAGATCTCTCAATAAGTGTGATAGTTCCTTGGAAAATGTAATAACCAAGAAAAAAAAAACGAGTTTGGAAAAGAGAAATCTTTGATTTTAAAACAACTAAACTATTCTGTTTTGCAACATAGAAGAATGAATGTAAATGTTTAAAATGTTGTTCCATGAAATTGGAAAAAATATGAACATCACAGTATGCAAAATTTTGAATATGAATTAAAAATATCATTCATAATCCTTTGAAATGATGAGAGAGCATTTTTTAAACCGAATGGCATAACATTCCACTCATATTGACCAAAAGGAACTGCAAATGCAGTTTTGTAACGGTCTTTTGGATGAAATTGAATTTGCCAAAATCCTAACTTTAAAAAAAACTTTGAAAATATAAATGCATAATGTAATTTTTGTAACAAATCTATATTTTTTTAATCAAATACCTAATCCATTTTAAATCTTTCTTCAAAGGTTTGTGATTTATAACAAGCCTTGGTATGCCTCGTTCAATTTTAGAATTTTTGTTAACATAAAAAGCTACACGCGACCAAGGTGACCTAGACTTTTGTAGAAGACCTTTAGACTCTAGATACTTAATTTTGAGTCTACAATGTTATTCTAATTCAGTATTCATCTAAATAGGTCTTGCTTTTATAGGTATTTGTTTTTCATTAAAACTTTTATCATATAAAAGATCATCAAATTTTCTCTTCCAAAAGGCATTTTGTAAATCAAGAAAAAAAATTATTTTTCTATTTTTTAAAAAAAATATGAAATTCTTTTTTGTAAAACGTGACTTTGCAACTAATTTTCAATTTTTTTATAAGAAGACTTCTTGTTTAAGATGCATGAGATGAACTTTTTTTTCTTGAATCAATCCATTGATGTGATGAGTATGAATAGAACATGCTTTGATCAAATTTAAATTCCTAGTCTTTGAATTTTCTAAGAAAGGAAAAACAAGTTTCAAACCATTGATTTTAGAAAGAATACTTTTATGACCAGTTTTGTAAGGAGTAATCATGTCAACAAAAGAAATGGCAAGAATAACAGTATGATTAATATTATTTGTAACAACAAATAAATTTTTAAAATAAAATCCATTATTAAAAACTGATACTTGAGTTTTGTATTTAATAATTAATTTAGTATAATTTGTTGTATAAAGTTTTTCAAAAGTGTTTTATAAAAATCATTTTGGAGCTATTCTTTCTTTAATACAATTCAAATTTGCATTTGTATCAAACAAGACAATAATGTCTATTTTTAAATCATTTGAAAAGATCAATGTAATTTTTATGATATACTTTTTTGAAGTTTTTTAGTTAAAACATGTAGAAAGTCTTTAAATACATACTCAATATTTGACAATGTGTGACTCTTTAGAGTTTGTTCTTCCAATTCTGGTTCAGAATCAGACTAACTCTCTAACTTTGTAAGAAGGTGTTGTAAAATAATAGATTATTTTTGTTGGGCTTATTTGAGATTTTGTAATTCAATCTTAAAGGGTTTTTTTTTTTAATTTCAGATGGTAGTTATGTGATAGTAATAACATGTTTAAATTTCTTTTTCTTATTAAGGATTTTGGTAAGGTCATAAGTATTTGTGCTGGTTGATGGTAACAATGATTGTTTTTTAACAGGTTATGGTGTTTCTAGTTTATCACAAGTACTCACGAGTTTGTCTAGATAAGTGTTTTGTAATTGATAATCATCAAGATTTTTTATAGCTTTAAGAATAAATTCTTGATATCTGGATAGGAAATTTTTTTTTTTTTTTAAGTAGTATGGGTTAAATGTTCTTAGTAAAAAATAGATGTTTATAACTCATCTATATGGAAGGGTTCTTCAGAAGAGTCGGAAAAGTTTGTCTCGGAATTAGTGGCTTAAATCAAATGGGTTTAAATATGATGAATAACTTCTTCTTCTAATTGAAGTTCATAGAGTTTGGTATTTATTTGGCAAAACCTAGAGGTATGACCTTTTCGGACACATTTGTAATAGGTAATGTTTTTTAGGTCAAATCTAGGCTTTGGTTTTGATTTAGAAGGTTTTGTGGGGTTTCTATTGATCTTTTTGTAGTAGGGCTTAGTTTTGATATAAAAACTTTTTTTGTATTTGTGTGGTGGTTTATTGAGTTTTCTATTGGGCTTGGAATAGTTTCCACCATAGGTTAACTTCTGTATGGATAAGTTAAATTGTTGATAAATATACCTAGTTCTTGTCTACATCGTCTCATCTCACAATTAAGGTGTTTTCGGAGTTTAAGATCTTGACAAATGTGAAGAACTTCCTTTTATATAAAGCTAACAAACTCACCATAAGTCAATTGGTTATTTGAAATGGTTTTTGTAACAAAGATGTCTTTGATTTTTATTTTTATTTTTATTTTTATTTTACTCTTTCTCCTAGAAGGATTGGTAAACCAACAATGAATTTTTTTTCCATAATGGTTGGTTTGAGTCTTCTCGGAGCATAACACGGGTCAGAAAAATATTTTTGTACCATTGAAAATCATTGAGTTTTTTGCATCTAAAGTTTGAAAGGAGTTCAGCATTTTTGTCTTTAAGATGGGAAGGATCTCCTATAAAATGTAAAGAAATGGTTAAGATAAGGGTTAAAATTGCATCTTGAATGGTGTTTCCATCAGAGTCAATGATATGTATTTGGTCTTCAGTCATTTGGATGGAGTTTAAGATTTTAAGGTGTTGTATTTCAGTAAGAAGGTAATTTCACCATCCTTTTAATTGACCAAAAAAATCAGCTATAAGGAGTTCAGATGTAGCTTTATCTGAGGTTCTAGTTTGGGTTTTGTAGGCATTGGTAGCCGTGATCATTTGTTATAAAGTGTTTAGGCTATTGTATTCAGAAATTTCATATATATTTCATTCACAAAGAGAAAGGCATTAAATTTGTGTTGGTTTATGATGGTTGGTTCATTTTGGATTGTTATATCTGGAGCAACAGTTGTTTTAGGGTTTCTCCAAATCACTTTATTGATTTTAGGACTTTCTTCCTGAAAAGTTTCTTCATCTGAAGTTTGGATTCGGTTATTTTAGATAATGTTGATATGGCTTGTGAAGGTTAAAGGATGGTTACTAATTTAAGATATATCAGGAGCAATTAAGATGGAAGATGAAGCTTTAGGGTGATTGAGATGATATTTGATAGTTTTGAGGAAGATATTTTTGTTGTTTTGTAATTGAGTTTTATTATTGTTGGTAACCTGATATGGTTTGAAAATTAGGTTTTTAAGTTTTTAGTCAAGAAGCTTTGATGAAGTTTCAACATGAAAGTCTAAAGACTTCAAGATATGCTTTTCTAGTCTAATCAATTGTTTTCCTATAATGTTAAGGTTGGTAATTGTAAAGTTATTTTGCTAGATGATGTATTTGGTATTGATGGTAACATCTTCATTTGAGGATTTGTAAGGAGCAACTTTTATTGTCTAGTTATTATGAGGGATTTGAGGTTTATCGGAGGAGGATGCTCGAACTTAATGGAAGTGTCATTTACTAACTCCTAGATAGGGGTTTTATTTCTAAATGTAATGGGACATGCATAAAATCAATCAAAGAATAATATTTGTATTATATATAATGCAACGAAATCATAAAAACATTTTTGTATTTCCTTTCTTTCTTGCATAAAATTTTTGAACAAACAAGATCTCTTTTTAGAGTTATAGTTACCATAAAAATCATCAATAAAATATTTTTTGTTTACAATAAAATTTGTTTCAAGAACATTCAGCTCATTTTGAATGTTCTCAGTTACAAAAGAGAATGTTGGAGAGGTTGGTGAAAAAGATTGGTCATTGTTTGTATATAGTAGCTTAGGCACATTTGTAGTATAATCTACGTTTTGAAAATTAGTGCTAGGAATATCAGACGTCGATTTCCTATATGGGTTTGTGTGGTAAAGCATGTTTATAATAGGGAGAATCTCATAAATTCTTCCAAGATTTTATTATACTCGATGTAGAAGATTCATCTGAGAATCTAGAACTGGTTGAATGTCTATAAAAGGATAGTTTAACTTTACCTTCATTATACTACGTTATTTGTTTGAGTTGGATATTTGGTTGTAGTGGTTGTAAAGGTTCAGATTGGGTGGCACCTTTAAGGATCCAATCTTCTGATAGGGTTATATCTTTCCATTAGATAGATTTGGGTACAATTGTATTTGATCTAGAAAAGTTTGTTCTGATTAGTAAAGTTTCACCTTTCTAGGATTGGAATTTATATTTACTGACAAAAGCAAAAAACATTGCTTTGTAATGGATTTTGAATATCAAAGTTACAGGAATTGATCCTTTAAGCATATTGTAGCTATGGGTTTTGATATGAAGAATCATACTTTATAGAATGTTTTTGTCTTTGAGGGATATAGTAGAATTCAAATAATAGTCAAAAGAAACACTACTTAGTAATGAATCTTGAAAATTTTGAAATTTAACATCTCTAAGGACAACTAGAATGAAAATATTTAAACCTTTTTTTTTTCAAAGGGTTTGATCCCAACATGTACGAGACCAATATGGATATATTTATAGTTTCGATCTTGGTATTTTTGTAAGGAATTTTTTGAAAATGAATTAAATGGTTTCAAAATGCTTTGTAAGTTGATTATCACTTTCTTATATTTTTATTGTAAAATTAGTTTTGAAAATATTAGAAGAAGTTTGATAAATTTGGTTTTTTTAAAATTTTCCAATCAATATTTTTTATAAAATCTTACACACACATATTCATGATCCTACATGTCTTACCTGAATCTTTCTATGAAGGTTCAAGTTCTTCATAATGGGATATTAAGCTAGCTTGTCTTTTATATTGGATACGTCTTGATATTGTCTAATAAATATTCTATCAAAAAGTATTTACATGAAATTTTAAAAGTGTTGTAATTTCACTAATATGCAAGTGTAAATAGTGTCTCATTATACTTACGGATAAAAATTATTGAATGGTGAGCTTATGACTATTTTTATGATATATAAAAAATAATTACCCATGAATTTCACATACAAGACAAATTAAAAGATATAAATTCGCAAGGGAATTTTAGGGCGTTCCAAGACATGTCATAAAAACCGAATATATCCACATATCAGTCAACACATGCCAACAACACATGCAAAATCACATCCAAGAAAATCATCAATGAACGGGGAAGTACATCTATGCGGACAAAATCAACAGCACATCACAAGTTAATCAAAACAAATAAATCAATATGTTGAGGTTTGAAATTGACATTTAGAGAGTCGCTAGAGTGGTTGCGAAGCTG
>Ga0307510_10011438_pt1 | contig 10541 bp, 11 predicted proteins | sample 12_EM_MG_FD_207224 | JGI IMG/M metagenome (GOLD analysis project Ga0307510, IMG submission 207224) | Populus trichocarpa ectomycorrhiza microbial communities from riparian zone in the Pacific Northwest, United States - 12_EM | ecosystem: Host-associated > Plants > Roots > Unclassified | place...
TAACTTGCACGGGGACCCCGATGGTCTGATCATCTCGGAGTTTCTTGGTCTCCACAGCACCGAGAATCCTGTCGCTCTCACGTTGGGCATATTCATTCAACGCCCTTGACCAATCTCCGACAGCTCTTGAGCCTAAGGTGAGGGTCCGAGAAGCGATGTTGGACACGGGTGCGGGTGCGTTGATGATCGTCAACGGATGGGATTCAAACAACCTCCCCTCGAAGAACACCCTCAGACGAACGTGTTGTCCAGCATGCCAACCATGGTCACAATTATGGACGTTGATCTAATTGTCGGGTTAGTTATCTCCCATGCGCAGAAGAGTGAACCGCTCGGACCAAAGTCATCTGATTCCCAACCGGAACCAATACCGCCTCCTTCACCCTCGATCTGATCATTCTAAATAGCAGATCGAACCCATAAAATGCAAGGCATGGGAAGATCCACGGTTCCGCATATGGGGTATGAACGCAGACCGAGATGAAGAACGCAGCGTATCCGAGCGTGCTACGTCACAGAATCGTCAAAAAAGTCGACATGAGCAAATGTACAACGAAACCATCACTCACTGAATTACAAAGAAACCTTGATAGAACCATCGCCTCACAGGCAGAATGCTGGTCAGGACGATGGTGCAAAGCACTCCGAACGTTGCAACGCCCGAGGTCTCCTTCTGTTCGCCTATGATGGGGATGTCATACTTCAAATGCTGGGTAATCCAAAGGCCACCGTGGGTAACAGCCGCGAGGAATAGGCCGCGTCCAGCCCATCGGTGAATGAAGTTCAGCTTTTCGTATCCGTGACCGGGACAGAGGAAGGAGATGATCGAATTCTTCGAGGAGAACAGGAAGACGACCGGGAGTTGTGTGACTGCTAGGAAGCCTATAATTTCGTGAGATAAAGTGGTTCAGGTATGCAAGTGTTGGGTTTTCTCACCTGCTCTATTCGCGTTCGTGGTGAGTTCGGATTTGAGCACAATACAGCTCACCAGTGTGGCAAAGTACGCTGCCACCAACAGCACTGCAACGGGTTATTGGAAAGCCGCCTAAAATGTGAGGAAAAAATCGTACTCACTCTGGCCGACACTGATATCAGACCCGGGAAAGGTCCAAGAAAAGATAGCCCATGCACGCATTATATTGATCCCGAGTTTCCATGGCGTTCCACGTTCCCGTAGCTGTCGTTCCTCGGCGAGAACGTATGGTGTTGCCTTCCATGACTCCGTAACCCCAAATATCCCGGTGAACGCTCTTCCATACCTAATGGATTTATAAAGGCGCGGGAGAGAGGCGACGATGCCGGCCGCGGCGACGGAGGTCCAGGCGATGGTGAACCTGCGAGCCCACTGTGGGTCTATTTCATACGAGCTGGATGAACAGCCGCAGGTGTAAGTCATATGACGAGGTGAAGGGGAAAGGACAAACTTGTATTGTTGAAGGTCGCTAGGTATCTGAGCCATGGTCTAGACAATCGATCCTAGATTGAGTGCGGTGGGGTTCTTGTAATCGAGCGGATCGAAGCAGATCTACGGATGACCTCCGGTCGCGGTATCTCTCGCTGGAAAAGCCGCTCCGCGCCCGAACGTAGACCGACAGCTGGTACCCCCCCAAAGGCTTGGAGTGTAGAGTGACGACGGAGAGACAAACGTTGTGGACGTGAAGGTCAAGAATAGACCGCCTGGGAACCAGCCACCCAATCCTTGCCGGTTTGTTTGGATCGAACAAACTTTGGAGAAAAAGTTTTCCTCCACGACGCCATTCGGCCGCCTCTCAAATTTTCTGAAATTCCAGCTCTAAGCCGCTTACAGCAGTTTGGATCACCGGGTGACCTCTGTCCGTAAAAATACACCGTGTGCCACTGTACGTACACATAAGCCTAGACGGATCCGTTCGAGGGAACCGTCAGGACCCTGAACGTTGCATCCGGGGTCGAGGGTATGATGGATTGATCTCCAAACCGCGCATCCGGAATCCCAACGCGACAGCTGTACTTTTCGCTCAAAAACCAGCCGACACCGGGGATGGGAGGGAGTACGATCCAACAGCTACTCCGTGAAGCCTTGGATACCAAGGAATAGATCTCGGGTAATGGATCCGTGCGGCCGCGCCGTGACAGGTACTGCTATATATTTCTAGTCTCACGGACAGCCACCCAGTGATACAAAGTGCCGCAACCTTCAATCCTCTGGTTGTCTCCTACGTTGTTCCATTAGAGGGGGAGCGTATCTACACCTAACGGGCCCCGTCCGCTTACCACCCTCTACACAGTTATTACACATGGCTTGACGTAGGTCGTGATGGCGACCGTCATCATAGAATGTCCGAACGGTTCCCTACAGCCCAAGCGACTGTATCCGTCTAACGTTCCCAGACCAGTGAGGTACCCCCGCAATTGCGCCCGATCTGTGTTCGGGATCCACGGTCCAAAGAGGACACTATCTCCTGGAGTGAAATGAAGGTACATTTTCATGGTTCCACTCTCCGTCCCGCCCGTCCCATCCCCCCGCAGTCATGTTGGGCGAGCACCAATGATAGAAAGAGACATATCAGGGAAGTGGACGCCAGAAAAGACATCGTGGTCGCTACCGCGAAGATAGGCAGTAGTGATGGAGGACTGTGGGAACTTCATGTGGTTTAGTGCAGGTGGCGTGTGATGAGTTCAGGGACTGTTTTTGTTCGGGGAAGGGGTCCAGGATACCTTGGTGGATGATTGAACAAACTTGCACTGAGTGGAGAGGTTGTACCTGAGACAGTCGTGTAGGGAGAAGGAGACCGAGGTCAGAGTGTAGAGGCTAAAAATTAAGAGGATCGAGGATAAGCGCTAAGCCCGGAGCACGCCTAACGACGAGACGTAAGAGCGACATCGGGACGAAAGACGGTCATCAGACGGTCCCAGAGGTTTTTCAGTGAGGTAGCGCTATTCGCGGGACAACGGGTAGACGTAGGATTCGTGAGTACAACGCTCCCACCTAGTCTATCCAACCAAGAACGAGAGATCTGAATACATAGCGTGAGCTAACCAGAGAGGGGGACGCCGTGCCACTCTTGGCGGCAGTGAGTAGGTGGGGATCAGTCAGGGAGACACCTGAGCGATTTCCGCGGGCCTCCGTCCGAGTCTTAAAATCTACATAATTCGATCCGATTGGCTCGTAAAAATCCTCTCAGCCGCAGGCACGGATTTCGCAATATGAAAGAAATACATGGCTGCTACCCAAACTTGAATGAGACGGAGTCCAAGTGGTAAACAGAAAGTAGGCATATTTCGGGAGAGGAAAACCAAAGGGTTGCCTGCAGGTCACTTGTCGAACCCAAGACCACGACCGAACAACCCGGGAAACCGTTCGTCCTATACCCTATATGCTCCTGAGAAACTCTCCAGCGGCGAGGCGTTAGTCAAACATCGAACCGTCGTGCATCATGCATCATGCATCATCCCTAACATTATGGCCACGAGAAGAGACCCAGTGGTTCGACTTCACTCGTGGAACATATCAAGGCGTCGGCAGCGGGTGTTGCTCGTTAGGTGTCGCCCTCGTTGATGAAGGAATTGCGACGGTTCTGACCCAACAGTATGCAACTGCGGAGAGCCTGCAGCGGCCCAATACCAACCCGCGGTTGAGGTCCTAGATAGAGTATATTCGTCAATATCAGGGGGGTAACAGATGGTCGATATCCAAGAGCTTCGTGCACCCGGCAAGCGAGTTGCCAGTGATGTGCACCCAACTCCGCCGTGTAGAAGCACGATCGAATCCCAGGACGCGAACTTTTATCGAGAGCAGTCGGGGGAGGGGGAGGCGACGTATAGGGATGACATGTTGAGGGTCAGGTGAGATGGGCGAGGATCGTCCTCATGACACAAGTATCTCAGCGCTTCAGTCGTTACATACATACCGCCACGTAGTACTCGCACCAAGTTACCGTGGCCCTCGCACTGCGGGCAACATCTGCACACCGCGAACCATTCCAGACAACATCATGTTCCCAAAACGACGCTTGACGAACCCCGGGGCCTCTGGGAGTAACGCTGATCCGAATCGATGTGAGTTGATCCAGCGCCTGTCGTCGAGTAAACCCTTTGACCGTTCGAATCTCACAGTGAAGAGGCGGAGAGTCGCCGATGGCGCGAAGATCCTCCTCGATATTGCGAAGGAGTCATCCGATTGGTTCGCTCCCCTCAAATCCGCCCTCGGTGGAGTGTGCGCCCTCATAAAGCATTACGAGGTATTGGTCCAGCTGGTCGCCGCCGCACACAACTGACACGGACGCTCGCAGGAATTCGAAGATCTCAAGGAGAAGATCGGAGACCTCAAACCCCAGCTGGACAGATTCAAACAGAGCATTACCACGACCAGTATCGACGGAGACCCCGGAGAGACCAAACGACGTAAAGAACTGACCAAGTACGCTCGTCGATTGTTCGCTTCGCCACATCTGTTAATGCCCCCCGCAGCACGTTGGAAGAGATCGAAAAGCAATCCCAGGCGTTGCTGGACAAAACCAAGGCGCCACGGTTGATAGACAAGACTGCTCTGTTCGTAGATAAGAGGAGGGATTCTGGGGAGGTGGTGAAACTCGTCGAACGACTCCGGGATGCCATCACCCGCTATCAAGTGAGTGAGGATTGGTTTGTTGCATCGAATACGACTTACACCTCAGGGCAGGTTTCGCAACAGCAAGCGATCTATGACCAAATCACAATCCTCACTGTGAGGGTCCTCCGCCCTGTCTTTAGTCTTTACGCTGACAGTCGGTTCTGCCATCAAGTCTTCTCTCAACACAGTCTTGAGGCTTCACGAGGTGGCGCAGATCAGCGAGACTGTCGTGATATTCTCTGATGTTTGGACAGAAATCCACGACGTTGAAGAGCAAGCTGGATTCCGCTATGGCACGACTGGATCGACTGTGCCTACAGGGTGACGACGATGGCGGACTTTGGGATGAAACCTGGCACGAGCAACGGGCAAAACTGTTCGAGTGGGTGCTCTGAGTCTACCATAACATACCATCGCGCTCATTCTTTACTAGCACTCTGAGGCTCATCAGAGATACTGGGAACGTGCTATACAATCGCATCAACGTCGAGGGCTACGAGGAATCTCAAGAAGATATCCAGGCCGTGTCCGAAATCGCGGAAGACATCCGTGATGCCATTCTTGACTATCAGGTTTGTAGTGACAAACCGTATGCGACTGAAGTGCAACTGAAATTGGAATGTCCTGGCAGATGGCACAACAGCAAGCGATATACAACCAAAACTGCAAGCTGATTGTGAGTCGCATGATCTATGCGTCGAGACCATATCTGACATCGATCATGGCTTTTAGGATACCGGTCCGGTCCTTCTGTCCTTCCTCTCGAACCCTACTCATCTGTTCCTCATAGCGGACCTATCGGAACTGAAGGGCTGCCGTCGGGCACAAGGAGCGGGGTATCGTCATGGTGGTCGACGCGGGTGTCTCAAAGGGACACGAGAGACGGTGCTGAACGAAATCGAGTCATGGGCCAATGACTTCAACCAGTCTCCTGTCTTCTGGCTGAATGGGCTCGCCGGGACCGGGAAGTCGACGATCGCTCAGACGGTCAGCGAGCGGATGTTTGCTGACGGGAAACTCGGAGCGTCATTCTTCTGTTCCCGCGATTTCAAGGACCGCAGCGACCTGCAATTCATCTTCCCCACCATCGCCTTCCAGTTGGCGTATATGTTTCCGGAGTTCCGATCGGTCCTCGTCCCTCTCCTCCGATTGGACCCGGATGTTGTTCATGAGTCGCTCTACGGGCAGATGGAGAAACTAATAATTGAACCACTCGAGTCTGCGGATGTTTCGACGGTCATTGTGATCGATGCTCTCGACGAGTGCAAGGACGAGGAACCGTCGTCTGCCATCCTCTCGGTGTTGGCTCGGCTCGTCGACCGGATCCCGATGGTGAAGTTCTTCATCACCGGGAGACCCGAGCCGCGGATCAAGACCGGGTTTCGTCTTCCCATACTCGTGGAATCAACCACGGTCTTCGCTTTACACGATCTTCATCCCCCTCTGATCAACAGTGACATCCGGCTATTCCTGAAACACGAGCTTTCCGAAATCGCACAGCGGCACCAGTTACAGGGGTGGCCGAGTGATGAACACATCAACCTATTGGGCAGTAGAGCGGCTGGACTGTTCGTCTATGCTGCTGCAACTGTCAAGTTTCTGGGGAGCAACACCCATCTCCCCGACCACCGGCTGGACGTCATTGTAAACCTTCCAGCATCTACAGCTCCAGAGGGGGGGGCGTGGCTCAACCCCGAGACAACTCTCGATTCCCTATATGCATCAATCCTCCAGATGGCGTTCAGCAAGGAGGACCCGGAGGTGTATTCCAGGGTCAGGTCTATCCTCGGTGCCGTCATCCTGGTTGTCAACCCCCTTCCACCATTTGTGATCGCCAAACTGGTCCGTTTGGATCCTAGGGAAGTTGAATTGCTTCTCAACTTAGTTCAATCGCTGCTTGCCACCGGTGAGGACATCGATCGACCGGTGAAACCCTTCCACAAATCATTCCCCGACTTCATCACCGATCCATCCCGCTGCACCGACCCGAGATTCCACATCTCACCGGGGGACCTACACCTCGAGCTGGTCACGAACTGCCTGAGAATAATGAACGATGAATTGGAACAGAACCTTCTATCGCTCCCCGATTATGCCTTGAACTCAGAGGTCAAGGATCTGGAGATGAGAATCGATGATCGGATCAACATCGCCCTGCGGTATGCCTGCCTGTCCTGGCACAACCACCTTACCAGCACCGAGGAACGTGTCGCCGATGTTGTCTCCCATCTACGCACATTCCTGGAGCATAAATTCCTGGCTTGGTTGGAGGTGGTTAGTGCCATCGGGGCTGTCGGAGGAGTAGTCTCTGGGCTCGAAAGACTGATGACCTGGTTGCAGGAGGTTTGTTTTTTGCCTTCTCTATGCCATCAGCCTCCGATGACACTTTGTGAATCAGATTGCCAAAGACGAGCATCTTCTGGACATCGCCAAAGACTTTTTTCAATTTGTGACCAAGTTTTTCGAGGTCATCAATGTCTCCGCCATCCACATTTATTATTCCGCGCTGGAACTATCCCCTATGTCATCGATTATCCGAAAGCTGTATTATCACCAGCGCATCACCCGTTTACCGAAAATTGTGACCGGAACCCCGGATTCATGGACCCAGACCATTGGCATTTCTGGCAAGGACTCCTACAATGGATCCTGCACTTGGTCACCATGTGGTCGATTTGTTGCTGCTAGGATGGGAAATGCTGTGGAGATCCGGAATCAACTCACCACAGAACTAATTACCACCCTCCACTCCACTGAAACTACCCCTGATCTCGCGGGTCCGCTTGCCTATTCCCCAGATGGGCGGTCCATTGCCTGCACCTCCAATACTGCCATCATAATCTGGGATATCCAGACAGGCGGAGTGGCCAATAAAATTGGGCGTGGCGCCGGCAATGTTTCCCTAGTGTGGTCGTTGGATGGACGGACGGTTTGTGCTATCAACCGGGAGGATTGGGGGGTCTTCACCGTGGACACGTATGATACCTCGGGTACAACATTATCCTCCGGCACACTCTTGACACAAGACTACCCACACCTCTGGACAGACGGCGAATCCTTCTGGGTTATGGCGAAGGAGCGGTTCGAATATGTCGGCCACACCATCAGCATCTTCAAAGTTGGATCCACTCTCACCAAGATCCAATCATTCACTTTCCCCCGAATGGACGAAGCCTGTATCGGGTCCTTCTCCCATACCGCTCGTCGTATTTCCATTTCGGATGGCAATTCACTTCGCATCTTGGACATTCAAAGCTCAGAATGCTTATTAGATGAACCACAACGGGTTTTTTCCCACTGTTTCTCTTCGGATGGGAGTCGCTTTGCAGCTCAAGACCAGTTCACAATATACATCTGGGAGTATGATTCCGGTCGTTACGTCCTGTTGGGGAAATTCCACTGTCATCGCTTACTTTTGCCTCTTCGATTCTCGCCAACTCCGTCATCACTCCTGGGTTGTGTCAATGGTATTCTTCAAGTGTGGCGTTTACATGGACCCCCCACTTCTTCCGGGACTCATCGCCGGCAACACGTGGGAATTTCCCGCTCTTGGACCCACATCGCAACTGCCCATCACCTGGAGAACACTATCACAATCACCGACCTCCTTGCACAAAACCCTCCCCAGTTCATCGACACAGATGTGGAAATAGAGGGATTGGCCATCACTGGCAATGTTCTCTTGGTGGTGGGCTCCGGACAACTCGTAGCTTGGTTGCTCACAGAAGACGGGCTGGTGGACGGTGTTATTGGAGACAGGAGGGTCGACTGCAGTGATAGCATTTGGGCCATATCGGATTGGAGCCCTTTGTGGGGGTTCTGTGTTAGAGGTCAAGTCGGGTTGATTGAGCTTCCTGAAAATGCCACACACGCCTACCACACAGGAACCGGGGATATTCTCGGTGCCACTCCAGCACCCCTGGATTTTCATCTCGCCAAGTGTACCCTCAACTCCTTATATTACGGTCGGAGCTATCTCGACTTCCACAATTTACCCCAGCGCGATATCCTCTCCGGAGACAGCTGGAAAACCTCACAAGCCACATTGCGAGAGGGGTGGGTGAAGGATTCCGAAGGAAGACACCGGTTGTGGGTGCCCGCCGAGTGGAGGGCGCATTGGGGTCTTAGGGATTGGCGTCACGATGTTACAACACAGTTCAGCTATTTAGGACACGGGCCCGTTGTCATCAAGTTCTAGTTGGAGTCCCTTCATCTTCGAGACGCAGCTCATAGCGACCATTAACCTCTCGTGCCCTCTCAGTATCACGGTCTCATTTTATTGTGTTCCCCTTAGGTCGAACCACCTTGTTTGTCTCGGAGTTGTATCGTACGACAGTGTCACCACGTTTATTTGTTTAGTACTTGAGCAATACCTCGGGAAATCACGTCGAGTGACCGATCCCTCTGAACAACGGTCTCCCAAACACCGCTTCCAACACGCACAGCGGGGGTCCCGGTAACCCACATCGACGAGATGGGCGGTAGTTGGATAAGTAATGTGCCCTCCACCCGACTCTCCCAGCTTACATCAGGGGGGCGTCGATGGTATTTCGAGCCGCAGCTGGGGCACAAGGAGTTTCTCACATTCCAAAAGATCCGTTTTCTAGGAGCGACACTGACATTGAATTTGCTCCGTAAAACACATCCGCGCGCGACTGATCATCGGATTACACCGCCAGGTGACCCTCTTCTGATCCCGTTTCCCGTTCACCAACAGGGAAAGGCTTCGTCATCAGGAAAAACCTAAAATGCGAATTAGCTTTAATTTGTTGCTAAGTCAACTCACCCCGGTAACCTAACTAATTACTCGTACAGTTATCCTCGAGGTATCCCTAAGATACCTATAATACCGGAAACCCCTCCTCCGTCATGCTAGGCCGGTGAAAATGATTGAGGGCAGTATCTTCGAACGTCCACATCGAATCCCGCCTCACCGTTATTTACAGCATTGCCACCTGTTCATATATAACGGATCTGCAAAACCAAACGGAGAGTCCGACAAGTTACCTGGCCTAGTCGCTGCGGCCTCTCTGCTGTCCATGTGGAGCGACAGCAGCCTGACTGGCCCCAGTAACGCGTTCAATTTCAAGGCTCAGGGGCCCGCCATTGGCGGTGAAGGTCGCTCTGCGATACAGCTTCAGGGGCTACGATTCCCCACTCATATCCATGCACGGTGAAAGTAGATTCGGGAGAGAAAGGCCTCCTTGCTCAGGTTGACCCAAGACGGTGCGTTTTGCCTTCTTGGACTGTCTCCCTTATATTTGTGAGTCGTGGGATATCTGTCGGGGGACTCCGCAGGCCGGTCTCTACCTTCAGTGGACAGCTTGTCGTTCATTATCAATTTTCAATCTAACCCGCAACACAACCCGAACGAGTTAATGGCTGCCTATGCGCAAATGCTCATCCACGGTGTGAACAGGTCTCTCTTCCCTGGATCCCGATCCGCTTGCGACTGTCTGGACACCCCCCCATGGAAATCGTGATTGTACAGTGCTTACTTTGCGTGAGTATTTACGCCTTTCTCACACTTACAGCAACTTTTGTGTATAGTTGCCCCTGTCGAACGACACCTTCCCTCGCGATGCGGACCATGGTGAGGTGGATTCCACGGGGGGTGCCACGAACCCACCCGAATCTGACAAGCTCCACGTCCTCGATTCACTCATAGGGTGGTGTCGAACCGGGCAGGCAGTTTTTACTCACGGGGGCCGGGAAGACTAGCCTCAGTGTTGGCCACTGTCAGGCCTGCATTGTGAGTGTCGTCATTGCCATTGCTACGGCTGGGAAGATAGCCAAGATGGCTGAGCGGGAGTCCTTATGGATAGAGTAATACTCCTGTGGTTAAAATGTCTATTAGAGTAAAATAATAATCACATTGAAGGGTAAAATAATCCCAAACCCGGCTGGGGTCCGGAGTAATACTCCCCACCCCCAGCACATTCCCACGCCC
>Ga0307510_10011439_pt1 | contig 10541 bp, 15 predicted proteins | sample 12_EM_MG_FD_207224 | JGI IMG/M metagenome (GOLD analysis project Ga0307510, IMG submission 207224) | Populus trichocarpa ectomycorrhiza microbial communities from riparian zone in the Pacific Northwest, United States - 12_EM | ecosystem: Host-associated > Plants > Roots > Unclassified | place...
AAAGTTGAAAGGAAAATTATTTTTTTTATGAGATATATTTGGGATTGAAAGAATGATTGGGGATGAAATGGTTTGTTCGGGTTTTTTGAACTATAATATTAATATTGATTTGTTTTTTAGGACACAAAAATTTAATTTTTCAGTTGAAGGTGTTTTTTTGTTTTAAATAAATAGTAAAGATATAAGGTTTTTTCGTTTTTTCTTTTTATTAAAACAATTAAAATTGTAAATTTCATGTGAGATTTTACTGGATCTAGGTGTTTGGGTATGAGACGACTGCAGATGCAAAGTGATCGTAGTAGCATTATTGATGATGGGAAAACTCTCTTATGAGCAATGTTCACCGCGAAATTACGATTAGCCTCTAAATATCTGTTCTTTATTCTCCTTCCTTCCTTGAATAGTATCATTGACTTCTTTTTTTTTTATTTGATTGCTGCCATATTCTTTTTATATTTCGTCTCATATTATTGTCTACTAATTAAATTAAATTAATAAATTACCTGATTTTCTTTGACTTTCTTTTTTAACATTAAAAAGAATTTAGACCGGTCCGCCTCTGAGCGCGGGTTCCTAGTTGACATACATGGGCAGTCCTGCATGCACTTCCCTTAGCTCAACCCTCACTTTCTCCCCCAACAAATCCCACCAACAAATGTAACAAAAAAAGAAACCACAAGTCTCCCTCTATTCTCTCCTTTCCAAGCTCCAGAACACAAAGGTGTCATGGATTTCTCAGCCCTTCAGGCCAGACCTTCCACAGCGGCCTACTTCCCACTCCACCGGACCCAATTACACCCACGCATGCACTCTTTTTCTTCGCCCTACCCACCACAGCAACAAAGCACCAAATCCCAAAAAACCCACAAATTGTTAGCCCTTTTAGCCACCCTTTTGACCATCCCTTTCCTTTTTTACCTTTTTTCTACTGCCCGAAAGATCCACCATTCCTCCAAATTTTCCAACCCTAATACCCGTTCTTTTAGTGTTGTTATTGATTCGGGCCGGGCCGGGTGTAGAGTGCGGGTCTATCAGTTGTTGGGGGAGGGGAATTTAGGTTTTAGTAATGGGCAGTTGCCATTGGTTACTGGGTCAATGAAGGTGAGGCCTGGATTGGCTGGGTTTGCGGAGGACCCGGATAATGCGGGTGGGTTGATTGAGGGCTTGGTTGAGTTTGCAAAAAAGAGAGTTCCGAGGAGGGACTGGGGGAATGCCGGGGTGCAGTTGATGGTTAGGGGTGAGGAAATGGTGGGGTTGGAAGGGAAGTTGAAAGAGAGGATTCTGGAGGTGTGTAGGAAGGTTTTGAGAGGGTCTGGGCTTGCATTTAAGGACGAATGGGCGCGTGTTATTGAAGGTTCGTGATAACGTGTTTGGCTTTATTTTGATTGTTTGTGGTGTTATGAATGTAATTTGATCTGGGTTTTTAATAATGAGGGGTGTTTAAGTTAGATATGTTGATATCTGGCATTAGAACTTGGTTGTGTTAACTAGTAAATGAAATACTTATGAGCGAAAAGCGGTCTCATTTGCTATGTGATGATTTGTTTAATTTAGGCAGATGATGTGGTTAACTTAATTGTGGTTAAGTTTTTATTGAGTGGTGTTGATTTGAATGACATGTTGATGTGTTCTTCGATACAGAAGAAGAAAGGGGTGTTTATTCCTGGGTTGCTGTTAACTATGTTCATGGAACCATGGGAAGTGAACCTCACAAAACTACTGGGATGGTTGAGCTTGGTGGCAATTCTTTGCAGGTTCTTTTCTTGCCTCTTTTTTATGCTTGTAATTTCTGTCTACCTAGGTCAATGAAGTTATGGAAATAGCATGTTGACATTGGCATTTTGTAGCATTAAACTCACTATAAAAATAGTATATGGTTTGCAATTGGTAAGATATGGTTTGAAATTAGTAGAGTCAGATTGAATGAAGAAATGAGAAAAACAGAAGGGGAAAGGACGGAAAAATATGGGCTGAAAGGGGCAGAAAGGAGGATTTTGTTGTGCAATATTATAAAATAGATGCCATGCCAAATACCATGAACCTCGATGGTGGTTGGTGGCTACACCAGTACACCTGTTGTTTCAGACCTGTCAATTCAAAAAAGAGTATACATTGTAAGATGACCTTGAAATCCCATTATTTACAGCTGTTACCAGTCCATTTTATGCTAGCCAGAAGATTAGTTTGCTAAAATATTCAAACAAAAAGCAGTCAATAATGGGTTTATGTTTGGTACAAGTGAGTAGATGTATGGATTTAAGTGGCTAGTGATTCATGATAACTTTAGTGCCTTTGTTTACTTGGTCTGCTGGATAATTCTTTCACAGTTATAGAGGAATGATAATAACATCACACCAGAATATGTGCGCTAGGACTTTGTTTGGATAAATGCTATTCTCAACAAGAATTTGAACAGTGTGACTAATAAATGCTATTCTCAACAAGAATTTGAACAGTGTGACTAATAAATGCAGATTACATTTGCCTCAAGAGAAGCAGCACAAGTGCAATCTTCACGAAGGATAAAACTGGCTGGAGTTGCTTACAACCTTCAGGCACAAAGCTTACCAAAATTTGGCCAGGTGTTTCCCATATGTGTTACTTTGTTGATGATCAAAGTGTCAAATGTTCATCTCCTTTTGTTTTCCAGTCATCTTTCTGACTGATGCATATGCTCAAAAATATCAAATTGACATTTCTGCTAGAAACAACTGTTGACAAAGTTTCTTACACTTTTGCTCTTGCAAGATTGAAATAGACATTATCTGCTGTCAGTGAGAAAACTTGAGAGTTTTCATTGAAAATTTTAAGACTTTGTTTGGGATAGGGGTTTTCAAGTTGAAGGGAAGGAATGTTTTGCTTGGGAGCTCTTTTTCCCCGATAAAAAAGGAGACTGAAGGGGTTAGGAGGGTTTATTGTCTTAGGATGGAATGGGACCATATTGTCTGTGTTCATTTGTGCTTTTTTGTTATCTGCATTCTGCAACACCTTTGCATTGGTTTTTGGTGTTTCAAAAGTAGTAGTGTTGAAGAAGGTGCCTAACTAGGGAGGGCCCATTGTTTTTGTACAGGACACAGCATGGGAATCACTGCATGAATGGCACAGCTCTAGAGATATGAGTTCATGTAAGTTTCTACACCGACCTTTTCTTTAGATGAAGGCTGAGTTTAGTGGGCTTCAAAATTGAATAAGAATATCACAATTACAAAACAAAAAAATAGATTGGAATATAGATCCAATAAAAGAATTTATATATAAATAATCTTAAAATAAATGTGATAACATAGAACAAAGTCTGATTTGGATTGTGATTGCCAATTTAAAAGATTTATTACTGATGAGCCGTGGCAATCACACCTATCAAAGCAACTAAAAGAATTATTGAAATGAATTCAAATGGAAGAAAAAAAATCTGTTGATAAATGAATTCCAATTTGTTGACCATTACTTGCCAAACCTTGCTCTATAATCTGGTTTGCTCTTGTAGTCCAAATAATCCCATACCATGTTGTGTCTGGAATAATAGTAATTAGTAAAACAAAAGGACTTGCATTGCCGCTCGTACCATATTTTGCTGTAGTTGCTTTTGTTACCCCCCTATCAATTTATTCCATTTGTTCTCAAAGCAAAAAATGGGCCCTGCTGTTGTCTTTGACATGATTAATTGTTGTTGTGGAAATACTTTTAAAGCTGTAACTATGTTTAAAGAAAAGTGTTGCAGATAATTTTGTGGGTTTGAGCAGTACATTTTCCATTCAACATCGAAGAGGAAAGACTTTACCTTAAATCATGGGGCCATGTTTTGCAAATTTTACTCTTGTTGGTAATATATTGTATGCGAGTTAATCTAGTGAAAAACATTGATGCATCATGCATGGTTGATGTTCTAATTTCAGATTTGAAAAATGTCATTGAATCACCAATCATAGCAAGTAACATTATATTTGTGCAGCGTCGGTTTATAGGGATGGATTTGTTGGTAACCCTTGCATTCCCAAAGGATATGAGGTGGCATATAATATAAGTGACCCAAAGCTTCTGCTGTCTCATGGAGCTGGAAACTTTACTGCATGCAGGCTTGAAGTTTTGGCATTGTTGAAGAGCAGACAAGGTATCTTGTTCTCTTTTGTCTTGATGGGTTTTTGTGCTGTTTGTATAATTTGATTGTGTTCTTTTGTATTGTTTGATCTGTGCTTTATAACAATCCCTAAACAGAAATTATTCATGTTACTTGAGCATTTGGCATTTAGAATAGGCGAGAAATATGTATATTGTGCATAGGCCATGTTAGTATTATTGCAAATATGTGATATTAAAAATGACAACTGTCTCTGCTGTTGTTGAATGGACTTTCAGACTAATAGGTCAAGCAAGATTGCAGGGCGAGTTTGCTTGGTAGTCAAAATATGCTTCAAAATTGAACTACTCAACATCCAATTTGTACTCCCTAACTGGATCAGCTATTATAAACCTTTAACTTAATTACCTTGCTACTGAGACAAACTGCAATTTCTATTTTTATTCTGATAAACAAAGACGTCTAAATACTAGAAGTATTGAGCTTCTAATCATGCTCTTGTTATCTAGTATCAAAATATTGGGCATAAAACCCCATGTAACTACACATGGACTGCATTCCTTGTAGTTTATCTCCTCTCTGCTCCCTGTACTCTCTCAATCATGCACATTTGCCATTGCTGCAACACGTTCATGGTCTAATAGATTTATTTATTGTTGGCTGATATTTTCCTTGGATAAACTGTTTGATGCCTTCAAAAGCCTTTTGATTCTTTAATTTAAAAGAAAATAAAGAATTACTTTGTAATAATTCCTTTTTCAATGTTTTATTTATGCAGAGAAATGCTTGCGTCCTCCTTGTAACATTGTCTCCCCTTTTTTCATGGAGCTACAAAGCAAGCCTGTTTCTCAAAACAACGTGTTCTATGCTTCCGAGGTTTGTGAATAATGACATGAGTTGAAATTAAGGGCAACTTTTTTGTTACATAATTCGAAATGCATGTCATATGTGGACGTTCGTCTTTAATGTGTAAAAAATGTACCTATATCCCGAGCTTGTAACCATGTTTATGTTTCTGTGATATGGTTTGAGTTGAAAAGAATAAAGATAGTTTCTCAAAATGGGTTTGAAAAACTCTTAGAGATAAGTCACCACTGCTGAATAATAGTTTAACTTCACCACTCTTGGAATCCACCTAAGAGATAAGAAAATTTACTAAAAATACTTCAAAGAGTTCTATATTTCATGAACTTAACTTATTGAAGTACACTCTGAAAGTAGACAAAAATAAGCTAGGAACATCTCTCCAAGAATAGGAAAAGCCATCTTGACCAGCTTTAATGTTTGGAACAAACCTCCAAACATAGAAAACCCAAATAGAATTAAAAAAAAAAACATAATAGACACTTAGGAACCCCAAGCGGACTTGTATGTAACTTTAAACTAATTGGATTTCGCCAATTTGGCCACAAGATGCAACCAGGTCTATATCCACAACTTGGGCTGAAAACTCTTCCATTGTGGGCTGAATACTCAAAGCTTTTTGGTCTGGATTTGAACTCGATCCACCACTATCACTCTGTCTCTCTCTCTGTTTTTTTTTTTTCTTCCAGTTTTTTCTTACAAAAATGGTGAGAGGGTGGGTAGATTGTAACTATTCTGGCTTGGCTTTATCTTATTAGTGCCATATTTATTATTTATTAGAACTGAGAGCTTGACAGGAGGGGCCTACATGGTATGGTTGTTCTGCCTGTGCTTCCTTAGGTCCGACCAATCCATTAGTTGCTGCACCCACCATGAAAGGCACAGTGGAAGGAAGCTAGTGCTCTAGGATTGGTAGCTTATTCCAGCTTCCAACTATATTCAATAGAGAATCCAATCCATAATCTCTATCCCCCAACCGAACAACTTGGCAATGAAGCATTGCCACTATATCACTAGCTGTTTGCTGGTTTCCTGGTGTCATAGCATTGCTAATAGCATTACTGTTGATTTTTTAGCCAAGAAGTAGTGAAACAGCACATTGACTTTAATTATCTAGACTAAGAATGCAAATGCTAGCAAAGCAATGTGCTTAGTTCAGCCAATCCAAGCTTTGCTAATATTCTAAGTCGTCTTGCTATGGTGGAGGCACTGTTATAAAATACTCCTGAGTGTGAGTTTATGTGCCTGAATGAGTGTAGACATTTCAACAGCATGTTGCTCAATTGACTTAATTTTCTTTGGTCAAATAACTATATGAAAAAGATATAATATTAACAAACAAAGTTTTAGATAGAAAAATGTAAGATCATATGTTAACTTGAATTTGCAGGAAAGGAAAAAATCTCAAAATTGTACTTGAAAATGTATTAGGAAATTTTCAGCACTCGTTATTGCCATTTACTATGCTTCTTAATACAGTGCAGACATCCTACACTTTTTTTCACCTATAAGCTGCTCTGGTTGTTGTCTTTTCTTGCCTGCAAGTACTAAACCTTGTACAGTTTTTTGGACTGGTTCCTAGGGTTTCTTTGTTTGAACTAGAGGCAGCTGGGAAACACTACTGTGAAGATGACTGGGATAAACTGAAAGATCAGCATCATAGCATCGATGATTTGGATCTGTTGAGATATTGTTTCTCTTCTGCCTACACAGTAGCTCTGCTGCACGACAGCCTTGGAGTATCAATGAATGATAAAAGGTACTATTGCTCTCCTTGCACCTAAGGCGTGTGTCAATCTTCTCCTTGTGTTCTTTTGTGAAACTTGCATGTAATTCCTGGCCTTGGTTGATGGTTGGGGATTTTGCAGCCTTGGTTCTTCTAGCAACCTTTTTTCAATACTTGGGAAAACCATCATGTGTTGAAAATGGGAGTAAGTTGGACATGGTAAAAGTTTGTAGGTCAAAACTGTATGCACTCAAGTATGACCTTGCAATCTTGAGGAGCCTTGGTCGTTTATGACCAGCCACTGGTATAACCAAACTTTTCATTTGAGCTGCAAATAAGGTGTCTTGGTTTGAATTAGTAAACTGGTCTTCTAATGTCTTAATGTGCGAGACTCTGAACATGCAGTTCTATGTGCATGCATGAGCCTATGTTTGTGGGTGGACAGCATAAATGTTTCGGAAGTTTTCAGTCTTAGAGAAAACAATCTTTCTTCAGCATGTTAGACGGAAAAAGATTTGGTGTCACTAATGAATTTGCATGAGAATATTTTTTGACCTGGTATTGAAATACCAATGTTTTTTTTTTTTTTTTTTTTGTAGGATTGGATTTGCAAATAATACTGAAAGTGTTCCTTTTGACTGGACTCTTGGTGCTTTAATCTTTCAATCAATGCTGGAGCCCCTTGAATCGGAAATCAATAACCTTGATGAGATTGTTGGAGATGAGTCAGTGACGTATTTCTCATTATTTGCTGTTCTTTTAATAGCTTTGCTCGCAGCATTTTTTGTATTACAATTGCGAAAACCACAGTTGAAAACAATATATGATCTAGAAAAGGGCCGATATATAGTAACTCGTGTGCCCAGATAATTTTGTCCCTCACCCAATGTTCTTGTTCATGCAAGAATAATTTGTAAATTCTGCTGTATCTTTCTGAATTCTATCAATAATGTCTAAAATTCATGCACGAGAGAGAGCTGAATTATGGAATGAACAGCAAGGGGATCCCAAATTTTATAGTGCAGACGAGTATGTTACAATCAACATAAATTTGCTGAAGATTTCTGCTGTAAAAGTAAATGCAGATGTCTGAAGATTACATCTTGCCATCAATTTGTTTGAAAGCAAGCAATGCTTGCTTGCAGTGTTGTTTTCAGCATGTGGAGGGCTTGTATCCATGCTTCTTACTCGATGGAATTGATGTGAAAAATCTCAGTTTGTTTTAACTAAGAAAAAAAATAATTATTTTAAATAATTCAATCATATTAGGCTTGGACATCAAGAAATTCATATCCAATTATGTTCAGATCTGATTTAAATAATTATTTTAAATTCAAATTCAGATAGGAATACTAGAAAACTCAATGTACAGATATTCATCGCCATCCCTATTTGCAGGAATGCTTGGCATTTTACCAAGCACCTTTTGGCTTGAAAATGTGTCCCTTATTTAATGCAGTGGTCTCTAGAGTTATAACATGGCTTATGCAAAGTACGTTACTTTAAATTTTATGTCCAAACCTAACAGAGGGGCCGATATATTTTTTCCAAACTAAACGTTTAAGGACCTAATTGTTTTTTTTCAGAACTACTAGATTTAATGTGCGAAAACTGTAATAACCCAAGGACTAAAAATGCCATTAAACCTTAAAAGACGTACTTCAAATCGTGTGCACAGAATTTACAGAATTCATGGACGGAAAATGAGCAGGGACTCAAATTTAACAATAAAAGCTACTTAGGGATTCAATCGATATTACTTTCATACATGAGGGACGTGTTTGGAGTTTTTCAAGTTTATAACTTTTTAACCCAAACAGACGGGGAGAGAGAGAGGGAGATAGAAGCTAGAAACAACCAGAAAATTAGAAGGGAAAAAGAAAAGTTACACTCAAAAAACACATACAAAACCCTAGCTCCCCCTCCCTCCTTCCCTCCCTCCCTTCTCTACTCCCTCTCCCTCTCTCTATCTCTCTGAATCTGCAACAATGGCAGCCATGATGGTAAGCGATCAATTTTTCTGTATTCTGACATGTAATCAGTAACTGAGTAACTAACTAACTGAGTGACTGAACTGACCGACTCTGTTTGTGTTTTGAAACGAGAGCAGCAACCGCAGATCATACTGCTGAAAGAAGGAACCGACACGTCGCAAGGGAAAGCGCAGTTAGTAAGCAACATAAACGCGTGCACGGCGGTGGCGGATGTAGTGAGGACGACGTTAGGACCTCGTGGTATGGATAAATTGATCCACGACGATAAAGGAAATGTCACCATTTCTAATGACGGCGCCACGATTATGAAATTGCTCGACATTATTCATCCTGCCTCTAAGATCCTCGTTGATATCGCCAAGTCTCAGGACTCTGAGGTAATCAAGTAATTAATTTATATTTTAAATTTTTGTTGATTTTTTTTTTTAAGTTTTTGCTCTTATTTTTTAAAAATTTCTTTAGATAATGGAGATTGAAATGTAGTGTTTTTTTTTCCCTCAGGGTTTTGTGGTTGAAAAAGTGGCGTTTTTTTTAATGTTTTGTATGTCGTTTGAATTGATTGTTAATGTGATTTTTCGAGTGAATGTGATACTGGAATGTAAAATAGGATGAGGCGACTCGTGTTTTTGGCTGGAGGAAGATTATTTTGTTGGAGAATTAGTGTGGGAGTACTGTTTTTGTTTTGAATGAGAAATTGTGAAGGTTAAGGAGGGTGCCAGAGTTTTTTTTTTTTTGTGGAAATTTATTGTGTTTGCTAATAGGGGAGAGATTTTTCAAACATGTTTCCTTACTATATATTAGAAGCTTACTTTTTTGGGAACTCCAATAGTTTTTTGTGAAAGGATTTATGGGCTGTTTATTGTTGAAGATTAAAGTTAAACCGTCTCTTTTGTTATGCCGCAGGTTGGCGATGGAACAACTACTGTAGTTCTACTTGCAGGGGAGTTTTTGAAAGAGGCTAAACCTTTTGTAGAGGAAGGAGTCCACCCACAAAACTTAATACGTAGTTATAGAACTGCATGCAATTTGGTATGTGATTGTTATGTTTGTGGTTGACATGTTAGGACTTGCTTTCTGGCATCTTAAATATTGAAAATGATGTTATAGGCAATTGAGAAGGTCAAAGAACTAGCTGTTAGCATAGAGGGTAAAAGTCTAGAGGAAAAGAAAAGTTTATTGGCTAAATGTGCTGCTACAACACTATCATCAAAACTTATTGGTGGTGAGAAGGAGTTCTTTGCATCAATGGTCGTGGATGCTGTGATTGCAATTGGGAATGATGACAGGCTAAATATGATTGGAATAAAGAAGGTAAACTTACTGGGAAATGCTTTTGTATTTTTTCTTCCTATGTTTTTTTGTCTCATTCTTCATGTTATTCTGTGATAATTGGCAGTTTTATAAATAGCTTCAAGACATAGAATTTAGGAAATCGTGTGGGTTGGATTTTGAAATGTTGTTGAGGACATTTTATGATGAGAATCTGTGGTGTTCATAGTCACGTGGGCGTTATAATGTTTAAGGCAGTTTGGCAACATGAGATCCTGGACCTGCACATAGAAATCTCCATTTTTTTTTGTAATGTATTTGTTCATCATCTCAAAAGTTCTCTCAGATTCTGGTGTTGTGCTGAGCTGCTGGCTCCATAATGAAAAATGAAAAATTCTGAACTTGCAAATTTTCTGTTGCTGGTATATAATGAAAAAAAAAATTGATTTCCTTGAGTGAACATTTTTGTTTGCCCCCATAGGTTCCAGGTGGTACTATGCGAGATTCATTTCTGGTTAATGGTGTTGCCTTTAAAAAGACGTTTTCTTATGCGGGGTTTGAACAACAACCAAAGAAGTTTGTGAATCCCAAGATGCTCTTACTCAACATT
>Ga0307510_10011440_pt1 | contig 10540 bp, 13 predicted proteins | sample 12_EM_MG_FD_207224 | JGI IMG/M metagenome (GOLD analysis project Ga0307510, IMG submission 207224) | Populus trichocarpa ectomycorrhiza microbial communities from riparian zone in the Pacific Northwest, United States - 12_EM | ecosystem: Host-associated > Plants > Roots > Unclassified | place...
ATATCAATGGTGAAGAAACCTGGGACCTACTCTATCAGGAACTTGTCTGCCTTATGAGGGCAATATACCAACGATGTAAGCTAGTACACGCTGATTTGAGCGAGTACAACATCCTCTACTTCGAGGAGAAGCTCTATATTATCGATGTTAGCCAGAGCGTGGAACACGATCACCCTAGAAGTTTGGAATTTTTGAAAATGGATATCAAAAACATCAGCGATTTCTTCAAGAGGAAGGGTGTCGATACTATCAATGAGATATCGGTCTTCGAGTTCATCACCAAGCCTAATCTAGGGTCTCGAGCTGACGGAGAAACCGAAGATGCAGCTACTTCAAGATTCCTCCGGGAGCTTCCCAGAGGGACTGGGGAGGAGGTCGAGGAACGGTTTTTTAGAGAAGCCTACGTGCCTAGAACCCTAGAGGAGGTTTACGATGTTGAGCGAGATGCTGAGAAGTTTGGCCGTGGCGAGGGCTCTAGCTTAGTATACCGCGAACTTCTTGCCGGGGGAGATGAGGACACGGATAGCGAGGATGAAGATTCCGGGGATCAAACTGACGATAGCGGTGAGGATAGAGAAAGTGAAGGAGCAGAGCACACCCACAAGAAGGATAGAGACATCAAACCTAGGGGAAAGAAACATGAAGATAAAGACGAGAAGAAGGTACTCTCCCTCTGAATTACGGCCGACGGGTGCACTGCTGACTGTTTGTAGGAACATAAAAAGAAGGTTAAGGAGGATAAGCGAGAGCAGAGGAAGACGAAGATGAAAAAGCATGTGAAAAGAAAGCTTGTTAGTTCGAAGAAGGCAAAATGATGTAAAACACAACGCCGGCATGTGAGAGTATGGAGGGTTTCGAAGGTCAGTCCAAGGCGTATCATACATATTATATCTGGAACACCATATACGAAAGCCCTAGACTACTCTTCGAGAAACATTAGGGCACTATCGCAAGGCATTATCTGATGGGCCAATGTCAGTATGATAGCCTCTAATAGAAAGACTGCACTACTATATCATGCCTCGGACACATGCTGGAGGCGTGAGATTCCCGGCTACCCTCCCTCGAAATTATAATAAGGTCGTAATCTTGCGTTGCAAGAGATTTAACAATCTGTGTGAAGAATGCACTTGTCCCAGGGTTAGCCCATTTTACGGCAAGATTACTCAGTCCAGAGTTGTCTCGTCAACGCTCGTCACCGCGGATTGATGGTGTTTGGTGATCGTCCATGAAGCTCTATGCGGTGTAACATTCAATTCAGATAAGATGGAAATGACGTTGCTCTTATTCATTTGTCTTGGAGGCCGATAGCTGCCCCCACCCCGGCATCCGGGGGCCCAATCGGAATCCAGCTCCTGGCATGTGTTACAGGGAGCAACGTTTCTATTTTATTTTATTTATTTTGAGCTGAAGGGATTGGTGAATTGCGAAGTTTAGCTGGTGGACTCGAGTGAAGCAGCTGAATAAAGCTCACTCGAACAATGGCCGGGGAAAAAAGACCGAGCTGGTGGGATGTCCTCAATTGGCCAGTATAGGAGTTTCGGAGCTCGTCAATGGATGGGAAATGTTGGCAGATGGGATTCCAGTAACTTAAATGTAAACTCGTGGCGGTCTCCCGTACGAGGTTCGAGCAGTTGCTCTTGGAATGTTTGGATACTGGTGCCGGGATGGATCGAAGGGGAAGATTCATGGAGCGTGACTCCAAGGTCGGTCACCCTCTCCCTCCTTCACGGCATGATTTATCAGGGGATATTTTTTTGTCTTATGGGCTCGTAACCCGGTTCTGGGGACATGAGGCCCAACAGGGGGGCTTGTGCGCTGCGCAGAGACCGCGAATGAGAAACAATATGAAATCCGGCTGCGTTCGGTTGGTGGTCCTAGGGGAGCAATGAATGATTCCTACTCGGATGTATTTCGCTTGAGTTGAAAATGAATGGGGTGCCTTGGGAAGGTGGTGAATAAGGTGGCCTGAAGCTTGGGATCTCTATCATGATAAGAGCTATCGGGCTGGCTCTGGTGTCATATGGAGAAGTTTGACGTGTAGGGGAGAAGATTTGGGGTGTTGGCGGTTGTCGGTTGTGGTAATTTACTTACAGTAGGCACCCTAATTGTGAGCGGTGACGACGAGATCCAATTTGCGGCAAAAGAAAAACTGCCAATTCCGCTGGCTGGATGCGTCCTGCCCCTTTGCGTCCTTGCTCTCCCTTTCCTTGTTGTGAGCTCTCGCTTTCTTCCCTCCCCTACATATTCCGCGCCGGCGTCGGGCTTCTCGAGTACGGTAGGACTGCAGTACCTGGGCCGCATAACTTGATCCCCTCCTCCACACCACCACTTTTATTTGTGTGACTCTCCTCCCTCCTTGTTTCCTTGTCCTTCCCCATCGACATTCCAACCTTGACGGCATTCTGTGCTTGTCTGCCCTTCTCCTCAAACCCCCCCTCTCTCTCTATCTCTTTACCTATCTCCAAACCTTCTCTAACATCACCTCGCTCGTTCAATACTTAACCGGTGCCCTGTGGTCTCAACATCGTCCGACTCGCTCTTTTGGGTTAACCCTTCAGCAACCAGCTGCTCGAGTATCTATCCTAATCCACCTTTATCGGCTGGGTTATTGAAGAATTATAAGTTCCCAGGGGCTGTGCCGGGCTGCAGCCCAATCACATTTTACGATAAGCTTGGAGCCTCATCGGCAGGAATTAACTCCTTCATCTCTCGTTGTTTGCAGTGTCGTGGTTTATCGCTAAAACCCTATGCTACATTGATTCGCCCTGTCACTTCCCCTTGCTGAGCGATTAAACAGATCGAATTCCGAAATTAAGCAAGTAGGTTTCGAGCTCGAATTCACCCCCATTCGTAGTCTTTTGATGATCTTGGAGGCCATCTTTGAGTTGTTTCGTCCTAACATTGTGCCACAGGATTCGGAGTCGGCAAGTAATCACAATCACTGTTTTCCCTCATGTCACTCGAAGGTAGAATCGGCAATCCCCGGAGTCCAGAACAGAGGATGGATTCTCACCATCCCCGACAACTGCGGAGCTATGGCCACTATAATGAGGGCGGTCGGTCCCACCCGGATTCTAGGCCGATGGATGGCCGCGCAAACCTCCGCTCCTACCAACAAGAAGTGGAAATCTCGTACGATGAAAAGCCCAGGGTTCCTGAGGACAACACCGCCACAGAGGGCGCTTATGGTCGTTCAGAAGGTGACAAATCAGAGGGCGGAATAATGGATGAGGGCATCAATCAGGGTCACAGATCCAAGTCTAATGGAGATACATCCCAGGGTTTAGATTTAGATACCCCAAATAATCCCGGGGCTGCTAGTATGGGAGATGCGACACAAAATATATCGAAGGTGCGTTTTAATGCCTTGACTTCACGCTCACAGCTGAATTCCTTTCAGGATGAGTCCGAGCCAAGCCTAACCAATGATCTGACGAGTGAAACACAGCAACCTGGGAAAGGGCTCAATTCAAATCACCACGGCTCTACTGATAAAGAGGCTGGAAAAATGGTTAATCCTAAAGATACCTTATCTGCAAGGGACCCAAGCGAACTTCGTCAAAAGGTATTGGAATCATTGGCAGAGAAAAAGAAAAAAGCAGCTGTCTTTATCACTCAAGAAAGTGAAGGAACAAGCAGAAAAGAGCCATCGCCGGAATCCAGAATAGGGCCCATAGGAATGAACACTACTGAAATTGGGAGTGGTAATGACAAATCTCCAACAAAGGCGTCGGCGTCTAATCCTGAACGCGAGGCAGCTGTTAACGCGCTGTTGGCTGAAGCAATGGGGTCATCCAAGACAGCCCCTGGCAAGGGGGAGAAGGTTCCGAATACAAGTGCATCGACCACAGCTAAAAACTCGGTCAAGTCACCCACGGAGGAGTCCTTTGATCAGACTCGCCGCAGGAAACCTTACCCTGAAGAGCTGAAGGCTAGTGGGATGATCAGAGGACCTTCAGGCGAGTTTCGTGAAAATACATCGCCGATTTACGACGATACTGAGGCCTCACGCCGAAGCAGTTTTGCTGGGCACCATTCATACCCACGCAATGACAAACAATCCCGCCCAAAGAGATCCCCAGAGGATTTACCGAGGCGGGAAGGAGCATACAAGGAAGATTACAGCCACTCTTCTCGCCCAAAAATATCACCAGCATCTGCCTCTAGACAGGAGTTCCCTCGGGCGCAGCGTACTTATGAACATGAGGAAAGGGACAGAAATGATGCTCGACAGGATACACGCCATCGAACTGATAGATTCGAGGATCCCCCACCCTCCGCTAAAGAATTTAGGCATCCGCCGGAGAAACCAGGTGCAAGCCGCAGGGGCGATGGTGACCACCGTGGGAAGTACTTGGAAGAGGAAAAACTCCGTACCAGGGAAGAGCCTTCATCGTATAGGTCCATTGATGTAGCCAGGGAGGATAATCCAAGAGATCCTTATCCGAGGCATTCTCGTCGCATGGTGGATCCCAATTGGCAGGATCAGGGCCCAGATGCTCCTCCATACCCAGCTGGTCGATATCTTCCTCCTCGGGATGACCATCGCCTTCCTCCTATAACTCGTCCTCCGGAGACGGACTATGCTGCTCTTTACTATAAAGATCTGACTGAGTGGCTTGAGCTTACGGGCTATCACGACTATTCATATCGCCAAATGGTTTTGAGGCATCAACGTGATATACGTGCAATGGAAGATAGGAGAATAGTTTTAGAGGATGACAGGGACGGCCCTAGAGGGTATCCGGGGGTGCCACTTCGTGAAGACATCGACCCTAGAGATCCAAGGAGGGCTCGTGGACTACCTTCATACCCATTGTTGCCCTCTGAAATGCCACCCCGGGATGATAGGGATCCCTCTAGTCGCGTTCCGGAGGGCACTGCTCACCGCTCATCATCTAGGGCTGCGTTGTATCCGCCACTCCCAAGACTTGATGACAGGACTCGCTATCAGGGTGACTTTCGTGTTGCTTCGCCTCCGGGGGAGGCTGGGAGTCTCAAGAGGCGAGCTCCATTCCGTGATGAATACGATGACGCAGGCCCTGTTGGGAAGTCAGCACGTGTCAATTACGAGAGCCAGCACCGTTCTACAGCTACTCTAAAATCGGACAATTATGTCAATGCTGAACAATTTGGCACACATATGAAGCATCATTCAGGACATGGAGACCCCGTTGACCATAGGCATCCATCAAGGCGTGTTATTAAAGACCGGTTTGAAGACCCGGAAGATGACGCGGCTAGTGCTGTACGCCAAGGTTTATCCAAGAGAATAGCCACAAGTCGTGGGCGGGAGCAATCGCCCGCTCCACTTCCCCTAGAGGCAAGAGTGCGAGAGCGTAGTTTGAGCCCTCGCCATGGCTATGATAATAATGACCGCAAGGAAGGCCATAAACAGGGGCCGCCGAACAAGCCTCACCGTGGTGGGGATGATGACCCTGGCTTTGTCCACCCCCAGCGCAAAGGATTCGAGAAGGGGCGTAGGACGCCGGAGCCATCCGGGCCTAGATATGAGAAGGACTTCCAAAAACCGGGCCGATCGGCCTCAGGTAAATTTACTCCGAGAGAAGACTTTAGGAAACCATTCCCAGGTAGACGCAGTTCATCCGATGATTATCGTTCACCAGGAAATACTTTGCGTCGCAACTCTCCAGACGAGCATAAGAAGAAGCCGTTCGGCCGTGGCCGTGGTCGTGGATACACTAAAGAGTTTCATCCCTCAACACGCCACAATGGGAAACCGGATTATGGAGATCCCATGGACCTTGAGAAGAGGGTTGGGCCAGCAATTGGTGAGGATGACGTTTAGTTCTCTAGTCCGTGGAACTATCATTGTTGCTTACGCGGGTTTGCCTCTAGACACAAGAGGTGCAGGTACCAGGTACTTTGTGGTTAAGAGTTTCAACCACGACAATGTGAAAATGGCCCAAAAAGATGTGAGGGATCTTGATACTTAAACTGATGCTATCAAAATTCTAACTAGGGTCATTTGTGGGCAATAGGAACTATGGGCGACCCAGAAGAAAAACTCGGAGATGTTCGAGGAGGCATTCAAGACTTCTCGCGACGTTATCCTCGTTTTCTCAGTTAATAAGAGCGGGAAATTCCAGGGCTATGTGAGTTTTATTCGTTACAGAGCGATCACAACATGGGGGGTCCCGTAAATACGTATGTCAGTCTAATATCGCAGCAGGCTCGTATGGAATCTGCCCCCGGCACAGCGCCGATGCCAACATGGGCCAAGAACCTTCTCTGGGAGTCTTCGGGCCCCTTCAGAATCCGATGGATCACAATTAATGACATCAACTTCCATCGCGTGGCACATCTGACTAACCGTCTCAACGAAGACCAGCCAGTCCTCATCGGCCGTGACGGGCAAGAAATCGACCCGGAATGCGGTGCTGCTCTCTGTCGGCTTATCGACGACAGCGCAAACTTTCACAGAAATTACAACGAAAATGGGGGTAAATAAATAACCTATATGAACAGGAAAAGTGCAATGGAGTACACAGACAGTACCTTACAAAAAGGGGCGAAAAGAATGAAAAAACGAAGATACAAAAAAAGGGAATCAAAGTAGGGGATCAAAGTATAATCTGGAGGAAGGTCAATGTTAAAGTTTTTATTACACACTTTCACGAGACTTATTGCGCGTTTACACCCGCAGGGAAGAGGGGGGAGGGGATAAGAGGGAAAGCGAACCAAATTGTCTAGTCATTTGGCTATTTTGCTACCACCATCTTAAGCCGCGAATGAAGCTCATTGAGTCGAGTCGAAAGGTGTATTTTTCACATTCATACGGAAAAGAAGAAAAAACGAAAACAAAAAAACAAAAACATGATACTTCTCGTCTCGTCTAGTCTCAATCTAGGGTCTTTTCCTTCCCTCTTTCCTATATAACTCTTCATTCTTGCCTGCCCGCTTGCTTTCTTGTGGGACTTTCCCACCCTTGGTTTGCCAGTAAATGCTGGTGGGCGGGGAAAAAGGGGGTTCAAGCTGTTTTTTTATCTTTATAGCTGTCAAGTTAATCATTTACTTTTTTTACTTTTTAACCCTCGCTTTCCTTCCTTCCTTCCTTTTTTGAATTTAACTTAATCTACCTCCTCTTATCGACGTTTCCTTGTTTTGTGATTTTCTTCCCTCTTTCCTAACCCCCCGGTTTTCTTGCCCAACTTATATGGTTGCTCGTTGTATAACCATCACCACGAAGTATCAAATTGGGACACTGTGCCGGGCTAGGCCAAAGGCCGAAAGCAATCTCTCTTTTTTTCTGCTCTTTCTTTACGTGTATATACTATAGTTAACCACAAAGTTGGGATACCAGAATCATTAATCATTCAATTATGATACCTTCCTTCCCCTTTGACCAGAATTCACACATTCATTCGGTGGTATAGGGTTGTTGCCCAGTTTTGCGACCAAGTTTTTATGTAATACCGCCAATGGTAAAATGTACATCCCCTTTCCCCCCTCCCCCCTCAAAGCAAACTCTACCTTGGGTTTATTCCTACATCAATCTATCTGTCCACCTCCCCAAACACCAAGTCCATGGTCCCGATAATCGCCACCGCGTCAGCGAGTAAATGGCCTCTCGAAATCTGGTCAAACGAACCCAAGTGTGCGAACCCTGGAGCACGAATCTTACACCTGTACGGACGCTCGCTTCCGTCCGAGACGACGAACACACCCATCTCGCCCTTGGGGGCTTCAATGGCGCTGTAGGTCTCGCCGGGCGGGACTGCATATCCCTTAGTGTAGAGTAAAAAGTGATGGATGAGCGCCTCCATGTTCTCCTTCATTGCTGCCCTCGGTGGCGGGGAGATTTTGTAGTCTTCCACACGGATGGGGCCTGGGGGCATCTTGTTGAGGCACTGGTGGATGATGCGCAGGCTTTGGCGGAATTCTTCCATTCGGCAGAGGTACCGATCGTAGCAATCGCCCGCTTGGCCGACCGGTACATCGAAATCAACCTGGTCGTAGGCATCGTATGGGGCGGACTTGCGGATGTCCCAGGGGACGCCGGAGCCGCGGAGCATGACGCCGGTGAAGGAGTAGTTTAATGCGTCTGCTGCGGACACGACGCCGACTCCTTTTGTGCGGGCTATCCAGATGCGATTGTCTGTCAGAAGTTCTTCGGTCTCGTCGATGCGATCTCCGAATTGGGTGGCCCATTGGTAGATGTCATCTAGGAGACCGATGGGCAGATCTTGGTGAACACCACCGGGGCGGACGTAGGCTGCGTGGAGACGAGCCCCGGAGACACGTTCATAGAATTCCTGGCGGGGTTAGTCGGGGTTTGACGCTGATGGGCAGTAGTGATACCATGAGTTTTTCACGCTCTTCGAAGCCCCAGAGGAAGGGTGTCAAGGCGCCGACGTCTATAGATGTACAGTTAGTGAGAGTCGTTAACACAAATAAAAGTATTCCCGGGGCCCACCCATTGCATGCGACAATACGGACATCAAGTGGTTAAGGATACGAGTGATTTCTCCAAACAATGTCCGGATCCATTTGGCACGATCCGGAATCTCGATATTGAGGAGTTTCTCAACAGCAAGGGAAAAGCATTGTTCTATAATCAAAACACGTCAACACTGATTCCTATGCGCCAAGGCTGCAGGAATTGGGTACCGTTCGTCATCCTGCGAAATAGTTAGAATCGTGTATCCAGACGAAACAATCTGCCCCTGACTCACATGGAAACATAATCCAAACGATCAAAGTATGGCAAAGCCTGTGAACCCATTGTCAGCCGCCCAAAGTCCTATCCAATGCACAAGAACCTCCAGTACCTGAAGATACGTCTTGTACTCAATCAACTTTTCTGTACCTCTATGGAGAAGCCCAACATGAGGATCTGCACGAACGATCTCCTCTCCATTCAGTTCAAGAATCAGTCGTAGCACACCGTGGGCAGCCGGATGTTGAGGACCCTATCCGAAATCTGTTAGCCCGGACCCCCGCCACCTCCAGAATATCTGACCCCCAAAAAGTGGCGAGCATACGAAATTGACGGTATAGTGCCTCATTTTCCTACCATGCACCGGATCGAGATGATTAGGGTCTTCCGTCAGGTCTGCTTGGATTAGCTCTACCCATCCATCTGCAAGGTTCCCGGAATACCTACAATCATCCGTGGTCTCATTTTTTGGTGTCAACTCGGTCAAAGTGGTTCTTTGATATGGCACTGCCTCTGCTCTGGATATCCGGGTTGATGTAAAAGACCGGAGAGCATGAGTGGCGCGACTTGGCGTGGAGACAGCCAAAGGCCTGGTGAAGGTTAAACCCCTAGCGGCTAGACGGGCGAAGGTTGAAGCCATTGCTTTCGGTACGGAATCTCAACTGAGAAGATTGAGGGGAGAAGTTGAGACGGGGGAGGCCCGCAGCCTGGGGAAAGATAGTGGGGAGATTCCGGTTATGGTTGATGTCCCGCATAGGTATGGCTGTGCGAAGGGTGTATTATTGTGGCTTGAGACAAGAGTTTCTTGATTAGTAAAATTTGGATATGTGGCTGACTGAGGGAGACTTGCTTCCAGCCTTGGTCAGAATTGACATGAGCCGTTAGCCGGGATGAAATTTACCCTAACGTCGTAACATAGGGCACCCGAGCCGTCTCAAACTGTGATAGACAAGCGCTGCTCCCTCTGATTGGATTTTTGGATCTGGAGTGCGGAAGGTTTTACTAAAACAACCCTCGAGTACAGGGCCCAGTAAGAAAGTTATGGAACAGTTATTCCAGGTTTGTCGCCCGTGTATGATATTATAATAATATTATTATTATTATAAAATATTATTATCATAATATCTCACCGTCTGTTCGGGTTGAGGGGTTCCTACCCCTGTGCCCGGTAGCTTAGGGAAGCGATGTTAGCGTATGAGATGACCGCATTTCTGCAACTGTCACTAGTGGAAGCCGGGTTGGTAGACTTCTCACAGCCAGAATTGAGCAACCATCACTCGCAAAAAATGTAGCCCCAATTCAGCCAATCATTCCTTATAATTTTGTCTAACACTTACGAATTCCGCCCAACCAGTCTTCTAAAGCCTGTCCCAGACTCCCAGATCATTGGGCTAGTCTTGAAATGTCCTTGAATAGGCTTGCCTTCACAGTAGATTGGCCTGGTTCCATGACGGCCCACGGTTGGGCCTGATTTCCATTGTTTCCGCCTTACCGATACTACGGTACGCCCGTATCCACTCTCCACATGCCTCCTTCGCATCGCGCCCGGGTGGCCTCCTGTGCCTGCCCCCCCGCTCTAACCCCCTCTAGTGGTGGGCGGCCAAGTGCTTGTCAGCCAGCCAGCCAAATGTTGGACTTGAGAGTACCGTGCTTGTAGTTGGAATAGGATATCATAGCGAGGCCAACCTCCACCCTCCCCCACCCTCTCCAAGTGACAAACACACTGGCTTATTGTCTGCAAATCATTTCTACAAGAGGCGGTGCTTGACCGCCGATTGGAGTGCTATATTCCAACCAACCCGCATGACAATCAGGGACACTTGAGAGTTTATTTGCTATCAAAGAGCCTTCACCCCG
>Ga0307510_10011441_pt1 | contig 10540 bp, 10 predicted proteins | sample 12_EM_MG_FD_207224 | JGI IMG/M metagenome (GOLD analysis project Ga0307510, IMG submission 207224) | Populus trichocarpa ectomycorrhiza microbial communities from riparian zone in the Pacific Northwest, United States - 12_EM | ecosystem: Host-associated > Plants > Roots > Unclassified | place...
GCGAGGGGGGAGATAGCCAAGGGCGTGAAAGTTGTCTGTGTTGACGGGAATTTGTCTGTAGAGGGATTAGCGGAGGTGGTTAAAACTGCTGCTGAGCTTGATATTCCACGTTTACCCCCCCCCCCCTCTCCCACCTCTCGGAGAAACATTCACTGATAATGACAGTGACGGCGAATAGTGATATTTGAACCAACCTCACCTTTAAAATCCACCCGCATCCTCTCCCCCACTCTCCCCATCTACCCATCTACCTCCGCGATCTCACTAACAACTCCAAACACTCACGAACTAACAACCATGTTCTCCCACGCTCGTGAGATAGGAATGTTCGAGCGGGAGGGCTGGTGGCGTATCATAGACGACATCAATATTGACTCGATGTTTTTAAATAGTATCTCCTCCCCTGCTGTCCATCTACCGATTGCTAATGTACCGTAGGTGTAGCCCAACTCTCCACGCGCTTAAGCGGAAACCTACTGGAAGACGGGATAATTCAGTCCGCGGTGCACCTGTCGCCGTACTTCCCCAGGATTATGGTTAAGCTCGGGGCCGACGGGGTTGTGCTTGTGCAGCTTCTTCCTCCCGCGACTTCCCCCGCTTCTGCGGCATTACCGTCTGGGGCAATTGTCTCTCGGGGCACGGGCGCCGTGAGAGGAATTATGGTAAGGCATTTTCCGGCAGAGGTGATCTCGCAGGAAGATATCATTAGTGTCAATGGTGCGGGCGATACATTTTTGGGGGCTGTGCTGGCGGGGTTAGCGAAGGTGGGGGTGAACGGGGTGCATGTTGAAGAGATCATTTCCAGGGCGCAGAAGGCGGCGTCTTTGACTCTAAGGAGCCCCGAGAGTGTCAGTGGGAGAGTGGTTGAGGTTGGGTGGCGGTAGTACGGGTATTTGGAGAGCGTATTCAGAGAGGGCTTTTAGATGCGAGTGATTCGTGATGATTATGTGAGAACCCGGGGAGCATGCGGTCGAAGGTTGTGTACTAGTAATAGGTGACAACAGTAGCTTCATATTGGGCCTAAATAGAGTTACCGATAGTTTCTAAGTAATTTATAGTAGACCGACTTTGGGAATTTAACTATTGGTATTTGAGGGATTGAGTGGCGGCTTTAAGGAGGTTATGGAAGCAAATAGTACCAGTATCCTAATTAGTAGGCCATGGGGATATAGGAGCTATCTCGGAAATTTTTCTAGCTCAGCAAATATTATACGAGACGCTCAGTCGCCTCACAATGGCCCAACTATAGTTTGACCAAATTCACATCTTCATGCCCGGACCAATCCAGCTGAACACTAGCCATTAAAGAAGGAAAGCCCAAGCACCCCAGCAAATGATTCAGATTGCTGTAAAACGAATCGGTAAAAAAAAGAAAGAAAAAGAGAATACCACCCCCCGCGCTTTTTCTCCCCGGAAACACGGAAACGCACTAACGGTATCTCCAGTAGCTCTCGGTGTTGAGTCTCTTCCAAGTCTTCCTGCGACCAGCAGTCGTCTTGTTATAGCGATGACCCTTGTTGAGACCGCGGCTCTTCTTACCGGTAGCAGTCAACCCACGAGATTCGCGGTGCTTGTGGACTGGCTTGGTAATCCAGTTGATGCGAGCATCACGGCGGATGGCCTTGTGCTGAGGGTCAACGAGGATGACTTCAAAGTATTTGTAGGTGGAGTCCTGGTTTATCCAGTAGGAGTCTGTCATAAGAGCATTAATTTCTGATATCAGGTAACTCTAAGATGTAAAGCCATACTCAAAACACGCAAGTTTGCGCAACGGCGGCCGACACGCTCCTCGGCAGTGGAGCGGAGAGAGCGCTGATACTTCAACTGATTGATACCTTGGTTGGTGGGCTTACTGTTGTCGAGGCCACCATTAGCTGCATGTTCTACCCCGGAATATTGAACCTCCTTACCCATAGGTAGCACCCTTAGGGGCGGGCCTCTTGCGACCTCCACGACGGACACGGACACGGTAGATAACATAGCCTTGCTTAGCTTTGTACCCCAGACGGCGGGCCTTATCAGGGCGAGAAGGGCGGGAGGCACGATGAATGACATCTGTGGTTTACCCCAACCCATCAGCAATTGACTTCATTATCCAGTAATTCCGGATCTAAACGCACTCAATGACCTCAATTCCCAGCAGCGAACACGAAGCAAGAAGCGGAGAATATCCGACTGCTTCTTCTTGTGAATTTCTTCAACGTACTTAAGGGCACCCATGTTGTCGGTCGTTTTGCGATAAGCTGTTTGTTAGTGGTTGTTGTTGATGCGGTATTAGTTTTTTTTATCTCGGGTGGGGGAGTATCTAGTGAGTTCTCCCAGTGGGAGGGTGTGTGGGCGGGCAGTCAGGGTGGTCAGGGCAAGCCCTAATGGGGATCTGATAAGATCCGAGGGCGATAATTTACGCCACGCAGCGGCAAAGAGCCTCAGGTTGGTCTGAGTGCCAGAGCAGATTCCGCAGAGGCTGTGGGAGCGCCTACTCCAGCATAATTAATTTCACACCCTATTCGCCGTGGCTGCCAGGTTATTGTTTGGTTTTCTACGAGTAATTGCTTGAGTCTCGAGAACCTTATTGTCTGTCTATCTCACTGATTGTATGCTACTGTACTGTTCGTGCTTAGATCATGACGTCAGCCCTACTTTCCCCACCAATGCAACACTCAGGGCATCAATCCAATAGTTTACCAGGTTTTAACATCTCAAAATTCTCACCCCTCTTGCAATCTCATCTAGTTGGAAGCATTTCAATCGGTACCAGGAGAGATGGCTTTCAAAGTTTGACTCCCGCCCAAGACCCCAGCCAGGGTCCGCTAACGCCGGTACTAGACTCTATCCGCAAAGAATGCTGCCGCCCTTGACAAAGAGCTTATGAACACAGGAGCCTTTTCCATCGACCAACTTATGGAATTAGCTGGGTAAGCTGTAGCCTCAACAAATTACCGCCTAGATCTTCAAGGCCTCTGACATCCCGAGTTCAGGCTATCTGTATCTCAAGCTGGTATTCTATTCTCACTAACAAACACTGAAACCTGGGATGGCTAAGCCTTTAAAGTTTATAGACTTCATCCTCCGAGCCGAGGGAAAAAAGTCCTTATTGCTTGCGGACCGTAAGTCTTACGTCCAGGTTAGTCTAACGAAGACTAATGTATATGGTAGTGGAAATAATGGTTCTCCACCATTCAAAAACTGGGGAAGCAGTCAAGAGCTGATAAGCTGCAGGGGGTGATGGTCTTGTAGCTGCGCGCCATCTATGGCATTATAACTACCAACCAACAGTCTACTACCCCAAGCAATCCAAAAATGAACTCTACCGGCGACTAGCAACACAACTAAGCAACCTTGGTGTGCCCTTCACAGAAGATTTTGAAGGGGCTTTAAAAGACACAAACCATGTTGTTGACGCGATCTTTGGTATATCCACTCAGCCCATGTTTCGGGACTTTGTTAACAGGTTCCACAGGATTCAGTTTTTCAGGAGAAGTCCGAGAACCTTTCCCGTCCGTAATCAGAGCCCTGAAGGAAACTACTATTCCAGTGACCTCCGTCGATGCACCTTCCTCGTGGGATATCGAAAACGGGCCTCCAAGTGAAGGGCCTGGGAAGGGCTTTTATCCAACTGCCCTAGTGAGTTTAACGGCGCCGAAGCCGTTGGCAAAGTTCTTTCACGGCAGACATTTCCTAGGCGGAAGGTAGATTTATCGGCGTTTGCCTTACTTTGCACTTTGCTAACATTCTTTAGGTTTGTTTCACCTGAGATTGCTCAGAAGTACGACCTCGAACTACCAGAATACGATGGGATTGATCAAATTGTGGAGCTTGACCCCAAGACAGGACAAAAACTGAAACTCTGATTTGGAGGTGTATTACTGTCTATATCTACTTTCCCTCTTAACGATATTATATGACTCTGCTCGTGAACACCTGAATCTTATTGATACCACTGTATTAGCTCTTGTGTCGTCTCCTCCTCCTGGCAGATCTTGATAACATTCCCAGTGAGTTTTAATGAGCCCTTGGTGCGTGGTCACGTGTAGGCACCAGCCACCCAACAACCAAACCCCAGTTTTGCTGTCATCGCCCAGCCCGAACACGGAATTCTCCATCCCTCTTCCCCGTCCACTTTCAACATCATTTTCTCTTGACGCTTCTTGTTCAACCTCTAAACATTTCCCCTTAGAATAGACTACGAGTATTTTTTTTATCTGGCATGAAGTTTTACCTTCCAATCAACCAGCGCTGTTAGAATATTACCTTCTACTCCGTTTTATCTTGCACCCACGACTCTTCATAAGCCAGCTAAAGGGAAACCCTAACCTCGTTCAAGAACACTGTGCCCGATCTCAATCCCAGCCTCCACTCCACCCCTCCCCTTCCTGTTCCCCCCCCTTCTCCTACAGTTGCTGTTCGATCGCTCCTTCCTCCATTCATGCGCCTTGCCCATTGATATCCCCCACTCAACTGTCATCATAACACCCGTTGCAGCTGCCGCCCTGTGCATCCAATCATGGCCTCCTCCGCATGTACTTCCTCCTTCTCCCACATTTCACTTGTTCCATTCCATTCCGTTTCTATCTCTCTCTTTCCTCCCGGCAATCTGTGTTTCTACAGTTCCGATGCCTATACATCCTTCGGTATTTGTTCGCGCTGACGGTATCTTGAATTATTAGTGTCCGATGAAGATGTTTCGACGGTAATTCTCCGCTCATCCCAATTTTGCTGGCAGGCTGTTATTAGCGCATGATGAGTTGTCTAACGCTAGGCGTGTTCCGTTGTTGCTGTTATTAGTTTATACCGATTATCGATGCCATCCTCTTTGAGTCTGACCTGACAACTGTCTCCGTCAAGAAAGTCCGCAACGGTCTGCAAACCAAAGTTGGCTACGATGTTACTTTTCAAAAGGTTTGAATTGGCTCCCGCTATCTCGTTAGCCGTACACTTGCTGACTCTTGAGTACAGAAGCAAATTGACCTTTTGATCGCTGATCGCTTCGAGAACGTTCTCGCTCAGGTTAAACAGGAGGAGGATGCTGAAGGGGAAGACGAAGACGAGTACGAGCAGGAAGTCAAGGAGGAGGTGTCCGAGGATAGTTTCTCTACTGCACCAGACGTTGGGAATGCTGTTAAACATGAGTACTCGGTCACTCCCTCTAAGAGGAGCAAGTCCGTCGTTGATGAGGACGCAAGACTAGCTGCTGAGCTTCACGCTCAATGGAATAGCAGTCGCCCTTCTAGATCCGCCAAGAAGAAGCCAGTGAAACCCGCCCCAAAGGTCCGCAAGTCCAAGAAGAGCGATGCAAAAGTCAATTCTGATGGCTCCGACGGAGAGAAGCCGACAAAAAAGAAGAGAAAGGCTAACCCCAACAGCCCTTTTATGGTAAGAGCTCTAGCCCCTCTACAACCCACTCCTAACCTACTACAGGCTCCATTGATCCTCTCGGAACCTCTATCGATTCTCTTGGGCGAGACTATGGTATCCACCTCACCTCCCCATCCCGCAAGATGCCTTCTTAAGCTAACGATCCCCAAGCTCTCACGCCCAGAAACAGTAAAACGTATTTGGGCGTATGTCAAGGAGCGCAATCTTCAGGACCCCGAAGATAAGCGTTACATTATTTGCGATGACTCCATGAAGCCAATTTTCGGTAACAAAATACACATGTTGTAAGTCGAGTTCTGTGCGAATGCCGGGCTAACAAATTTCGTTCTAATTTATCACTACAGTACTATGAACAAGGTGCTTGCCCAGAACATGTATAAGCCAGAGGAGAAAATATAACGTGTCGTTCAAAAGTGTTCCGTGATCTGCATTAATGGCGGCAAACTGTACAAGGGGTCTTGGTGTATCAACAACGTTTTTTACTTTTCCCTTCCCTTGGTTACTTGTGGTCTTGGGTTTTTTATATTTTTCTCGGATTTTCTTCCTTCCCGGCCCAGTCTGGCTGGGCTCTTTCTACTAGCGTTTTTGCTTTGGATCTGGGAACTGGAGCTATTAGGTTATTGGGATATTCCTTTTTGTCTTTCTGATTCTGATTCTTGGTAATTCTCTTTTCTTTTCTTTTCCTTCCGCTTTAAGGAAAGTGTGGGCAGGATGGGGGCCGGGGTAGGTGCTATTTAAACGTGGAGTTGCAATGGTGCTTTATTCGAACGATATGGCATGATTGACTAAGCGGTCCATAGATGGGTGGCCTTGATCTATATGGGATACCGTCGTTTTTAGGATGCTTGTTGCTCTGGCAGAGAATGTTATTACTTAGGCACGTTACTTGTGTTTTGTGAATAGATCGTCGAATACCTCGACAGCATTGTAGCGGAGTTAAATCCAATATAATTTTATGGCACCTGTCTATATATATCTCTACCAGAGCTAACTCGCACACGCGGTTCATACGCCACGAAATAGAGGACGAGCTCTGGGATACCAATATCAAACTACGACTTCGTAGCGATAGTAAATGTGACGAAAAGGGTTCGTTGATATCGGATAGAAGGGCAATAAACGGCTAGTAACAAAAGAAGAATTCGCCATACGGCTTCCATCTCTAATATCACGAGAAATCACCGCGACAGCGACCGCCATCCATCCATCCGTCATCAATCAATAGTCATCCAATCATCAAACCATTCCCAAATCCCACAAAATTCCGTCCATAACCCGTAAAATCCCATAGAGAAAAAAAATGAAAGAACACCAATCGTATCCCAGAAAAAAAAAGATTAAATTCCCAGCAGTGATACATTTTTTCGCCCTGGTTATTTCGTTCTTTTGTTGTCCCCCGTGCGTTGCTCCCGTGTTCACTCCACACTCTAAGTCCCGGGGTTGGGGTTCATTTTTCTCTTTCCGCCTGTCATGGTAACGTTGACGAATCGACGGGTGTAGCTGTTTCCCCTCGGCTGTTAGATTTTGTTGAGAGCATAAGGCGAATAAGTGGTGGGTAATTACAGAATCCTCTTCTTGGCACGGCCCTTAGGCTGCTTTGGCTTTTCTTGGGGCTCGACCTGTAGATCATTAGTTGCGAGCTCTCCGGTAGCGTCGGCGAAAAAAGGGAGGGGGACAAACCTTGGGGGTCTGAGACTTGACTTTACCGGCACGAGCGAGTGATCCGTGGACTTTACCCATGATTGCGGTCCTATTTTGCTTCGAAACTTTGCACTCAGTCAATAGGCGGGTTTTCCCCTCCCTTTTTTTTGATTTTCAGAAGATGGCGTACCTTGTTGTTTTCTGGTCGTTGAGATTCAAGCCGAAAGTCTGGCGGTGGTGAGTCGGTGGATTGTTGTGGTTGAGGTGGTTTGGGCGATGGTGGCGGCTGTCCTGCTCTACCCCCTGTGAAAGTTGCAGTGTGACTTTGGTTTTTTCCCGAGAGAGGGTTGTACCCTAATTTTGGTAGCGGCTTTGTGGACCTGCAGGGGTTTACCCTCTGGGAAAAATCGGAAGGGGGGCATTGAGAATTCGGCAAGGAGAAGGATTGAAGGGGCCTAAGCTATTAGTACTGTACAATTATTTCCAGTGTTTTTTATGGTTCTATGGGTATTTGCTAGCTCGAACCTTAGCGTCCCCAATGCTGAGTTCACGTTGTTTTCTACCGGGACAAGTTTTCGAGAGGCGGTTCATTGGTTTAGCTTAGAGACCTCAGATACCAGAGTGGTTACTCTTGTACTTTCGCTGATGTGAAAATTATACCATAGTATGATACCGTGAGAACTGGAGTAATTGAGCCTCACGCTAGGGCGCCCAGAATTTCCCTCTTAGGACCGAAGGGGGGGATTCATCCACCGCAAAAGACCTCTTTCACCCCTCCGCTAAGACGGGTAGAACGGGAAATACAACAGACTTTATAGGGAGAGGCGGCTCTAACGTCCTAGAATGGGGTTCAGTTGCTCCAGTTCTTACGGAATGGTCACTATCGCGGTGATTTCTACCGATTTTCATGATATAGTTGTTTCCCACATTGACAGTTTGTAAAAAGTTGCTTGGTTTTGGTGGTTCTATAGTTAAGGAAGTTGTCTTTCGAAGGGTTTGACTCTTTGCACCCAGGAGATTGAGTGATAGCACATGATTCTATCGTCATACATCTCCTGTTCCTGCGTAGGTTTATACTATCAAAGGCGCTTCGAAGGTCATCAGTAGCAATGCAGCCCGCCCGCTGCCTACGAGGATCGGCTGATTCCTTTTAGCTGCTTTTTATGAGGGGAAAAAAATCGGTCAACCAAATGTATGTTCTACCTGTTGGAAATAGGTTGATGCTGCTCGGCATGCCCAGAAAATAGTTTCTTTTGTTTCATGAAAGTTCAGAAGTATGATACCGGAAGATGTTTTCATTGGTAGATAGGTAGGAGTGTGGACAGTCAAAGCAGCGCATGAAGGCTATGGAGACGAATGTAGGACAAAAGCTAGGGATTGAACACAAGGTGCCGGAAAACGGGAGTCTTTGTTATGTGCTCCTTTCGTTAAGGGATTACACAGAATGTTTCTTTTCTTTTTTTCCGTTTGAGATGTGGAACATGCGGAGAAGAAACCGGACATGTGTGGTGATCGATGGAAGGATCAGGACTTGGCTGTGTTCTTTTGATATATACTTCTGTCCCTACCGTTAGTTTAGCAAGTAAGAACGAGGAGAACAAGTTGGGCGCTATCCATCCCAGCTACTATTCGGTGCCGTATCCTGACTATTTCAAATGCTACCGTCGTCACTAGCTCCCTTAGCTGAGGGGATGCCCCACTGACAAGGTAGATGTTAATCTGCTCTGGTGGCCAAGCAGCTCACTCAACAGTTGGGATGTGGTCCACCTGAGAAGTAAATCATATGCACGATTTTTGTCCTCAAGAGGATGAAGTCAGGCAGTAATGTGCTGACGAGTTTGGGTAGTTTATTGGCCATATGATCACAATCCGTAACCATTGTGGAAGGGTGATTGGGTCTCTAACTAGGGCTCGGAGAAGGAAAGCTTTCTTCATGGAAGGGGATATCAAGACAGGTAGGGGGGAAATAGTAGAATATTTCCTAAAAAGAATCCCAAAAGGTAAGAATAACCCTCTAAACACAGTACCCCCGAAACACAATAAAGGACACAGGCAGGGAATCTTATCCGGCAGATGGGATAGCTTATATTACTACTTAGCCAAGTAAATCTTATGCCAGCTAGGGGTGAAACATATGCTCTATTCTCAGTACTAGAAATTCCATTGTGTCCGATCTTTGCTCCAACCACGAACTATCAAGGCATCCATCTTGAAGAAGCTTAACGGCTAGCATATCCCTATTGAGTGGATCCACAAATGGTGCCCAGGGCTGGGGCTAGGGACCGCTCTAGCACTATACCGTCATATGATCAATGCCATTCATGAGCCTACTCGAATGATATTGCGAATTGCTGTTGTGTCATAATGGGTTTCGTCCGCGCTATACCCCAGGCTCATTGATATCTCGCCGCTTCTAGGCCGCCTTTCTCCGGCTCGTGGTCCGGTCGAACTTTTGGGGTGTTATTGCCCTAGCTTCTAGAAAGCACAACCGATGCCCCTGGTGATACGCCAATCAGCTGAGAACCTAACGCCTGTAGCACGGTAATAAACTCTGGCGGCTATTCGTGCACTTTGTGTCCTACTGAGAGATAAAAAGACCTCAATCCACAGGCCAAATGACCGCAAGACTAGCCAATTCGAGAAAGAAATGTGCAATAACATGTTATAATCCGATCTACTAGTCATACCCCTCATTTTAGCAGGCTAGCATCACACCGCCCTAGACTGCTGGAACTAGTTCTAGGGGATCTTGGGTGAAAATTCGAAATTTGGGAGGATTCCTATCATACTGGACGGGTTCGGGGATGACAATGTGGTTCCAATATTTGCTCAATAGGTTTAACGCCTGCGGTTGCTATGTGATCAATAGGCCGCGCAATTATGCCTGCAGGCGTTCCCGTGAGTACTGAGCATTTGAAAAGCAACCCTCCGATAGGCGGGATTCTAGTTATTAGGTGTCCTTAATTTTTTTCCCACCTCTAGCGCACTGCGCAGCTGGTGGGGGTAAAAAGTTTTCATAAATCTTACCATATGTATATTGGAACGAGTGATATATTGTGAATAAGTTTCTCCGCTGATTCTCTAATCTCTCTCCCTTATTTCGAGAATGCAGGTCCATACTGCTTTTAACCAACAAGGCTACGGTAACACTGAAACTGCCCCGGTGCGTGTGAATTTAATCTATGTTATAAGACGAGTGCTTATTTTCGTTACTTATCATACGTGGCATTCAGCCGCTCTCTGACTAAATTGCCCGAATAGAGCCCTTGGTATGGTGTGTGCTAGGGCAGCGCACGAAGAGGGGTCAAGGTGTGAGACAGTTTCAATTTCTTAGCTCATCACTTTATCAGGCTGTTCTCTAGTATCATAGTCTGAGAGGGGCGTGGTGCGGATATGCACAGCTACAATTACACCTTAAACCAGGCGCACATAGTATACGGTAGCTATCAAGCTTCACACCCGTTGTCAGAAGGCTTTTCAGAAGAGCCCTTGGACAACAAACTTAGCCCTTATGCAGATTAAC
>Ga0307510_10011442_pt1 | contig 10540 bp, 8 predicted proteins | sample 12_EM_MG_FD_207224 | JGI IMG/M metagenome (GOLD analysis project Ga0307510, IMG submission 207224) | Populus trichocarpa ectomycorrhiza microbial communities from riparian zone in the Pacific Northwest, United States - 12_EM | ecosystem: Host-associated > Plants > Roots > Unclassified | place...
ATATACATTCTGCAAACGTCCTGCATAGAGATTTAAAACCTAGCAATCTCCTCCTGAATGCTAATTGTGACTTGAAGATATGTGATTTTGGTCTGGCTCGTGTCACCTCGGAAACTGATTTCATGACAGAATATGTTGTTACAAGATGGTATCGAGCACCAGAGCTGCTCTTGAACTCCTCAGATTACACTGCAGCTATTGATGTGTGGTCAGTGGGTTGTGTGTTCATGGAGCTGATGGATCGAAAGCCCCTATTTCCTGGCCGAGATCATGTGCATCAGCTTCGTTTGCTTATGGAGGTAAATTAATTGAAAAAGTTTTAGAATCACATCTGACTTGAATTTATTGATAATCCTTCAAATTTCATGCCTTCTATCCTTTTGAAAACAAGGGGGGCAATCTCCTCTTCTTCTTTTTTTTCACAATCTTGAAAAGAATTTGGTGTAAACCATAGTTCGGTAATCTTGACCTGAAAGTAAGTTATTTTGGCTGCATTTCTTAGATAGACACCTTTAAGTGGCCTTTAGTTATATCTCTCCGGTTCTTGATTATTATATGCCATTACAAATTTAGTCAAATGCGTGCAGAAACTAGTTAATATTACACATTTTCAAATAGGCATATGGATATATAGTATCCATGTGTCATCTTCTCAACACGAAGTTTTGCAATTTATGATTGATCATTTCTAATCCTTGCAGCTGATTGGCACCCCATCAGAGGCTGAGTTGGGTTTTTTGAATGAAAATGCAAAGAGATACATTCGGCAACTGCCACTTCATCGCCGTCAGTCATTCACTGAAAAGTTCCCAACTGTCCACCCGGCAGCTATTGATCTTATTGAAAAGATGTTAACTTTTGATCCTAGACAGAGGATTACTGGTGAGTTTGTTTCCTTGACCTTCAGTGTGTGTCAACACCATTGGAATTACTCGTGTTAATTTTTGTCTTATTTTTCTTGGTCTTTGGTCTGACACAAATGATTCACATTGCTTAGTTGATATGTATTCTCTTAGGAGATTGGAAATGGGATCTTGTGGTGCTTTGATTGGTATTTATAGTCTTACACTGACTGTTTATTTAACAATTAATGTCATGAGTGACTTTGAGAATTAAAAACCCTAGTTTTACTTTCTAGCCTTTGCTTCAAATAAATTATAATTATTGGGAAATACAACCCTGCATCCGTTTGCACACCAGGCAATTTGAGTTCTCTTTGTTTTGACTGTAAAACTCAATGATACATGGTAGTCAATGGAACTCCAACCTGCAATGGTTTTATTACCAATTGGTGAAGCCTCTCTCCCCCTGCACCTTTGTTCCCTTAATTCAAAGTTTCTTTGTATCTGGCAGTAGTGTATAAGCCTGTATGGTTCATCTCACTTAGATAAGTGGCAAGTCATGGTATTGAGGCATGTAAATGGGTGGAGTGGGACTTGGGGGAGGGGAGGGGAGAAACTGTCATTGCATTATTATCTGCCAAAAACTGTAAATCTCAAAGATTTTCGTGCATTACTGCATTTGGGAGAGCAGAGATCCTTTTGTTGCTTGCAATTTTATAGGAACTAGAACATATTTTTGTGGCTTTGGATCTCAAATTGGGGGTACAGTTCTAGTTTCCGTTGGGGATTGTCAGTCTCCTGTCTAGGAAAGGAATGCTACCAGCATCCTTTGGGAAGTGGTCTAGGGCATGCGTCAACTTCACTTTTTGGATTGCCTTGTTGCTAAAAATGCAACTATGTAAGTCTAAGTCTTCTGTGCAGCTATCAACTCACGCTGTGCTGACCTTTGAAAAACTGGAATTGGTTTGCTGACTTTCTTGCATGTGGGGTCGCTGATTCTATGTCACCGTTCCCCCCTGCTGAAATTCTGTGTGCACAAGTCTACAAATTATTCTTGGTCTTCAGAGAAGAAAAAAATAAACTGTGTGCCAACGTTCAGTTAGGAGAAATTTTAAAACATATAACAGATGTGATGTTTAGGTTAAGTGAATAAGAGATTCCTTTTCTGATGAGGTAAATATGCAATAATCTAGATATCACTTGGATTGATCATCCATACCAGCTGGAGCTTGACTCCAATTTAAACTGGACTTTAATAGAATTACACTTATATTATTCAATGGCTGATAAATTCATGAGTAGATAATGGTAATAGATAAAAATCTAACAGGAGGCACATGGAGACATGTTCCCTTCTTTGTCTTTCTTATATCGAGATAGTAACCAAACACTACTTAAATGCTCCTATAGCTTTTCCTTAACTGATTTTTTTTTTTTTTTGCTGAACATGATATTGTTACATGTTATGATATTACATTATTTTGATATCCTGCATACTATTTCTCGTCTTTCACATAAAATTGTTGTCTTAGATTTCTGAAATGCACTTCAAATAATATCCATTCCTCTTAATTTGTTGCAGTTGAGGAAGCACTTGCTCATCCATACCTAACATCGCTTCACGACATCAGTGATGAACCAATCTGCATGACCCCCTTCAGCTTTGACTTTGAGCAGCATGCACTGACTGAAGAACAGATGAAGGAACTTATTTATCGGGAAGCTCTTGCATTCAACCCTGAATACCAGAACTAGTGACAATGAGTCATTTAATCATTGTGACTGGTCAGCTTGATTTCCTTGATTTATATGTTTTCTAGTGATTTCTTTCATGGTGTAAATACGTTCCATCCAAAACCGGGTGGTTCCTGAATCGAATTATTTATTATGGACAGAATTCAGGGGAACAAAACAATTAAAATGGTGTTTGTGTCGGCTGTCGCAGTGTTGTTCTTTCTATTGAATTGAGCCAACTTTTTTCCTGGCACTAACTTTCACATATGAAATATTATGCATCACTGGTTAGCGTGCCAGCTTCTAATTATCCCTGTCTTGCAATTCATGGACGATGCCCTATGATAGCCTTCGCATGGTGCAACCATTCACCATCCTTGTTATGTTTTCACTTCTCATGTTCATGTCAGTTAAAACAGAGAAGGGGAAAAGGAAAACTACAGGGTTCTTCGCGAGTCGAACAACCAGCAGGAACATCACAAGCATAAACTCAATGTGTTCACATTTATTACATCACTGCTCAATTTATATGATACATCTCACATACTTGATTAAGAGTGTATTATCATAATATTCTGAAAGAAAGTGTACTATCATAATATTCTGAAAAGAAATGTTGGGACTGAATTTTTAAGGAGAAAAATTTGGAATCAAATTAATAGCATTACAAGCTCAGTGACTTGAAAAGGAAGAAGCAATTGGATACATATTTGCTCAAAGCAAATTGCTGGAAAAATTGCTATAAAGAACAAGGCTATTGATATCCTCTTATAGGAAGAGACATCTGTGGGGTACCCTAGATAATCTTTGATCACGCCATCAGTTCTTCAAGCTTCCAAAGAATTTAGAAAGTGGCACAGGCCCAGCAGCCTCTTCATCATCAATACTGGAGTGCTTGGTTCTTGACTTGCGCTTCTTTTCCTTCGTTTTTCTAGACCTTGACTTCGATCTTTTTGATTCCCTCTCATCTTCACTACTTGAAGAATCCGAGGATGAACTGGAGGAGCTAGAATCATCGGATCTCCGCCTCGAATGCTGCAAGGTAATGCAAGATGATCAGGGTCCATTTCGAGTTTATATACCTAGGGAATGAGAAATTCATAGCAGTAGAGATGGAGGTAGGGAGGATAGTAATGATCAATCAGGAAGACTGTACAGTAGACACTTGATAAAAGAACGCATGCATTTGGCAGAGACAAGAAACAGAAACAAATTCATGCAACAGCAAGACAGGAAAACTAGCTACCCTCTACTAACAATAACCCAGAGAGAACTTCACAGGGCTAACCAGCCAAACTCTTCAATTTGGAACTTCTTTCCAGATGATGAATATCCAAAAATCCCTGAATGACAATTAGTCTACCAGGAGTCATGCTACCTTAATCAGATAACAAGATCTTATCTGACCATCAATGGCACATGGAGGACCGCCTGTTCTGCATAAGGAGATATTATTCTAGGTGTATTTAGTTTCATTAAGAAAAAACTAGCCCAAAAAAGTAACATGGACTTTTCAATAAGATTGATAAAATCAAATTAGGCATCGTAGTTTTGAGTCACGTCAAATTGTAATATTCTAGAGTCTAGACAATGCATTCAATTAAAAAGTAAAACTATTAGAAAACTCAGGCACCTTTCTTTTTTTACTGCTGCGTTTCTTTGAATCTCTGTCCTTTCTATCTGCAAGAGCACATCTCAAATTTAGAAGAGGGGAAGAGGATTGTTACACAGGAAGAAGATACATCCATATACATACCCTTTTGATGACTAGATTTGCTACCAGAGTGATTCCGGCCATGAGCAAGTTTGCGTGCCCTTTCAGCATCCAATTGAGCTCGGTACTCCCTCATCATTCTATCCTTATCTGCTTCTAGTTCCCCCTTCCTCATTTCATCCTCCTAGTAAATACAGAACACAAATTCAGCTTTCATAAAAAATCTAGAAATATTGAATCATCATTTAAAACTACATCAATATGTTTAAGCATGCATCAATCATGTTACAAACAAATATGATGCACAACTAATAGTTGCACAAACAGCAAGATAGTTGGGAGAGAAGATAGCATATCCACAGATTACCTTTTGCTTTTTCTTGTACTCTTCCCAGGTCACTGTGTGAGTTGTATTAAGGCTGGCCAAACGAGCAGCATGCCACTCTGGTGAATGAAAAGAACCATCCACCTGCGACTCGCCTCATCAGAAATGTTCCATGAAAATAAAAAATAGTAAAGAAGACGCATTCAAAATACAAAAACTACACTTAACTGCACACCCGTATCTCTTTATTTCTTTACACGCACACACAATTACAGCACCCAAAAAACTATAGAAGAAGAATTATTGCGCTTAATACTATAAACAAGCATGCACAACAGATACAGAAAAAAATGCCTAGTCATACTGTCATGCCTAGTTCTTTTTCTTCTTTTTTTGACATATAAGCGTTAATGACATATTCCCAACAGTTAGGATGGCCTATCTCTAAGAAATCAAAGTCTAAGGATCATCCTTGAAAAGGTCTTATAACAATGCAAGTTAAAATATTTTACAAGAAGGAAACAAAAATTGTTTAAGAAGTAAACAGAACCACAATTCAACAAGCAAAGAGCAACCTGTATGGCACACTAGCATCACATCAGAGCAGCTCAAGGCTATACAGCAACAAGATAAGCTTCAAGGAACATTATACACCATCCTAAGTACAATGGCGAAAACACACTTTTACTCTTAACCACCCACCAGGATGATAAAATAGTTGAAGGAGCTTACAATTAGTGTTTACCAAATCAATTAACTACCACTCAAATCCCAAAAAGAATATACAATTAAATAAACTAACCTAGATGCTTACAAAACTCATATTCTTAGTTGCCCCAAAGCATCCAACTTTCCCGGCATCTTATGAATATCAATAAGGCAATAATCATGCTCACAAATCCACAATAGAAACAGTAATGTTAATCCATTGGCAAAAATTATTCAATAAACACTAAAGATTATGCAAAGCAACAAAAATCAAAGCAAAGAACAAAACTTTAACACAAAAATTACAAGGCAACAGGCAATATAATAATAAAATACAGAAAATTGAAGATGGGAATTTAAAGAATAGTATGAAACGGGACAAACCATGCCATCTTCAATCTCTTCAGGACCACCAGAGCTGGAGCCAAGCCTGGCTCTTTGCATAGCTTTGTAAGCTTGATTTTTACCCATTTTGAGAAATCTAAGAGAAACCCAGATGAGAAAACAAGGGGAATTGCAAGAAAGATTGAGTTTTTAAGAAAAAATTGTGACCCAGAAAGAGAATCAAGAGGGATTTTGGAGAGAGACTAGGGTATTATTAACGGTCCAGAACCCATGAGAGGGAGGGAGGGAGGGAGGGAGGATGTGGAGGTGTTTGGTTTAAGTTAATAGATGTGCGGGTGTTGTCGTTGTGAAAAGGCCCTTAGGTTTTATAATATAGCCGGAAACACTTAGGGTTATTGCTCGTATAATATAGTCGGAAACACTTGGTTTCGTTTGTTTCGGTGGGAATGCCGTGTGGCTTGTATTTTGCACGAGAATTCTCAATTAAAATCTTAGTTATCAAAAAATTATACTTCATAAAATCTCTTACAGTTTATTTTTTTTAATTCATAACCACAAAAACTGTCATAATTTCAAATATATATTTTATATGATAATGAATTTATTCCTCATGTTATTATTATATTATTAGGTTCCAATTATGAAAAGATTGGAAGTAAGATTTTCTCTTTTTACAGTGATTTTTTTATAATAAATAATATCTGTTTATTAATTTATGTTTCAATTTATATTAATTCAATCTTGAAATATATTTTTTAATATTAATTAGTTTATTTTCAGCTTGAATAAAAAAATTAAACATAAAAAATAATATTAGATTGTCAAAAGAATTTTAACATTATTATAAAACTTAGTATAACGACTTAAATTTAAAAAATCTTAACCCAACTACTTTGTTAATTTAAATTTTAAATTAAATTATATAAGAGTTAATTTATATAATTTTATTTATTAGATAGGTACTAAAAAAAACAAAGGATAAGATTAAATAAAAATTTTATATTAAAAAATCCCATCCAGCAGTACTACCAGCTTTTACACCATATATATGCTATCAAGAAATGAAGAAATCTCGCATTTGTGCGTGTTACCTTTTATAATTTCCTCTTATGTATTACACGTTTATTTCCAGAATCAACTGATTCTAACAACTTCTACACGAGTTCTACACCAAATGAATGATCCTTGTAACTATTTAACAATGAACCCTAATTATCCATAAGTCATAAGTCCAGCTGTAACAATCCAGCTGTAACAATTTGCGATGCCTATGAAGTTTCCAAAACAGTCTTCAGGTATCGGTAGTGTTGTCCTCGATCCCACGCAAGTTAACTGCAAATCTCGAGATGGATGGCCTCAAATGGCCATTCCTAGCTTCAGCCACCTTCATGAGAGTATTCCATATATGTCAGTGCTACAACGACTTCCACTCGTGTCGGTTGGCGTTTCAGCAGCTCCGAACCACCAAGACTAGCATTGACAACGGCTGCTTTCAGCTTTGATGTTGCTGCGCCATCAAAAACAAACCTTTTAACCAGAGCCTTGTGATTAGCTTTTAATATCTCTTGTGGTGGAATATTTATAGGATTAGTCATATCTCTTGCAGGAAAGATGGAGCCCTGTTGAAAATTCGGGCAATACTCTACTTTATCAATCCCGATTCGGCAAGCACCAGCGAAAGCATTAATAAATGCAAACGCCGAGAATGCATCAAGGATCCTGTGAGGAACACCTACACCAATGGCTAGTCCACCACATTCAAACATGTTGAATTGGACAGTGACCAAAGGGGTGTCATCAGTTGATTTAGCAGCTCAATTTCATGCTGATCTACTCTCTCAAGAAGCTCAGAGAGGCTTCTGTTTACATGGACTTCCAAATATTCAGCTCCCTTATCATTACAATCAATTGAAGCACCATCTTTTATGTATCTGCCTGCTAATGGATAGAAAAGGGTTAAGACTTCTGATAGCGATTGTGGCAACTGTTTGCTTCTTTCTTCATTAATGTTGACATGGCCATGTTCTTGATCAGCTTCGGCTGGATAGAAGAAGATACGGGGCACGTTCAATGATGGAGCAATTTGTGATATGGGTGATTTCTGAAGAAGCTCTTGATTTTTATAGAAGTAGTTTTTTCTGTACGTAAACAAAACAAGACATTTAATACAATCTCCCTCGCATTACGTTCATGTTGTTTTTTCAATTCTCCTGAGCTTCATATTAAAGAAACCTGATTACTGTAGAGAATGTAATCACGTAATGATCGCAGGCACAGAATTTGTATAGCTTTTGCTGCTGTCTGCGAATTCTCAAGGATATTTTTTTTAAATTAGCACAGTTTTTTTTCTAAATCTTGGCGGAATAATATTATTTGAGAAAGATTTAGTGAAATAGTATATTTTTATCTTGTTGTATTTTAGAAGCGCCACATTTATTAAATGTCACTATTTCTAAGCGCGACAAGATAATTGTCGGGCTTTAGAATAGAAATGTTGGTTTTTTAAGCGCGACACGGTGAAATTCTAATTATCTGACTCAACCAGTTGGATTCAATTTTGTTAATTGGTTGACCATTTCAGAAAAAAAAAAAAAACTATAATTTAATGAATTTTTTCTTTTAAATATGTTGTATGAATTAAAATATAGATATTTGTTCAACTTGCAGACTAAAAATTAAACTCCAATTAAAATTTTAAAAAGTTGTTATTCACATTGTAGTTGTTCTCTATTTTTCAATGTCAATGATGTAGTCGGGCTTGCGATAACGAGTAATTTTAAACAGTCATGTATGAATTTGTCATAACTAAATGAGGATTTGCTCCAAACATATTATGTGGATGGTCTAGCATATATATTTATGAACCAGTGGAACAGGTTTAGATTCAAGAGGAGGTCTAGTCGTGCCAGACCAAAATAACAGTTTGAAAGGGCCATAATTTTTTATCCAATTGTTGGATTGCGCTCAAATTTTTACAAGAACTTTTGGAGATTGTTTTCTCTATAGTAGTCACTGTATCGCTACTATTTTAGTAGTTTTAAGATTTTTCTTGTTATTTTTGGAACCAGTCAACCAATTTCACTGACCATTATGAATTGATTAACCGGTTAAATTAGATAGTTGGAGTTTCACATTGTAGCACTTCAGAAGCGTGATAAGATGAAAGTATATTATTTCATCAAAACTTTTTGCTCTAATGTTAATTCGCCAATTGTTTTGATTTTATGTGCTAATTTTCCAATTTGTCTAATTCTGAAGCTGATACAATTAAAAAAACACGAAGCTGATACAATTTGTTTATGATCACCATCATGTATTTTTAGGCAGATCACCCCAGACAGAAACTAAATGGAAGTTAAATGGCCACTTTAGACACCTTGTTGAGAGCATTCCATACTAGTCCTATCACGATCTCCACTCGTGTCAGTTGGCGTTTCAGCAATTCTGAACCACCAAGACCAGCACTGACTGCTGCTTTCAGCTTTGATATTGCTGCACCACTAAAAACATACTTTTTCATCAGAACCTTTCTAGGTTTAAGTTGGATCTCTTGAGCTGGAACTCTAGGAGTAAAACCAGTCATGTATCTTGGCGGCAGATGTAGGCCAGTTGGGAAATTCGGACGATATGCTACTTTATCAACCCCCACTCGGCACGCAGTAGCAAAAGCATTAATAAAAGCTAGCTAATGCCGAGAGTCCATCGAGTGTCCTATGAGAAACACCGATACCAATGGCGACTCCACCACATTCGAACATGTCGAGTTGGACAGTTACCAATGCGGTCTCGTCCGACTCGAACGGAAGATGGACCTGTTGATTGAGGAGCTCGGTTTCCTGCAGGTGCTCTACCCTCTCAAGAAATTGAGAGAGGCAGCTGTTTACTTGGACTTCCAAATATTCTCCTCCCTTGCCATTACAGTGGATCGAAGCATCATCTTTTAGGCACCTGCCTCCAAGTGGATAGAAAAGGGTTGAGATTTCGGATAGCGATTTCTGCAACTGTTTGCTTTTTTGTTCAATATTGTTGACACCATGTTCTTCACCTTCTCAAGCTAGCTGGAATTGAAGGCTTTCCAATCCCAATGATCCATGTATGTATAGGATAGGATCACATCGTGGGTTCAGCGGAAAAATATAATACTATCTTGTTGATTCTAGTTTGGTGCAATGAAATTTCTGAACCTGCAAAAACATTGTCTTTTGATTCTCTTTTGTAGCATTTAATTATTGTTCTTGGACAAGACGATGGAGATAAAATTAACATGTCTTCCAGCAGGAATACAGGAAAAGTAATATAGCTTATATGATTTTGAATTCATCCGCTTATTGTACCACACACCACACGGTCCAAACCTGCCTTGAGAAAGGCAGAGACTGTCCATTGCCCATCGGAACGTGGGCTTTAGCCTATCCTCTCATGAACCCCGTCAGCCTAAGTGATGTCTTGATTTTTATTTTTAATTTTAAAAAAAACATTAAATTAATATTTTTTATATATTTCTAGATGGTTTTAATGTATTAATGTTAAAAATTAAATTAAAAATTCTAAAATAAAATTATTTTTTTTCTCTTATAAGTCAAGGACTCATCACGCACAGCATCATTATTGTCTGGCTTCACCTCTTTAATCACCTCCGGAATTCCTTGAACTTCAAAGTTCAAATATAGGTGAAGTGACTTTCACATGCAATTAGATTACATATTTGAACAAATTGGGCAAGGTTGATTTGCTCATAAAGAATGAATTACTCCGATAATTAATATGTCAAATAATTAATTAGTGATCTATTTATGTAGTAAACTAATTATGAATGCACTAATTAGTAATTAGTGGGACATTGCAGGATTCCAATCAGCTCTAAGCACTCAA
>Ga0307510_10011443_pt1 | contig 10540 bp, 8 predicted proteins | sample 12_EM_MG_FD_207224 | JGI IMG/M metagenome (GOLD analysis project Ga0307510, IMG submission 207224) | Populus trichocarpa ectomycorrhiza microbial communities from riparian zone in the Pacific Northwest, United States - 12_EM | ecosystem: Host-associated > Plants > Roots > Unclassified | place...
ACAAAGACAGCACGAGGGACGTGCTTCCCGGCACCAGTTTCACTGAAAAAGGTGTTAAAGGCATCATCCCCTCCACCAACAGTCTTGTCACTTGGCATCTGACCATCAGGCTACAGAAAAAAAAAACACAAGAACATTTATTAGTAATTCATATACAAAATTAAAAAACAAAATAACCATAAAACTTGAATATACAAAATAATAAGTAAATTATTTTTCCTTGATAAGAAAAAACAACTAAGATTCTGAAATGAACATCATTAATGGATCTAAGCAAAATCTAAAAAAATCAATAAATATTAAGAAGTATACCTGAATCTAAAGATATAAACACATTTGAAAACAATAATTAACAGATAAGATCAAAACGACAATAAAAACTCACAGATCTGTTATAAGCAAAGGAAAACTCAACAAAAAATCGAAAATCCAATTTGAGATTATCAAAACGACACCGGTAAAGCACAGATCTAACTAAAAACCGAACAATCTCAAAAAACAATCCACAGATCCAAATAAAACACACACAAATCTTAAGATTTAAACACAAGCGGAAATGCATACGATCATAAAGCATCAGATCTACATGAAATGAAACCGAATCCACAGATCTGGTGAGAGAGAAGGGGAGAGAGGTACCTGGATGCCATGCTCGAGGCAGTAGAGTTCCCAGCAGGCATTTCCGACTTGAATACCGGCTTGACCAATGTGGATCGAAATGCACTCTCTCATTTTCGCTGATTAAAGAAACAACAAAGATAGATCTGATTGTTGAAGAAGGAGATTAGGAACGAAGACGTTTATGAAGACGCCTTCTAGAGATCACTCTGTAAGAGATGGAAATGACAGGGGGATTTGGGTGGTGATTTATATCAGAGATATTTGGGGATTTTTAACCGGGGTTGGTTAAGATAGGGCAACAAACGGCCATCAGCGATGACGTGGTCGGTTGTTATTGAGTCTTATTAACCAAAGTTAGGTTTTCTGTCTTTTCAATTGTTTTTAAAATTTTTGCCGCTCGTGGCCAGCTAATAAGTCCTTTGATTCAATTGGAAGGAAGGTGGATAGGGTGGACCTGGACACGTGAACCTTACCTGGGCCTGTTTGGTAGTTAGTGGTGGCCTTTCCCAATGGCTGTCTTTTTAATTTTAGGTGCATTTAAAAAAAATAAAATAAAGGAAAAACAATCATGTTACCATTTATGCCCAAATTTAGCTGTCTGACAAAAAATATTGCCAAACAGATGCAGCGAATCCTATACTGGCATCATCTCGGGAAACTATTTTCTTAAATGTTCAATTGAATCCTGACATTATAGGTTCTAACCATTGGATTTGTATGCTAAAAAAATAGTAAATAAAAATAAAAACATTGAGCTTTTACTTCATTGTGCATAGGGTTTGCGAGTCCATATTCAGTTATTTTTTAAAATATTTTTGTTTATAAATATATTAAAATATTATTTTAATAAATATTTTTTAAAAATTATTTTTTTTATTTTTTAAAAATTATTTATAACATCATTACATCAAAATAATCTAAAATATATATAAATTTTTTTAAAAAAAATCCTAAAACAAGTTACACCGCAACCCTGAAGAAGCACCTAAAATACCCAACGAGCTCAACGGTTGCGCCTAAATTGTTGAAGGATAAAAGCTCTATAACTACAATCTTTTATCATTCATATTAATGAGTACATGGCTAGTGTCTATCTATTGAAGATATACAAGGGGAAATTGCCCCCGTACGTTCAATTTGATCTCCTCCAGTTTCTACAAGGATTCACTGATCTGGATCTTTATGCGGGGAACCCTTTCTCACATGAGCAGATTATTTCCAATGCAGCAATTTTGACGTGTGAAACCTTCAGATGAAATCTTTTCATCATCCTTGATTTGGGAAGTTCGATTACGAGGATGCTTTTATTCTTGAAGAATGTCATAAATACAAGTACATTTACAGCTCTAAGAATGAAAAATCAAGCTGCAGGCTGCGTGCCAGTCCATACACGGGGGTCATCGAGTTCATCCTTCCTGAGATTACCTCAGACCACATCCCACGTATAAGTAAGATGCTTGCAAGCACCACACTTCCAAGGGTGCAAAACCACCTGCATTTCAAACATCAACACAGAGAGATGAGCGGCATAATATCACAACTATATATCCAGGCAATAATCCATCTCGAATTTTACAAATCTCAAGCCGTTGATTCCAACAAGTATGGTCATGTTTTCAGAGACTACCGAGTGTTTTGTGAGGAAAGCAAGGGAGCAGCAATCATACACTACGAGGACATAGAAATAAATGTCCGTAAGGCTCACAAATCACTACGGCTGTATCTAGTAAAGTATATTATGACACAGTTGGCTTACAGCAATATTTTCATGCACATGAACTCAAGGCCGGACTTGCTAAGCATTAATGACCTAATTTTAAAGCATGGTTCAACAACAGTGGTTACAACTGTTGAGTCCTTCACATTTCAAAGTGTAGAAACCCAAGCTTGGTTCAAGAAGTTCCACCAGCATGAGCAACTACTATGCCAGAAGGGCATAGAACAGCTAACATCCAATGCCATAGAGTGAGAGAAATCCCCTCCTCTGGATGTACAAGTGCACAGACACTGTGCACTGTATAAAAGATAAATGGACATTTTTCTACATTTTCGATGATTTTGGGAACGAACAGACCCAGGACTTACAGAACTGCAAAAGACATGCACACTGAAGTAGCATAACAAACAATTGAATCATTCTACTCAGAGCTTTGAATGAAATGTATAAAGTAAAAAAGAAAATCAAGTATAACATACCAAGTATTGCCTCGAGAAAAGCTTTCAGAACCCACAAAAACGCCAGCAATAAAACTCCATTCACCGAAAACTCCACCTACGAAATTAATCCGAAAAGAAAAACAATTCGCCATCATTTTCATCAAATTAATTCAATGAGAACCAATTCACAATAATTACCAGTTTAGTGGATAAAGGAACGGCCAAAACCGATCGGACGGCCTTTGTAGCACGTTTCGATACCTTCTTGAACACATTTGAAACAAACTTAAGCAACAGATCCAAACTCCTATCCCCCCCCCCCTGTTCGTCGTCGTTATCGTCATCGAATTCAGAGTTGATCGAACGGCTCCAATTTCGAGGATCATAATCTTTATCGGACAAGCTTCTAGAAGATAGAGGAAGGAGAAGAGAATTAGGTAATTAGAAGAGTGAAAATGCAGAATGAGTTTCAGGATGCGTTTTTGGTGTGAGTTTCAGTGATTGACATGGCTGTGCCTGGGAGTGAATTATCAGAAGGTCTCTTTTTTCAGGTGTGGGTGACAGTGATTGACATGGCTGTGCCTGTGCATTTGATCAGGATTCTGTATGTATCCTGAGAAGCAAGATATTGAGAATGATAGTGCATGCAGATCACGCTCTGAAAAAGAAGTCGTCGAGTTTTTAAGATATTGAAGGATGGACTAGTTTTGCCGTTGTTGACAGATCTTCTTTGTGACTCTTCCACCATGCTTCGCACGCCTCCCAGGAGAGTTGAGGTTGAGGGTTTTGGGGTTGCTTTGCAGCACAGCACAGGCACTGCAAGAATGGAATTTGCGGTCTTTGTCCTTAGCCAATGATGTAGAAATTGGCGGAGGAAGCGATGCCGATTCCTGTCAACGCCATGGCGGACATCAAAAACTATAAAGAGAACGATTTCAGATATCTCCGTGGAATGTTGGTAATTACTTAGGTCGTAATTAAGCCCTTAACCATTAAAACCAAACAAAAATAAAATATCTATTATATTCTATTGAAACTACAAATTGGCTGGGTCTAGGATCCTTTGTGAGCCTTCTCATTAATTTCATCATGTGTTAAATAAAATAAATAAAGAATCCATTGTCAATGACAGATGAAACAATTAATAAAAACGTTTTTCTCAATGTTCAACAAAATCAACCTCCCGTGAATGCTTTGAATGGAAGTAAGAAAAAATAAAAATAAAAGAATGTTTAATTTATTGTTTTATGACTGACTATTAAAGCCCCATTCCCATGCCACTAAATGCACTTTATTAAACTTCGAAGACCGAAAAAATTTATCCCGAGAGCACAAACATGTCTTCTCTCAATTCCAACATGTCCTCCAATTCAAATCTAAGCTTCGATGAGCATCGATGGATAATTAACATCCGTCGAACACTTGAGGAAGAGCTCGAAAATGATGCTGAGATTCCTGTCTGCATTTTCAACGTCCCGAAAGCTCTAATGACTAGTGATCCGGATAGCTACACTCCACAGGAAGTGGCAATTGGTCCTTACCATCATTGGCGTCCGGAGCTCTATGAGATGGAGAGATACAAGCTCGCTGCAGCAAAAAGAACTCAAAAGAAAATTCAGAGCCTTAAATTTCAACATATTGTTGATCACTTGTCCAAGCTCGAGTTAAAGATTCGAGCCTGTTACCATAAGTTCCTAGATTTTAGTAATGAAACTTTGACTTGGATGATGGCAATCGATGCATCATTCTTGCTAGAGTTCCTGGAAATCTATGCCATCAAAGAAGGGATCGCAATAACAAGAGTTTCTTCAAGATCAATGTCGCATTTGGTTGATTATGCTGGGAGAAAATCGGCTCATAATGCGATTCTTAGAGATGTGGCGATGCTCGAGAATCAAATCCCATTGTTTGTGCTGAGAAAAATTCTTGAAGTTCAATTATCATCTTTGGAGTTGGCCGATGATATGCTATGCTCAATGTTGTTAGGATTTTGCAAAGAGCTTTCTCCATTCAAGTTGATGCAGGACATTCCCAAGATTCATATACCTCAATGTGCACACTTGCTAGACTATTTGTATGACATGATTGTGCCAAAAGTTGAAGCACCGCCAGAGATCATAAGTGAGGCTGATGATCAGCCTGAAGCAATGGAAGGCAGATACAATTCATCCGGTAATTCAAGTCACATAAGAGATCTTTTCAGTGAGATTTGGAAGATAATCACAAGGCTCAACAAAGGTCCGGTACGCCTTCTCAAAAGATTGTTATTTTCCCGGCCTTGTAAAGTCATACTTAAACTGCCTTGGACAATCCTCTCTAATCTTCCTGGCTTTTCAATCTTAAAACAACCTCTTCAACACTTGTTCTTCTCGCAAGATCAAGAAGAAATCAAACCGGAGAATGAGAACTCGGATAATGAAGTTAACAGGCCTCCATTGGTTGAGGAGATCACAATTCCTTGCGTCACCGAGCTGTCCAAATCCGGGGTTTGTTTCGCACCCACTACTGGTAACATCCTGAGCATTACTTTTGATATCAAGGCAGTTACTCTTTACCTTCCCGTCATCAGTTTTGATGTGAACACAGAGGTGGTCTTAAGAAACTTAGTAGCATTCGAGGCATCAAATGCATCGGGACCGTTAGTTTTTACACGTTACACCGAATTAATGAATGGGATAATTGATACCGAGGAGGATGTGAAGTTTCTTAGAGAAAAAGGTATCATTTTGAACCGGTTAAAGAGCGATGGAGAGGTTGCCAACTTGTGGAATGGGATGAGTAAATCCATTAGACTTACCAAAGTCCCTTTCTTAGATAAAGTGATTGAAGATGTTAACAAGTATTATAACCAGCGATGGACGGTAAAAGTTGGGAAATTTATGAAGCGATATGTGTTTGGTTCTTGGCAATTTCTCACATTGCTGGCTGCAGTTTTCCTCTTGCTCTTGATGACATTACAAGCCTTTTGTTCTGTCTACAGATGCAGTCGCGTGCTTCACATTAACAGTACCACTTAGACAGGTTGGCCCGTATGCTTCAAGTGTAATCAACTCTACCGAATGATGTTTGTTTTTCTTTTCTTGGGAGTGTGTGAGATCTTTCGGGTGATGATTTCCGCCATACCCTGTGTGCTTGTAAAGGAGAAGGTTGGATTTTGTGTATCTTCACTTTTGGAGAGAATATGGGAGTGTAATGATAACAAGTTGTATTGATAGTTCTTAATTAATTCACTGATAAGGATTGTGGGTGCTCAATCACTTTGCAGCTCTTTTCTTCAAATTAGATAATTAATAATTAATAATATGTATTTGGATAATGATGATGATGATTAGTGTTTCTTGTTTTGATCTGACATCGGATCCTACTATTGCTATTAGACATGTTGATCACTATAATCCTATGCTTTAAAACAAGATTAACCATCTAAAGCTATACGGTATAATATACAAAGTATTAATTATGGACTCCAACTCAGAGACACCACCATAGCCATACTTTTCTTGGCCTTTTCCTTTTTCTTCCTTTTCATCGGAGACTGGCCCCCGGTAATGCTTTTTACAAAACTTAACATGGAAATATTGCCCGGTCCCGTCCATGATAATCAATCACGATCCAAGACCTATAGAAGTTGCAGGAATTATAAATTCCTGAAAGTGTAGAGTTGTAGCCTTACTTACAAGCTTACATAATCAAGCTATGAGTAGATTATTTACCTGCGTTGTTGTATCGTGAGTCGAATCAATTTTTTTAATATAATTAGAAGAAAATAGAGAAATTCATAGAAGCAAGGTTTGTTTAACAGCTCCTTCTGTTTTACATACGTATTTTATTGCCGCTTACATTATGTGAGGAGTTGGAGAGAATGATGAATAGATTCTAGAGGGGCAATAATCTTCAAATTAGACATGGATTAATTGGCAAAATATGGGGTAGGTTATGCAGATCAAAGGATAATGATGAATTGAGCTTTTGCAATATGTATTGTTTTTATCTGGCATTACTTGGCAAGCTGGGATGGAAATTAATGGTTGAACCAAACAGTTTAGCGAGCAAGATTCTCAAAGAAAAATATTTCCCAGGACTTCTTGAATTCTAAATTAGGGCATGGTCCAAGTTTTGTTTGGAGTAGCAATCTTAGCTCACAAAAGATTGTTTAAAGGGGAACTAGATGACATTTCGAAAAAAAAAAAATATGTTCTTACAAAATTAGTAAAAAAAATCATTAAAAAAACATCTAGGGTTATTTTTTTAAGATAATAATCTTATCTGGTTAATTTTAAATGATGTTTCTACTAAAATACCAGTGAATGTTCTTTTTATGTTTTTTTTATTAAATTTTGAAGATATTAATATATTTTTAAGTAAAAAATAGATGTAATGCAGTGGAAGAAGTGTCAATTACAACACTACATGGTTTTTAATCTAGAAAAAAATAAATTCAAGTGGTGGTAAAAACAAAGGTAGTTCGTACGAATCAAATTATATCAACAAAAAAGTTTTATGTTCTACTGTTTTAATTGAATATAAACTCAAAATTATAATACGAAGAGTAAATCTTTCTTTTATTTGAATATAAATTTTTATTTTTACAGTAGCTTTTTCACTGTTAAAATGTTATTGTTTTAATTTTTTAATGGTTAATTAAAAAACTAAAATACAACTGTCTTTTTTATATAATTTTTTTTATTCATACGTGGCTTATTTGCCACCATATATTCAACTTTTTTTTTATTCATTCATTGTTAATTGTTAAAATTATTAAAATGACATTTTTTTTATAAAATATCAACGAAAAAGTCTCAGTATAATGGGTATTTAAGCACAAGGCCCATGGAAAGACTAAGCAGTTATATAGCCCAAAAGGGAGCATAGTTGGTGCCCTGTAGAAATAATCAAGGGCTTGGATCTCTTTGCCGGGAAATTTTTTCCGCCAAGGTTGATTTTGGGTCACTGCTGATAGGTTCCATGCAAAACCATTGAAGGAAACAGGAAATGACAGCAACACCGGTGACAGATACAGAGCTGGATGATGGTAATGGCACACTTGACAGTTATGGTGGTGACCAGCTGGGTTTTTTTTCTTTCTTTTTTTTCACCAGACCAACTGATTGTCTCAATATGCAAAGTATTTTTTAAAATTTATTTTTTTATTTTAAATTATTATTTTTTTAATGTTTTTTACCAAATTTTAATCATATATATATATATTCAAGTAAAAAATAGGTTAAATGCAATGGATGGAACGTCAATTAAAACACCGCATAGTTTTTAATCTAGAAAAAAATAAATTCAAGTGGTGCTGGTCAAAACAGCCTATGGTTAAAGAGGTAGTTTGTCCGAATCAAATTATATCAATGAAAAAAAAAATTATTTTCCACTGCCTTGATTGAATACAAGCCCAAAATTATAATACGAAGACTAAATTTTCTTTTTCACTGCCTTAACTAAAACAAGTGTACACGCAGGTATAACCTACAAAAACATAACAAGAGGTATATAACCTCCATTGATATATTTCTTGCTTCTCAATTATTCTCTCTATATGTTTTTATCAGCTGAGTCTCCAAACGTTTATTACAGACACAGGAATCCTTCTGAGAACAGATTTGACTAACCCTGTTTAGTTGTTTTTAAAATATTTTTTACTTGAAAATATTTTTAAAAATATATATATTTTTAAAAATTATTTTTGATACTAACATATTAAAATTATTTAAAAATAAAAAATAATAATTTAATTTTTTTTAATTATCACAGGGATGAATTGGGCCTCCGTAGATAATGTCAGGAACCGAACATGATCCATTTGAGAAAAGGGTTAGAGGCTGGAAATTAATTTAAAATTTTAAAGTTATCCCAAAACAAAACAAACAAAAGATAGATAGACACAGGCGTGACACCCCACCCTTTTTTTTTTCAGTTGCAGCTGTGCCAGTGAATAAACGACGGGCTGGTGCCCAAATTTGTGTGCGTTTTAACCTCCGTTTGGTATTTAAGCAGGAGGGTGTTTGTTTTTTTATTTTAATATGTTAATATTATAAATAAATTTTAAAAAATAAAAATAAAATTATTTTATGAGTTTTTATTTGAAAAGTAACTAGTATTAAATTAAAAAAATTTCAAATTGTTTTTAAAAATACCGACAGTGCCTTAATTTCCTGCTTTCTACCTCTTTACCTCCCAAACAAAACCACCGTGACCCTTCTCTCTCGCTCTCAGACAAACACAGAATCATCTCTTTAAATTGAAAGTACAAAACTTATTACGTTACATGCACTTAAAATCTCCTTTCTTGATTTTAACGACTCCAAAATCTAGTCCTTATTTTGTTGGTATGGTTCACTCCTGACTGCTTAAACTCGAATTAACTGCTACTCTTGAATTCCTGAAAGAACAATAAAACTATGGTTCTTTATGATTCTTTGTTGTTTTGGAGCTGTATTACTACGTGTTTAATTAGAACTGGGGTTACAGGTTGTGGGTTCATGTGATTCTAGTAGAAACTTTTTTTTTTTTTGGGTTTTTGTGGGGTTCTTAGGTTATATGAATGTTGAGGGTTGGTGAATCGAAGATTTGGAGTTTTTTTTTTCCTTTTTTTTTAAAAAAATTTGGAGGTTTTAAATTTATCTTTTGGAAGATTTGATGGAAACCCAGTTTGTTTAATTGTGGTTTTGTGGCGCTGGTTTAGTAGTTTTTTTGGGGGGATTTTTTTTATCTGTTTTGGTTATGAATTTTGATAAGCAGCAATAGAACTCGAGAAAAGGGCAACAAGGGGATGGTAGTTTTGACTCGAGAAAGAGAGAAAAGAATGTTGTGAGGAGTTAAGACTTTTTTGATGCACCTCAATGGAGTTTGTAGGTTAAGATCTGCTGCTCTTGTTTGAGATTTCAAGGGCAAAGATATTGAATTGTGACCTTTTTTTAAGAATGTGATAATTGCATTGCTATTTGAGGCAGTCATTTTAAAATGCAGATATAAAGGATATTATTGGTCAGTTGATCGATGGTATTTAAGTTCCCAAGTTTGCATATTCGAAAAATGTCGGGATTAAATTAAAATGGTATTGAGGTTGTTCTTTAGGTTTAATTACACGTGCCTGCTTTCATGTTCTTGGAAGTACTGTTGCTGTATTAGTTTAATTTGTTAATGCTTCAATTAACGAATGCAGCATAAAGCTGTTGGTTACTGCATTTTACATGCTCACATGAGTTTGTTTTATATATATATCTGTTTGCAACATTTGGGTATCTGTTTTAAATTCCAAGGAATCTCAGGATTGGAATTTCATGCCTTTATTGTCTTCTGAGCAGTATTCATTTTTAATTACACATGTTTGTGTCTCCTATTACAGATAATGGTTTCGTGCATTGCTTTATTTGTTTTTGTATCAGTCAAGTAACAATGTGTTTGGTTTCTGAAAACACATGAGATGGCTGGAAACTTGATTTGAAACAATGTTTTTCCTAACAATGATTTGATTACTTCTATAGTTGTAACTTCATTTGTGGTACTTTTTGTTTACCTTTCAAAGAATCTCTTAATTATGATGTCAGTTGCCTCCAAGTTACATTTTTTACCTCTTATCTAATGGTGTAGATCTTTGGTTCTTCCGTCAAGAGGTGAGTTGTTTTGAGCAAATACGATGAATTTCCCAATAATGTAATACCAGTAAAGTGAAGCTTAGAATGTCATTCACCGATGCACCGCTGCCAATTCCACATGTGCCCTAAAGAAAGACAGCAAGGTAGATAATTTCCAGAGG
>Ga0307510_10011445_pt1 | contig 10539 bp, 5 predicted proteins | sample 12_EM_MG_FD_207224 | JGI IMG/M metagenome (GOLD analysis project Ga0307510, IMG submission 207224) | Populus trichocarpa ectomycorrhiza microbial communities from riparian zone in the Pacific Northwest, United States - 12_EM | ecosystem: Host-associated > Plants > Roots > Unclassified | place...
AAATTTAATTTTGGTACAAAAGTTTATTTATTTTTAATTTTTTAGTCCCTAATTAAGAGATGAGAGAGAGGTCACCGAATTCCGGTAGCAGGGAGAGAAAAATATTGTTGACACCGATTTAGACCACCAAAAGGACTGGTTTTTATGTCAAATGGTTTTATTTGATGAAGAAATTTTATTTTGTGTTTTTTTACCTTTAAAGTTTTTAAAATATATATATAAGCTCGTGTGGTTTTTTGTTTCGAGTTGATTTCGGTTTTTAGGATGGTTTTTGGTTTTTTTGAGGTCATGAAAAGGTTTATCACGGTTTCTAAGAAGTTTTGAGTCAAAAATAGATTTTTGAATAAAAATACATTAGACTCGATTTTCGACCACCCCAGCAGCCAGAATCTAGACGAATCAAACGATATGTCAAACCTAATAGGGAAATGGCCAAGTGAGCCTTGATGAAATATGGATAAAAAATAAGGGTTTAGCCACGCGGCCCTTGATGAAATGGGCCAAGCAAGCTGACCTGGCTTGCCAAGCTAACAATGCCTGACTCTTGCTTCTTTTTTTTTTTTTATCTATTTTCTATTTTTTAAAAAATTAATGGATTTTTCTTATATGTTTTTTCTCTCTAAATTTTTAACTTGTCTCTATTTCTATTATCATTTGCTTGAATAAAAAATATTATTTTAATAAATAAATTTAGCAAACATAACTGGATAAATATTCTGATTTGCAAGATTAAATATCTTGATCTACATCTGTTTCTCAATTTTTCTATTTTTATTTTTAGTTATCATTTATGTTTTTTTATTTATTAACATATATAGTTCTCGATTTATTTGACTATATATTTGTATAAAAATTTTTATTTTCACTTAAAGATTTTCTAACTATAAACACATATTAAAAAAACTTGTGTATAATTTTTTTAAAAAAAATATATAACCTGTGACGAATTGCAAGTTAAGTATCTAGATCTAGTATTTGTTGTTGCATTAACAAGATTTTTTTTTTGTTTTCTATTTTTTTTAATTTTGAGAATAAATGGCAATTTCAGATTACTCTAAAATCACAATATTTTTTTCAATAAAATGCATTAATTTGGATATAAATGATTTGTGGCAAAAAAATATTGAGTGATTGGTGACCCAATAACACCTGGTCATAAAAAAAAATCATTATTTTCCTTAGAAAAATCACAATATTTTCTTGTGAATGCTAAATATGTGAAACGACATGGTTCTCGCTCCTCAGACACAAAGAGACTGAAAAAGAAAACTAAAACCCCACTTTAAACCCCAAAACTGAAATCCCTATTGAATTTCCAAAAACCCTAAACCCAAGTACTCACAACATTTCTTGTCTTCTAAAAAATGGCGTCTCGCTACAGGTCTCTCTCAAAACCAACTTTCTCTCTTCTCAAATCCACCACCAACAAACCCACCCTTCAACCCAAATCCACACCTTCTCTTCTCCCTGCACGCCCTTCTCTCACATTTTCAAGGTAAGCAATCCCTTTAAAAACACCTTTTCAATTTTGTTCAAGAAGTTCAAATCTTGACTATTGTGCCTTGCAATTTAGGTCTTTTTCTCAAATGGATTTTCTTTAAATCAGCAAGATTTTAAACTGAATGTTGGGGATTGCAATTTAGGTTATTTTCTGAAATGGGCTCTCTATAAATTTGAAAATTTCTTAAATTGTGACAGCTGGGTTTTGAATTTCAGGCCAGTTCCTCAATTGGGTGCTATTCAATCTCTGCTTCCATTTCACTCGGCTGTCTCTTCAGCTAGGCTCACGTCATGCCTCAGCATTGATTCAAGGAGCTCGCGGTCGTTGTCTCAGGGTATGCTCTGCAGTGCGAACCCTGGAGTTTGATATTCTCCGAATGTTTTAGTTTTAGTTTCTGTAAGCAACTTTTTTACTCTACAATTAGTTCATGTCTCTATTTTGAATAGGGTTGCCTGGTTTTGTTTGTTTGTTTGTTTTATCTTATTTTCATTTCTTTTAAAATGTTATTTGGCTTCTGGATTTTGTTATTAACCATACCATTCCAAAGCGAAAAACTCAATAAATGCTATTTCTCTAGTGCGTCAACTGGTAACTCTGCACAATTGGTTGTTTGTAGCTCATCAACCGAGTACATTTTGTGGACGTTTTTTTTTTTTTTGAATTGAGGTTTCCAATTTCATGCAGTAAATGTTACCTCTTGCTGATCTCATGAAAAATTGAAGATCAAATTTTTTTTGTCATAGCAAAGAAATTTCCCAACATATATACGTGATACATTTTGTAAGTATCATTTTTCCATGTCCTTGTAACTCCCCTTTCTTTCTGTGTTGTATATGTAAAGTCCTCGGACAGTGTAGATTTTTTATGCTTGTGATGTTGTGGTGTTAGAGGTTTTCATTAGGCACAACAATATAAGCAAGTTCACCAACAGTACGAGGCATTTGTTGTGGGATAGGGTTGTTTCTTTAACCTCCCTGTGGAGCAAAGCATCCCTGCTGTTGTTGGTGCGAATAAGATTGCAATTCCAATTCCCTTTTCTACTTTTTCTTTCTTCTTGAGGACAATGTCTTATATCCTCCTTGCTGTGTCTATTTATGCTTCCCATGAATTATATTTCCTCTTTTGTCCCCTAAAAAAATTCCCCAAGGGTGTAGCCTGAAAGCATTCTATAGTGTACTTTCCTGTCATTTTTTTCCTTGTGAAAAGATTAAATTTTTCTTGGTGAAACATGAAAGTAAATAGCCATTTGGAATGTCAAGGCCAAAAAGGTTGACAGATTGTGCTTCTTTTCTGAGATAATTTCCTGTCATTTTTTTCTCTCAATGATTTTAGATAGGATTAATATTTTTGTAGTTTAACTTTCCTTAGAAACTATGAAATGATCGCGAGTCTCCATGATTAGTGGCAGAGGCACAAAGAACCAGTAACTTATATTAGGGTCAAAACAAACCATAGGTGTGGTACCTAGATTTTGAGCTATAAGTGTTCCAAGATTGTATTACCAGTTGTCACTATAAGAAGCTTTACATTTCTGTAAAATAGAAATATTGGCATTTTATTTTTAATTTGGAGAATACAGCGTATTGAAGCTTTATCTAGCTCTCTCTTCATATGCTATTTCAAGTATTTCAGTGAAGGTTTAAATTTTAAGTGTTTTTTGTTAAAATAATCAGCACCACCACTGAGCCTTGAGGTTGATAATATTACACTTGAAATTCAAAATTTCCAACCCATGTGCATTCTTAGCTCAAATGGATTTGTTCGACTGTTCAGTCCACGTGTCTCTCTGGTAATTACTATTTCTTTTAGCTCATTGTTAATTATATGTTTACTATTTAGGTATGCTATTCTTCCCATTTTCTAAAAAGTCTCAGTCAACGAAGGATATTATAATGTTGCACAGGTGTGAATTGTCCTGTCCTATGGAATGCAACTACCTCACTCTTTCCATGTTTATTATGATGAATGACTGCATTATAGAATGTTTCTTTGTTAATTGTTGTATGTTGAATGAATTCCATGAGGTTGTTCAACTCACCAACTCTTTAATTAATATGTTTGCCAGTGCTTGCTAATGCTAATAGGTTTGCTTTGCCATTTTATTCAGAACTAGGTCTCAGCGTGCCTCGATAAGGATATGAATTGCAAGAAGATAATAGCTGATGGATTGAAGTCATTGCTTCTTCTGGCTATTTCCTTTTCAATGTCTAAACACTCAATCTGAAGGGGTCATAGGTGCAAGATTTTGAAATTTTTGTTGGATTTCATATCTCTTCTCATGGATTGAAGGCTAATTTGATACGGTTGTTATATTTAAGGAATAAACTTATCTTGCCATTTACTCGTGTTGTAATTTGCTCACTTCCGAATTGTTGATCGTTTTTTCATGAGCATTTCTAGTATTGACCATTTAAATTGCGATCTGTTTCATGCGCTCTTTTATATATATATACTCTCCTCTCTATTTGACGGCAAATTGCATGACCTTACTGAGTTCCGACTTGCAATTTCCAACCTGTTATTGTACTTGTTCTAGCTATCATGGCGAAGGGAAACCCATGCCCATACATGCATGAATAATCTGAAAACCAGACAGTTACTTAGGTGAGTATGTCACTAGCAATACTACCAAGTTCTCAGAGATCCCCTATCCTTATCAATATATTAAGCAACGTGAAATGCACGTGAGAAAGTGGGGAGGTTGATGAGATATTGTCCTAATGTCTCCCATTTCTTTGAAAATAGCCTTGGCCCTGCTGCTTATGTCTCCCTGATATTAAGACACTTGCATGTGGAGCTTTAGCTGGACCTTTCTCTTCCTCACGAAGTCCTTTGTATCTGCTCTTTCCTTTCCTGTTCACTCTCACATGCATGCTACAGAACCATACTTTTATGCGTGCTGCATAACCTTCCCATATGAGAGATTGTTCTCCAAACTTTTTCATCATAGCATAGAACTAAATTTCCAAATTCATTCGCATACATAGTGAGGACTATTTATCTCTCCAGAGTTTCTACCTCTCATATGAGGAAACTCCATATATATCTGAATAATCTTCATTCAAGCATGGTTATTCCTTCACGAATGAATTCTGCTATGACTTGATGAGCACAAATGATGAAAACCACTAAGGATACGTGATGTTTGCACAAATTGGTGAGTTGTTGATTCACATGTTAGGGCAACTGAGGAATACTATATCATGTTAAAAGGCATGCCAAGTCATTGTCAGAAATTGTTATACAAAGGAGACAGACCCTTTAACAATGAACATGAAAACAACCCCCATGCATGGTAGCCCATCTATTCAAAGGTTCTGATGTGGAACCTTTCTTGATTGTCATTTAAGAGTGTGAAGATGCTTTTCATTCCATTGAGTAACTTCGAAGACATTTCAAACTTATTTTTTTCATTGACATAGTACTTATCAAACACATCTAGCTAGCTAATAAATCAATCTTCTCTACTTCTTTTAAGAGAATAATTGGAGTCTTAGCTCAGGTATTAAATGGGTTTCTTCCCGCATTATTACCCTATTGAATGATAAGTTTTTAGATAGCGTTTTCCTTGTACCTATTATTTTTATTTTGAAAACATATAAATTCACTTAAAAAAAACAAATTGTGATTGGTATGGTAGTCCAAGGTGTTTTTTAAAAGTGCTTTTTATTTGTAAATACAATAAAATATCTTTTTTTTAATTTTTAATATAAACACATTAAAATTATTAAAAAACACTAAAAAAACATCAATTTAATATATATTTTTATGAAAACATATTTTTAAAAAACATCCAAAAATAAAAGCTATCATAATCTCAAACACTACCTTTCTCTCTCAAACCAAACACATTTTTATCCAACAATATTAACCAAACACAGCTTTAGTCTCATAAAAAAAAACTATCTTAAGAGAAGTTTTATCCCACATCAGAATCATTTGTGGATTTTTGGTTCTTTATTCAAATTTAATAGCATCGTTACATTAATGGCGACTAAATAATATATTCAAGAACGTAAATTAGAAATTTTTCAGCAATACTCTGCTATGACAGACTTTTTACAGTATAATCATTTCTTTTCTCTCACCCGGAAGGAATAAGAATCAGCATCCTCACATGAGAATGCTCAGAAGCCTTGACTAAAATACAACTTCATTCTTATTATTAAACAACAAGATTACCTGTGATGAACGGCGTTTATTCATTAAAAACATTACTAAACCTGCTCCACCTGCTAAATAATCATGCATTTGTTATCCATGAATCACCCTCCTCTGCAAAGTGCACGTGCTTTCTGTAAGGGAACATCTCATATTAAAACACCATGAAATAGGCTGTCCCTGCAGCGAAGTATATAAGCATTACAAAGCTTTATGTGTTGAGCCTTGGACCATCAATTTACTCCAATGGAAGACGAGCATAGCAGTACTGGGTACTGATAAACGCATGTAAATTGTACTTGATATGATCCGTTAAGTTTCTATATATGTAATCAAATAAAATTCCAAGCTTTAATAGTCAAGGCTTCCTCTTACAACAATCTGATAACCTTGTATTGCAAGGCAACCCAATAAAGATGGTAATTTATACATATAATTTGGCAGCTTTTAGAATAACACCGGCTGTGAGGATGCACAGAGTGGTCTCTGTGTGTTTGGATTTGTGAAGGCATCATAAACTACTGACTACAGCATGTGAGCACCGCAAACATTGCTTCCCTTGAAACAGTAATATATTAGTCTTTTCCCAATTTTAATTTCGTTCTTTGGAAAACAAGACAAATTGTTCATTAAAAGAAGTAAACTAAAGTGGAAATGGTAGCTAGCGCCGTGGTGAAATAATTAATTTTACTAATAGTTATCTGATCGAAGACAACATATCATCTTAGCAACAGCTCTATGGATCAGTGCTGCCTAGGATCGTGCATATAATACTGGAGCCTCATCAAGTAATTAATTTCACTAACCCCTTAATTTATACTCTTTTTCTCTGTATTTCTTGGCATCATATGTAGCTTTATTCTTTGCATCACAATCTTCATTCACATGTACAATATTTGTTCTTGTGAATAGCATCCTGCACCAAAGCATACAGAAAACTCGAGGAATTCTCAGAAAAAAATTATGAGTTTGAATTTTTTTTTCCTTCTTGGAATAAGAATCCCTTTTTCCTCCATAACCCAAATCTGACCCAGCTAATATCAAACAAGTTAGTCGCTTGCACGTTCAGGATAATCCAGTGATCCATTAGAGACACAGTTCAAACTCTGGATGTGGGGGCAAACCATGGCGGGCTCACCTTCAAAGAAGATGTAATAAAGTTAGCTTCTTCTAGCTAGGATTATAAAAGTCAAACAAAATTTCATAGTGCTAGAAAATGAGGTTTTTGATGACGCTGCTAAATGAATGGGTCCTGAAAGGTGCGTACTGGTGGTTTTAATTTTCTCGAAGTTCTAAGTTGTGGAAACTCATGCAAAAAAATATTAATAAATCGCCAACTGGATTTCAAGTTTCCAAAAACGGTGTGAAAAATCTGTTAACGAATCTGCCTTGCTTTCTAACATTCTCTGGAATTGGCTAATCCCCAACCCACTGGCTATACCGAGCTAGATTTTTCACTGAAATTCATGTTCAATATATTGATAGTAATAATATTGCTAGGACATAACGGTTTAACACAAGAAATATGAGATTCAAAACCAGACTAGAACTGGATTTTTTTAGTTAAATTATACTAGATATTAACTCAATAAATTAAACCCAGTTAAATTGATTAAACCCCGTTGAATTATAAATCATGTCAACATCAAGAGACTTATTTTAAAAACAAAAAATATTATTTTATTAAAAATAGTTAATTCAAGTTAGCATTATGATCCGTGAATTAACTCTTTATCCTCGTAACTGAGGTCCTATCTTAAATCAGTTACCGATAATTCTCACAACCATCACAAATAGTCACTTGACGAATTTTACTTGATTTCATCCCAAGATTGCACATACTCTACATTATTCATGCTTGCATACATGCATATTTCTCTTGATTAATTCGCTCTTTTTTTTAAGAGACTCATTCTTTTATATATATATCGTGGAAATATATATATATATATATATATATATATATATATATAAAATAGTGTAATTAATAAAAAAGGAGCACTACATTAATATATATTGTGTTCAAAGTAAAAAGGCTAGGTTGGAGACCTACCACCCAGAGAGATGTTAAGATGTCAATCAAAAGTGAAAAGGTCAAATGATAACTCGAGTTGTCACATGGTTTGCAAGTTTTCTTAAATAGCACACAAATTTGAGTTTCTTTAGCCCATTCAGCTTCAATCGCAAACCTTACCTTACCTCGCCCCACATCTCCACTCTTTATTCGACGGGTTCATATGATAAAGTTGCACATACATCGTTGAAACATCTGGGCACGAGTTTCTTTAATGGTGGTTGCGGTGGTGGTTGCCCTTGTATCGTAAAACATGAAATGTCACGCCAGGTTGAGCAGCAGAGAGGAGGAGCCTTTCCGAGGGTCACCATCTCTCTTGTCTTTGGCATGCTCACTTGCCCCATGGAGGAAGGAGATGTCAAAAGATGTGCTTGTTCAAGAATTTCTTGCATTAAAGGGTTGAAAAAATGAGGTAGCTATAGCTAGCTAGCTAGCAAGCTCCTAAACGACACATTACCAACAAAGAGAACATCCATGTCAAGGAGGTCATAATCTCAGAAAAATTGTTCGAGAGAAGACGATCAATTGTTTCATATGACATGCCATTGTAACAACCTGATTTACCTTTCTTTAAGGGAACAATTAAGGATGTTCACGTTCACCACGCAATGTGGCACCATTTATGGGTGTCCATATCTTGAATAATTAATTCAACAAAAAAAAAACACATTTGAATTTACGAACACTCCATTCTTTGATTGTTTGCTTTTACATACCCACTCTTTCTTCTTCTTCTTTTGGAGGGCTAAAGGTTAATTATTCTGTCCTGACTTAGTGTAAGTGTGGTGATTAATTATCAATTGTAAGGAGCAAGTCAAAGCAAGAACACATTAATGACCAAATTGAATACCTTATAGTGGTAATCTCTTCTTCTTTTTTTTAATTTTTTCACATGGAAGGAAAATTCGAGTCCAGGACTTCTAATTTTTTTAAAAAAAATAAAAAGGGGATGGTTGAGAAAAAAAGGGGTTTTTTAGATGGAATAAGAATTGGATAATTAAAAATTATAGCAGGAAATTCTCTTATGATGAATTGAAATTATAACGTTGGATAAAAAGGAAAAATCTAAGTAACGATCGAGTTTAATTAAAAAAGAAATTACTTGAATTATGGAAAAATTGAGTTTCCAAAGAGTTTTGTCAATTTTAGCAAAGAAAAGGAAAAACTCAACAAAATATAATTAACTAAAGAAATTGAAGGGAAAAAAAAAAGAGTTAGGGAAAATTAGCCCCTACCAAATAAGAAAAAAAATAACGAAATTCACTAATGAATTTCGCCACTAATTAAACTCTCAAGACCCCACCTGATCATAAACTGCGCCCCTACTGCTAGATCATCCGCCTAAAATCGGGTCCCACATGTTGGTGAATCAAGTAATCGTCACCACCGTTGGATACATCAAACACCATATTCTGATGGTGATGAAGATATTGGTGGTGCTGGTGTTGCTGCTGAGCCCTTACCATCTCCTTCTGTCGCCTTAGCTCAAGCACCTTACGGTGCGAATTTGAGTGTTTCGTAAGCATAAACGTTGGGCTAGCTGCTGGCCGGTACTCAGGTACAAGCCGCCCCGATTTGTACCTTACACCACACGCATTGCAAAGCGTCTTAGGCCCCATGGGTCCAGTCCGCCACTGCGGCGTCTTATCCGTCGCACAATGCAGGCACTTGCGACCGTCACCACCTTCAACATCACCGTCTCTTTTCTTCAGCCCCACCGCACCCTTAATTGTCTTTTTCCCAGAATTGGGATGTTGGGTCGAGCCAGGAATAATCTCAGGCTCGGATGATGAAGTCGTAGGCGAGAGTACGAGAAGCCGTGAGGCCCAATTGCCTGGTGCTGCCCGAGACCGTTTGCTCCGAGCCTTAGCCGGGACTGCCATTTCAGGATTGAACATTGTGTTGTTGTTACAAATATTGGAGACATTGCCATTGTTATTGTCATCACTTTGGAAGTGTCGAGTCTCGGATGATTCGTCAGGCCGAGCTTTCATGCCGGAAATAAGCTGAAGCCTTTGCAAGTCTTCGCTGGAAAAGGATTCCTCCACAAAATTCGACAGCCATTCTAGCTCCGCCAAATCATCATACTGAACATAAGAATAGAAACCATAATTAGCAAATTAATGGGATTCTTTTACCCTCCTCTTGCACAATTCCTTCAATAAAACAAAAGGGAAGAAGAAAAAAGTAGAGTCAATGTCGTCATGCATGAAAGTAAGGAATTACCGGCACGCAAAGCTCGCTGCCAAGATGAACGTCATGATGAGAGAAATTATTGGTGTAGTGGGACCCAATATCGCCGTTAAAGCCAGAAGGCTCACAGCCCGAGAAAGAGGAGGAATTGCAGCTATCAACGAAAGTCACAGTGGAAGAGTCCGTGGAGTTGGTGGTGGGAGTGACGATATTGTTATTACTAGGGTCAGTTACCATGGCATCCTCATCTTCATTGGAGAAGTCCAAAAGGTCTTCAACAATGAAATGGTCACCACCACCAATGGACTTATTAGAGTCCAGAGAGTGGTGTTTTTCATTACTTGTGAATTGTGAGCTGCAAAACCCAGTTGTCCCATACAATTCCGGTGCTTCCATGGTCTAATATTCTGGCTCTTCCTTTGTCGTTTAAGACAGATTAAAGAGGGTCAGGAATTAAGGTTAAGAGCTAGAGTGTTGTGGTTGTGCAAGGGAAATGGAAACGTTAATTTGTGTTGTGTAGAGAGACAGAGAGAGTTGTTGTTGTGGTGGTTTTTGATGAGAGAGAGGGGGTTTATTTGCGTTTGAAGGGGACAGCTAAAATGGAGGACTG
>Ga0307510_10011446_pt1 | contig 10539 bp, 10 predicted proteins | sample 12_EM_MG_FD_207224 | JGI IMG/M metagenome (GOLD analysis project Ga0307510, IMG submission 207224) | Populus trichocarpa ectomycorrhiza microbial communities from riparian zone in the Pacific Northwest, United States - 12_EM | ecosystem: Host-associated > Plants > Roots > Unclassified | place...
TCTTGGCTGTGGGTGAAACGTTGTGTTTTCGCCGGGATAAAAAAACTTGGATGGTATTCTGTAGGGAGGGTCCGAGTTTCGCTGGTATTGAATAGGTTTTCTCGAAAGAAAACTACCGGTAAGCAGATATCATAACGGAAGTAATACCGGAAAATAGTTCCTCCATCCGTATCAGTTCCGCCTGATGATACCCTGACGGAGCACCCATCCCAATCTCTGGAGCGCCTCCTGCCAACCCCACAAGTTCTCAGACCACAGATTATCATGATAGTATTCCCTCTTCACTCCACACTTGACTCCTGCTTGCTGGGCGGCCCTAATATATTTCTCTGATGCTGTTTGGATACAACGGTTCCATTCCGTTGCCCCATACAAGTGATCGTTTCCCTTCGGTTCTAAAATTCTGAAACAACCGTTTCTGCAGGTCATAGCCACAAGACGGAATGGTTGCCCCCCCCATTTTTGCCAAACTCTCTTCAGGATGTCCGCCTCCAGAGTACCGTACTGTCCATTGCATCGAGAGTTGCCCGTGGCCAACCTACTACAAAGTCTACCATGAAGGTTTGAATGGCGGCGGCTGATCGGCAAACGACGGACGATGAACCGGCTGGCGCAAAATGCGGCCGGCGAAACGAAACGCCAAGATTAAAGCAACACGAGACCGATCGCCAACTCACTGCTTAGCGGGGAACTTTATTTCTATTGAACTGCTCGCTCACGTCCACAACTCCACGATTCTCGCTGGTCTACTAACTAAACTAACTAGTAACTAGCGGTAAAGACAGGGGTATAGATAAAACAACAGCGGAGTCTTTATTCTTGTCCTTCTATCCTTCGATCGATCACCACATAGGTCTATTCTCTTCCACGCGCGTTCCCCTTTCAATTTCCCAGGACTCTCATGCTAACAAAGGGAAAAGAACAAATGTTACAAAGAAAACTCTTCATGCTCCATAGCCCCCGCGCACCCGACTCTGCCTCCTGTATCCTTCCGGCGCTACACCAGTCTCAAAACGCATATCCGAGAGTTTGTCAGGACGATAACGGAGGCTGCATGTATTCCGAAGGTGCCGACCAACATCAACGATTTCCACTTTCCTTCCGGCCGACGCATCGATCCAAAGCGCATGCCCCAAGTTGTTGTGTGATCGATAACGGGATAGACTATGCGCGTGCCCGGTAGGCTGAGCATGGCAGAGTCGAACACTTTCAACACGAAGATATCTAATAATATCACCCCTCTTGGAACTTATCGATACACTTGTCACCATCTTAGCAAGACCTCTTTTAGGCTCAGGCAGAATGTGCGGTCTTCCGGTCACGAACATTCGAGTGCCGGGAGACTGTGGGAGGAGTTCACATACCGAATTGAGCGGCTTACACAAGTCTTCTGCCGCGCATTCGTCTGGACCATCGATGCATATGAACGCATGCCTCTTGGGACAGGTATTCTGTAGCATTTTTGGGGTCGCAGGAATTTGTGGTCCCTCCCCCCCCCAGTGGCATTCTTTCAGTCTTTGTATGCTTACGATATCTCCTCTGAGATCTCCCCTAGTCTGAAAACCGATTGTGTCAGCGGCTACCCAACATGCTTACGGGGGCTGCTCCTTTGCGGCGAAGTCAAAATAAAAACATGCGACGGTGGCACCGTCTCCCCCACTACGGCCTATCACCAAGGAGACATGATAGCATCGCCGCTTGTCAGCATTGCCATTTTTCTACCCCTTAGAGTTCATTCTTCTTGCTAAATAAATGTTTTCTCAACACCCGGGTCCCTATATCAAACCAAATCTGCCTCATCGGATTCACCTCCCTCACTACCGGTGTACCAGCTCCTAAGCTTCTCAGTTTGTAGAAGCCATGCACCTACATTTTCGACTCTACGGTCCCGAATGTCCTTATGGCGTAGCTTAGGATCTAGTGGTGATAGCCGGGCTAGGATGTTATGTTGTTCATCGGCGCTCTGGGGTAAATAATATTGATTGTGGTCAAAGAGCCTATATTATGGCCGGATAGTTGCGAAATCTTCGGCTTTTTGCTACTCGATATATTGTACTGTACTGGTAGATGAGAAATGTAGTTAGTAATTGAAATTCCTAGGTGGCTGAAAAGAAGCGGGGACTTCTGTAGAACTTCATGGACCCTCCGATTAACCTCCCTGGCTTTTTTCCAACGTTACAAATACCCTGCTCTTGCATATTTACCTCAGCGGTAGCAGGGGTTCCCCGTTTCTTTAAGTATGACCCTATCCCGTGCTTCAATACAAATCTCCCACGGTCATGCCACAACACCTTAGAGCGCGCGCGGCGCAATCAGCCAGCTTAACATAATGTGGTGTTATACAAGTACAGAACATCAAGCCTGATGAGCGAATCTACCGATAAACACGCATATCGCCTAACTAGAAGAATCACAGCATATTTCGTGATGCGATCCTGGTAGATGTTGGAAAGAGACCCCCCGGCAACCTTGGACAATAATAGGCCGTGCACGGATAGGGGCCATGTCCTCGGATATCTAATATGAGAATAACACTTAGGTCTACTCTAGGACAGGAAAGGGAAAAATTAAATTAATGAGAGATTGAAAATAAAAAAACGAGCAGCAAATATACAAAGAGGATTTGCTGTGGGATCCTAAAGAAAGCTCGAAGGCAAAAAACAAAAGTGCGATCGCAAAATACTCCACAAACACAGAAAAACATGGAAGAACAGTAGACTAGTCGGCTGCCCCTCTGCTGGCAGAGGGCATAGTAGAAGATATATCGCTCCATCTAACAACACCGGAAAACTCACAAAGCTGAGGGAACTCGAAAGAAACACACTAAACCGACAAATCACGGTCCCTAGAAATCCCAAGAAATGTAACTGATTCTGATCTACCATAATCCCTAAACCTGTCCACCGCTAGTATGCCAGACAACCCCCAGATATTGTAAAAGAAGCGTTGTGGAACAAAATACCCGATGCTGAATGTCCAATGACAGTGAATACCAACGAAACCAAAAATCCGTACCCTATAACGCTATTATACCCGATTTACGCACACCACAAAGTCCTATGACGGTATATCTCCGAGCCACATATCCACATATCCGCAAATCAGTGCAAGCGCAGATCCACAAAAAGCGATGGCCATATGCCGAATAAGCAATGGAACATATGCAATGAGAAAATAAGAATCGGAGCGAGTATGGAAACTTCGAGTCACAGCGAAGGACCCCCGGGCCGAAGAAGCGCCACCACCGCTGTGTGGCCATGCCGAGTAGCCATGCGGAGTGGGGTTTGACCAAACTGATCTGGCTTACCGCGGTCGACGTCCCTTGCGAGCAGAATTTTAACCACTCCCGCGTACCCATTCCCGGCAGCATACGAGAGGGGCGTCCGGCCGTCGTTATCGGGCTTGTCGGGGCTGACCTCGTCACTTTCAAGAAGCATTTTCACGACTTCCTCGTGCCCATTCCAAGCGGCGCACAATAGTGGTGTTCGGCCGTCGATATCTGGCTTATCGGGATTGACCTCGCGCCGTGCGAGAAGTATTTTCACCACGCCCTCGCGTCCTTTCAAAGAGGCATACCAGAGGGGTGTTCGGCCGTCATTATCTGGCTTGTCAGAGTTAACCTCGCCCCGTTCGAGTAGCGCCTCGACTACTTCGACATGCCCATTCGCAGCGGCAAAGAAGAGCGGTGTTTGACCATTGCTATCTGGCCTGTCGGGGTTAAGATCACCCCAGCCGAGTAGCATGTCCACCACTCCCACGTGCCCATTGAAAGCAGCACACAAGAATGGTGCTTGGCCGTAGTTATCCGACTCATTGGGTTTGACCTCGTCCTGTTGGAGAAGTATTTCCACCACTCCCACGTGCCCGCTATACGCAGCACACCAGAGCGGTGTTTGGCCGTAGTTATCTGACTCATTGGGTTTGACCTCGTCCCGTTGGAGAAGTATTTTCACCACTCCCTCGTGCCCGTTATACGCGGCATACCGGAGCGGTGTTCGGCCGTCGTTATCTGAATTATCGGGTCGGACTTCGTCCCGTTGGAGAAGTATTTTCACCACTCCCTCGTGCCCATTCCAAGCAGCATTCAAGAGCGGGGTTTCGCCTTTGTTGTCTGAGTGGTCGGGGTTGACCTCGTCCCGTTTGAGAAGTGCTTTCACCACTCCCTCGTGCCCCTTCCAAGCGGCAACACAGAGTGGTGTGTGGCCGTAGTTATCCGACTTATCGGGTTCGACCTCGTCCCGTTGGAGAAGTATTTTCACCACTCCCTCGCGCCCATTCGAAGCAGCACACCCGAGTGGTGTTCGGCCGTCGTTATCTGACTTATCGGGGTCGACCTCGTCCCGTTGGAGGAGTATTTTCACCACTCCCTCGTGCCCAACCTCAGCAGCCCACCAGAGCGGTGTTCGGCCGTCGTTATCTGGCGAATCGGGTTTGACCTCGTGCCGTTCGAGAAGTATTTTCACCACTCCCTCGTGCCCATTCCAAGCAGCACACAAGATTGGTGTGTGGCCGTAGTTATCTAGCTTATCGGGTTTGACCTCGTCCCGTTGGAGAAGTATTTTCACCACTCCCTCGTGCCCATTCCAAGCAGCATTCAAGAGCGGGGTTTCGCCTTTGTTGTCTGAGTGGTCGGGGTTGACCTCGTCCCGTTTGAGAAGTGCTTTCACCACTCCCTCGTGCCCATTATACGCAGCATACGAGAGCGGTGTTCTGCCGTCGTTATTTGGCTTATCGGGTTTGACTTTGTCCTGTTCGAGAAGTATTTTCACCACTCCCTCGTGCCCATTCTGAGCAGCACACCAGAGCGGCGTTCGGCCGTAGTTATCTAGCTTATCGGGGTTGACCTCATCTCGCTCGAGAAGTATTTTCACCACTCCCTCGTGCCCACCCCAAGCGGCAAGGCAGAGTGGTGTTTGACCGTCCTCCCCCGGTTTGTCGGGGCTAATATTACCCTGCCTTAACAGCATTTCAGCTACTCGCTCGTGTCCATTGAGAGCGGCCCACACAAGAGGTGTATTGTCCACACAGTCCCTTTGGTTAATATCACAACCTTCCACTTCTATGAAACCAGCTACAATCCCATCAATCCCGAAGAAAGATGAACAATGTAGGCCGCTAAAGAGGTAGGATTTATTAAAATCGATATCATAGGAAGTGTCTGGCTGGGATTCTAAGAGGACTTTTGTGGATATGTGGTGATTGTAGTCGTCAAACAGCATCAATGCAAGCTGCCTCGCGCAATCTGAAAGGTCCCTTCTTGCGTGCACTCCCCAGTAAAGGGAAGAATATTCAAGAAAAGGTTGGCCTTGAAGATCGGGAGAGATCCTCGTCGAAAGAGCTCTGACCTGTTGCGAATTCAGATAACTCAAGCAGGTCTCAGCCATCGTAGAGTGAACTTTGCCAAAATTATCGGGACGAGCCAGGATGTACTCTTTAAGGGTAAAATGGATCAACCGGGCCGTGGAAGCCTCCTTGTCTACGGTGATGAGTCCTTGACAACAGGTGAGCAGTGTTCCTATTGATGGAACATCGTCGGGATGGAGATTTGGTGACCCGATTTCAACCGCCAGAGCGTGACATAGTTCAACAACCTTCAAGGGCCGCTCCGAGTGAGAGATCCACATCAAAGCCGCCATCCCAAGCCTTGCTTTGCCCCCGCCCTGCCTCTTTATCCGAGATATGGTTTCACCATAAGCGCCCTCCAACCCCAAGCCATCGGTAATTGCGTTTAGCTTTTGTCGCCTGCGACCGGCTGTGGCTTCTTGTAGGATCGCATCGACATTCAGCGAGACCAACAGGAATCTAAATATATATCTGTTAGTACATAACTTAAGATGGGTTCTGGAGTGTTGCTTTTACATACATTTCCGAAATATCGGTAGAAATTTTCTCCAGGATGTCTGCCTCCAGAACACTGTCCATCGCATCTGAGGTTGTGTCCGTGGCCAGCCTACTATTGAGATATGTGATGATATCATTCCTCTTGGGATTTATGGATATGCTTGTCACTCTTTCACCAAGGCGCGCTCTGCTTTCAGGTAAAATGTGGGGCCTTCCAGTCACAAATATTCGAGTACCCGGAGACCGCTGGAGGAGTTGACCCAATGAATCGAGAACCTTCACTATGTGTTCTGTTGCACATTCGTCGAGAGCGTCAATGCATATGAACGCCGGCTTTCGGGCCGAGGTAGTCTGCAGCATGCTCAAAATATCGGAAATTTGCAATCCCTGCCCACCGAGAGCATTTTTTCGGTCTTCATATGCCTTTGATATCTCCTCCGGGATCTCATCGAGTCCAAACACCATCTGTTTTAACAGGGAGCCCAGAAACCTCGTCGGCGGCTGCTCGTTTTGCGAGGCGAAGTCGAAATAAAAGCATGCAACAGTGGACTTTTGAGCTGTAGCTTGGCTGCACAAATGGTCTACTACCACGGAGCTGCACCCACCCCTCGTCAGCACTCGCCCTTCTTCACTACTCGGGATTCATTCATATCACCTAATGTAAGTTTTGCCAACGCCCGGACCTCCATAACAAAACAAAAGTGTCTTATCGGATCCAGCTCTCTCACTACCGGTACCGGCACACCAACTTTTAAACTCCTCGGTTTGTAATACCCATTTCCCTATATCTTCGACTCTGCGCTCCCGGACGTCCTGATGGCGTTTCTTTGGATCTAGTGGGGATAACCAGGCTAGAATATTCGATCTGTCATCTGCAACGGTAGGATTGATGTAGGTCGTGTTGAAGGAGCCATAATTATTATTGGAGCCGTAATTATTGTTGAATGAGTGCGACATTTTGTGTTATTTTCTGCTTGGGATATCGTAGGAGCCGATGATGATCGATGGAGTCAGTTGACCATAGGAATTCCTGGTGGCATAAGATTCAATATTTTTTTTTATTCAACTATGGTTGGGAGCGACTGACTACCCATAAGAAATGCGGGGTTTTTTGTTGAACCCGATTGAGACCGCGGGGCTCTCCGATTAGCCTTTTCAATTTGTGACAACAATATGATTCTCCTCCTCCGCCTACTGCATTGGTATTATTGTAGCACAAAATCGCCGCCTACTTGTTTAAACACCACCCCATCTGCGGCTCAAAACAATTCTTGCACATAAGAGAAATACAACACAAGATCGTGCAGTGATCTTCACCAGCCCGACATTGGCAGGTGCTTTGAGCCTTATCAATGAATCAACCCATAATCACTCATACCAACTTCAAAAACCGCAGGCTAGCCCTTGATGTACGATACAATCGTGTAACAAAAGTCTTGGCACCCGCGTAAAATTTTATTATTCAACTTGCTTCACCTCAACCCCTCCACATACCCCGTGCTCAAAGCGGAAATGCGATCATGAGAAACAGAACTTTGTAATTTATATTCTTCATTAATTCAGGCTGAGGGAGGACATACAAAGTGGTAAATTCAGAGGCATTCTTGTCCTATCACTCAGCCGGGGGTGCCAGGACTTTTGTTACACGACTAGTATACTTGGATGGTCTGGAAATTTGGAGTACGATAAGGGCACACTAGAGGGATTCAGCCCCGAGGTTGAAAGTCAAAAAACTTTGGGGTGTGTAGCGCCTTTTCGCATGCAAAACTGACAGATCACCCAGGACATTGGCACTCGAAAAACGCTCTTTCAACCCAGAGGCTAAATGCCTCTCCTACTCTGTTAATTTCAGCGATCTCTAAGATGGGCGGGATGGCGCTACTGATAAGCCGGGATAGCTAATCGGATAACTAAAGTAAGCTCGGAAAATAGTTTCTCCATCTAGCTCGCTCCGACATAACCCTCGCCAGCCGAGCACCTCTCCCAATCTCTGGAGGTTCCTGAGTTATATGATAGCATTCCATCTTCACTCCATACTAAGCTCCCGCTTGCTATCTAGCCCTACCAGTAATATATGTCCAAGGACCTGTTTAGATACAATGGCTTTGCTTCGTTGCCCCATACAAATGACCGTTTCCCTTCCATTCTAAAATTCTGAAACAACCATTTCGACAGGGAATAATCACAAAACAAAACAGTTGTCCCCCTCAATTTTTTCCAAACAGGATGTAAGCGATTTCCACTATACAAGCAGTTAAAGCAAGTACTGTACATTTCCGAAATATCGTTAGGAATCTTCTTCAGGATGCCCGCCCCCAGAGTGCTGTCCATCACATCGAGTGTCCTGCTACGAAGATATCTAATAATATGAACCCTTTGGAATTTACGGTAATGGGAAAAAGTGGAGTTTATGCTTATGGCTTGGTACACTGCGAAGCAGACTAACACCCCCGCTTTCCCAACTCATTGCTTCTTAGCGACAAAATGCCTTCCTCTGATAATAGTAGAAGATGAGAGTTAGCCACTCCGGAGAGTATGTAAACATGTATTGCTATAGGTTTCATAGGTGTAGGGTAGTCATTCTCTCTTAGAAAGCAAAAGTTTGTCGGTCGTTGTTGTTGAACAACCAGTGTGAGCCCCACTTTTCTCAAGACTGCACTCATCACCCTCCTCGCAAAGCGCTTTTTAATCTCAGGTAAAATATGCCGCCTTCCAGTCACGAATATTCGAGTGCCGGGAGACTTTTGGAGAAGTTCATTTACCGAATCGAGTGGCTCACCCTAGTGTTCTGCCACACATTGTTCTAGCCCATCGATGCATTTGAACGCGCGCTTTTTAGAGCAAGTATTCCGTAGCATTTTTAACATAGTGGAATTTTGCGGTCCCTGCCCCTCCAATCGCATTCTTTTGGTCCTTGTAGGCTCTTCTCCTGGATCTCCTCCAGCCCGATACCCAATTGCTTCAGCAGGGTATCCAACATGATATCGGGGGGGACTGCTCTTTTCTACCGGCGAAGTCAAAATAAAAACATGCAGCGGTGGCATTGTCACCTCTAGTCTGGCCCCACAAGTTGTCCATCACCAAGGAGCAGCATTGTCGCTTCTCAGCATTGCCATTGTTCTACCTCTTAGGGTTTATTCATCTTACTAAATAAATGTTTTCCCAACACCTGAATTCCCATAGCAAAACAAGACTGCATTATCGGATTCACCGCCTGCACTGCCAGAGTACCAGCTTCTGAACTCCTCCATTTATAGGAGTCATTCCCCTATATTTTCGACTCTTCGATCCCGAATATCTTGACACCGCAACTTAGGATCCAGTGGAGATAGCCAGGCTAGGATATCGGGTTTGTTGTCGGCAACGGCAAGGTTAATAATATTAGTCGTATTTAAAGAGCCGATATTATTACTGAATAATCGGGACATTTTCAGTTTTTGCCGGTCAGGGCACTGGTATTGCAGGTGATATTGGGTGTGGGGTCGGTCGGCACTTGGAATTCCTGGAGGCTGAAGGATAGGGAAGTCTTTTGTGCCCTAGGACCCTCCAATTAATCGACCACAATTTGGAGAAGTGAACCTTTTCAATACCATGCTCTTCGCGAGAAACCATTCCGGATACCATTGACCAAGAAACATGCCATCGAAAATGTGAAACCATTTCATGTAGCCATCACTCTCTTCGGCCATCATTAAATAGCAAAGAAAAATTAACAAATAAAGTTAAAAAGGGAGTAAATGCAGTCAGTGTCTTTTTTATTTTTCCACCCTCAGAATGACTTTCTATGGGATAGTTTTTTAGGCCAAGAATCCCTACAAAATGGCTAAAAATAATACTTGTAAGGAGGTTCTAGAAAAATAGTAGGAGGGTTGAAGTAATTCTTTATTTTTTCTGTCATTTTTTTTTCAATTTGTTTAAAAAGATACCTGTATGCTAGAATATGCAAAGACTTTGTTGTTCATTGCAATGCGGGCTGCCCCTGTGAAGGTTTCAGGTTCTGGATGGTACTTGTATATTTCCCGGTCGATGGTGTCCGAAAGGATTGACCGCCAAGCGTATGGTACTCGAGTATCATATTCTAAAAGTTTTCTCGGGTTTTTACGTGCTAACTTAGGCTACCGTAAAAACTTGAATAATTGGACGGTGTGCTATGAAGTCCAGAATTCCCTTCTCTGGAAAGGGGGCAAAAAACACTGAAAAAACACGGCCCCTTTCCCCCCTCCAGCAGAAAAAAAAACAAAAGTTTCTTGACCTTACTAGGAGAGGAAAGTCCAACGACATAGCACACCGTCCAATTATTCAAGTTTTTACGGTATGTAATTTACTCGTAATCTTCTGACGTTTGCAAACAAGACTGCTATTGCATACCGCAAAAATCTTGAGGCTCCGGGCAATTTTTCGCCCATATGCAATAGCAGTTGTGTTCGCAAACGTCAGAAGATTACGAGTAGATAGGGGCTGTGCTTTTTGGCACCCATCGCGGCTACCAGGCAAGGTACTGAAACGATGACTTTGGTCCGGGCCGATAGTTTTTTTATTTTTTTTATTAAAAAATCCTATGAGTTTATTTCGTATTTAACTACAGGAAAACTCCGGCATGCACCCTAAGGTATGGCCTAGAAAAACCATTAATATAACAAAAGAAACTTCATCACCGCCTTATTTGATAAAAATAAAATGTAGAACCAAAGTCTACGC
>Ga0307510_10011447_pt1 | contig 10539 bp, 6 predicted proteins | sample 12_EM_MG_FD_207224 | JGI IMG/M metagenome (GOLD analysis project Ga0307510, IMG submission 207224) | Populus trichocarpa ectomycorrhiza microbial communities from riparian zone in the Pacific Northwest, United States - 12_EM | ecosystem: Host-associated > Plants > Roots > Unclassified | place...
TTCCCCCCTCTTCTCCAATAACTCTCCCCACGCCCCGCCGTCAACTAACTACTCCCTCGCTCACCCCTAGTCCCACTGCCTCACCCCCCTCTTCCTCCTTCCCACCTCGAATATCCCGTATTTCTGATGGAGGCCTGGTCGTGCGCAGGGATAGCTTCCGCTGTACAAGCACCGCTAGGAGGCTACCGTGAGGTGAGCGTCGTGAGAAGAGACCCAGAACGAAGGTGGTAGGAAAACTGAAGTGTGTTTGCTATCCGATGTGTAGAGCAACGATACAGAGAGAAGAGAACGCAGCTGAGACCAAATACAGTTTGTGGTGGCCACTCGCACGGTGGGCCCACTATCACACAAACACTAGAAACACCAGTCACCCTCGACATGGTGACAGCCCTACTCGCCTGCTAACTAGTATGCCCTAATGTGACATCGCACGATGGGGTTACTCCATCAGTTTTCCCTTCCCGCCCTGCCCTTCTCAAAATCTCCTCTAGCCTCTCCTGGTGAGGTACCATACTTGCATCTAGTATAAAGTGTCTAAAAACTAGACAGCTTTTTTTTCATTAGTTAGGCAGTTTTATAACAGTAGCCGTATTTTCAGATACTCATTTCCGTAAGTGGGCATGATAAGGCCTTCGCAGCGAGTGACTAGGAGGAATAGCAGGCATTTTTCTTGCTCCCTTGCTTTAACCAGTTCACTTCTTCACCTGCCAAACATCCTTGTTCGTCCGTCAGCTGCCAGTTTTCGTCCTGCCCGCCCTGGAGACCATAGCTGCCGGCGATTCATAGTCGTAGCTAAACGGTGACTAAAATTAGGTTAGGCTCTGGCGAAATCACTTTCAATTCTACCTAAGTTGTAACTTAGACGTTAACACCTAGAACGAACTAGAAAGATCCCCCTTCAGACCGCAGCGGCCCGCAGGCTCTCTGACCTGTTACTCCCCTGGGTGGCCCTTGCGAGAAAGTTTACGACCGCCCCTCTCCTCGATAATCCCTGCAGAACGTGGTGATGCTCTGCCGACCCGGCCTGGATTGGGGTTTTGACAAGCCTCCGAGAGTTTAGGTGGCCGCTGTTCCGACTAGAGTGACTGCAGAGTTTCAGATTTTGCCATATGAGTAGAGACACCCCCACACCCCTTTAGGGAATGATATACTAAAAAAAATACGAGCCGCTCCTGCTATAGAAACTTGGGTGACCGCACAAACTAGAGTAATCGGATCTCATGTTGGGACACTAGAGTTGCCTCTCCTAGTGGGGGTCGGCCGTATTTTCCTTTTATTTGACTCGGCGGAGGGTTGGAGGACAGTTTTTCTCTATGTTCTTCTCCCCCTAATGCGACCCTAAGGATGGAGGTCTAGACCCCCGCGCGAGGTCCAACTATTCCAGTTTTTGCGGTGCTCCGTACCCGGCAACAGAAAACCTATGCAGCCCTTGTGTCACCGACGTTGGTGCAGTCCTGCATCACTGCCTTGAAAAAGAAGTGCTACCCCAGCGAGTGCCGCCAAGGGAATAAAGCCTCAAGCCATTTCAACGAGCAACGCAACTATTGGCACTCTGCCAGTGGCAGCTCATTACTGCCCCACACACCTCCCTTCCGCGACGGACCCTCAGATTTCTGCGATCATGAATAATCACCCGCTAGAGAGCCAAGGCCCGCTATATTATAGGGATGTGTAATACCTGAGATGAAGGAGCGGTAATAGCAAATAGTCAAGATTATTAATTGAAACTATGCCCACATGAATGATAAGAAAGATATAGCCGGCCATATAGCAAAGTGGTTAGGACCGACCGCTAAAGTTACCTTCTAGACCAATACCCCTCAACAAACAATCCAGAAAACAAAGATCTTCAAGGAAACCGCAGAGGGAGAACAAGAACAACGGGAGAATACCTACTGGTCCTAACTAGGATCTGGCTTGAAAAGAAGTAGAGGTCTGAAAGGAACATTTGAGAGGAGAAACAACCCCATACTCGCATTCCTGAGATGTGGTTCACCGAGTGATATTTGATGTTGTCAAAATACAATGTTGGAGGTGAGTGATGAACTCTTTCTGAAAAATGATATCGTTACTATGATACGCTTTCCACTATTCTGTGGGGCACTCTCGTTTGATTTTGGGTTTACTATCTATTAATTAGGATTTCATCGAGGGAAGTGTGGGTCTGAGGTGGATGAAGGGGGGAAAGCTTTATATTATAGAGGGGTGGAGAGCATAAAAGGGCTAGTATTGTTTCACAGTTAGGTCGATGAGTTCGGCATTTGGGGAAATTCTCCCTTATTTAGGCTTATATTTTACACACTTCATGGCTTGTAACAACTTTAGTAGAGCCGTCAATTTGCAAATGTTTGGACGTATCGGGTATGGATTAGGAAATTCCTGGTTGATAATACCTCCCTCCCCCGGCTTCAACTATCCCTAATGAAAATGACGGTCCTTTTTCTAAGGGTTTGCCCATCCATAGACTCCGCCCTCTCACTGGCCGGCACAAATATAGTGAAAAATGGGCTCCTAGGTGGTGCTGGATCGTAATTCCCCAAGAATTCTACAAGCAGCCTTGTATTCCCCTCCTCCGCTCATACTGTGGATCTCTCGTTCAGCTAGCTAATGAAGCTATCACTATTTTATTCCGGTTTTATTCCTGCTCTACTCTGAGGATAGGAGAACAAAGGAGAAGTATGATATCAGAAGTGGAATTCTCCAGAGTACCAAACTATAAAAACAGCCTATTCTCTGGGGTGCACTACTTTCCAGTGACCCAGTGACCTTCAAGGACAATACAGGCTTGTCTCTTGTCTCTTTCTCGAGATCTCGTGACTAAAATTGTCCTTTGAAGTGTTTTGCGCTCCCGAGGATTCGCGCTCCATCCCATGGTACCGCGGCTATTAGCGCAAATTCCGATATCTATGCAAATAAAAAAAACAAGACAAAAAATATCAGCATCATAGAGCCCCACACGGTTACCCACCGTAGTACTAACCGAATGATACGACGTTGTTTACCTCAGAACGGACGGGATGCGAAATTTTCACCGCTCTGTGGTTGGACAGACTGATGTGGCGTCTTTTCTTAATAACACTCCATATTAACAACTCTTCCTATAATCGCGATGGGATTAAGTCCTCGGCAACAGGAGCACCCGCAATCTCCCGCAAAATTCAACCATTGTGATAGCCACAATGGCGACTACAATTGCAACCACAGCTATAATGGCTATTAACACTAAGACCTGTATATTTGTGTCTCTCCTATCTAGGAGCATGGGATTTGTTAATAGGACCTTTCATTTTGACTGTGGCATTGACTTGAGTCGTTGTGGCATCGCTATGGTTCGGAATCATGTTTTATTATAATAACTATAGAGGGAGCGCCGCCGATCCAGGCATATGGCACCCACGGCGGACTGAGTGTTGTGACGAGTTGCGGTTGCCTCCGTTGTCTGAGGACTTCATCTCGCAGTAAGTAAGCACGTGGGTTATTGTAACACAAATAGGAATACCGTAAAAACTCGAACAGCTCCATATGCAGCTAAAGCTTGCCTGCGTGGTCTTAGATGCGGCCTCGCTGGGCATGGTCTCCAGAATGCAGTCTTCACCGTGGTACCGTAGTGAGGAAACTGGGAGGGTGACGAACAGGGGTGTTGGGAAGGCAAAAAATATTTCTTCAGGGTTAGGGTTATAAACTACTCGCAACTGATCCCTGTTAGTCACCCCCAGTCCCATCCTGCGTACTCGAAGACTACCGGCATTATTTGGTTTAACTGGAAATCGCGCTAGAGCAGCCAAATAAAGTGTGGCTCAGTAGGCGGTTAGAGTACCCCTATAGGAAGTTCTTTCCCTCGAAAAAGTAAAAAAATTTGGTCGAAACAACGCCTTATGGCGAAGGATCATTGTAATCGAACCCAAGTGGGTAACTTTCTTACCACAATACGCAAGCGTGATTTGCAAATTTTATTCGGCTGCTCTAGCGCGATTTCCAGTTAAACCAAATAATGCGGTACACGCTGTGCTCAACAGCCTTGGTTACACTTTCTACTTTTTTGTTTGGTCGTAACTTAGGTGTCTCAACCGCCCAGAATCCCTGCCTATGCATACCGATTTTTTCGGGTTCTTGCGGTTAAGTTACTTGCCAACAAAACAAACAGGTGTTGATTGCCCCTACCTGGAATACGGCCATGGCAACGCAGAAAACATGACCGGAAACTCAACATCAGTGCTAAGGTACAATTTTGTGGTTAAGGCACTAACCACATGCGATTTACATAGGGTTGGGGGCTATCCAGACTTTGTTTTTCAGCGAGTATGATATTTTGTCCAATCTAGTGCCCTCCCGGGCACAGTAGATGGCCGTAGACTGGTGTGAAATCACGTTGTTTCCCTCCAAAGTTGAATAGATGGCTGCGGAGCGGGGGATTCATAATACATCACCCGAGATACACACTCACCGAACTCGCTGTACCGGTATCCTAGGTCACGTGTTGTATGCTGGACCTGGGATCCTTAGTCATGGAGCTGTCTTGGTTGTCATTGGTAGCAGGTCTCTTGCTTGCGGCTTCTAAAATCTCCCCTCTCTCCCCTCTCGCACACAAGCTTTTTTCTTCTGGTAAACTAAATTAATCAACCTGGTGTCACCACAACTCTTATCTCGCCTTCCCCATCTCTCTTCTTCTCACCTCCAGCAAAGCTACTCCTAGCATCTTGCGTACCTGATTAGCGGTCGCGTAAGCGCTCTTCTCAGTCTACGGCTTATTGGGCCCTGTGTGCGGCGTATTATTTCTAACAGAACCATACATTAGAGAAGTTCGGGTATAAACGCCAAAACACACCAAATAATGCACCCTTCAAGACGCCCCAATACCAGAATGCCTAACAGGACTATTATTCCCCGAAAATTTTAAAAAATAAGGTGCTATCCTGAATTTAATATACTGGGCTGGTAGAGCCTCTGGACAATTCTATGTTTGGTTGGCACTTCTTTGGATGGCGGTGGTTGGGTATCTGGGCTTCGTGTGCTTGGTGGCTAGATGTGTGGTCGGGCATCTTTTCGCGGTTTGGTGCTGGAACAGTCTCAACACTGGTTGGATTATGATGCAAAGTGTAAAGTGAGTGAAAAGTAGATGTCTTGGCATTCGTTTCTAACTATGATACCAGCCAAAAGACTACTGGCCAGAGTGTGCAACATGATTCGTCTTAAAATTTCAGAAAAAATATGTAAATATTTACAAGCCACTCTAGGCAGAAGCTGTGATGCTGGTGAATTACAAGATCTAATTGAGTGAAATGGCCCTGTTTTTGTTTTTTTTGCATGCTAAAAGGTAGCACTTTCAGTTTGTTCCGGCGTTTACCCCCGAACTTGTCTAACTGCACTATACACCACTCATGGGCCAAAGAACAAGGTATCACAGAGCAGTTTCTGGGGTCGAAGGGGCCTCCAAGCTTGATCAGGGATTCATCGGAGGGAAGAAAGAGAGGAAAAAAGTCATTTGATTCTTAGAAAATAGACTCTCCACTACTCCAGACACCCAAAATAATTCTGATAGTGTAGACCGCTACATGGCGGTAGCACTGAGGCAATATCTTCCAATCCACTGATCAAGTCCGTGCTGATAGCACCTGCCCTTCCCTATCTACTCCATCTGTGCTTGCCCACCGTTAGTGAAAGAACCTTATCCTTAGACCGCTTCTAATAATGGGCCGTTGTCACGACGGTAGCATAGGGCAAGACATACCTAGAACTAAGTTATTTTTTCTAGGAGTGCCGAACCAGTATTGGGCCGGCCACAGAGGAAAGTTCGCTAGGGGCCTGAGTTGCTGTAACCGACGGAGGCAGATCTGCCAATTGCATGATGGGCCTTTCGGAAGGTTCGAGCGTGGCTCTTGCGGGCTGATCGATGATGATTTCGGGCTCTTCTGAGCTATCGGCGGATGTGAAGCAACAGAGGACCTTGAATCCAGCGCAAGAAAACATATTGAATGTGACGTTCATTTGGAGGTTAAACCGGATTTTCTTGAAGTTCGTTGGCCCGAAGGACTTTGAGAGTTTTCGTAGGGAGGATGGGATTCCTAGCGAAGGAGAAAGCAAACCCCCGGGAACGTTTGGGGCAAATATAACCAGCGAGCAAAGCAGCAGCCGGTGCCAATTTATTCTGTGGATGGCTCAGAATTCCGGATAGGGTCGATGATGCTGTAGAGTAGCCTATGTATTGGGTTAGACCTAGAAGCAGCGGATAGTCTATGCATTGGAGGGGTGGGGAGGGAAATGGAGGGGAAAGGTGTGAGTAATCGACACGCTATTATTTGGTATTGAGTTGAGGACTAGGAAGATAGGCAAGGGGGAGTAGCAAAAGCTGCTGGTAGAGGATGTGTTTGCGTCTCGTTGTGTGGGCTGTGTGTATGAGCGCGCTGGTGTGCTCTGATAGATTCGAGGGAGAATCTGGGCTCAGCTTTGGCCGTCGCGCGCCACACACAATGCGGCGGCCACAATAGAGCTGGGTGGCGGACTGTCAATACTCATGTACCGTAGAAACTCCAATTGATGTCATCGTTTACTAAGTACCATCCAAAGTCTAAAATCAATCCTCATCTCGACCGGATCCAGTTGCGAACGGGCCATAACGACGAGGGTTTTAGAGAAGAACTTTGTATATAATTGCTCAAACTTAGCTCTTTACTTCTACGAACTCTGTTTGAGATGGTGAAAAAAGTAACCACAGATACAGATTTATTCCAGGAAGTTTGTTTCTCATGATATAATAATATATGTGTGGGAGAAAATTTATACGCTAAGAGGGTACTTTGGGTTTATTCGTATCACACCAGTACGAATAAGCAGTATCTAATAGTTGAAGTGTGGGCAGTGGAGTTGAGAAGTGCAGTCAGGGATAATTGCATAGCAAAACGAACGACTATCGTGGAGGCGGCGAATCGAGTTACACGCACTGCTGAGAAGTGTAATTGCTGAGAGTTCAGTCAGGGGATAATTCCACAGCAAAACGGACGACTATCGTGGAGGCAGCGAATCGCAACACACGCATGCCTGAGAAGTGCATGCACTGCCAACCGAGCTACAGCAACCTTGCAACAGGTTGACGGGAGACGCACGGCACACACCCTGAAGATAAAGCATCCCCCCTCACGGGTCAGTAACTTACCTCCTAGGTCAGGTTCTGGGGCGGAAAAGAATTTGCTTTTCCTTTTTCTTTTTTACCCTTCGGCGTTTATTAGTTCCGCTGCTGACCTGCATCCAGAGTTGTATTGTACCAGCGAATCGAAGTGTGAGGGAGGGTAACCGTGCCAAGGTTCCACTAGCGAAAGGAAGTATGAAGGAGGGTAACCGTGTCAAGGTTCCTGTTGCAATTCGTTTCCAAATCTCACAGCCCGCCTCGGGCGTGCTCAGCGTCACCTGCAGCTCAACCTCACTCTCGATTTGTGTGAATTTAAGAATTACAAACGATCACCAAACATTCTCTGATGCTTTAAACTTCCTTCCCGCTTCCTCACATATTTTTTTACTGATTTCGTTTTCATGCGGTGGGACTTTTTGCTTGAAAGTCACGTTGGGCTGTTGGGCGCGCCACAGGCGGGCTGTGAAATTTGGAAACGAACCGCAACAGGAGGAACCTTGGCACGGTTAGAAGGAGAGACTAAAGAAACTGCAACATGACGTGACAATGGGAGGGTGAATAAGTTTACGGCAGCTATCCCCTGTTGACGCCATGAGCAGCTCCCCAATCATAAACCAAGCGAACTCACATCTGACCCGTAAGGCCTACAAATTAACTTTACCCACTAGCGACACTTCAAACGCTGTGCGAGTGCCAGATGATGATTGCACTCCTAGATATTTTTGCAGGTTAACTACCGGTATCTCCGTCTTATACGAAAATAATTCTCTGGGTACAGTATAATCGAGTATTATACCTTAGCGAGGATCGGAAGGCGTGGCTGGAAGAGAAATTTCTTCAAGAGGTAATAATATCTCGCATAATCTCAGTCCAAACACAGAATTTGCTCTTTCCACAGTTCGGTTTCCACCAAAAGGTAGCAACTCTTCGCCACACCCCCCCCCTTGCTGATTCTTTCCTATTATGCGGGCAGCGGTTGTGACTTTGGAAATCCACAACCATCTCCCGACACTTTTTTCTGAGGGGACTATGCAAAGCTCTCATAGACTAATCGTGATCGGTGCCACCGTCTAACCCTAGCACCGGTAGAAGATAACTTTCGGCGGAAGTTGACACATTTTTATTTCCTTTTTACTACTTGGCTGCCCGGCCCGAGCGTAGCGGGGCGGGTCGACGGGGCATCCTTTTACTCGTACTCAGCTACAGTATGGCGGTTTCTCCAGCTTGTTGCTTCGAGTTTTCTATGGTAAAAATACATCTAATATTACAGCCGCATATGATTCCTTGTAGAGCTCTCACATACACCGCACCACCCTACAATGCAATGCATCATTCTACACCGCATCACCCAATCACAAACCTTCATCTAATCCATAACTTACCTCCAGATTAATCCCCGGAGTAATAGAACCCCCAATTGATTCTATCGCCTACTCGCTAATTCGTAAAGCAGCCGGAAATGGGGATGACAAGATCGTGGAATTTTGGCGTAAAGCGCCAGTTCTTGGCATTTTCACGTCAAGATACCTTGTGAGTTGAGGAAAAAAATCTCCCTCAGGTCTCTGTTTCCCCTACTCCTCTATCGCCCCACCCTTCTCTCCTCTTCTCCAATAACCCCCCACACACCCCGCCGCCAACTAACTACTCCCTCGCTCACCCCCAGCCCTAATACCCCACCTCCCCTCTTCCTCCTCCCCACCCCGAATATCGCATATTCTCCCTCACTCTGCACTTCTCAAAATCTCCTTTAGCCTTTTAACCCCCCTGATGAGGTGCTTACATCAGGCGTAAAGTACCCGAAAACATGAAACCGTTTTTTCTTTGGTTGGGCGGTTGTGTAACAATAGTCGCGTTTCTAGATACTTATCTCGGGAAGTGGGTATGATACAGTCTTCGTAGCGAGTGACGGGTAGGAATCAGTAATGGGAATTTTTCCTGTTACTCTACTTTGAAGAATCTGCTTCTTCGCCTGCCAAACACCCTGTTCGTCCGCCAGCTGCCGGTTTTGGTCGCGCCCGCCCTGAAGGCTATAGCTCCAACCATTCATGATAGTACATACCCAAATTGTGGACTAAAATTAGGCTGAGTACTCCTGCGGACCCGTCCCTAATACCAGAATCGGACGGCAGCGCACCGGGTCTAGGAATCAACACCCCTTCCTTACACTCTTCTACTTCCCCTTCTCATAAAAAGCCAATCATAGTTGCCAACGCCGGGAATGCCCCCCTGCTCCTATTGAAAAGAAATTTCGTTCCCTCCGGCGCCGTAAAAGCCGTGATCTGCACCAGGCCAGGAGAGCTTATTTGTCAGTGTCAATGGCGATGGGAGACACTCCCCAGCAGAAACACCTGTATCACACCACCAGTATAACTAACTCTTTGTCCACTCATTCGTTCACCCCCCCTCCACCGTCACTTCTTGTTCCACGGCAGCCACCACCCCGAATGATAGCAGTTTAGGTTTCGATGAGATTCTTTCTTACCCCTCGCCACAACCCCTAAGGACATCTCTAGATATGCCCCCTTAGATATATCACCCAAATCCTTGAGCTCCCACCCGGATTACTCAATCGAGACACCTTTTAGTCTGTCAGCCGAAGACCTGTCGTCTCCCTACAGCAACAATCCGGTGACACTAGCTCGTCCTCAAATTATGTCCTCCTTGGCGATACCTTCGACTATAAGTGAGCAGGCCCTCCACTACTCGATCCGCCGGTCAAGCGCTCCCACAGATACTGCTGAACGAACCAGAAAGATGCCTAGGCAGAGCGCAACGGCCCTCGGGTCATTGCAACTGTTCCTCCCCGGTTGCAACTTAGGTTACCGCACAAATTAATGTAGTCAAACCTCATCTTGGGGAGTTAGAGCCGCCTCTCCTGATGTGGGTGGTTAGTATTTTCCCTTTTATTTGACTCGGTGGAAGGTTGAAGGACGGCGGTTTTTCTCTATGTTTCTCCCTATGTTTTTCTCCCCTTGACCCAACCCTAATGAGGGAATCCTGGTGCCCCGCACGAGATCCCCCTATTCCAGTTTTATGGTGTTCTGTGAGCGTCGACGGAAAATCGTATCACCGACATCTGTACTAGTACAGTCCTACTTCGCTATCATAAAAAAAGATTACTGCCCTAACAAGCAGGGTTCCGAATGGTCGGCGGAAGACTGTACTGGACTAGCTAGTCCAGTCGAAAGTCAAGTCTAGTCTAATGGTGGAAATTAGACCTACTGGACAGTCAGGATTATCGAAACCGACTCGACCAGGACTGGTCCGACCAGGCCTGCCAAGCAATAGAATATGCTATTTTTATCACAATATGTTACGCTCAAATAAAGCTTTTCTTAATAAAACTTATTGTTTCCATGGATTATATGGTGGAGATAGTGCCTCGCTTTGATAAGGGGTGGTGAAAATAGGTTCTC
>Ga0307510_10011449_pt1 | contig 10538 bp, 6 predicted proteins | sample 12_EM_MG_FD_207224 | JGI IMG/M metagenome (GOLD analysis project Ga0307510, IMG submission 207224) | Populus trichocarpa ectomycorrhiza microbial communities from riparian zone in the Pacific Northwest, United States - 12_EM | ecosystem: Host-associated > Plants > Roots > Unclassified | place...
TTATAAGTGGTGTTACGTCGTGGATCAGATTAAAATTATTTGAATATAAAAATAATCTTTAGGACACAAGAAATCATTTGACATTGTTATTAATTTGACCTGAGTAAGTGATGCAACTACAAAACCTCCCAACCCAACTTCTTTTCTAATTTGGGTTTAAAATTAACCATGTAGGAGTTGCTCTAATGTGTTTCAGTCGACTTGGTGGATCCAAAGTCAACCCAAATATATTTGGATTTAAAAAATATCAAAATGACATCTTTTTTATATATATTGTGACGCTGACATATTTAATCAACTCAGGCTACACATCAAACCAAAAAAAATAAGGAAGACATTCAAATTCAAGAAAATATTGACATATGAGATTGAAAAAAAAAATAGAAGAAAAAAAAAGAGAGAAAGAAGGTAAGATGGAAAGAAAAGGAAAGGAAAAAAAGAATTAAAAAAAGAGAGGATATGTTTCACTGTTCATGTAACTAATAAAACAGGTGGCATGTGGGATTTTTTATTTAAGGATAAAATCGAGATAAAAAGAATGAAATGAAATAAAATAAAAAGAGGAAAAATAGAAAAGGAAAGAAAAACAAAGAAATCAAAGGACATATCTGACTTTATCTGTATTATATCCAAGATGAATCTTGTATTTATTTTGGTATTTTTTTAATAATATTTTCAAGTTTAATTTCATGTTGTATAATGGTGTAATTGAAAAAAAAAAGTTAGCACCATAATTTTTTCCAAATAGTTTTTTAAGTATTTTAGTATTGTAGGATAATAAATACACAAATATTACCATTGATGTTATTCGGTAAAAGGAGAGATAAGGCGTCCATGTTGTTGTGTTATTGCCACTTTGTTGATTAAATAATTAATTAAAAAATCTATAATAATCATAAAAGAATTTGCGAATACACTTTTATATTAGATTTCCTATATAAACTAATTAATGTATAAAAGTTTAAAAGTTAAAGCACGAGTCTCATAAATTAAATTTTAAATGATTGGTCTTTCATAAAAAAAAAAATAACTACAACATTTGTTTGTATGAAAAGTTTATTTGTATAACATTATTTATAATATTTTCACCATGTGTATATCTAACAAGATACTTATCAAGCTTATTTCAAATCATTATAATTATAACACTTTTCATAAGGAATTTTGTTTTTGTTTATCCTTTATATATATATATATATATATATATATTAGTTTTTCTTTAAGATTTGCTCGAAGATTAATGATGGAAAGGAACCTAGATTTTTAGTATCAATAAAATTGCCATACAACTTTAATTTTCTTTTAATTAGGCCTGTTGGCAACGCCTTTAAAACATGGGAGACGAAATAGAAAGAGAAGCCTGAAAATAAGAAGTTCGAAGAAGCTTAATGGAAGTTTGAAAAATGAAAATGATGAAATGCTACTCCAAAAATCAGTATATATTATTTAGAACTTATGTTTTTTTTTTATTTGTATGAGCAAGGTTTTATAATCTAACTCGATTTGATAAATTAACCTATAACCTAGATAATTTAAGGTCTAGACCAGACTATATTTTAATAAATAAAAAAAATTAACTTGATATGACCTGATAAAAATTCAGGTTGATATGTAATATAATCATCTAGAAAAGCTCAATTAAAACTTGTCGATTTAGTATTATTATTATTATTTTGAAAATAATGTTATTTTTATTATTTTTTAAAAATAAAAAAATGAATTGATACTCGGATTAATCTATATAACGGTGTATAAGGGGCCATATAACCCATAACCCCCACTTACACCGAGGGAACCTAGCATTCGAGTTTAAAAACTGTGTATAAGGGGTATTTTACGATGTATTTATATTCTTTTAGAGTATTAATAAAATCGTTATTTTGTTTTTTTTTAAGAAAAAAAAGGGAGGTTAAGTATCCAATTAAAGACGAAAAGTACGTAGATTAATAATCGAACGGAGATTGACTTCTTGAGGTTCGCCTGAAACCAATCACCGGTAAAGGAGCGCCCATTGATTGAGGAAGCAAGTGGGAAAGTGGCAACACGCGGTTAATTAACCTTTCCTAACCCCTACCGTGCGAAATTAATGAAGGAGGTGAGGTGCCTTTGACCACCCCCACCCCCACCACCCTGGCCCTCCTCGTTCAAATCTCTCTTCCTTTGCTGTAATGTGCTCTGCTCTCCTTTTAATCATCTTTACTGTATTCGTCCCGACACAAAGTACACAACACTAGACAACGCTGTACTGCCATTACCATTTTTAGTATTCTTACAAAAGGGAACCTCTTTCTTTCCCAGAAAAGAAAAGACAAGAAAAATCTTATCGATCTATCACCTCCCTTCTTTCTGTCTGCAAACAGACAGTCTATTAGTATATTGACATTATCCCCTGCTCTCTCCCTACTTCTTCCTTGCTATCTGCTTCTGCTGCTGCTACTGTTGGTTCCTGAAGAATGCAGTTTCTTTCTTTTTCTTCGGGTACAAATTCATTGCTTCTCATCATCTCATGATTATATCATCACATCATCTCTCTCATAATTCCTGCCTGCCTAAACCACAACAACACCTGCACCAGACCATGATCCTGGAGCTGAAAAAAGAAGAATATGAGGCTGAGGAATTTGGTGTTTGGTTTGCTCTCCCTCTCTGTATTGGCTCCCATTCTTCTTTATATTGATAGTTTCTCCTCTTTCACCCCTTCTTGTAAGTTGTAATCTTTATTCTTCTTTCTCCTCCACAATATTTAACCTTGTCTTCTTTAACCTATCTATCCTCTCTTTCTATTGTGCAGTCAAACAAGAATTCCTCGAAGATGTCACTGCTCTTGTTTGTTCAATTCAATCCCATCTTTTGAAAAAAATTCTCACTTTCTTTCTTTAATCTACACTACTTGGAAAGATTAAATCATAATAATATTCTCCAGCTAATCTCCAAATCTTTTGGTTTTGCAGATTCTCCCTGCCGATACCAGTAATCTAAATGTATTGCCACAGGTATGGCTATTTCTTTATCTTTATTTGCCATTTGTTAAAAAGTCCTCTTTTTGCTTCTATATCAGTGATGAATTCTTGATCTAACCTCTTCAATTTCTCACTTTAGGATGAATCATCTGCTGTGCTTAAGGAACCCATTGGAATTCTATATACTGATAACCACTCCAAGACCATTCTAACTGACAAAGGTCTGTCCTTTCTCCTTTGTTTTCTTTCCTCCATCAAAATTTCTTACCTTTCTTGCGTTTTTAATTTCGGGTTTATCCTTGTGTTCATTAGATTTGCAGTTGCCTGATACAGGTAGAGCATTATCTGCCACTGATGAGGATGCTCAATCTCGGAAGGATGATATCATCAAACAGGTCATTCAGAGCGCTAATCAGGAAAAGGAGGAGACCCGGACAGACAGGGGAGCTGATCAGGAAAGCCACCAGGTACATTTGATTTAACAAATTTCCTTTCTCTTTTGTTGTTTCTATGTTATTTTTCTTAATGCTATGAGATCATGGGCGTATACAAGAAGTCTTCGTCAACTCCTTTTTTTAGGATTTTAAATGTAATTTGAGGACTGACTCATTTTTGGTGACGTTTTGCTGAGTTTGATATTCTCTTACCATGTTCATTATTTGTTTTTAAAGCTTAGTCTACTCTAAATGTCAATTACTTCCTGTCATTGGAAATCGTCATAATCTTCTCAAAAGGCTCTCAGTTCCTCTCCGATTCTAATAACTACAAAGTAGAAGATTCTTTTATTGGGTCACATTCCCTCGCAATAGAAGCTAAAAGTAGAATTTATCGCTAGAAAGAAGAAATTTCACTTTTCAAGGCTCAAAAGCACACCCACTTGGAATTTGGATGGAAATTTGAATAAAAAGTGAACATGCTGATTGTCAACTCAATCTGTTACTTGTTCTTTATAATTTGAACAATGTTACTCTGTGGCAGCCGTGTAGTTCCCAGGATGAATGAATGCCTGCCTGCTGAAGTCCTTTGAGGCTTGAAATACAATTACGGAAAGAAAAAGAATAAAGAAAGTTTTCTATAGCGAAAGTGATTTTGAATCTACAGGTGGACTAAACTTTTTTATCCTTCCGGTTCTTTTTTGCAAGCTTAAGCAACAATCTGCTTTAAACTCAGACAAAGTTGGTGAGAAGGATGCTTTGTTAACTAAAACCAACAAGCAGACAGATCAATCACCTATGCCAGCTGCTTGGGAGCGGCAGCTCAGGGATCGGCTTATCAAGGCAAGTGTGTACCTGTCCCTTCCAGCCACGAAGAACAATCGCCGCTTTACAAGGGAGCTTCGAATGCGGATAAAGGAAGTTCAACGCGTACTTGGAGATGCAATCAAAGATTCTGATATGCCAAAGAAGTAAGCTTCTTTCTAAAACATATCAAAATTGGCTGGCTAACTAAATTGCTCTGTTTGTTTTGTCTATCTTCTGAAAATGGGATTCTCATTGGCTCTTTATGCAGTGCCTATGAAAAATGGAAGGCAATGGACCAATTGTTGGAAAAGGGCAAGCAAATGCAGTATGAAAGTGCTAACGAGGTAAAGAAGCTTCGGGCAATGCTCCACTCGACAGAAGAACAACTCCGAGTGCATAAGAAGCAGACCATGTCCTTTGCTACGATGGTAGAGAAGCTTCGGGCAATGCTCCACTCGACAGAAGAACAACTCCAAGTGCATAAGAAGCAGACCATGTTCTTAACGCAATTAACTGCAAAGACGCTTCCTAAAGGGTTACACTGTCTTCCATTGCGCCTGACAACTGAGTATTACAATTTGAATTCTTCGGAACAGCAATTTCCAAATCAAGAGATATTGGACAACCCTTTGCTTCACCATATTGCACTATTCTCGGATAATGTTTTGGCGGCAGCAGTGGTTGTAAACTCTACTGTCACCAACTCTAAGGTAAATAAAATATGCCATATCAATATGCTCATTTTGGTTGCCAGGGAGATGTTAGAAAGCCGACGAATATCTAATTAAAAGAAAGCAAAAATAGTTTTCCTTAAAATTTATTATTGAATGTTCCTTTTTCTCCATTTCCTTTAGGTCTTCTGTTTGAGAGGGTAGGGGGGACATGATAGCATTAGTGAAGTTGTTTTCTTACATGCATTTGAGACCTTTGATTTTAATTGACACCCTTAAACTGACTGTGTGAGTTGACATATCTGCAGCACCCTTCGAAGCTTGTTTTCCACCTTGTTAGTGATAGACTCAGCTATGCGGCAATGAGGATGTGGTTTCTAGTAAATCCACCAGGCAAAGCCACTATTCAGGTCCAGAACATTGACGAATTTACATGGTTAAATTCAAGTTATAGTCCTGTTCTGAAGCAGTTGCATTCTCAGTCAATGATTGATTATTACTTCCGGGCACATAGTGCCAATTCTGATTCGAATTTGAAGTACCGGAACCCAAAGTACTTGTCCATCCTGAACCATCTTCGCTTTTACCTGCCAGAGATTTTCCCAAAGCTCAACAAGGTGTTATTCTTAGATGATGATATAGTGGTGCAGAAGGATCTTACTGGCCTTTGGTCCCTTGATTTGAAGGGTAAGGTGAATGGTGCAGTAGAGACCTGTAGAGAAAGCTTTCATCGCTTTGATACATATCTCAACTTCTCAAATCCTCTTATATCAAATAATTTCGATCCCCGCGCTTGTGGATGGGCATATGGAATGAACTTGTTTGATTTGGAGGAATGGAAGAGGCAAAATATCACTGATGTATATCATTCATGGCAGAAGCTGGTAAGCGACCTTCTTGAAGATGCATTTTTATGCAGAGTGTTCCAAGTTTAATGGAATTCAAGATCGGTATCTTTTGCAACCAGACAGCTGGCTCTAGAACAAAATTGGGACATTAGGCCTGCATTCACGAAATATATTCTTAAATCTTAAATATTTTATGCTGGAAAAGCTCACTCTGATTGTCCTCTGTTGTTTTGGGTTCTAAAGAAAACTTTCTTTGTGAACAGAACCATGACAGACAATTATGGAAGTTGGGGACTCTGCCACCTGGCCTCATTACTCTTTGGAAACGGACTCATCCCCTTGATCGACGTTGGCATGTTCTGGGCCTTGGCTATAACCCCAATGTCAGCCAAATAGAAATTGAACGAGGTGCTGTTATACATTATAATGGCAACATGAAACCATGGCTTGAGATAGGCATACCCAAGTATCGAAAATACTGGGCAAAATACGTTGATTATGTTAATGTTTATTTGCGAGAGTGCAACATCAATCCATAGAATGGTCCTCGTGGTGTAATCCAGTTATTGGGGCTCCATACACATGCTGTGCCACCTTTTTTACAGGTCTGCATCACTTTGTAGGCTCTTCCACACATCCTGTGCCAGCGATTTTACAGGTCTGCAGGACTTGGTAGGTTGTTTTGTTATCTAAGTAGAAGCTTGAGCTTAATTTTTTCTGTATACAATCCCCCCTCCCCCCCTCTTGTTTCTTTTCCCTTTTTCTATGATAGGCTGAGGACCACTGTGCATGTTAGTTCATGTTGGTACCTTGATTGCATATCTGCCATTCAGCAGGTGTATTTGTAAATGATTGCAACAGAACAAAGAAAAAAAAAAAAGAGACAGTAGTTGGTTGAGTTTGTGCCTGTAATCTGATATCGGCCTGATTGTGTGTGAATCTCCCAAGTCCATTGGCATCCTTTGCTGAAGCAATGATGAATCCTTTATCTTTATTTTTATTTTTATTTTATTTTTTAATCTGATCTAGTACTTGCCGTCTTTGTCAAGAGAGGAGATGGTTAAATGCAGTGAATTTAAGAGAAGAAAAATATACATGTAGCATCTTTTGTGATAACGGGTTGCTACATTCTGGAATATGGCAGTTGCTTTTGATTTCTCGAATGGATTCGTTTCGTTTGCTGTATGTGATAGAAGTAACATTCGGAAACCCTATCTTGATACCTGTATTAATTATCCTTGTAGTTTATGTGGTGAATTGGAACAATTGTAGCTTTGTAGTTTCCTTTTCTTGCTGGTGTAGCAATGTGAAGGCCCGTTCGTAAGCATCCAGAGCTATATCGATTGACAATCCTCTCTTTTTTTGGGTTGATGGGTGATGTAAACGGAAACAACACAGGGTATAAACACATAATTTTTTTAAGAGAATGGATCACTCATAAATCTCAATTCAGAACTAAAAGTTTTACAAATAAAATAAAAAAGAAAACCTGAAAATAAAGTAAAAGGAAATAAATTATTAAGCATAATATTTAATTTTCTGAACCAAACAAGAAATTAAGGTTCACGTTAGACTCAACTCTCCCTGCGTAGACTTGTCTGAGCTTGACAGTTTATATTCACGAATTCAATATTCCCTGAGATTTTCCAAGCATACGCCATAGCTTGCAAGACAAATGAAGTATCAATTGCGTGCTTCTTTCTCTGAGATAAGTCGAACATGCGGATTGAACAAGGAACCCCACCCTCATGTTAAATAAATACGAATGTTTAGACGAGATTGATTCGTTGCAGAAACATGAACCGGTATGGCAGACTCCCTAATTTTCTCTAGTCTTTTGGGAGGCCTCGATCGGACAAGATCATGGAGGAGGCTAGCAAGCAGTCCTATTAATCAAATTCTACGTGGAAAAGATAAGTGTGTCTCTGACCTCGCTCTCCCTGGTCAAATGATGATACCATGTTAACCAATATTGTGCTTGCATTGAACTAGAAGACTAAGTTCTTCACCTATCTACCCATGTGATATGTATGTAGGTAATTGCTGTGATGCAGCCTTAATGTTTTACATTATAGTTGAGTAAATGGACAAGGTTTGCAAACAAAACTCAACTTATCCATTCTGCGTACCGTCTCTTTATAGAAAGTTAGGTTCAGAAAAGTTTCTTAAAGTATTTAATATATATTTTATTTCTTGAAACTTCAGTACATCTTGGCTTTTTGCAGCATTTTAGTAAAGCTTAACAAGAACTCCGTGAGGCCTTGGGTTTGGCCCAATAACCCAAAGCCTGAAGTCCAACCAGACCTCATAAGTCATAACCCATGTGTGTTTCTATATATATATATATCTTAATTTGCCAAAATAATAACAGTAATTATGCAGACAAGAATTACAAACATTCGTCTTTCATCCTCATTGTTACTATGTATTAGCAAAGGGTGGGTGTGAAAGTTTGATTTGAAGTTATGATAGGATTTGAGGTTCATACCGGTCGACCATTTAAGAAATAATAGGGTTTTTTTCAGTCTTGTTCAGTTTATTTTATATATAGGATTTAGTTTCGAGTAATTTTTTTAATGTATATTTTATTTTTATATAGGTTTAGCTGGTATAGCTCCAGTTGATCCTCGATGAATCAATTTGTTTTGGTTTTGTTTGCTTCCTTTTGTTTATATATATATATATTCTCTGGTTGATGAGTAGGATGTCAGTAATATGATATGTAAGACGAGCATACTTGTTTTGTACACCATTTGATATGATATCTTTAATATACGTGTTTTGTTTTGTGCTTGATTTATGAAACTGTCATGACCCGAATCTTGAGTCCATGACTGGCAACACAGGAGCGGTGTTGAAAAGAGACCTCATCTATATTAGGCCTCATATCGGACATATCAAAAGAACAAGTTATTAAAAATACATAGCATTTCATAATCTTCAGAAATATTATATTATTCAAAATGAGTGAAACCATGTGATAGTTCAAAACTTCTCATTAGTAATTTAAACAAAAACACAAATCCATAATACTCATTACATTATGAAAATCCAAACTTAATTAAAATAAAGTAATAGTAGAGTGTTTAAAACATCGAATCTAAACTAAAAGGAAAGCCTCGCGAAACAAACAAGGTATACCGACCAAAACTGAAAAACAAGAACACTCAACAAAGTCCACCTGCTAACAAAAACTAAGAACCTGAAATAATATTAAAAATAAGGGGTGAGTTCAACTAACTCGGTGAGAGAATAATATTTAATATACATTTTAGATATTAATCGTTTGCAGGTCAATTTATCTTGATATACATATACATATTAAGTATATTATTATAAAGTAGTGGAATACATGTCAAAAATCAGATGACACCCGAAAGTGACCACAGTGGGAGGATCAGTCGCCACAGGCTGATGCCTCTCTCACCGGCTAGGTATACGGAATACTATGTGCACATAAGCTAACTACTCTACGTTAGCATGGAGTTATTGACAAGTTCTATATCAAGACATAATAAATATTCATAAATAGAATTGAGTTCAATAGAATGCGACTGCAAATTGAAGAATAAATGAGTACTTGAAAAATAAAGCAACATATATAAATATTCAAGAGATTAATTAGTCGTACTCATCATATAATCAACATACATATTTATTTATATTATATACATATTAAAGATATCTCACTCACCTAAAAAATATAGAACTAAAAGGAATATCAGATGAAAGACTTAAAAATACTACTGAGGATCGTTAAGAAAATCTACAACAAATATACGAAATATACTAAAAAAACAGCTCAAAATAACACAAATAAAATATTCCAATGCATAAAAGAAAACCAGGTTTAGTCTCCTAAGTTTAGGGACAAATAATAATTTTCCAAAATAGGGACCAAAACGTAATTTTACCAAAATTAAAGGACCAAAATGTAAATACATAACCATACTGAGATTTCACCAATAAACCATCCTCAATTCTGCACAAAACGAACCAGGAACCGAACTGTAATTTTTTTAAATTTCAAGGACTAAAAATGTGAATTCCTAAAATTAAGGGACCAAACTGAAAATATTCCAAATCAATTATTAAACTGAGATTCATCATCCTTAACCTCATAATAACACTGTACAGAATCCCAAAATACATTTAGGGGTCAAAGTATAATTTTTTCAAAGTTTAAGAACTAAACTATAATTTTCATAAATCAATGATCAAAATAAAATTTCATCATCTTCAACCTCAAGACCATTCTATCCAGATTTTCCTACAAAGTTAAAATGAATTTTTTAACCCATAAAAATCAAGTTACACAAATCAACTTACAAATCCTTATTTCTAATAACACATTCCAAATTAATCACTTAACTTTAAATCCCTAATAATCATGAACCAATCTTAACAACATAAATTTTAAATCCTTATAAATTCTAATTTCTTCTTTAATCCTTCCATAAACAAACTATAATCAAAAGTAACATGAGGAGAAGCAACTTATTTGTTATTTCCACATTTCTTGAACAAAAAAATTAAAGATCAAAAACCGAAATCATTGGTTTGATGAGGGGAGGGTCACGACGAGAATTAGAAGAGAGAAAAACAATTCTCTTGCAACTTTTTTATATATACCTAGGCTAACTTATATTAGGTTTGAGTTGACTTGGACTTGAATTTAGACCAAAAGTTTAGGTCTTATAGTAACCGTATTCATTTATCTTAAAATGTATATTAGCATATATTACAAATATTACCTCTCAATGAGTGTTTGGATTCAACTCTCCATCCATATTTTTTCAGGTCCTTAATTCAATTTTT
>Ga0307510_10011450_pt1 | contig 10536 bp, 11 predicted proteins | sample 12_EM_MG_FD_207224 | JGI IMG/M metagenome (GOLD analysis project Ga0307510, IMG submission 207224) | Populus trichocarpa ectomycorrhiza microbial communities from riparian zone in the Pacific Northwest, United States - 12_EM | ecosystem: Host-associated > Plants > Roots > Unclassified | place...
TAAGCGGTCATGTCCCGACAGATGGGAGGCCGCCAGGGCTTTCGCTAGAGCCTACTCAAAACGCCGCCGACCAGCGCAAGGTCGCGCCGACATCGTCGGCCAGTGCGGCGAAATTACCCGGATTTCGGCGGTAGAACATGTTGGTCTGCAGATCACCCCACAGGAAGGGCAACGAATAGCGCCCCTCGACATCGATCTCATGTCCGGTCGGCGCGAGGTTGAGCGTCTGCGTCGTCCAGTCGGTCACCGCCCCGGTGGCATAGTCGTAATCGGTCGGCAGGCGCAGCGCGATGCCGCCGCGCGTCACGCGCAGCGGCTGGGCGATGCGCAGGCCGAAATGGTCGCTTCTGCCGAACAGCCCGTCTCCGGCGATATCAGCGGCATAGGCATTGGTGTGGATCGTCCCGCCGCCGCCCACGCCGTTGCGCAGCGCGGCGATGGTCCAGCCCTTGCGCAGCGACCCGCCGATCGACCATCGCGCGCCGAGATCGATCCGTGCCGCGACGTCGAGGAACCAGGTCGTCGCGCGCGTGCCGCCCAGCCCGTCGCTGAACCGCGCACCGAGCAAGGTGTTATATTCCGCCAACCGCGTGCCCGACAGCGCCGCCTGCATCGGGCCGAAGCGCCGGTCGACGACGAGTGCCGCCTTCTCATACCCGTAACGCTGATAATGATCGCGCACCGCCGGCAGCGCCTCGGCGTCCCGGCTCAGCGCCGCGCCGGTCTCGATCGCGGCGGTCACGCCCCATGCGCCGAGCAGCTGACGCACCGCCGCCGAACCGCGCACCTGGCTGTCGAAGCCGAGATTGTGCGTCGGATCCTGTGCCACCAGGAACGCGGGGTCCGCCCGGCCGGCAAGCCGCGCCGACAAGGTCGCGCCGCTTTCCGAAAAACCCAGCGCGAAGCTCGCCGTGGAGCCGAGCCGCTGGGTCACGATCCCGGCGATCGCCCGCGCCCGCTCGGCCTGATAACTGCTCAGCATGGTACGCTGGACCAGCGCGCCACCACGCGTCGGCGCGACCGTCAGCGCAACGCTGGTATTGCCGAAATCCGACGAATAATTGCGCGTCCGCGCCTGCAACGCGCCGACCAGATTGCGCGTCGGGCTGGCGCGGATGATCGTGCCGGCAAGGTCCATCGTATAAGCGCGCGAGAAGCTGTCGAGGATCACCGTGTTGAGCGCGCCCTGCCGCGCATCACCCATCGGCGCCGACAATGTGCCGTTGATGCCGAGCGATACCTGCGCCGAGGTGCCGGCGATCGAGGTCGCGCCGAGCGGCGCGAACGCCTTGGTCAGATCGAGGACGCCCTGGCCGAACACCGCGTCGGGCCCGGTCGCGCCGGCATCGCGCGCCGACTGGAACAGGATGCTGACAATCTGTGCGCCGGTAAGGTTGGGAAAGGCCTGCGCCAGCAGCGCCACCGCGCCGGCGATCTGCGGCGCGGAGAATGAGGTGCCACTCCACAGGAACGGGACATTGTTGTTGTCCGGCGCGCGCACGCTCTCGCCGACCGCGGCGAGATAATGCACGATGCTGTTGCCGGCCTTGCCGCTGAAGCTCGACAGGACATCGGCACCCGGCGTGCGCGAATCGTTCGCGCCGACCGAGCCGGCGATGATGACCAGCCCGCGCGCGACCGCGTTATTGGCGACCTGCGCGAACGGGTCGGGATCGGTGGTGCCGTCATTGCCGGCCGAAATGACGATGATCACCCCCGCCGCGGTGGCACGGTTGATCGCGTTGATCACCGGCGACCCCGCCGACGACCCGCCGAGCGAGATGTTGATCACCCGTGCCCCGGCGCCCACGGCGAGATCGATACCACGGCCGATCGAGACATCGTCGAATTCGCAACCGCTCTTGCCGCTGCTCGTCGTGGTGGCACAGCTGCCGGGGTCGTCGGCGCGGGCGATCACCAGGGTCGAATCGAACGAAATACCGTGCGTGCCGGCATCGTTGCGCCGCCCGGCGATGGTGAAGGCCACGGCGGTGCCGTGCCCGCCTTCGTCGTCGACGGTGCTCCCGCCCGCAACATTGGCTGAGGCCGGGTCGATCCGGGTGCCGAATTCGGCGCTCTGCAGATCGATGCCGCTGTCGACGACGCCGACCTTGATGCCGAGGCCCGTCGATCCCTTGCTGTATGCCGCCAGCCCATTGGCCGAAACAGCACCGGCCGTCGCGCGATATTCGGCCGTGTCGAAGGAGGATGGCGTTGGCGTAGGGGTCGGCGTCGGGGTGGGCGTCGGTGTTGGCGTAGGTGTCGGAGCGGGCGCCGGGGTCGGTGTGGGCGTGTTGGCGATGCCGCCACCCCCGCCGCCGCAGCCGCCGATCATGATGAACCCCGCCAGCGCCGTGGCGCGGAGCAGGTTGCTACGCAAACCCCTGTTCATGATAATCCATCCCCCGGTCGGGCACGCGGCGCGGGGTGTGTTCCCCCCGGCTGATCGCCCCCTGACGCTACTCGCTTACCCCAAAACCTTAGCTTTCTTGCCCGTGGCGCCAGCCACGCCTAAGGCCCCACACCATGCTCGCGCGTCTCGACCATGTCCGCAACTGGATTTTCGATCTCGACAACACGCTGTACCCGGCGAGTGCGAACCTGTTTGCCCGTATCGACGCCAGGATGACGGCCTATATCGCCGATCGTTTCGATCTCGATAAGACGGCCGCACATCGCCTTCAGAAGCAATATTTTCTGCAGCACGGCACGACCCTCGCCGGTCTGATGAACGAACATCATGTCGATCCGCATCAGTTCCTCGACTTCGTTCACGACATCGAGATGGAGGTACTTGAGGAAAACGCCCCGCTCGCCGCCGCGATCGGCCGGCTGCCGGGGCGCAAGATCGTCTTCACCAACGCCGACACGCCCTATGCCGGGCGCGTGCTCGACCGGCTCGGCCTGACCGCCAGTTTCGAGGCGATCCACGACATCCACGCCATGGACCTCAGGCCCAAGCCGCAAGCCTCGGCCTATGCCGGCCTGTGCGCGGCGTTCGGCATCGCGCCCGAGCAGAGCCTGTTCGTCGAGGACATGGCGCGCAACCTTGCGCCGGCCAAGGCGATCGGCATGACCACGGTATGGGTCGACAACGGCTCCGAACAGGCCGCCGACGTCGACCGCAGTTTCATCGATTTCACCACCCACGACATCCGGCACTGGCTGGAAGACATATTGGAGGCCGTATGAGCCAGGACCTAGAACGCATCATCGACAATGCCTGGGAAGATCGCGACGCGATCGGCCTGGCCACCGGCGGCGAGATCCGCCTCTCGGTCGACCGCGCGCTGGCGCTGCTCGATGCCGGCGAGGCGCGCGTTGCCGAGCCTGATGGCGCGGGCGGCTGGCGGGTCAATCAGTGGCTCAAGAAAGCCGTGCTGCTGTCCTTCCGCCTCAACGACAATACGTTGATCGATAATGGCCCCGGCGCCGGTCACTGGTGGGACAAGGTGCCGTCCAAATTCACCGGCTGGGGCGAAGCCGATTTCCGCACCGCTGGGTTCCGCGCCGTGCCAGGCAGCATCGTCCGCCGCGGCGCCTTCATCGGCAAGGGCGCGGTGCTGATGCCGAGCTTCGTCAATATCGGCGCCTGGGTCGGCGAGGGCACGATGGTCGACACCTGGGCAACGGTCGGCAGCTGCGCGCAAATCGGCAAGAACGTTCACCTGTCGGGCGGCGCCGGCATTGGCGGTGTGCTCGAGCCGCTCCAGGCCAATCCTGTCATCATCGGCGACGGCGCCTTCATCGGCGCCCGCGCCGAGGTGGCGGAGGGCGTGCGCGTCGGCGAGGGCGCGGTGCTGTCGATGGGCGTCTATCTCGGCGCCTCGACCAAGATCATCGACCGCGCGACGGGCGAGATCTTCATCGGCGAAGTGCCGCCCTATGCGGTGGTCGTCCCCGGCTCGACCGGCGGCGGCGAAGGTAAGCCGAGCCTCTATTGCGCGGTGATCGTCAAGCGCGTCGATGCCCAGACCCGCTCCAAGACCGCGATCAACGAGCTGCTGCGCGACTGATGCGCCGACTGGCCTGTCTCGCGCTACTCTTGCTGCTCGGCGCAGGCCAGGCACCGGAAGAGATTCCGGTCATCCCGGCGCAGGTTATCCGTACCCTGCCCCATGACAATGGCGCTTTCACCGAAGGGCTGTTCTACCGCGACGGGTATTTCTGGGAGAGCACCGGCGAGATCGGCCGCTCCTCGATCCGCAAGGTCAAGCCCGAGACCGGCCGCGTCGTGCAGCGCACGACCATCTACCCGCCCTATTTCGGCGAGGGCATCGTCGCGATCGGCCAGGAGATCATCAGCCTGACCTGGCGCCAGGGTGTGGGTTTCCGCTGGTCGATCGACACGCTGAAACGCCGCGGTACTTTCCGTTATCCGGGTGAAGGCTGGGCGCTAACGACCGATGGCACGTCGGTGATCATGTCCGACGGCACCGCGTCGCTGCGTTTCCTCGATCCCGTCACGCTGAAGGAACGGCGCCGTCTGCCCGTCACCGCCGACGGCATCGCGATCGACCAGCTCAACGAGCTCGAATATGTCGATGGCGAGATCCTCGCCAATGTCTGGCGCACCAACCGTATCGCGCGGATCGACCCGGCCACCGGCCATGTCGTGGGCTGGATCGACGTCTCGGCGTTGGCCGAGACCGTCCATCTCGACGACCCCGACGCGGTGGCCAACGGTATCGCCTGGGACAAGGTCCATCGCCGCCTTTACGTCACCGGAAAATACTGGCCGACCATGTTCGAAATCGCCCCGCCCAAGGGGCCATGACGTGGCTCCGTCTCGACAATGTCACAGCCGCCGCCTAACGCGCGCGCAAAGATAAACAGGATGCCTTCCGACATGACCACCACCGCCGCACCCAGCACCGTTCTCGACCGCGTTCTCGTCCTCGAAATGGTCCGCGTGACCGAAGCGGCGGCGATCGCCGCGGCGAAACTGGTCGGGCGCGGCGACGAGAAGGCGGCGGATGCCGCCGCGGTCGAGGCGATGCGCGAGGCTTTGAACGAGCTGTACATGGACGGCACCGTCGTCATCGGCGAGGGCGAGCGCGACGAGGCGCCGATGCTCTATATCGGCGAGAAGGTCGGCTCGGCGATCGGCACCGGCCCCAAGATCGACATCGCGCTCGATCCGCTCGAGGGCACGACGATCACCGCCAAGGCGGGCCCCAATGCGCTCGCCGTGCTGGCCATCGCCGACCAGGGCGGCCTGCTCAACGCGCCCGACGTATACATGGACAAGATCGCGGTCGGCCCGGGCCTGCCGGATAACATCATCGACCTCGACAAGACGCCGACCGAGAACATCAACGCGGTGGCCAAGGCCAAGGGGGTCCAGCCCAACGAGATCATCGCCTGCGTGCTCGATCGCCCGCGCCACGAGGCGCTGATCGCCGAGCTGCGCGCGATCGGTTGCGGCGTGATGCTGATCGGCGATGGCGACGTCGCCGGGGTCATCGCCACCACCAACCCCGACACCACGATCGACATCTATATGGGTTCGGGCGGCGCGCCGGAGGGCGTGCTGGCCTGTGCCGCGCTGCGCTGCGTCGGTGGGCAGTTCAAGGGCCGGCTGATCTTCCGCAACGAGGACGAGCGCGCCCGCGCCCGCAAATGGGGCATCGAGGATCTCGACAAGCAGTACGACCTGACCGAGCTGGCCAAGGGCGACTGCATCTTCGCCGCGACCGGCGTGACCGACGGCTCGCTGCTCGGCGGGGTCAAGCGCAAGGGCGGCATCATGACCACCAGCAGCGTGGTGATGCGCGCCAGCTCGGGCACGGTGCGTTGGGTCAAGGGCGAGCACCGCATCGGGTAACGAAAGCGCGCGCGGCATCTCGCCGTCACGTGGCATTCACCTTATATGAGTATCGAGGATGCCGAAGCGGCGCGGGATCAACCCCGTAGCGTCGCGCCGCTCGAACTGGATTCGTGAAGATCATGGCCGCCGACCCGTTGCCCACTGCCACAACCGCCGATCACGGCGGCGACATCGTCTACCCGTCAGCGATCCCCTTCCTGCTGGTCCATCTCGGTTGCGTTGCGGCGATCTGGAGCGGTGTGACCTGGCAGTCGCTGGCCCTGTGCATCGGCCTCTACTGGCTGCGCATGTTCGGCGTGACGGCAGGCTATCATCGTTATTTTTCGCACCGGTCCTACGCCACCGGTCGCGTGTTCCAGTTCATCCTCGCCTTCATCGCGCAGAGCAGTGCGCAGCGCAGCGTGCTGTGGTGGGCGGCCAAGCACCGCCATCACCATCTCCATTCGGACACGGTGCGTGACGTCCACTCACCGCGCCATACCGGTTTTCTCTACAGCCATGTCGGCTGGATCTTCGCGCGGCGCCATGATGCGACCGACCTCAGCCGGATCGCCGATTTCGCGCGTTATCCCGAACTGGCCTGGCTGCAGCGCTTCGAGCTCCTGCCCGCCTTCGTCCTCGCCATCGCCTGCCTGCTCGTCGCCGGCTGGCCGGGCCTGATCGTCGGCTTCTTCTGGAGCACGGTGCTGGTCTATCACGGCACCTTCATGATCAACTCGCTGGCGCATGTGCAGGGCAGCCGGCGTTATGTGACGGGCGACGATTCACGCAACAACCCGCTGCTCGCGCTGATCACGATGGGCGAAGGGTGGCACAACAATCATCACGCCTGCCCGAGCAGCGCGCGTCAGGGCTTCCGCTGGTGGGAGGTCGATATGACTTTCTATCTGCTGCGCCTGCTCGCGCTGGTCGGCATCGTCCGCGACCTCAAGGCACCGCCCGCGCGCGTGCTCAGCAACGAACAGCAACTCGGCGTGCGCGTCGTGCAGCGCACCGCCGAGCAACTCGCCGCGCGCTTCGATCCCGAGCGGATCGCCACCGCCGTCGCCGCCGCGCTCCACGCGATCGATCTGTCCGCGCTGCAACAGACGCTCGCCGAGGCACGCGGCCGGACCGTCGAGACGCTGGCCGGTCTCAACCTGCCGCATCTGCCGAGCCGCGCCGACCTGCTCGTCCAGGCACGCGCGATGTTCGCGCGGACGCCCTCCTTTGACGAGATCGTCGATCGCGGCCATGCGCTGCTGTTCGCCGCGATTGGCGATCACCTCCTCGCGGCGGTGCCGGCGCGGCGCTAGCGCATCACGATTGCAATTTACGCAACCGCAGCATGCCCACTTCGCACTTGCAGCATTTCATTTTGCAACGCACATAGGGGGTGCCTTTCAGGCATCCTCTCCTAAAACTTTCATAGCCAGTCCCTCCGGGGGCTGGCTTTTTTTTCTGCGTGGTCGGGATTGCCTTCAGCGCGAAAGGCGTGCGTCGATCAGCCTCAGCCACGGCGCGACATGGACGGCGCTCATCAGGACATACATCGGCACCATGCCGCCGAGGGTCCAGCCATGCGCAGCCGAACACAGCATGGCCGCCGGGCCGCTATCGAGCATCGCCGTCAGCAGCGCCATGGCGGCGAAGACGGGCGCGGCGGCGAGGCCCAGCCACCCCGCCGCGCTCGTCGGGCCGCCGCTACGCATCGTCATGCTTGCGGAACGCCGCTTCGCCGGCGCTCGACACCTCGACCCATTTCTTGTCCGGCTCGGCCTCGGCATCGTAATTGTCGTGCCAGTTCCACCATTTATAGGTCGGCGTCTGGGGATAGCCCTCGGGCGAATCCTCCCACACCTCCTGTCGGCCAAGCGCGGTCATGTCGAGATAGTTCCAGGTCGTGCCCATCGCCTCGTCGCCGCGGCTGTTGATGAAACCGGTGCGGAAGATGCGGTCGCCGTCATGGATGAAGGCATTATGGCCATGCCATTCGTCGACCCCGAAATCAGCGTCGAAGCTGTCGGTGATGGTGTACCAGGGCATGTCCCAGCCCATCCGCGCCTTCAGCCGGGCGATGTCCGGTTGTGGCGCGCGCGAGACATAAGCGAGCGTCGTGTCACGGGCATTGAGATGCGCGAGATGCGCGACCTGATCGGCGCCGAACGAGCAGCCGCGACAGGCATTGTCCGGCCAGCCGAACACACCGGGCTCGAAAAAGGCGCGGTAGACGATCAATTGGCGACGGCCCTCGAACAGGTCGAGCAGGCTCGCCTTCCCGTTCGGCCCCTCGAAGGTGTAATCCTTCTCCACCGCCATCCATGGCAGGCGCCGGCGTTCGGCGGCGAGCGCATCACGCGCGCGGGCCTGGGCCTTTTCCTTGACCAGCAGTTGCGCGTGCGCGGCACCCCATTCTTCCGGCGACACGACGGCCGGATGGGCCTGAGGAAAGTCACCCTGCATGGTTCTGCTCCTGCTGGCCGGCGATCGCGCCGATGGCGGGAACGACCTGCATCCAGCCGCCGCTCATGCCGCGATAGGCGCTGTCGTTGCGCGGCGTGACGAAGCCGGAATGGACCAGGCGCAACCGAGTGCCGCCATCGACCTTTTCCAGGGTGAAGCTGACGACCGTATCGAGCTTCGAACCATAGGCGCCGTCATTGCTCTCATGGCCGCCCTTCCACGAATAAACGAAGCGTTCGTTCGGCACGACGTCGAGCACCTCGCAATGGATCACGCCGTCCCATGCACTGGCCGGTGTCGTCTGATAGGTGAAGCGATTGCCCAGCACGGCATCGAACCCCGACGGCGCCATACGCAGCCAGCGGCCCATCAGCCCGCCCGAGGTCAGCGTCTTCCAGATCGTCTCGGGGGCGTGAGGAAAGACCTCATCGACCACGATTTGCTGGGTACGGTCTTGCACTGCGGTAGCATTCACGGATCGATCTCCTCCAACAAGATACGCAAATTGTCCAACCGCTCGTGCCAAAAGGCTTCGTAAAAGCTCAACCAGTCGAACAGGGGCGCCAGCCCTTGCGGCTGGGCGCGGTAAAAGACGTTGCGCCCCTGGGGGCGCTCGATGACCAGCCCCGCGCCCTTCAGCGACTTGAGATGCTGCGACACCGCCCCCTGCGTCACGCCGCTGGCGCGGGTCAGGTCGGCGACATTGATCTCCTTCGCGCGCGCGATCCGCTCGAACACCGCCCGGCGGGTCGGATCGGCAAGGGCGCGCATGACGGTATCGATGCTGGCGGTCTGGATCATGCGAATCACATTAGCTATGGCTAATTGATTAGTCAATGCTAATCGATTTGGACAGAACCTGCGGGCATATCCCGGCCTCACGATACGTGTTGCGCGTCTGACGAGTCTTCCGCAGGTTCGGCCCCGCGCCCCACCCGACGGCAAGGAAGATCGCCATGGCACGACGGCTCTCCCCCTGGCTCCTGCTGACCTTGCTGCTGGCCAACCCGGCCAGCGCCGGCGAGCGCGCCTTCGGCAAGGCGCTCGCCACTTTCCGCACGCTCCATCGCAACGAGATGCAAAAGGCGGGCATCGCCGGCAGCAGCTTCTATGTCGTGCGCGATGGCCGCATCGTCGTCGCCGATCATCGCGGGCTGCAGGACGCCGACGCCAATGTGCCGGTGGATGCGCAGACCATTTACCACTGGGCGTCGATCACCAAGACGATGACCGGCATCGCCATCATGCAGCTGCGCGATCGCGGCCTGCTCAACCTCGACGACCCGATCGTCCGCTACGTGCCCGAACTCGCCAGGGTGCACGACCCGTTCGGCGACCCGGGTGCGATCACGATCCGCCAGTTGATGAGCCACAGTGCCGGCTTCGGCGGCGCGACCTGGCGCTGGCGCGATCGCGAATGGCAGCCCTTCGAGCCACCCGGCTGGGCGCAACTGGCGGCGATGATTCCCTATACCGAAGTGAAGTACAAACCCGGCGCGCGCTTCAGCTATTCCAACCCCGGCATCGTCTATCTCGGCCAGGTGATCGAACGACTCTCGGGCGAGGATTTCGAGGTCTATATCGACAAGAATATCCTGCGCCCGCTCGGCATGCAGACGAGCTATTTCGACCGCACGCCGCCCTTTCTCCTGCCACACCGCTCACACAGTTATTACATCCACGACGGCAAGCGGGTGCCCGCGCGGTTCGACGCCGATACGGGCGTGACGGTGTCGAACGGCGGGCTCAATGCACCGCTGCCGGACATGGCGAAATATGTCGCCTTCCTGCTCGGCGATGCCAGGCGCGCGACCGACTATGACCTCGTCCTCAAACGATCCTCACTCGAAGAGATGTGGAAACCGCAAATCTCCGCCGGCGAGGATTATACCCAGGGCCGCATGGCCAGCACGACATATAGCGGCCTGTCCTTCTTCCTCGACACGACCGACGGCATCCGCATCATCGGCCATAATGGCGACCAGAACGGCTTCCGCGCCTATCTCAGCCTGTGCCCGGACCAGCATATGGGCAGCCTGCTCACCTTCAACACCGAGACGCGTGAGGTCGAGAACAGCCCGGCCAACCGCGACATGCCCGAATCCCGCATCGCACTGGCCACCGACAGCCTGTGCAAGGCGATCGCCGAACCGGGGAAGTAGAAGCCGCCCATTTCCGGATGAATTTCGGCACCACCTCGGCGAAGGCCGGGGCCCAGTTGGAAAGGTAGAAGTAACAGGGCGCAACGCCGGTTTGCCGCCGTT
>Ga0307510_10011452_pt1 | contig 10535 bp, 16 predicted proteins | sample 12_EM_MG_FD_207224 | JGI IMG/M metagenome (GOLD analysis project Ga0307510, IMG submission 207224) | Populus trichocarpa ectomycorrhiza microbial communities from riparian zone in the Pacific Northwest, United States - 12_EM | ecosystem: Host-associated > Plants > Roots > Unclassified | place...
GCTCCCTCTTCCACCGTCCCCCCCTCCACCTACGCTACTTAAGACCCTGCTGCCCCTCTTGTTGACCCTTCTTTCTTCCCCTCGCTCAACCAATTGTGTCAGCCCCACCTAGATCCCCCAAATTCCCCAATTCCCCAATTCCCCCTCTTGCTCTTTATCCTTCTATTGAGCATTGTCGTCAGCTTTCTTTTTACACCTGGTTCTTTGTTTGTTCATCGCTTCTCTCCCCCAACCAGAGTTTCCCTCATCACAATTGACCGCTTTGTAACATTTATACCCATCCATCAAATAATTCAGAATGTGGTATGCATAATAATTCTGTCATTGGCTTTACATTGATGAAAAGGCCCTTCGGGTTTCGGATGAAAGGAAGACTGACTTGAATAATTACAGTGGTATCTTCGGCTACATCAATTACCTTGTTGAGAAAGATCGCAAGTACATCATTGATACATTGATCAATGGTGAGCCTTTTAGATTCTTCAAAAACCCTTTATAGACACAATGGCTTGGCGTGCCTTGCGTTGTTCAATTCCATTATCCTGAGGACAAACCTAATCCGGTTGCAGGTCTTTCACGTCTTGAGTATCGCGGTTACGATTCGGCGGGTATCGCAATCGATGGTGACAAGGAGAATGAGGTTTTCGCGTATAAAGAAGTCGGAAAGGTTGCAAAACTCAAGAAGCTCATTGACGAGGCTAAACCCGACCCGAACGCTACATTTGTCTCCCACGCCGGGATTTCACACACTCGGTGGGCTACTCATGGGCAACCCTCACGTCTAAACTGTCATCCCCACAGGTATGCTCCGCCATTCCCGCTCGAGGCAATGCAAGAGGGGGCACTCGTGGCTGATGGAAAACAATAATTTTAGGAGTGACCCCACATTCCGGTTCACCGTTGTTCACAATGGTATCATCACAAATTACAAGGAGCTCAAGGCTCTCTTGGAGAGTAAGGGTGAAGTGTTCGAGACCGAGACTGACACAGAATGTATCGCAAAGCTTGCGAAATACATTTATGACCAAAACCCGGCTATCGATTTCACTACTCTTGCCAAGTCGGTCATTGCCGAACTTGAGGGAGCTTTTGGTCTGCTCCTGAAGTCGGTTCACTACCCGCATGAGGTGATGGCTGCCCGTAAGGGTTCTCCCTTGGTCATTGGTGTCAAGACCCAAAGGAAAATGAAGGTCGACTTCGTCGATGTGGAGTTCTCCGATTCCGTCCCACTTCCCGCTGAGCAAGCCTCGCATAATGTTGCCCTTAAGAACCTTAAGAACGGCCCACAGAACACCTTAGCCCCCCCAGATAAGAGCCTTCTGCACAGGTCTCAATCCCGCGCTTTCCTTTCGGATGATGGCATGCCAGTCCCTGCCGAATTCTTCTTGAGCTCGGATCCGTCGGCGATTGTCGAGCACACCAAGAAGGTTCTTTACCTTGAGGATGATGACATTGCTCACATTCATGAGGGCCAATTGAACATTCACAGGGCTGGGAAAAGTGGTGGTGCCTCTGCTATCCGCTCAATTCAGACACTTGAGTTGGAGTTGCAGGAGATCATGAAGGGCAAGTTTGATCATTTCATGCAAAAGGAAATTTTCGAGCAGCCCGAGTCGGTTGTAAACACCATGCGTGGTCGCTTGGATGCCAAGAACAAGAAGGTTACTCTTGGTGGTCTAAGACAATACCTTAGTACCATTCGTCGTTGCAGGAGAATAATTTTCATCGCATGCGGCACATCATATCACTCGTGCATGGCTGTCAGGGGTATTTTTGAGGAATTGACCGAGATCCCGATTGCCGTTGAGCTTGCTTCCGACTTTTTGGACAGACAGGCACCAGTTTTCCGCGATGGTGAGTTCAGTCGCAAAATCTCACTCAAGCACATGTGCTAACGGTCACTAGATACTTGTGTCTTCGTCTCCCAATCTGGAGAGACTGCGGATTCCTTGATGGCACTTAGGTACTGCTTGGAGCGTGGAGCCCTGACTGTTGGTATCGTCAACGTTGTCGGATCTTCAATCTCCCTTCTCACCCACTGTGGTGTCCACATCAATGCCGGTCCCGAAATCGGCGTTGCTTCTACCAAGGCCTATACCTCACAATTTGTTGCTTTAGTCATGTTTGCATTGTCATTGAGTGAGGACCGTGCCTCTAAGGCTAAACGACGAGAAGACATTATGGACGGCTTGACCCGCATTTCAGACCAATTTAAGCAGATCTTGGAGCAGGACCAGGCTATCAAGGAGATGTGCTCAAAATTCTTCCATAACCAAAAGTCATTACTCTTGCTTGGCAGAGGAAACCAGTTCGCCACTGCCCTCGAGGGTGCCCTTAAGATTAAGGAAATTTCATACCTCCACTGCGAGGCAGTTATGTCTGGAGAATTGAAGCATGGTGTGTTGGCGTTGGTCGACGAGAATCTCCCTATCATCATGATTTTGACCCGGGATGAGATCTTCAAGAAGTCTCTGAATGCTTACCAACAAGGTATGATGAAGAAGCCCTTCTATAATCCCACTGCTCCAAGTTTGCTGACGACCCATCACTCTAGTTGTTGCTCGTGGTGGTCGCCCCATTGTTATTTGCAACGAGGCCGATGAGGAGTTCAAGAACGAGAAGTGCGAGAAGATCGAGATGCCTACGACCATTGACTGTCTACAGGGCCTCCTTAATGTCATCCCCCTCCAACTTGTCGCTTACTGGCTCGCCATTGCCGAGGACCTGAACGTTGACTTCCCCCGTAAGTCTCCTTTATCTCTGCCCACCATCTAAATACACATGGCTAACCTGCTGTTAGGAAATTTGGCCAAATCGGTCACTGTTGAGTAGAGATCTTGCGACGGGCGCTCATTGTTGTTAGCAATGTTGGATATCCAGTTTTTGTCCGGGGGCACCAAAGTTTTTGTTTTTACTAATGTTTTACGAGCGGTTGAATGGGTCAGATGGGCGATCAGCATAGACTCGAAATGAAAATAAGCGGGAGGATCTCAGCGTTAGTGAGATTCATTTTCAAAAAAAAAAACCTGCTTTGTCCGAGTGATTATGAATGTGATGTGAGAATAAGTAATTAGGCAGGTTCTGTTGCATGCGTGAACTTGAACGTTATCTTGTGTTATGAGCGGACTAGCCTATACATAGAGGAAAAGGGGTTCTGAGTGCTAAGAGAAATGCCGTTATCTCAGCACCCGAGCGTCGCCCGTGATAACTTTAGTCTTATAGTCTAGTCATCTAGAATAATCCTACCAGTCGCCCAGATGAGATCATCCTAAGCCAATCAACCACTTTGTTTACACTGCCTACACTCCCAAGCTCACACCATTTTTTAAACTATTCACAACTCGTACCAGGAGCCCATTCTGCGCTCGGTTTAGCTTATTTAGTTTATCCAACCTAAGGCATGAGGAAGGCCGAAGCCCGCTGCTGCGGTTTCAAATAACACTGTAGTTGCAGGTTCAAGTACTGGCTTCTCACAGAACCTCCTCATTGTGCCGGTGGATAGAACAACAGCTACACGATATAACTTACCATACACCATTCAATCGAGACTATTGGCAATTGTTCGTGTAGGCTTTGCAAGCGTCAATCTCCCAGCTACCTGCTGTAAAAGGGTATGGTGAGGTGAGAAAGGTGGTAGGTGCTATGATGAGGTTGGACAATTGAGGGCGAGATATACTTTGAACTTTTGTTTTGGGGGGGGGGGCTCTCCACAAGTAAAATAGATATTTCCTCTAAAATTGTAGTTAATCAATGAGCCCACTTTACTCTCTCTTTTCCTCCTGCTGTTGTTGACTTTCAACCCGAGTGATGGATAGGTGGGTGATGATCGGTGATTGGCCCGGTATCGTCCGAGTTCCTGGAATAGTGACCACTAAAAGAGCGAAGGATGGCTTTCCAACCCCCCTCGAGAGCCTCTCGGACATCCGAAGGGGGGAAACTGACCCCAATCATGTTTATCAAGGCTACTGCAGCACGCATAATCCAACACCAACTGCCAACCTATCCTGTAATAAATTTCAAATTCCCAATATTTACTCATACCCCTTCGAACAAAAGTCACCATTCCTGCACCTCGATCACCAATCCAAGCATCCAAGCTATCACCACACAGTCGCACAAGCACGACGTCACTCCTCTTCAGGAAATAAACCAAAGGAAAATCCTACGAGAACACCCAACCAGAGTGGCCCATTGCTATTAAATTGTAATGAGAGAGAGAAAAAAAAAGAAAAAAAAAAAGAGACCGACACCCCTGGTCCAGATTTATCTTGATGACAGGTTTTTTTAAACCAGAGGCCATTTGATCACGGACGGATTTCCATTCTTTCTCCGTTAGTCTTCCACTCTTCATAATTAATTCGCGGTAGGTCAGTTCTACCCCTCGCTCTACTCGTACTTGCGGCACCACCGTACGATAAAGAAGCCCCACGAAGCCTACCTCACCGCCAGAACCTCACCACTAGAGAGCCTCACTCTCCACCACACCTCATCTCCCACCCATCCGCAAACGACGAAAAAGTCAACGAATAAGACGGGATGTGCATGATAAAGGTCCGCCCAGAGATCGAGGAAGAAGTGACGGTGCCAGCTAGGCACCATCGCCGGACGGGCAGTCGCGATAGCCGAATCCGGGAAACGACGGTGGTTGAAACGGTCAAGGCCCCGCCACCACCGCCCTCAGCCCTCTCCCTGAACAGCAACCACCGCGAAACGACCACCATAATCCAAGCTCCTGAACCACCCGCATCAATAATTGGCAGCGCCGCGGGCGGCGAAATGGTTCGCCATCCCTATCCTTATGATTCGCCAAGGGCTAGCGTTGTGAGTACCCGGAGTCGGGACTATTACGTCGACTCGAGCGCGTATGCTGCGCGATCCCCGAGGAGCTCGTATCGTTATGTAGACGCGCGGGGATCTGGAAGGGTGGATGGAGTCGGCGCTGGTGGGAGTGGAAGGAAGGAGTCGGATTACCTGCGGGGGGATAGGTATGGGTACAATAATTACCATGGGAGGAGGAGCGGTAGCGTGAGTTACGTCAACCCGAGGCATTCTACGGCTTCGCATCGGTCTGCACGGTCTATGAGGGAGAAGGTGGTCGTTGTTGATGAGTATGGGAGGGAGAAGTTTTATTGAACCGCGTGAGGGAGCGAATGGACGGGAGGAGCGGGGCTATCCACCATGTTATCTCTTTTGTTCAGAGAAAAAGAAAAAAAAAGAAAAGTCTTCATGTTGCTTTATCACGAATGTTTACGGGCAGATGAACTGATGGGCGGAAGGGGCTTTCACTGAAAGAAAGAAAGAAAGAAAGGAAAAGATCACGATAAATGATTTCCTGCCAAGGATGTATAAACGTCTAAGGCACGATGGAGTTCTTGTGCTTTTTCTTGTTAGTGCTGGCGTGCGTGCGCATTGGTGTTTCATGGTTTCTACCTACTGTATGATAGAACAGTGTACCGGTAGTTATGGCACCTACTGTACTATATTTATATTGGACGTTCGTCGCTAGAGAACAGTACATGTTTTCAACTCAGCATGTACAATAGTAAATCTGATTTTGCATATATAAAATATAGTATTTTGGCTCAACTAACACGCGCTAGACTAGACTAGCAACCTTCTCGAGACTCTATAAACTGTCTATCTAGTTATCAATCGGTCATGAGCCATAGGTTAATTGAGTTTTAATCCCTCTAGTGGTATCATCCGCGTGCTTCCTGTAACCGTGCTCAAGCCGGCCGCAACGGCACCCACTCAATGTCTCTCCCCTCGTCATCGTCCATCAACCCCTTCCCCCTCCCCTTCCCCTTCCCGCTGTCCATTTCCCAAGACCGATTCCTGGGCGGTAGTGTAGGCCCCCCGGTCGCCGGCGAGGCGCTCGGGCGCTTTGGCGGCAGTAGAGAAGGCGCGTGTACCTGTCTCCCACCGTCGGAACACTGCATATCAAGTACTGCTGCTCTCTGCACATCCCTCGACAAGACGGCCGGCTTGCGAGGAACACTTGGTGGAAGGGGTTTTACTAGTTTTCCGGGGTTGGAGTGGGAAGCTTCCAGTGATGTTGCTGATGAGTTTGAGGTGGAAGTAGTGGTGGTGGTGGTGGTGGTGGAGGGAGTTGGAGGTGGAGGCTTGGATATGCTGAAAGCATTTGAGCGTGCGGGGAGGGGAGGTAAGTCCGTGGGGTTGAATACCGGAGGTAATTTCCTTGGGGCGCCTTTCGAAGGGCGGGGAGTTAGTGCTGGGGGTGTTCGGGTGGCGGTGTTGGGGGGGGAGGTTTGTGTTTGGTTTTGTAGTGGCGGTGGCAGTGGTGGAGGGTTGGCGAGTGCGAGGAGATCGGATTTGCGAATCCAATCTGGCTCAGTGGCGGTTGTAAACGGGTTTGCCGGGCGTTGGGGGTTCGGGGCGTAGTCGGGACCCGGGGGTATTACAATTGATTTGGCGGGCATACCTAGTTTTGGATGTTAGTGGGTACAGGAGGGTGAGGAGGAATGGAAGGGTGGGTACCACTATTTAGCCACCATTTTTGGCCATTGGAACTTGGTGGTGGTACTGGCGCCGTTAATTGGAGTGACGGAAAGAGGGAATTAGTTGCGCCACTTACGGCCGGGCTCTATGGGTTCAAAGTCTAATAAATCGTCTTCATCTCGTGATGAATCCTCCTCTGGGCCTACCAGGTGGCCTACTTCGGCACGCCGATTTGTGTAGATCTCCTTGCTTAACTTCTCTTTTGCGGCCTCGTCCACTACCGAGACTGCGCATCGGAACGTGGCATAGACGGGTCTGTGATCTGAAAAGCGGAGGGGAACAGTGTTGTAAGACAGCTGCCGTAGATTCTTCCCTCTGTAAAGCACTCGATCACACCAAGCTGGTATTCTGGCCTTCTCACTGATTAAAGGAGTACGATTAGCCAAATCCGTGAGGACCTAACACAAAGTGGGTTGGGGAGTTACGAGGTATCGTAGGTGTCCGTTCCAATATCATACTTGTAAGTGGGGCCAAAGGTCAACCTAGCTTCTGAAAAATAGGGAAAGGCGAGTCCAGCAATCATTTGGAGATTTAACTGTGAATCTGTTAGTCCGAGATTTTAAAGGCTATAGCTTTTTGGATGCACCTGGTCATTATCGTATAGAGCCTGTAGATCCCCGAGTTCTACCAATTTCCGGACCTTCTCGTCAGGGAGTCCAATCCTGTAGTTAAAATCACCAAGCCATATGACTGTATCATGATCATCTATAGTTCGGCCTCGCTGGAACCTTAATCCATGCGCGATGGTCCTATAGTCTCGGTTTCGTTCTTCGTAGTTTGAAAATCCAGCAGCAAGATGTGCCGTGACGAAACATAGTCGAGTATTTGCATATTCCATACGGATGGCGACAGCTCCTTTGTTTCCAGCGACACCTGACATACCAGTCTAATAGGGGACTGTTAGGAAGCCCACGGGCGCAACTAATGCTTGGAGTGAAAATAGCACACCTTTTTCAAACTCCCTTCGACATTCCTGACCTCGCCAATCGCACTAGTCTTTACGTATATTAGTAGGGCTGCGCCAACAAGCTGCCCCCCTCGAAGAAGTACGTATTCTTCGCCACCAATAGCGCTAGCATGTGAATTGAGTGTCTTGAGTACAGCCTGCTCCCACAATTGCCTTCGAGCGGGATCTGTGGACATGATTTGCTGTGGACTCAATTGGACAATCTCCTGGAACCCTATGACTACGAGCTCAGGGTGCAGCTGAGAATTTCCTAAGAAGGGTGGGCAGAGCCATTGGGAGAGGTCATCATTTATACCGGACGTCTGGCCATTAAGGTTAAATGTGCCAACATAAATGTGAATATTCTTTTCGTGTGAATACTGCGACGATCTGCGGAGGCACACGACGAATTAAGATGTGACCAATGATAAAAGGAAAGGCGACTTACCGTTTGCTCAATTCTGCAGTGACATAATCATTGACAGGGTCATACAAGTACACGGAATTTTGTCCAACTAATCTACCCTACTGATGGAATTAGTCTTGAGAGGACAGCATAACATGATTCAAAGGGAAGTTTATTATCGGGAGGAGATAGGCTTATACCAATAAAAGGTCGATGGTGTTCTGTTTGTCTTTGTCGGCAAAATTGTTGATATAAATTCTGGCAGCGCTCTTCCGTGCATCGGCGAATGCGCCGGCGAGACTCATTTTTCCTGTGCGGGTAAAACTTGATTTTAAGGCACCCGTCCCGGCATAAATTTTGGAAAGTGCCTTGGGCAGAAGGTCAGTGTCGCAAACAGAATTGGGGAGCTGGTTCTCACATCGCCATTATCGGCCCATAAACTGGAATGGCGGATCCAGAATTCATGCCCAAAGTTTTTACCAGTCTGCTGAAGAAAGGATTCAATGGCCATTTTACTCAATATGCCCTGCACAAGATTCGTCCTATCTAAGCAATCAAGACAGTTTGTCCTGAAGACACCTTCTTGCTGGAGCATAACGAATTCTATTTCCTTTTGGCCTCTCCTGTTGGTTCCACGATTGGATTTGCGGCTGGTGCTTTCTATTAAGAAAAAACTGAAGGCATCTGCGGAGGGTTCAACGATGCGGCTTATCAGGTTAGCCGCCTCAAAGCCAGAGGGTCCTTTCGTCTGTGCGTGAAAATCAAATTCGGTAGCCCGCAAAAGTGAGGAGTCGGCGAGCGCGTTACGTTTCTCACCCGACCCACTGGTTGTTAAAGGGGAACGTCTGATATGATCTACAAGGCGGGAGGATAGTTCTGCCTCGCCGCTCTTGGTTTCGGAGAGGAGATTGATGACATGGATTGCACCGTACTTTAGCGCGATTGACTCAAAATGTTTGTCAAACGCCGGTTGAGTAGCCTCGGAAGATCTCGTAATTTGTATCTTTTGTTGATTTGGGAGTAAACCAGTCTGCTGCTCCCAGAATACTAACTCCACAAACGTTACTTAGTAGTTAATACAAGATAGAGGACAGCCTGGCCAAACGAACTTACTCGGGATACTACCGCGGATTTGGCAGTAACTGAAGCCCAGACTGGCGTTTTGATTGTCATGGTATGGGTCCCAAATCACAGTCTCCGTTTCGACAAAATTTGCAACATGTCCATCATCATCCATTCCACGAGAGTTGAATCGAGTGCCAGCCCTCCTGCAACTCAGTCGGCTGATAAGTGTCAGCGTAGTGGCCAAGCCGGCAGATCTGGGCTCCGCTGGGGGCAATGAGCGTGGAATTGTCAGGGACTCTACAAAGCCACGGATGGTACTTGTGAGAATATGTGATGCATCCAATTCCCAGCGCTCCTGATCAGACAGGTGCGAGCGAAAGCGAAGCAACGGATGAATCATGTATGAGTTCCATAAGAAGGAAGGGTCAAAATTGTCGATGTCGAAATTGGTCGTGTCAATTGATCTGAAGTGAATCGGCTCAAAGATTAGTTTAACACATTTGGCAAGGATGATGAGAGCGAAAACAGGCCGTAACTGGGAGCGGGCTATCAGCGCCCAGCATTGGCACAATCGAATTTAGCCAAAGGAAGTATGAGAGCCATGTAAGGTCGCAAGTGATTTGTAGTCGGCAGTGGGAAGTATAGTAGCTGACCTATCTTGAAGCCGGTTTGTAAGGTCAAAATCTCGGGAGTAGTAAAATGTGCCCCCACTAAGAAGCTTCTTCAACGCGAAACATGGGTGTTCCGCTCCTCCAGGTTGTTGACCTCGTCCTTGGTCCCAGCCGTCGGAATCCATGGGATACGAGCTAACTTCGGAGTCAAGAAAGTCATCAAAATCGGCACGAGTGAGGCAATCTGTTTGAAGAGTTGGCTAAGTAAAAGAGCGAAGTATGAAGCAGGGAATGAGGCATACGGAAGTCAACTGCATGGATCCTGAAGACACCCTCGCCTGGGCGAACTGAAGCGACCTCCCGTGCACTAGTAACAACACTAAGAAAAACATGTTGATTACGGGTGATAAGGCCAAGAGTGCCTAAGCAGGGCTGACTCGATAAAGACCGATAACCATTGAGGTCGACAGAGGCTAGATCGAGAAACTCAATTATACATTTGGGGGCCGAAGGAGGGGAGAAAGAGGGATCGGTAATGCGTTCGGGGATGGAAAGAGAGGATGCATTGCGAGAACTTGGGGCAGCCGGGAGTGAAGACGAGTTTCGTAAGATGAGGGCGTGGGAAGGTGTAATGAGAGCAATTGACCTGTGTGGATAATCTTTGATTAGAAGGTCAGTGGGCATGATAAAGGGATGGAGATACAAAGAAGGGTGATAAAGGGTCGCTGTAAGGTGAGGGAGGTTGGGACGTTCCTGGGGCAGGAGGTAGAAACATTAGTCACGGGTCTGGATGCGGGGGTTTGCAAGAGGGCTCAAGCTGCGAGGCCAATTCGCGTTGGATTGGCGTATTTTTTTCGTGTACTAGGGGCCGGCATTTAGCGATCGAACGGGCTGAGAATAGCGGAAGAAGTATTGTGAAAATAGACAAAAAGAGTGAACATGTGTCAGTGGTATTTTTGTTTTTTTGTTAAATCATAGAATTTATCTG
>Ga0307510_10011453_pt1 | contig 10535 bp, 6 predicted proteins | sample 12_EM_MG_FD_207224 | JGI IMG/M metagenome (GOLD analysis project Ga0307510, IMG submission 207224) | Populus trichocarpa ectomycorrhiza microbial communities from riparian zone in the Pacific Northwest, United States - 12_EM | ecosystem: Host-associated > Plants > Roots > Unclassified | place...
CTTTGAGCTTGAAACTTGCATAGTTCACACTATCTCGTGCTTAATTTTTATTAATTAAAATGAGGGTGGTGAGATTCAAACTCGTGACCGTTTGATTAATAAAGCTCTAATACAATGTTAAAAAATTATCTCGACTTAAAAACTTAAGCTATTAAATAAGATTTCAAGATATGATTTATATTATTCTGTTTACATGGCATACTAAAACTTTTGTGATTTGGTACAAATATATGATGATATATGCATGTCTTGCATCTTGAATTTTGGTAGGCTTTAATTTTGGTAGGCTTTGTAGAGGATCAGATTTAGTTCATGTTTCTTTTGCAGACATCTCTATATCTCTTTTTTTCTATAAATTGAATGAAGAAAAGATAACTTCAAATCCAATTTTATTACAGCCAGCGCTTCATTGGAGCAGTCAATGGAGTTCTAGTATTTGGAATCATCATTTCTTTTACATCTCTTGTGGTAATTCTCTTTATGAATGTATTAATTTCACCTTTTGTGCATATAGACGACTACAGATTATATGATCTTCACTGCTGAATAAAACGCTATATGTGTTACTTAAGAAATATTAATCCATTGACGACGTTAATCATGTGAATTCCTTGAACAAACATCTTGCATATGCACTAAGCGGGTTGTCTTGGATGGTCTGATGTGAAAAAAGTGCAGATCATGAAGGAAAAGTATTGAAATCGTCAATCAGATTTAGACATTCATATTTCTTTGTTAAATAAATTGTTGAGGTTGCTAAACTACATATTTAGTAGAATTATCTCATCAGCAAGTTATAGGAAAGTTTGGAGTAGCCTGGCTTCCTCATGGTAAAACTGATGCTATGACAACTACTTTCAAAAACGTCTGTGAACAGGATTTCTGTAATGTTTCCTGGAAAAAAAAAATAATTTTCAAACTGCGTCTCAAACATAGAACTTGAGAACTTCACTTCTATTCTCAGCAAGACTTCCACCGGTCCATACAGACTGACTCTAGGATAGTCATCAAACTTTTACCTCTTCCCTGGAAAAAGTTGGAAAATAAAAGGAGAAAAGGGCGGCGAATTAGAAGGAAGAGATAAACAGTGATTTTCTGAATCTAAAGTCTTGTTTGTTTACTTTCTCATCACTCTCAGGCAACTAGTTCTATCAAATGATGTTGTACTTAAAGTGGTGAATGTGCTTCTTTGCATGTTATATGCGAAGGGAAATTAAATTTTGTTTTGTTAGGTGACTGCAAGTGGAGACCTGCATTTAGACGCTCTTTTGAAAGCCAACTTTTCAGCTGTTCCTATGAGTATACCCATAATTGCACTTTCATTTGTTTATCAGGTAACATTACTGACCTGTAGTGTTTCCACGTTGAAGCAATTGTAACATTTTCTATCTGCTTTGTTCAGAATGTAGTACCCGTTCTTTGCACAAATCTTGAAGGAAACCTATCAAAAGTAAGGTGACTGATCTTATCATCATAATTTTGCTTGTTACTACTCTGAGTGTGTTTTTTGGACTAAATAAATCTTCTTGGTAATCTTATTTGCATTGTTATGAACAATTCAAACCATTGCATTTTTTCTTTATAAAATCCTCCAAGAATGAGAATGAGAACGAAAATAGATGATTAGTTGCTTCAAACAGTTGATAGTGTTGACAGGCTCCACAAAGTTGGTTTGTATATAAGGTGGTCTAAAGTTCTTGATTGATTGAGGAATCATGTCATTTCATTTTTAGCTTTGTCATAATTCCAAGGGCTATTTCATGTCTTTTAATTCATCTTACTCGTTCTGAAAATTTTTAACTGGTGCTCTCTGATGAAATCAAGACTAGGGATTTAGTTTGTATGGTACATAGGTTATTGTCATAGACTTGTAGCTTTCAACCACATGCAGTTGTCAACGTTCAAGATTTGTTGAAGTTCCTTCGACTGCCTTCATTCTGGAAATTTGGTTTAATTATTGAAATTTTATAAAGGGATTTGAACTTTAGCTTACACAGCTGGCTTCTTTGCCTGACTGCCTGTCTTACATGTTATACTCTATACCTTGTTTTCCTTTCTGCTATTATGATCTTCTTCTTGAATTGTTGTACACAGTGAGTTCATCATGTTTTCTATTTTCAGGACTGCCATTGTTCTAGGCACAGCTATTCCCCTTGGTTTGTTTCTTGTATGGGATGGTGTAATTCTTGGATCCATTTCAACCCCTGAGATGGCTGATAAGATTGCTGATCCATTACAACAGCTGCTATCTACCAATGGAGTTGTGGGAGTAAGTGTTTTTGAAAAACTGTTAACCTCATAGGTTCTGCTTCTAAATGACTTGCAAAAGGTATGGTGGGAAGTAAACACTATGGTTTGTTTCATTTACTGTTTCTTTTTATCCATTCTGCAGCCCATAATACAAGCCTTCTCATTCCTTGCAATTGGAACATCTTATATTGGATTCGTTTTGGGACTTTCCGACTTCCTCGCTGACTGTGAGAGAACCTTCCTCTAATAATTATGACAAACTATAATCATATGCATGTCTGATCATGTTAAGTATATGACCAATTGTAAAAGGTTTCTTGGTTCAAAGTCGGCTATTTTCTGTGTAGTTTTTCTTTTTGGCTCTCTTTTATTTTCCCTTCATGTTTCTTGCAATCCTAGTCATATTAAGGTTACGGAACTCTTTTTTACAATTTCTGAATTTGTTAAAAGTGTAATCTATCTCATTCTTTAGGAAGATAACTTGTTTGTTATTTTTGTTAATATTCAGTTCTAAAGCTCCCAGCAGGTGAGAACAAGCCTCTGCCCTACATCTTGACTTTGATTCCACCACTGGTGTTAGCATTGCTGGACCCTGAAATTTTCTTCAAGGCCCTGGACTTTGCAGGGACATATGGAGGTATGCAAGCAAAGTATTCTCCTTTTCTTAGTGTCCTTTATGTTAAAATTCTATTGTTTGTTTAGATTATCCTTGAGTTGTCTCACCTCTCAGAGAGCCGCAAGATTGTCTGAAATATTCTTTCTTTACTTGTGAAGTTAAACATTTGTATGATTATTCATGCAAAGTTTAAAAACTTAATATGGACTGACATGCCTTTGTTGCTCCATGTTATTGTTAGTATTGGTGCTCTTTGGAATTATTCCTGCTGCAATGGCATGGTCAGACAGGTACTCAAGTTCATCAACATCTATCAAACTACCACAACTGGTTCCTGGAGGAAAAGTTACCCTTTCTCTTGTGATGGGAGCTGCTGGGTGCATCATTCTTTCTGAAATACTAGAGAACTTCATGCACCTTTAATTTAGCGTCCACTTTTTTTTTCCTTCCTGTTTTACTTCCAATTTGCCTTATTTTTGTACAAAATGACCGTAAGGTTGTCGGTTTTGACAATTAAAATCTTTGTTTTGATATTGATCTTCGAGATCTAGCTATAAACAGATTCACATTTGATCATCAATTCCAGTTTTCCTATGATAAGGCAACAGTCATGACAATTTGGAACTACTCCACGAGCATTCAAGTATCAATACAAATCAAACTGAAAAAAACTACAACTGATGTTTAGTCAAGCATTTCTGCATAACGCAGTGATATTCCATTTCCAGATTTTTCTCTCCACATTTTGTCACTCTTCACACTACTTGTGGGGCTCCTACTGAATCTTGCTGAATTAAGCGAAAATGATGTGCTTGCTCGGCTTTCATCGTCTATTTCTACGCTGAAGCTGTCTCTTTTAAATGATTTATCATACCTTCGAAATCCATTGAATTCAAATGTGCTGTAGAAGTAAGATTTGGCTGCAGCAAGATCTTGAATCACTTGGCATGATTTTCTCTCTGTTATGCATTCTAGCGCAGATGCCACCTGAAAGGAAATAAGTAGATAAAATGTATTTTAATTCCTTGCATAACAATCAACCATCTTTTTTCATGCTGATTCCTATGTATGATTCTTGTTGCGATTGGATTTCATTGACAAACTCTAAGCAATTACCTTATCCAAGGTTAATCGTTTCTTAGGATTGTCACAGAGACATTTCTGTGTCACTAGACCAATCCAGTAAAGCTGTTCAGAATCAAGCGAGCTGTCAATTCTGGGGTCAAGTATTTCAAGAAGCCTCTTGTCTTTCAGAAATGGCCTTGCCTGTTCAAGAATCATTGTGGAAAATATGTAAATAATTTCAAGCATGATTACTTTGATAAACTAAAAATTCTGCCCAAATTTGACAGTTTCCATTTAAGATGGGATTTCTCATACATTAACACATTCTTAAGGTGGAAATAAAATTTTCTAGTCGTTCTATTTGTAGCTATTTAAGTTAGGAATCAATTTTCAAAAGTTAAATGTATGGTATTTTGGTTGTTACCCATTTCACAAGACCTTTCTCCCCTAGCTTCTTGTCTGCAGCATTCCTGCCAGTGATCAGCTCCAGTAGGACTATGCCAAAGGCATAGACATCTGTCCTTGTTGAAAGCTTCCTGTTTTCTTGATATTCTGGGGCTACGTATCCAGTTTCAAAATCTATATCATCTGATGGATTTTCTGTTGAGAGGCCGAAATCTCCAAGCTGATTTTTACATTAAACATCAAGACAAAATATTCAGTTTCTGAAGCATGATGACAAAGGGTGTGTTGATATTGATAGAATAGCGTTTTAGTATCTAGATTTGAGTAATTACATTACCATTGGTTCAAAATCATGATTTAGAGCAATGTTTCTTGTTCTCATGTTTCCATGAATTATGTTGTTCTTATGCAGGTAGTCTAAACCTCTAGCAGCACCCATTGCTACCTTCATCCTTTCTGTCCATGTCAAAGGTAAGGGGCAGTGCTCTGCATCATGCAAGAGATTTTACGCAGTTTTCTTCTTAGAATTATTGAATGTCAGGGATAAAAGAAATTGAGTTTCTGTTTAAAGATTGAATTGCATGTTCATGTTGAATAGATTTTACTTACTTGATATGTGTTGATTAACTGAACCATTGCATGCATACTCGTATACAAGCAGTCTGACACTTGGTTCTGTACAGGATCCCAGTAGCATGAGCACATTGTCATGTCTAGCTTTCTTGAGCAGATGGACTGCTGATTTGAAATTCATCTCTCCTTGATGGCTTGAAGATTTGTGTTGCTTGACGACAATTTTCAGATTATTACTTAGCTTACCCCTGCAAGCAGTACCAATTCCACCTTCATATATAGTGTTCTTTGCTGAAAAATCATCTGTAGCAGCTTGAAGTTCTTCAAACGTGAAGTCCCTTATCCATCCACTATGCGGTCGCCTAATCTTGCAAAGGTTACATATTGAATTTTGAAATATCACTTCAGGTTGCCATTCTTCCACCACCACTTCATCTCCGCCGCTGCTCCGTGTTAGTGCTTCAACCTGGCTTGGTTGAATGACTTCTGTTTGCCCTATCAATGAATCATTATAAATATTCTTGTCTTAGAAAATATTTGTTTGAGAACTGTATCCAAGACATCAAAAGTGTACTGTAAACGTAACAAATTTTGGTCGGAAAAGTATAAGAATTTATGCAAATGCGAACCAAACTGTGAATGCATATGCATAGACCTACAAACTTACTTGGAGGGAGAAGTTCAATGCTGAAAAACTCTTGCTCCTCTAGGGATCCGGGAATTATTTCATCATAAGATAGACAGATGTTGCGTACTCTTTCATTTTGATTGGCTTCTGTTGAATCTTTTGGTCCTCTCAATTGTTCAATGCTGTTGCTGCGTTTCATTCTTGATATCCCACACGAAAGCTTTCGGAGGAAGTATTTTCTGTCTTTCTTCATTGTTCTGTGAAAGGATCAGTTAATTTTACAGTTTTTGATGAGCATCACAGGCTGTTTAGACAATCAATCATTTAAGAAACACAAATATATTATACAAGATGAAATAATTAAAATTAAGAGAAACCACAATATCCAGCAGCAAATCAAGGGAAGCATAAACATATCTGATAATTCAAACATTTTAGGTTAATTAGAAACTCTCTTTTCAATTTCCAAGCCATTCAAATTGGGAATTTTGAATTGAAATGCAGACATGCACTCGCTACTACGCATATATAGAGCTTAGCAAGAGTTGGATATAATTAACAAGGAGTGAACAACTTTGCATGCAATAGTGCAGTCCTACTTGCACCTGTCAAGTATAATCCATGTTGCCTTCAAATCTTGAGCTATCTTTAAAGCAACTGCCTTTGGTGAAGGCCCTGTAGCCACCTCTATCTTCAACTCAACCTGGGATTTCATGCAAAAGTTTTTATTAGACGTTTCAGAAATACCATGATTAGAACTCAAAATTTTCAAAGCCTGCCACTGACCCCAGGACAAGCAGTTCATACTGAGTTGCATCTTCCTTAGATTCTGCACGGTTAAGTGGCTAAATACCTTTTGTATTTCATACAGCTTGGATAGCTCCTTGAGTTCCCCATGATTTTCATACTCATTTATCTTCCCTGTAACTTCTCTGTCAACAATATTCTGATTTACTCCGAACATGGAACTGTCTGTTCTGCTTTTGTATCCCACTAAAAAATGTAGAGAAAAGAAACACACAGTACTAAATAAATACAAGAACAGCTTCATAAGCGAAAAGGGCATAAAATCTTCTTTAGTTTTTATTATTAAAAACTCCTAGGAATTTTTTGCTCGAGAACAATTTTTTGAACAAAAGAAGTTAGCCCCATGATCAGCTCATCCAGAATCAGCATATATATTTTGCCTTGCAGATAAATTCTGGTGTAAGTTTACTTACAAGGGGTATTGACCAAGTGAAGAACACCAAGAAGGGTGAGCATATCTCCAGGCTTAAGTGATAACCCATGCAGTGCCCACTTGATGGCACTTGAACTAACTTCCCTTGATGCATCTTGGATCACCAAAACCCTCTGAGCTCCTTCCATGGACAACAAAATGACTAATTATTTCTTTGTAAATTCTCTACAGAAGAACATTTGGGTATCCAAAGAGGCACTTAGTTTTACTTTTTATGATGTTTCCTAGCGTAGAGGAGGACTACTGGCTCGACTCTTTAGTTGTCAGTATATATGTTTTGTTCCGTCCAAGGATAAGCCAACTCGATTCTTCAACAAATGTCGTGTTTGTGTTTGTATTTGTATATTATTAGGGCAAAAGGACAAGAGATCACTGAGAAAGTTGTGGTAAGCCCTTAGGATTAAGTGTCGAGGAACTCTACCAGCACGACCATGATAAGAATCCTGGAACCAGTTCTCCTTGTTTGCTTCTCTTGGTTTTGTCGAGCATCTGTTGCTTTCTCTGATCGGCATGTCTTAATCCTTTGAGTATAAATATTAAGGTGGAGCTAGTCACAGTTACGGTGGTTACGTTCTCTCTATTTTTTTTTTTTAATCTTTTGAGTTTAAATATTAAGGTTAACAATTTAACATCCATTAAGATTTTGGTAAATTTCTCCGATCGATATAAATTACGAGGATAATATTATTTTAGAAGAAAATTTAGTTTTAAATTACAAGTCTTTAAATTATTTTAGAAGTCTCTGGTCGGCATATTTTAATTAAGTGGCTTTTCGGTCGACAATTTAATCTTTTGAGTTTAAATATTAAGGTGGAACTAGTCACAGTTTCGGTGGTTACGTTCTCTCTATTTTTTTTTTTAATCTTTTGAGTTTAAATATTAAGGTTAACATCCATTAAGATTTTGGTAAATTTCTCCGTCTAATATTATTTTAGAAGAAAATTGAGCTTTAATATTATTTTAGAAGAAAATTTAGTTTTAATTAACTCATAAACTAATAAAAAATACCAAACATAACAATAATTAAGAATTGAGATTGATTGATTGAGCCATGAGGTGAAAGTATACATAATCATCATGCAACAACAGTAGGGTAGAACTTTGTGTACATTTAAACTTCAAAGTCTATAAACTACTATGGCTCTTGAACATGTGATGAAGCAATCCATATAAAGATATTAATTCCTAAAAAAACTAAGTAAATAAGGTTCGATAGGAGTATGACACAAATATAATTTATACCTAGACACCAACACTATTGAAAAAAAACCCCCCACCCAATAATATCAATTCGCGAATGAGAAGTATACGGATGATACCACGAAGTCAGTTGTTTTTCGATAAGTCATTTCAGTTCTTTAGAGAACCAAGGAAGGGAGAATATCTCACAAACTCACACAACAAGGTGCAACAAAGAAGTCTTATTAATCTCAAGATTGTGTAACCCTACATGTCTAATTATAACATTATTTATACTTACTCTAGACTAAAATAAACCCTAATGGGCCTCTTATGTGGACAGACTTATATGAGGTTCACTTACAACTAAACCCAAAACATAAAGAAATAAAAATAACACAAAGCTTGGTATTGTTGTATATAGCAAGGAAAATAAAAGCTAAATAATCTGATTTTCCTAGTTTATAAGTTGTTATAGTTGAATAACCCTTCCTTGCATTCATAGGAGTAGTTGTCGCCACTATAAGCCCTTTGTAGACTAGGAAAATCCTGACCTGATTTGCCACCCTTTTAGTTCATTGTTTAGCTTGGATTTCCTTGTATAACTTGAACAAATAATAAAGTCAATTTCTCCCTTTGTTGCTAATTTAATTACTTGTTTGTTTAGGAGAATAAAATGCTGACTTTCTATCCTTGTAACATTAGAAAGACAAGCCTAACAAGGCTGTTATGGAGTCAAACACATCACCCCCTTGATCCACACGAATTGAGCTCTTTTTTTACTTGGATTAGATGAGTTGGAGATTGTTCTTCATGCTCCCTAAGTGTCCCAAGCTCCTCTAGGTCCATCTTGCTCTATATGTTCCGAACAAACTCATTCAATGCCTCTTTAAGTTTTTTTGCCCTAACACTTGTATTTGGCCTATTTGGCACCTCCAAAGGGTCTTTGGCATAATTAAGCTTTGTGTTGGGTTGATCCTCATCATAAAATCTTTTTCTCATTCCTTGAACCTTAATAATAGGGTTTGAACTTGAGGCTTTATGATTTTTATTTTTCAAAAAGAAAATGAAACTTTGTTTGCCTGAATATATTGTTTAGAAGACAATATTCTAACCGTTGTACTACAAGCGATTCTTTTATGGTTTCCGTGGAAAAGCTATTAAAAACATTTTTCTCATAATATTTAAAACAAAGAGATAGATGGTCCACATTACATTTCCCATCGAGCTATTTTTTTAATGTCAGGTACTATTTAAAGAAGAAAAAATTTGTGATTATAATCATCAACTCGACTAGGTCTAATAATATAGTTTTATTTAATATTTAAAAAAGTAATCATGATGATTGCACAAAAAAACACTTACCAAAAAGGAAAATATTATTAAGCTTAATTCCAAGACAACCCAATATTAAATGATAAAATTAAAAAAAAATAATGATGTTCAATTCTCAACAATCCAAATATAGAAGGATGAAATTGAAAAAAAATCAACAAAAAAAATAAAACACAAGCAAAATCGAGTAAGTCCGCTAAACCTCATAAACTAGATAATGTGAATGGGATAACCTAACAGATGGAAAAATAAGAAAAATTATGAAGCCCAATTCTTAAATAAGTGAAATGTTCAAGGATAAAATAAAAAAATATTCATTCTTTAAAAAAACGATAAAAAAAAAGATTGGAGTCAATCCGAGATAATCTACCAGACTCGCGATCCAGGTTATGAGACTATATAACTCCATAGAAAGGAAAGCAAAGAAAATTATCGAACCCCAATTTCAGCAAACCCAATGTATAATGATGTAATTGAAAAGGAAAATCAATGTAAAAAAAAAGATCTAAAAAAAGACTAATGTAGGCCTAAGTTAACATTTCAAATGCGTGACTCGGTTATGAGACCATGATTACTCCATAAAAAAATCATGAATCCTAATTTCCAATAAACTCAATGTTGAAGAATGAAATGGAAAAAAAATTAATTTTAAAAAATAACCCAAACCAAATAATAACAATCAAAACAATGAGGACCAAATTTAACACAAAAACAAAATGACACACCTTTCATTTTTGGCTAGGACAATGCAATTCCTAAGGAGAGGAGAGAGAAAAGAAGGAGGATAAAAAAAATGTCATTGAAGCCTCACTGTCATCCCTCAACCAACATGCATCGCCTTTGTCGAATGACCTCGCTGCACTACGTCCAATGCCACCAAGGAATCTGACATTTGACCACTTGATGAAGTCACAAGTGTTGTTAGAATACGATAGGCTTCCTCCACATGGTTGTGCGAGCATCGCATGTACTAGCCAAGTTGTCCCATTTATTGATGTCATCCCATCATATTTGTTTTTGTATCAATTTTGATCCTTTTAATCTTAATTATTTCACATCATCATAATTTTATTTTATTTCGTCAAACCAAACATCAATGAAGTACCATAATTTTTCTTGATATTGTGGGATTTTCATATCTAGGTAACCAGAACAAACTACCAAGTCAAATCCCAAATAAATACAATGTGAAAAATCAAATTGATAAAAAAAAGTTGGGTGGCCAAAAAAACATAAAGGACATG
>Ga0307510_10011454_pt1 | contig 10535 bp, 11 predicted proteins | sample 12_EM_MG_FD_207224 | JGI IMG/M metagenome (GOLD analysis project Ga0307510, IMG submission 207224) | Populus trichocarpa ectomycorrhiza microbial communities from riparian zone in the Pacific Northwest, United States - 12_EM | ecosystem: Host-associated > Plants > Roots > Unclassified | place...
TCTGCTAGGGAATTGGTTTCTCTTCTCTCTTGTTCGTTCGATTGCTTTGTTGGTATTTGCTTTTTTCAAACCACAGGGAAAACGGGTTTATTCCCTCCTATACCATATCATGCTCTTATTGATTTTCATGAGACAAAATGCGCCTCCGGATCCCTTCTCAAACGCAAAGGTTTACGGGGGAATTCGAAGATAAGCTGGTGGATACCGCACGGGAGCAGACGAGAACCGTAAGGCAACTTGGGGTAACGTTACTACTGTAGAAGTACCGTATAATAAAGTACACACCTCGTGTTTCCTACTCTCCTATCCAGTCCCCGGACCCATTCGTAACACTTCCTCGTAAAAAGATATCATACATTATTTAGTTATGTGTTGGCGTGAGTTCGTGGTTCGTATCATCCACAGTACTCGAGTACACAGACACATATCACTGATACCGGTAGTGCGGCTCCCTGTCGGCTCTACAGTCGCTGCGACCACAATTCAAGGATCGCGGCCGGGCACGGCACACCACCCACCGTGCTCTACCATACTATGCTGTTGTAACTAGCAACCCTAGAATCCTAGGGAGGCATGAAGCGATAAATAAAGAGCCTCACTTTATAGATGCCTAGCCAAGATCCATACAAGGATCCATCCCTTCAATCAAATGACGACATCCCGTCCAACGCTAGCTTGGGGGGCGTGCGCGCTAGCCCATAAAAGGCACAAAATCTCACTTGGCACACGTGCTAATCGGGGTGGTATGAAGAAGGGGGCTAAAAGACACGACAAAATTGCAGTTTCCCTGAGCCATTATATTTACAATACCTTGAGTAGAGTTTAGAAATGTTATTTATTTTTTGAATAAAACTCCGCATGGCTGAAGCATAATAGTGATATTATATAATATTTATCTTAGGCTTTTTGTTTAGAGTTCGTGTAGAGTTGTGTGTGGGGTGTGTTGCAATGCAATGCATTGACATTACCCTTCCCCATTTCATACACAAAACCCTTAGTCTTGGCGGGCATAATACAGGGTAGGAACCCATTAACCTGAACAGACAGGGTTATATTTGGCTTGTTAACCCCAAATAACTGTTCCATAACTTCATGCCGGACCTTGGTACTTGTACCCTGGGGGAAAGGAAGTTCCACTCCTCACTAGCTCTAGAAAGAATCGAAGGAGAAAAAATCCAACAATTTTTTGTGTGTCGGTGTTATTGGAGCGGATTACTTTTTAGATTTTTCTATGCTGTTTTCGCGGATGGCGGTTGGGCAATGACAGCTCAAAAAAAACTTCGTTTTTGGTGTGCTTTGGGCTCTGTATGGTTACTGAACGAGCCATGTTGGTGGCTGGGTACTGTTTAGCGAATGGATCAGATTCGCCGGGGGGTGCGCACACTCTGTTTATCATGACTTGACCCACGTGAACTGAGATATATGTACAATACAATGAAATGTGGTACAGGAAAATAGCCGAAGAAAAAGAGAAACGATAACAACTTGTATATTCTAAACATGGCGGGATGGAGAGGTGATTTGCTAGGGAGAAGATCCAAGAAAGCAGAAAAGTGAGTCATAGAGAGTCACTCGCTATCTAGGATAGGAACTTGCACTCCCGGCCTGCGCACAAACCTCACCCATAAATCGGGTTTACTCCAGAGCACGTAGCTGGTACTGTCCCGGTTTAGGTCTACCTCTTTATTCACCAATTCCATATCATACACCCAGAGCATCTTTGATAGTACGAGGCGGATTTCTTTAAGTGCTAGACTAGACACCAGGAATATGGTTAGGTTCGTCGGGAGCGCGAAGAGGGAGAGAGGGAGAGATATACTTTCGACCAATACAAACTCGACTACCCATCGAGAACGGCTGACTGGCGTGCTTCTTATCCGTACAGTCTGGATCAAGCCAACGCTCTGGCTTGAATTCATCTGGGCTGTGGAAGTTCTCCGGAGAGCGGCATGCGGACCAGGGATTTGTTGATAGTTCGACCTTTTTTTTTTTTTCATTCCTTTGTCAGAATATAGTGTCATTTGGGATGGGGGGGGAAGGAGGAGGGAGGGATCAATTATACTCCTTTAGGGATGTATATCCCATCAACTGTTTCCCCGGGACTCTCGCGATACAGACCCACCCCGACGGGTGGGTAGATGCGGAATCCCTCATCGATGACGGCGGAAAGGTACCTCAGTTTCGAGGAGTTGGTGTCCGTGATGTCCTCGTATGTGTTGTATGCTGAACGGATCTCTTCAACCAGGAGGCTGTATACGCGGGGTTTTTTGAGGAGATGGTAAGTTGTTCCTGAGAGGAAGGTTGCAGTGGTTTCTGAGCCGGCGGTGCTGTTGGGGCGGGAAATTTTTAGCTTGGGTCATGCGTTTTTATAGGGTGCTAAAGGGGAGGGAGAAAAGGTATCGTACATGATTGTGCTAGCCTGACCAGCTAGTTCTGGGATTGTCATGCCTGCGCCGTTGGGGCCGAACTGTCCGGAAAGCAAATCCTTGCGAGTGGTCTTCGAATTCATTCGTCTTTCGGTCATGAGTTAGTTAATTCTGGGCCAGCCCAATGTCTGCTTTTTTTGAGGGGGGGTACTTACTGGATGATCATTTTCCTGCTGTATTCGGTATGTTCGATCCTCTTCATGACACTCTTCGGGGCAGTCCAGACACCTAATTTATCAAACACCGGGAACCACCGAGAAACACTCCGCCACGCAATCGCCCTAACATTCCCGAGAAGCAAACTGACCCAAAAGTGTGGTTTCGCTAAGCCGAATTAGTCAACAAGCCCTCAACCACCCACCAATACCATTCCGAGAGGACAAAACATACCATCATTCAAACTCCCAAACGACTCCCCGAAAGCCAAATCCCCGATCAAATCGAATGTGAAGAAATTATACCACTTCACCATTTCATCCCCCTCCGGTCCCGTCCCGTAAGCATTGATCTGCCTGATCAACTTATCCAGGTAATTGTGAACGATATCCTCCTGCTCCGACAATGCTTTGACGGAGAACCCGTGAGAAAGCTTTCGTTTCATTTCAGAGTGCTTCAGTGGGTCCCGTTCATTGATTAGGTGCCGTGTACCGAAGGAGTAGAAATGGGATTTCGGGAATTGCTTTCGGTTGTATGAGTGCCCGTATATGTCGCGCCAAGAGTTGGCGGAGGAGAAGGAGAGCTGGTTGGGTCCAATGCGGACCACCGTTCCATATTTGTCGTGGAGAGACTTTATGTAGAAGGGGTATCTCCCGCCGAGGAAGTGGCAGGCTATGATAAACTATTGTGAGAAGATGTCAGTGATGGATGCTCGGCCGATTTTCAAAAGTCGAGGTTGACTGGGAACTAACGTCTGTTGCTGCGCAGAGCTTGGGTCCTGGGATTTTGGATAACGGATGGAAGAAAACGTTGTAAAGAGCCCTTCCCAATACAAATACTGCTCCCTAGAATTCTTAGCTTTGCTTCGTTGTGTGTAGGATGGGAGTTGAGTTACCAGTATGGCAGAAAATCCGATAATCTCCCATATATTCACGGCCATAGTGTGTAGGTAGCTAACATGTACTGGAGACATGATCTTCTGGGGATCGTAGTATGAAGCTTCTTCTGGTAGAGTTCGAGTGAAATCCTCCTTGATACGCTAGGTGGCTGTTACCGATAGGATATGTTTACTAGCTTATAGATGAAAACCCACCTAGGGACCTAGGGGTTTTATAACCGTGATTGGTTTCTTTCTAGAACAACTCCGCCTATATCTAATTCAAGTCAAATTCCTCTCCAACCGCCAATCCGCTTACTCAGAGCTACTTTCCAGGGATTTCGTGATTCGTACCGGCCATTGCTAGGAACCCTCGGAAGAGACAGTGCATCAATTCAAGGATATTGCAAACGCTCCGCAGGGAAGGCAGACCAGTCTCCGTTAAACAATTAACCCTCTAATACTGTTCCAGGATTTCATATGTACTAGAGAGATGTCTTGAAGATTTTTAAGATTGAAGTCTCCAACCACTATAATTTAGCTATTTCGAGATCACTACAAGTGTCAACAGGGTTAGGTTTCTTAGCGCCGCTGCGGCCCCGCACTAGCGACTTAGAGCCCCAATTACTACAGCCTGGCGGCAGGATAAGGAAAGCCAACTAACCGGCCAAACTTGGCCCTTCAAATCCCCGAGGCGGCACTCCGTTCAAGTAAGTGAAGTTTTCAATAGCCACTACTTAGCTAACCAGGGTAGTCCTATGGATACCCCCGGTGGACCCGGCAGATGATATCAAAGGTAGTTACTAACTCAGGTTAAGCATTTCATCCAACCGGGGGGTTAGCCCTTTCGGAAACAAGCTCCGGGTGGTGGGGGGCAGTCGTAGCTAATCTAAGACACTGAACCTTGTCTGGGAACGCTTAGTGGAGAAATATTTAGGTTGACTTCTTGTCTTGATCGAGGCGCAGAGAGACTGCTTTTGCTCCATGGGTAGTGGAAACGGAAATGGGAACAGGGATAGCATCTGGGTGGTTTCACCGCCAAGTGTCCACTTGCTCAGTAGTGGCAAAGTGATTTGGTGTTGCCCCCGGCTAAATGCTTGGTAGCGGCAAACACCCGCTCACAAGACCGATCTTTTGCCATATTTTAGCTTTCTCCTAGCCTGTCAAGCGCTTCACCTTAAATAATATCTAGAGCTAGCAGAGCGATTGAGCTCATAAGCTGACCAGTGCGGTAATAGACTAGAAGTTCTTTAGTGCTCATCAGGGATCCGGGGAAGATATTAACCTAGCATGTCAGAATCGATTAAGAATATCATCGCACTTGTACTAATAGCGGCCTTCCTCCGAATAAGCGCTGTCAGGCTTGCAATATTATTGCTGTTCGCTGAAGGCCAGTAAAAACCACCAGTGGCATTCATTCCCGCTGGCAAACCTTCATATCATATCACTCGTAGTTGACGCGTAACCATAGATATCTCTAAAAACACAGCGGAAACCTCTACAAATTCCGGTAATTGGAGCACTAGATAGTAGCTCATCCAATCCCCTTGGGGAATGTGTCACTATCCTAATCATTCGTAAACCAGTACTGTGAACCCTCCTACGCCACACCCGCCACAAGGATTTGGAATATCCTTTCCTATCTCCTAGCCGACATGGCCTACCAACCGGGAATAAATAAATTAGCATTTCGTACGAAGAGTGTTTTTTTTGGCGGCGGGGGGGGGGGCGGCGGTGGTGGTGAAATTCGGAGGACCCCAAATGGAGATGGATGCCCCTGTTTGTCGGCGTGTTGTGGGCTGGTTCATGCTTTGTGTTACACCATGATCTGATGATTGGAAATGTAGCCATTTGCCACTTTTGCGCAACCAGCACTGATGGAGGACCATCTTTCGAGATAGAATCAAGGTCGGAGAAGTCTCTCACCTAATAAAGAACTATTCACTGTAACAGACCAAACGGCATTGTCTTATATGTGTACTGGACAATTCTGGGTGAAGGTGGCAAGAACCCGTGCCGGTCATGTGCTTTCCTTGTCCACATATCTCATCACTCGGGTGTAATGAGAGCCGGAGTGTCACCAAAATCAATATACTTCACTCAGCGCCAACTGGGAAATAGATGGCTTCTAGGCTGACAAGAGAATTTAAACTAACACCTTCTTTACTAGAGGGGAAAGTAGCAGAAGTGTGTAAGGTATAAGGGAGGGTGATATGAATGGGGAGTCTAGCCTCTGGACCTTCGGGTCCGGGCCTAGTATCCCGCGCGCTACCCGGTTGATGTTTATTATAGCACCGGTGCCACAGCCAGCCGCAACACGAACGATACATTGGGGGGAATCCTAGCGGGAAGTCCATCATCGTGAGAATTTTTGATTTTTTTTCAAAACCAGACCCTGGGGGTTGTATCCTCCGGACACCATAAATTTACATCTATACCACGGAGTTCTCTGCAACCAGACAAGCCCTCTGCATGTAATCGTAGAATTACGCGCCTGTCGGCATCATACTTTTAAAGGTTGGCATATTAAAAAAAAAAGGGTGTCATGTGTTTTCGCTCTCTATCTCTATTCATGAAGTTCGCGCACAAAACTAAAGACCCCACCTTGCCCCCCCCGAGTCCTCTCTACAAACAAGCCTTCGCACCCTTCCATAATAGGAGAGACTCTATTAATCAGTGAGAAATTGATATCTTCGAGGGAACACTATATTTCTGGCTAATTTTCTTTTTTGGGATTCTGAAAACAGAAAGGGTCCCAGATCGGGTTTCTTCAAAGTTTAGACCCTTTTTTTTTAAGGCATCAGCTGTGGTATCCAAGTGTAGCTAGAGCTAAGTCAAGAGAAACTCCCCCAATTCCTAAACAGCGCAGGTCTGGGGCTTTAGGGGGTGGGGGGGGGGCTGGTGCCGCTGGGGGCACATTCAGGACATATTCGGAGGAGGGAGTGCAATTCTCTAGCCTTTCCCGTGCTTGGACAGGAGGCCCTCTCTGGGTTTACCGTAGACGCCTGGACAAAACCGCCCCGGAAACTCCAGTGAATCCCAACCCAGCTAGTGCTATTTCACCAATCCCTGGGCTGGTGCTCCGGCGACCCCTAGATTAGGGCCATCTCCCGGCCTGAGAATCAAGAAGGCCAAGCTAAGGGAAGGCCTCTCGCAAAGGAACGAGAGGAGGCTACTGAAGAAACAAATCCTGAAGTTGGAGGATTTCGGGGGCGCCAAACGCCACGAGCTTGCTGGAAGATACGAAAATCGCTGGGTATGTTGGAGATCTTCATGGTGAAGTATCGGCACTAATTTTGGCACGGAAGATCATTTTAGGATCCTATAAAGCTACAGTGAACCGGAAGCTAGCTCATTAGTGCCAGAAACTGGAAATCAAGGTTTGTACTATGTTTTTATTGCCTTAATCGAACGGCCAAGATAACAAATATATATTCTGTATATATTTCTTAGCTGGCGCAGCCCCCATGATTGCAAGATGTTAAGATTCCACATCGGTTCCCATTCCTGAGATTGCTACAATCAATACACCCCGAAATTCCCCCTCAAATGGCCATTACCATAACATCTTTCACGCTGACACCAATTGTTTCTATTCTAACCGCAGCATCTTCTCGACAACAGTGCTGGGTGTCCTGTCAGTGAGTGATTATTGGTGATAATGGTATTTAAAACGGTTATACAAGAGGTATGGGACCCAGAACCCCTCGGACATATCTAGGTTAATAGTTACTCCTTGGAAGTCTCTTACCCTGTCGTCCCGGCTCCCCTGGCGGGTATATCTCTTGAAAGGTTAGCTATAATGCCTCTCCGAGTAAAGTCAGTCATGTTTTTCTTTTTGTCACAGTTGGGGGCCAAACTTGAAGGACAATCTTTTTGTAATGTTTTTCTCCCCCTAATCCGGTGGTGGGGACTCAGGACGTCATGGGGAAAGGTCAAATTTACGTACTCCTGCACACTATGGTAACTAAAGTTGCCAATATTGTCCGAGAAATGCCTTGGGGTTTCTGAGAGTGAAGCTTGTTCGCTTTACAGCACGATTTCGTTATCTACAATAGTCCTCGGTGCGGGAAAGGTGTGATGCGCTATCATGGTTGCCGAGAAGCCAAGGAATTCCCTGGTAAAGAGGGTCAAGGGCGAGGGGGGAGCTTGATCTGGTGGCTTGGCAGTGTAATGCAGCCCTATCGGGTGGTTCTCTCAACCTTGTCCGATAAGAGGCATATCGGATGACCAGATCCGACACTGAGGCCCCACATCTAGATCGTGCGATTAGATATAGTTGCACCAGTACGAGTACATCCTGTTAGCTATCGTGAGTTGCTTGCATAATTGCTTAGTCATGGAGCTTTCGTGGCATGTCTCGTTTGTCTTTTCTAATTACCTTTTGCTCGCTCTCTCTTAAACAAGTTCTCTTTTTCTTTCAAGAAGACCATCAATAAAACCGGCCTCAACTCGTTTCTTATTTGGCCTTTCATCTCTCTCACTTACTTGGCCCTTGAATCCTCCGCACACAAGCTTCCGCGGCGGAAATACTCAGTTTGGCCCACTGCTCATTTGGTTTAACTCACGACCAATCATTTCTGACACATCCCACAGATTCCATACGCCGCGAACCACGTCGTTCCTCACCTCCTCCACCCCGCTTTATTACTGTTCATCATTCTGTGAACCCCAATCAACAAACAATATACTTTTGTTATCTCCCTACCTAAATTTCTACCAAGATGGGCTCTCATCCACCAACGTCCCAACACTCCTCACCGCCATCGGTTGCGAGTTCGCACCTAGATTCAGAAGTTCCGACAGACCCCCTGCCTTCATCTGAGCTGAGACGTTTTACCGGTCATATGGAGAGGAGAAGGCGTTTTCTCTCAGACTTTGAACGGTACAATCCTGTTCAGAATATGCAGGCACTTGCCAATCATGTGTTCAACCTGTCGGAAAACCTACGTGGTATTAAAGGGAAGTCTGAAAGTTTAGAAGGGAAGTCTGGAGGTTTAGAAGAGAAGCCTGAAGGTTTGGAAGGGAAGTCTGAAAGTTTGGAAGGGAAGTTGCATGTTGCAGAAGGAGAGGTTGAAGATTTGGGAGAAGGGTTTAGATTTTTAGAAAAGAAGTTTGGGGGTTTAGAAGAGAACGTTGAAGGGAAATTTGAAGATTTGGAAGGGGAGTTTGGTGGTTTGGGGAAGAGGTTTGGAGTTTTAGAAGGAGGGTTTGAAGATTTGGAAGAGGGGTTCAGAGTTTTAGAAAAGAAGTTTGGGGGTTTACAGGAGAACTTTGAAGGGAAGTTTGAAGACTTGGAAGAGGAGCTTGGTAGTTTGGGGAAGAGGTTCGGAGTTTTGGGAGAGAAGTTTGAAGACTTGGAAGGGGAGTTTGGTGGTCTAGGGAAGAGGTTCGGAGTTTTAGAAGGAGGGTTTGAAGATTTGGAAGAGGGGTTTAGGGTTTTGGAAAGGAAGTTTGAAGTTTTACAAGAGAATGTTGAAGGAAAATATGTCGGGTTGGCACAACCCATTGCCAATTGGGCAAAGCCCGTGAGATAGCAGAAGGGGGTAGAGCCGCGTCTCGGAAAACAGCGGAGAAAGGTTTCGCCGGTAGCTTGGCAACTGCGGGGCCCAAGCTCTACCTGCGGGGTCCGTGAACTCCTAATACATATACCTCTCCCAGCTCCCGAGACCACTAGACCACCATGCTTTCTCGCTTCCCACACCTCGCTTTTTTTGTTGATTGCCGCTGCACAACTCTCACCAAAGAAGCCCCTCTTACCCGAGCCCATATCGCAATAAAACTTGCCTCCCATTTAAGCCACAGATTCCATGGCCCCAAGGAGATCATCAACACGCGGAGGCAGAACCAGCAGAGCTAACACGCGTGGCCCTGAGGGCGGAATACGGAAAAACACGCGCAGCCGTCACGCACGCACCCGTTATGGCCAACAGCAAGAGCCTGCCCTCACACCCACCAGGGAAAGCGAAGGCACCAATGACCCCGGAAGTGACAGTGACGAGGCTGAACCGAGTATCCCAGAATACAGCCACTCCCCACCAAGCAACACGAGAACACTTAGTGGTAGCCCAACCTTACGGAACACTGCCAGATCGGACCGGGGGAACCACATCTCAACAAGTGCCCAAGCCAGTCGAACCCCATCCACATCACCGTCAGAGAGATCGATCAACCTTACGACCATGAGAGAACTCCTCCGCTCCCACGAACAGGAGATTGTCGACCGGGTAGTGCTCCAACTCGGGATGCAAAATCACTCCCAACCCACCACCACCTGCCCAAACCCGCCACCCACACACCACCAGGCCCCTGGCACTCAGCAAATACAAGCAAACCCCACACTTACTCGGATAGCCGAATTGGAAGCCCAGCTGGCTGAGCTGAGAGCTCCAAACCAGCACAGCCAGCCACTACCACAGCCAACAGCCCTTGGTATGTCGTACCCCACCCAAACCCCAATTGCAGTGGAAGGTGAGAGCGCAGGTGGCATTGTTGACTCGGTGGAGACCCAATTCCCAGGAGTAGAAAGAAGCACACTAGTGCAGATTATCAAGAACTGCTTTAAGCCAACCAACATCTACCGCCTATTGGCAAGCGAGAAGGAGCGAGCGGAAACCCACCGGACCATTAATATTGGGGGCATCGAGTTCGAACAGGCAGAGCGCGATGGGAAGGAGAGCGAATACCGAATGAGTGGTTTCTTTAAGGCTTGGGCAGCCTACTGTGGCATCCTGATAAAGCTGGCCCCCTATACCCTGCAAGGGGAGCTCGCCACGGCTCTATGTATCTACACAATGAACCTCTATGATTTACTAGAGAAATACACTTGGGACGGAGTTAAAGCTTACCACTTCCAATTCCACCGAAAGTGGGTCGCTAGTGGAAAAGATATATACAACCCGGCAGAGTGGCGCCAACTAGACAGCCAATTGATAGCCTCCAAATGCTTCGCATTCCCAGCTGTAACATGTGTACATGTTCCGGTAACGGTACACAGGAGCAGGCAGTGCAGGATCTCCTATGTTTAGTTGATTTATATTTGGTTTATTTGATTTGATTTCAGCTCCGCCACTGTC
>Ga0307510_10011455_pt1 | contig 10535 bp, 16 predicted proteins | sample 12_EM_MG_FD_207224 | JGI IMG/M metagenome (GOLD analysis project Ga0307510, IMG submission 207224) | Populus trichocarpa ectomycorrhiza microbial communities from riparian zone in the Pacific Northwest, United States - 12_EM | ecosystem: Host-associated > Plants > Roots > Unclassified | place...
GTGATGGGGGGCAGGAAGAAGACAAGGTGACAAGGGGTGGGAAGACGATGAGGCAATGAGGGGCAGGAAGACAAGGGGGTGTCAGCTCAAATATCAAACAAAAATGTTACAGCATCTCACCTAATGACAATTGCTAGCTTTCTGGAGGGCGCATCAGCCAGGAGAAGACAAAGTGGTGGATCAGAGAGGCATGCACAATGCAAGAGCATGAATGGGATAAGCAGTGGGAGGCTGTATCTTGCATCGCATGATGGCTATGGCAGTGTTAGCACCATGGTGTAGGTGCGACACCATGCCCTGACAATGATATCATGTCAACCCTCGAATGCTCTAAAGCTGGGCTCTGATCCTGATCTGAGATAGAATACATGGGTATACATTACACATCGTCCAACGTCACTACTGTCCCGCTTCTGCAATGTCTCAGAGGTTTTTCAGCTGCTGCAAAATTCCCTCCTTGAACATGGTGATCTCGGTGCTGCTTTTCACTATGGCATGGACGGTCTTGTCTTGCAGGCATGCTACCTTTTCGACTTGTTCTCAATACCTGAATGTAAAAAAGCCACATCATTGGATAAGAAAGGGGGGAAGTTATTGATGTTATGAGTATGCATGCAATCTGTAGGGCATGCAGTTGGGACTGAACCCTGGCACTGCTGGAAAGTGCTGCCATCCAGGCCTGACCGAGGTCCTGCTTGGGACGCGCAATTTTGCTGTTACTTATGATGGCCTCTCACTGTGCAACCTACATATACATAGCAGCAGCAATGGGTCAGAGTTGAACTGCAGGTATGAGTTCAAAATAGAAAAAAGACTTGCCTCTTGGAGGTCATCTGCCTGCTCATTGAGGACCACCACCTTTTCCATTTCATTGATTTCGTCTTCCAAGTTCTTGCATTCCAAGATCAACTGATCCAGTTTATGATCCACCTTTATCCGCTCACTCTCAATGGCTGCTTGCTCATCTCATTTGCCCTCGATAAGAGTGTTGAGCATGGGCTTTACTATGTGGCATACATCCGCACCTTTGAGTAAGTTTTCTGGTTGTGATGATGCTGTGTTCAGCTCCACCCTGAGGTAGATATCTTGCAATGGTGGCGGAAGCAGGGGGAAGAGCCCTAGATTGGAAAGGAGTCTTGTGTATACATCAACCGCCTCCTTGGTGGCAGCCCCATGGTTAGTGATGGCAACCTCAAGCAAGAGAATGGTCTTCTGTGAATTGGCGTTTTTGGCCTTTAGATCCTCTAAACTTTGAGACAGTTGTTCATGCTCCATGTTCATTCGAATGACTTCACAATTTCGGAGTGTTGTCCTTGTTCAGCTTTCAACTGCTCCAGATTAGATGCTTATTGACAAACGAATCAGCTTTGCATAGCGCACAACTGATAATCCTCTCACTTTGTTGTACAATGTCTGCCTTGAGATTTACAATATGGCTGATAAGGGTTTTCCTTTGCCCTTCCCAGCTATGGATGCACTCCTGGAACTTCTCACGGTCCCATTTGAGGAATTTGTTGTCAGTGAGTAGCTTCTTGATAGATGCCTTGTAAAATGTTAGCTGGTGGAACTTTGAAAAGAGATTTGGGCCATAGACATACAGGAATTGATTGTAGTTTCTCTAACTCTGCTCTTAGTTTTGCAACCTCAGCCTTCTGTCCCTCCAAGTCAGCCTCAATACATGCATTCTTCCTGGCTATCGCAGCTTAGTTCAGACGTTGGGAGCACATAGACCATGAAACACACCATATTGTTCTTCTATCTTACGTTGCTGATCCTCAAAAATATCGGACCCCATGAAGAAAGCCTCATAAGCCTTGGAAAAATAGTCGAACGCAAGAGCCACATGGTGGTTGGGATCATCAAATTCTTCAGGAATAATATTGGAATACTATAGTGTTGGATGTTCACTCTCCATATAATGCAATCTTGCTTGTACAGGTGAACTGTTAGAAATACCTTTGAAGGAGGCGAACAATTCCACAATGTACCTTGCACATAGCCATGACCCAATGCAGGACACCCAACCAGGGACAACTTAGCACAGCAATGACAGCAAAATGATCAAGGGAAAAAAAATTTACAAGTGCTGGAGGGATGGCAAAGTGGCAGGTTGTGTTTTAGGTCGTACCCACTGTTACCTTGGAGGCACTGTGGGCTGTTGAGGGAACTGTTCAATATCCAGCAGGATGAGGGTGTGCATCCTGAGCTCCACATTCTGGCACACGCAATTGAAGAGAGAAAGAGTCAGTTCGCAGACAAGCATCTTCAAAAGTAGGGCAGGGAGAAGAACATATGAGTTATTGAATGAGGATGTGGTTTCGACAAAGGTGTGAAAGATACTGCAGCCGCCTTTGCCTGCCTCCTCGATGCCGTCTCCAAATGTGGTGACATCAAGAACAATGTTGTTCTTCTTGAGTTTCTTGGCAAGGCGGACAAGTGCGTGTTTGGTATCAGGCGAGATGTCCTTGAGGGCGAACAGACAAAGATGACAACATGCTAGTGCAGGGTCTTGTTCTGCTGGTGCTTGAGCATGGGCTGTGCAATTGCAATTGTGGTCAGGATGGAGGCTGTCCAGCCAAGGTTGGTGTATGTCGCAAGCGGTACTTGCGCCCCCCAGTCTCAGCTACAAACCCGTAACTTCAGCATCACATGAGTCTACATGTGACTCATCATGTGACCCCTCCATCAATTGTACATCATGTGACTTATTAGCACATGACCCTGGGAAGATAACACATGACCTATCAAGGAATTGGTCATCAACAATGTCACATGACAAGACGTGCTTTGGACATGCATCTAAACCATTGATCAACACATGGCAGATCATGGGAATGATCAACAAGACGCATCTACTAAACAATCAACGAACATGCGACGTGACTTGATCAACGAAGACATGACTCATTGGGGCTAGGCCCTAATTGAGATATATAATGTAATCCACAGTTACTGTACATTGACTGCACAGTCCCCTGTTACCTGTAATTGTACCTACCCTAAACTGCACACAGACCACCCTGTATTAGTATATAAGACCTACAAATTTAGGTGAACAGTCCTTAGACTGTTCTCTTGTCAATCCCCACACTAGAGCCTTTCAAAGCTCCCTCATTGTTAGCAGCCCACCCCTCATCATCAACAGTCTACTCCGTCCTGCCTCTTCTTGCCTTTTGCCTTTTCCTTCTCAATATCTCCTTGCTGCTCCTTTGGATCAGTCACCTTCAACTCCGTGCCATAGTTGAGTCTCACTACCCATAAAGTAGTGAGTTCCCGACATTAGAACAGTCTCTTAAAGTTGAAGCTAACTGTTTGGAAGTGTCCTCCCCTTCCCTCTCCATTGCCTCTTGGTCTGACTTGAACACCGTCTACCAGGAGAACTCCGCTGCCACCCTTGAGGTCGTCAACAACGTCCTTAACAGTCCCCACAACACTTGGAACTATCCAAGCCCCAGAAGCCCCCATCTCCAGTACCCCCCTAGCTCCACATCGTCCCCCGTCATCCCCTGGTCACCCACCGTTGCCTCCAGTCCCGAACTCCAGTTCGAGTTTGTCATCCCTAGCTTCCCCTTCCTTGTACCCACTGGCCCCAGCCCCTATGACATCTACATTCCGCAGTCCCCCCAATACTCCACCTCATTTGCTGACACCAGCATCACCCTCATCAACCCAGACATCCTTGAGCCCACCCCCGTCGATCCCAACCCCTATGATGTCTGCTCCCCATCTCCATGCCGCTGCTGAGTTTGACCTTGAGCAGCCCAGAGAAGATACTGCCGCCCACGTCGTCCGTCTTGCTCAAGCCAAGCTCGACTCCCTCCTTCCCCCACTTATCCAAGACAGCTGGAGTCACCTCCAGCTTACCGGCGATATTACTGACCACATCTCAATTGAGGACATCCCCATTGAGAATATTCCCCTGCCTGTCCTTGAAGCACCCATCGCCACTGTCGCTTCCCCCGCCCTGCCATCACCCGCTCCTCTCCCTCTCCCAGTATTTTATCCCACAGTCGACATCGCCCCCTTCGGGTACCTCTTTGCCACCCCACCTTGCCTCCCTGCCAATGGTCACCCTCACCAGTACACGGTCCACTATGAGCAGGACCGCCATGTTTGGTTTTTGTCAGAGGAACTTGTCAACAGCCAGTTCCTGGACTACATCCCCCAGGCCCAGAACCTTGACACTGCCACACCCCCTTTCTTTGTCACCCCATTCTGCGCCAATGCCCACCACTCCATCCATGTCCACTCCGACGGCGCCCTCCCCCCGGTCCACATCTGTGCCAAAGTAGGCAAGCACCCGTGGTCCCCCAACTTCCCCTTCGGTTACATTGAGACCACCTTTTTGGACTCGATTAAGTTTGTCTTTTCTTGCTTCCCTCCCCTTTGGCTCTCTCACTTTGAAGGCACCCTTGTTCCCCTTGTTGCCTATGACTTTTTAGATGGTCATACAGCCATCCTTTACAGCCACTTGCATTTCACAGAGCAAGGGATTTTATTTGTTAACTGGAGCACACGTATCACGGACTTACTTCATATGGACCCCCGGTTTTCTTGTTTTGTACCTACCCCCTGAGTTCCCACTAAACCTTTCGATTTTATTACACCCCCCTCTGAAAACCCTTTGTAATACTTTTAAGTAAGTTACAAAGGACTTATACTGGTGTAAAATAAATCAAAGGTTTTAACTTGTCTTTCCCTTTTTTTTTTGTTTGTCTTAAGTGGCGAATTTTCACGAAGAAATCTTAAGACAAACTTATTCAAGAATCGCCAACCTCCAGGAACAAGTCCAACTTACATATTGGAGCAAACATCACTTAGTTCCTCAAGATCTTTTGGACATCCTCCACTTTGGTCATCTCTTCAGCACCCAACGCTTCTATCATTATATTGATTACCAACTTGTCAACATCCTCAATGCAGCAAGACATTGCACTGCATATTGGCAACTCTCTGGCGCCCATAACTTTGACCAATCCCCAGCCACCCAAATCTCCCTGTTCTATGACGAAACCTTCTTCTGGCACTACTTTGTCCCATCACACAGGCAGGAAATCATCACGCAGATCCAAGCTGGACACAGAATCAGATTTCTATCTAGATTTCACATGTCAGAAACCAAAGTTGAAGTGGAATTTAATGAAATTCAACTACAGACAATACCAAGTGGAGAATTCACTTCAACTAGCTTGTACCAGTTCATCTACAGCAATGAACGGATCCTCACGTATCATTGGACCAACCATGTCTGGACCACAGACCTTCTCACACCCCATACCAGCCTTATCAACCCCCCTTCCCATTTTACCCTCCCCATCACTCAGCCAAATACCCAGGGAAGAGATGCCGAATACCTGGAATGTTTCCAGCATATCCTCTTGGAACCAGATCTTCTCACACTCAATTCATCACTATTACGACAGCATGGACAGTCCTTTACCCCCCACTTTGGTTGGTACCCCTCAATCCAGTCCCCCAAGCACACCTGAGTTGGTATATCGGCATGCCTGAGAGATCACCTTTTTGAATGACAACCCAGATCTTTGTTTCTGTGGAATCGACCTTTGTCATTGCAATAGCCGTTACCCCGGAACCCCACCCACCCCACTTGAAATCCACCTCTGGGACCCCTGATTCTTCAGAGCAGGACCTATAGAAGGTCTCCATTACAACTGACAACCTGGCCAGTCCACATAACAGGAGAAATCACTCAGCCCCAGCACAGGAACGAGGACACTTCATACCCTCTAACAAAAGAGGAAGACACAGACTTCGCCAAACCCAGAACTTCGTTGAATGAAGACCCCAGCCCGTTCCCTCTCCCCAAGTTTATAGAGAACCAACCCCACCCCCAAATCCTTTCATGGTACCAGTAACCCATCACCTCCAGGAAGTCTTACACGGGCCATACAACGTGTTACCAAGAATCGAACAACCATTACCCCCTACTCCCTGTAGTCATCACACCAGCGTCTCAGGAAATTCAGATCTAGTTGGAGCTACATCGCAGATCTACCTACTGGAAGTTATCTACCTTGGTGTCACTGCCCCTACAAGAAACCACACAGAGCTCCACATCTTCAAGCAACACTGTTTGTTCCTCCTACAGAATCGTACTGAGAAACATATTAGCCACCCCTTGACAGAGTTACAGACTATCACTCCGCATATCGGGGCCTTTAATAAATTCTTTTGGAAATACCATATTTCGATCACAATTAACAGTATTCTAGAGGATTATAGAGGCATTACCCATCATAGTAATACTAGAACTCCTTGTCTGGTTAAAGTGTGTACGATTTTCTACAGTTGGGATAACCCCAGTTACACAGTTACTCTTGCATGACCTCTTGGCAAACAATCCTTGACAACTTTCCACCCGAAGACCAACTTGAACTCACAGAAGAAGAACAGGCATATATACCAGTCTATGCCACTAACGCCTTTGCTGCAGACTACAAAGACACTAGGTGTCTCTTTGCTCTTTTTCAAGAACCAGCTATCTGGTATGAAGGAGTAGGAACTATCTGGAAGTTTACTTCAGATAACACAGAACTTACCACAAGGAAATTTCGATTCCTTGTTTCACACCTTGACAAAGTTGAAAATTTCGACTTTGTACAATGAACCGCCACCTACTACAGCAAACAAATCAAGTGGGATACCCTATACCCCAAGTGGAAGTACCTCAACAATTGAAAGGTACATTTCCAAAGCCCTAGCACCTCTGAAGCAGAAGAAGCAAAGCCTTCTATCCCTGGAGAATTCAAGAAAGAAGACAGCTATAAGTCAGCAGGATCTAATCATGAAGACGATTCAGACGAGGAATCTACACACAGTAAATCCTCCACCAACAAAGACACACTCAATGTTAGCAACTTATTACAAGAAACTGAAACAAGGCTCGTTGCTACCATCCAGAAACTCACCAGTCGCCCTAGTACCCCAAGTCCCCAAGGAACCCCATCTCATCCAACAAGTATGCTTCCTGGAAGCTCCAAACTTTCAATACCAGAAGAAAGTTCACTTCCTACTCCACCCATGTCCAAAGGCAAAGCAAAGGAAGAACCTTTACCCTAGACCCTTGCCAGCTCTTCAAGATCCTCACAAGCCACTCCAGTACCTGCCACAACCCAGCCAGAAGCACCACCTGTACCAAAGGGAAACCCCAAGGGAATACCACCACAAATCCCTCCTCACTGACCTTGCTCGGGAAGAACAGGTCCACCACAGAGACCACCTAGTCCCCTAGCACTGCCCCCACCCCCAGTTGTTATGGCAGGAAATGTTGCAACTCCCAAACTCTTGGGAAGTACCCCTGATCCCTATGATGGGAGCCCAGCAAAGGCCCAGGCCTTTTGGAACACCTTGGCCAACTATTATACAATGAATGATGCGGTCTACAATACCAATGACAAGAAAGTACCAGCAGCTTTGACAAATTTCAAAACTGGTACTCATGGAGGAGATTGGGCCAGTGATTGTATCGCTGAAGCTCTAGCAGCCAATCCAACCAATTATGGAACATGGGCCCAATTCCAAACTGCCTTCCAGAAACAATTCATTCCCCCCGAAGTCCAGCAAGAAGCCATTAAAGGGATGCATAGCACATACATGGGCAACCGAGAATTTAATGACTGGTACCAAGATTGGACTTACCATGCTTGATGATCAGGTGTTGATGACAATACCAAGATGTATGCATTCAGACAATGCATCAACTCAGCGCTCCAACAGAAACTAGTTGCCCTATCACCCCAGCCAGCCACACTCCCAGATCTTGTCGACAAAGCTCGAGACCTGGATCGTTCCTTCTGCATGTTTGCACCATGGTCCTATGCACCCCCTACTGGAGGAGGATGCAGAAGAGGTCATCTTACCCCTCGAATTCAAGCAATTGAAGACGAAGAACCCACCACCAAAATAAATGTAACACACAGATGTGGTCAATTTTGAGGATGTAGCCATGGAACCTCGTTTTGTCAAGGAAAGCTCTCCCCTGAAGAAAGGGAACGCCACTTCAGAGAGAAACTCTGCATGTACTGTGGCAAACCAGGACACATTGCCACCAATTGCAACTTAGGCAAATGCCCCAGGACCTCGTTACATCAAATGGACTCTATCCCAGAAGACAGCATGGATAAAATGAGTATCCATGATAGTGTGGAAGCAAATGAGCTATCCACCAACTACTTTGCACCTATTGACATGGACGTCACCCTCAAGATGTTGTCCATTTTCAACATGGACCCCCAGGACATTAATGTGGCCCACATCAATCACTCATCTTTTTAGCGCACTCTCCTGTTGCATCATCAGTGAGAGTTGTACCACCGTCCTGTTGTAATTCTAGCAATCTTCGAAATCTCCAAGTTCCCAAGACTCCCCATGTACCAGTAGATATGATTTGAAATATATGCTCCCCATCCATTTGGGTTAAAGTTCGAATTGTATGCCACGGGAGAAAAATCGATGCTCATGCAATACTTGACAGTGGAGCCGAAGGCGTCTACTGTAATATCTTGTTTATCAATGCCCACAAGATCCCCACAAGTACCCTAGCAAAACCCATTTACCCAAGAAACGTTGACAGTACCTTGAATAAGCAAGGACCAATCTGCCATACTGCCATCCTGCAAATGGAGATGGGCAAAGAACACAAGGAAACCACAGAAATGGCCATAACCAACATTGGATGGCATGACATACTCCTAGGAACTGACTGGTTCAGGGCACACAACCCCCAGATAGACTGGGCGAAGAACAAACTACGTCTCGACCGCTGCCCCACCTCTTGTTACCCAAATTATCCAGATAAAATATCGGACTTAGCACACCTCCTTCCAACTGAAGATTTGGAAGCCCACTATGATGATCTCCTTGAATCCAAGTACCAAGGCATAGATCCTATGCAATGCATTATAGCCCACCTCCACAGAGAATACAAAGACATGATACAACCAAGTGAATCAGTGGTTTCACCCATGATGTCACCTCCCAAGACCAGTATAGTTGCATCGCAGCACAATATGATTAAACATGAACTGGTGGTCACACCCATGGTGTTGATTACACAAAGAATAGGACCAGTGGTTACATCCACAGTGCCTCCCAAGAACATGTCACGGCATGCTACCCCACAATATGAACTGATAGTCGCACAAACTATGGTGTCAACTACTCTAGCCAAAGCAGAACAACCGAAGAATGTTGAAATACCCCCTGAATTCCGTCAATATGGCAAAGTCTTCTCAGATGAGGAAGCACAGTGACTATCCAAGCACCAGCCATGGGATCACAAGATAGACCTTATCCCAGGCATGGAAATGAAGAAAACCACAGTTTATCGCCTAACACCTATCGAGAAAGTCGCCCTTAAAGAATACATTGAAGATGGCCTGAAAAGAGGCACACTCTGCCGATCCGAAGCACCCCATGCATGCTCCTTCTTCATCAACAAGAAGGATGGCAAACTACGACCAGTACAAGACTATCGCCCACTGAATGCGATTACAGTTAAGAATGCAGCTCCAATCCCACTTATCCCCAAACTTGTCGACAAACTATTGGGAGTGCGATTCTTTACCAAGTTAGATGTATGATAGGGATATAACAATATCTGCATACACAAAGGCGATGAATGGAAAATGGCCTTCAAAACACCCATGGGATTATACGAATCCAGAGTCATGACCTTTGGACTATGCGATGCACCTGCAACATTTCAGACATTTATGGACATAGAATTTGGTCCATTAATCAAGAAAGGACACGTAGTCGTCTACCTTGACGACATCCTTATCTATGCAACCATGATCACAGAACTCGTCTATTGGACACACAAAGTCTTCCAACTTTTACTCAAGTTGGACCTGTACCTTTGACCCACCAAATGCTCTTTCAACCAGACATCAGTTGAATACCTAGGACTAATCATCTCTGAAGGCGAACTACACATGGACCCCATGAAACTCAAGGCAGTGCAAGACTGGCCTAAACCAAAGAAAGTCAAGGACATACAGCAATTTCTAGGATTTTGCAACTTTTACTGTCGTTTTGTGCAAGATTATTCCACATTGGCATGGCCTCTGTTCGACCTTACAAAGAAGGATACACCATGGGCATGGACCCATTCACAAGAAACCATGTTTACTGCATTACAGCATGCACTCACCTCCGCACCGGTCTTAATCCTACCGGACTATGACAAACCATTCACCTTGATTACCGATGCAAGCGACTATGCCATGGGCTCAATTCTGGAACAAGATGATGCATTAGGATGGTCACATCCAGTCGCTTTTTACTCCAAGTCCCTCCAGCCAGCCGAGCACAACTACAAAATTCATGACAAAGAACTCCTGGCTATTATTCATGCTCTCAAGCATTTCCGCCATTACCTCCAAGGCAGTGCCCACCAGACAAAGATATTTTCGGACCATGCGAATCTCAAGTACTTCACCACAAAACAAATGCTCACACGTCACCAAGCGCAGTGGTCCCTATTTCTCAGCACTTTTGACTACATTGTTATC
>Ga0307510_10011456_pt1 | contig 10534 bp, 9 predicted proteins | sample 12_EM_MG_FD_207224 | JGI IMG/M metagenome (GOLD analysis project Ga0307510, IMG submission 207224) | Populus trichocarpa ectomycorrhiza microbial communities from riparian zone in the Pacific Northwest, United States - 12_EM | ecosystem: Host-associated > Plants > Roots > Unclassified | place...
ATACGGCCTCGACAGCCGGCTGCATAAAGTTGCGTAGGGAGGATTCGACAGGCTTACGTGTATCCTAAGTGTGTTGATCCCAAGATTTCGTTGTGATGGCTATCGGTAGAAGTCGACGAACCTCATACGACTCATATCCAGGACTCGCCAATGCCGGCGGGCGACTGGCTTGCTGTGATGACTATCTAGGGCGTTGCGTCGAATATGCATACTGTTCACGATGTCTAATGAATTTGGAACGTAGTCAAATTGAGTTCAGATCCGGGTTACTGCATGGTCGGACTCAGGCAGATGCCGGCATGCCACGAGCCAACTCCCGGGTCATTCATTCTATTTCGGGCACATGTATCTGGATATCGCGTGGATCAGCATGAGGCAGTACGGTGCGGCGTATCTCCTCAACTGCACCCTCATTTCCTTGGGCCTTCCTCAGCCGTATCTCCTCGACCTTTAGTATGGGCGACCCCTCTCCATCCTCCCACCTTCAAGTGCTCTTTGAGTCTGCCCTGAAAGACTACGAAAAGCAGACGGGGACCAAATTGACCGAACATCCCCTTGCTCAGCAGCTCGAGACGTGCGGCTCCATAGAGTCTGTTACCGCAGTTATCCAAGGACAAGCGCGGGGTTTTGGTGAATTTAAAGGAAATGAGGGCAAAGTCTCAAAATCGCTCCAGCGTGCCGTCTCTGTTCTGTATCCGCTCTCCACTGGTGCTGTCCTCGGCGAAGCCGCCTCTGTGGTATGTCTGGTTTTGCTGACGAGCAACGCCGCATTCCTGATGTTCGGTTTTGCTATAGCCATTCTCACCTGGGCTAGCAATATTTACTGGTCTGGGTATCCTACTCTCAGTACGAGTCTTCTCAGTTTTAAATGCCCGTATCCGTGTTTAACTAAATTTTATCAGGCATTTAAGGGCGTCAATACCAGCTATGATGCGCTCGTCGATCTGCTCGAGTCGATCGAACACTTCCTCATCCGCCTTGACATTTATACCAAAATCCCTCCTACTGCAGTTGTGACGGAGATCATCGTCAAAATCATGGTGGAGCTACTCTCTACCTTTGCCCTGGTGACCAAACAGATCAAGGAGAAACGGCCGGGTGAGTCCATCCTTCCAGACACGTTTCCTGTCTCAACGCAACGTAGTGAAATTCGTCAAGAAACTCTTGGGAGATAATGAGGTCGAGGCGGTGCTGCAGAGATTAGATAGGCTAACCCAGGATGAGGCTCGTACTACCTCGGCGCAGACCCTCGAAATTGTCTACGGTCTCATCCAGAATATGAGGGTGGTTATGGACGGTGAGCAGTCCGTACATGACTCCTCGCCCGCGTGTCATTAATGTTCTTCCCTGAAGACGGCAAAGCGTCGGTAGACGGTGTGCGAGAGGCTCTCCGTGAGTTTGCATGACGAGACTCGAGTGGTATGATATTTGATCAGGCATTAGTAATTATGCAGCAGATTGCGAACGACATGAACAGGTCAAAACGTTAGTTATTCACGTCGTTGCTCGTGTCGCAAACTAGGAACACTGAGACTGTGACTGTCTCGCAGGTGACAAGGTGCAGCAGGACTTTCGAAACTGGCTCTCTCCACCCGATCCTTTCAAAAACCATAACCTCGCGCAAGAATCCTACCACAGTGGAACTGCTGCCTGGTTCATTCATGGCAACACTTTCGCGGAATGGAAGTTCTCTGGTCCAAGCTCGTTGTTATGGATTCACGGGAAGCGTATGTCCCATACCCATACTCCTTTGCTGACAATTATATTTATAATTTATACGTTTGTAGCCGGCGCGGGAAAGACCGTCCTTTGGTAGGTCAATGTTTCAAGAGAATCATTACGATACTCATGTATGCCATCGTTCAGTTCAACGATCATCGAGGACGTCATCGTCATGCGTAATGCTGGACTAGCTTCACTAGCGTTCTACTATTGCGATTTTAGGGATGACGACAAGAAGACCCTGCGTGGCTTGCTCTCATCTCTCCTGTTCCAGCTCTGTGACCAATCCGGCTGCTATCTTACCATCCTTTCCGATTTCTATTCCGCACACTGTCGTGGTGCCCAAGATCCCAGTGATCGTGCACTTGCACAATGTCTCAACAACATACTTACATTCCCAGCACAAGCCCCAATTTATGTCGTTATAGATGCGCTCGACGAATGTCCGAGCACGTCCGCCATGCCGTCTCCCCGCGAAAAGGTCCTGATGTTTGTGGAGGACCTTGTCCAATCACGCATACAGAACCTACGGATATGCGTCACAAGCCGCCCCGAGACAGATGTCAGCTTTTTCCTCGAACCTTTGACGTTTCGTTCCATGTCCCTACACTCAGAGAGGGGACAAATGCAGGACATCAACAACTATATTCGGTCCGTCATTAACGTGGACCGAATTATGCGAAAGTGGAAAGCGGCAGACAAGGAACTGGTCATTGACGTACTTACAAAGAAAGCCGACGGAATGTGAGCTACCAGTGTCCTACGCTGAATCTTCATGACTCTCGCTCACACCTTTGATGTAGGTTCCGTTGGGTCTATTGCCAAATCGTCTACATCCGCCGTTGCCTACCAGGTCGTATCCGGTATGCCCTGGACGAACTACCAGAAACCCTCGATGAGACGTATGAGCGCACCTTGCGGGATATCGACAAGGCAACCTGGGAATGTGCCCACCACCTATTCCAATGCGTTGCTGCAGCTTCGCGCCCTCTCCGTGTGGAGGAACTCACGGATATCCTCGCGTTAGATTTCAAGACAGGGCCGATTCCGAAATTTCTCGAGGATTGGCGCCCGGAAGATCCCGTGGACGCCATCCTTTCCACGTGCTCCACTTTGCTGGCAGTCGTCAAGGTCGAAAATTCCTCAGTGATACAATTTTCGCATTTCTCTGTCAAGGAGTTCTTGACATCGGAGCGCCTTTCAAAAGCAAATGATTCCATTTCCCGCTACCATGTCTCCCTGACACCCACCCACACCTTTCTTGCCCAAGCCTGTCTTGGCGTTCTGCTTCACCTGGGCGAAGACATCACCATCAATACCCTCCAAAACTTTCCTCTCTCGGAATATGCCGCAGAGCACTGGGTTGACCATGCTCGCTTTGAGAATGTGTCAATCCACATTCAAGATGGCCTCGTACGTCTCTTTGATCCAAACAAACCCCATTTTGCCATCTGGGTTTGGATATACGACCCGGAGGCGCCATGGCGCCGAACGGAGCGGGCGGAAAAGCCATCGCAACCCAGGGGAACACCCTTACATTATGCTGCTCTCTGTGGCTTTCCGGACATTGCTAAGTTTTTGATTCTTAGGCGCTCACAGGAAGTGAACGCTCGGGGCTTCGATGACCAAGCGACTCCGTTATTTTCGGCGTCTCGAAACGGCCATCTGACGGTCCTCCGGGTACTTCTTGAACACGGCGCCAAAGCCACAGCTCAGGATGATGCTAACTGGACGGCATTACATGAAGCAGCATATCGAGGACATGCAAATATTGCTCGTCTCCTTCTCGAGCACGGGGCCGATGTCATGTGCCAGGACAAGCGCAAGTCGACTCCATTACACCGGGCATCATATCGAGGACATCCAGAGGTTGTTCGGGTGCTCCTCGAATATGGGGCAGATCCGAAAGCTCAGGACATGCGGAGGTCGACACCATTTCACGAAGCATCGGAAGGAGGTCATTCAGACGTTACTGAAGTCCTTCGCGAGTTCGTTGGAGAAAAAGGAGCCCAGGACAAGCGCAAGTCGACGCCATTGCACGAGGCATCGTATCGGGGAGATGTGGACGTCGTTCTTGACCTCCTTGAACATGGGGCAGATGCGACAACACAGAATGATTTAGGGCGGAGCCCTTTGCATTATGCGTCGGAAGGAGGACACCTGAGGGTAGTTCGCCTCCTTCTCGACCACGGGGCAGACGCGACAGCATCGGACGACCTGGGGCGAACCCCGTTACATCGAGCATCGTATCGAGGAGATGTAGAAATTGCTCGTATCCTTCTCGAGCACGGTGCGGTGGCGACGGCTCCAGACAACTTGGATTGGACACCATTGCATGAGATATCGTATCGAGGTCATTTCGAAATCGCTCGTCTCTTCCTCGAACACGGAGCAGATGCGAATGTCAAAGACAGCGAGTTGGTGACTCCGTTGCATCAAGCGGCGCATTGGGGACATTTGGAGATTGTCCGCATCCTTCTGGAGCACGGCGCAGATCCAACCGCTCAGAACCACAAGGGAAGGACTGCGTTCCAGATAGCGTCGGCACAGAAGCACCCTGATATTATGCAACTACTGTTGAGGCATGGAGCGGTTGATGCTACACTAAATTAGATCGTAGGTGATACGCAATACTACATTTTGTTATCTGCAACTATTGGAGAAAACCGTCTCCGGGGAGGGCAGGACCGTACAGCGACCTACAAACCCACAATCAGCAGTCTTTTCGGGTGATGACACGTCGGCTGACAATTACAATCAGAGACGGAAGAGCTCAATTCACGTATGACTTGATATGGATGGAACCAATTACATTCGAAAGCACACAAAAACGTCACAGTAACGGGCGCAACTAATTGTTACCCAACATATTCAAAAACTAGTAGTAAAGTTGTTGAAGACTAAGAGGTTTGCCGTATCCGCGGGAATCTCAGTAAGTAGGTCTTTGCTGGCGAGACCAATCAGCGCTGCTTTGAGGTCAGCGGGACTGAGCGGTTCGACATCAACCATGCCAGTGATGGCTTCAATGACGCGAGGTGGAGGAAGAAAGCCAGATACCCAGTGGGGCATCACGCTGTACGCCGACTCATAAAGGCTGACGAAAGACCTAGTGAAAGGGGGCTGTGTGTTGAGCCCCGTAGAAACAAGGGTGGATGTAGTTGGGTCGAAAGTGGAGGATGGATAGATGGAAAGAAGATACGCCAGGAGACCGGCGGTATGGGAGGATGACATGGAAGTGCCGGAGAGGGTGTTCGTGGCGGAATTAGATCCAATCCAGGTGGATAGGATATTGAAGCCGGGGGCAAAGACGTCGACGCAAGGCCCGAAATTGGAGGAGTAGGCACGCTCATCATCGGGCGTGGACGCTCCAACGGTGACGGCCTTCTCAGCAGCAGCTGGAGAGAAACTGCATGCATCATGTTGGTCACCGCCTGCGGCCACAGCAAAGAGGAGACCAGCATCGACAGCGCCGTTAACTGTCTCATCAAGAGCGCGGGACTTTCCGCCACCTAGAGACATGTTAGCAACAGAACCCTTGTGCTTTGTCTTTCCAGTAGCCTTGACTTCAGCGGCCGCATGCGCTGCCTTCTTGGCCGCGGACTCAGCAGCAAAAAGAATGCCGGCGATGACATCAGACATGGATCCGCTGCCACTTGATCGAAGGACTTTGACGGCAATCACATTGGCAGACTTCGCTACCCCGTATTTGCGTGAGGCGATGGTACCAGCGCAGTGCGTTCCATGGCCATTGCTGTCTTCGTCGACGTCATCCAAGGGGATTGTCTTTCCCCATGATGCACGCCCTTCGAACTCTTCGTGACCAATGTTGATGCCAGTGTCAATGACGTAGACATCAACACCTTCGCCCGCAGTATGATCATATTCATACTTCGCAAAAGTACTGAAGTTGAGCTTTGGGCGGTGGCTGATGCGCGCGAGACCCTGAAGAAAAGATTGTGTCGCTTTGAGTCATAATCATGGCGAAATGAGCATATTTCTGACATACCCATGGGGCAGAGGTCTGGACCTCATGGGTCCTGACAATTTGGTCGCGCTCAACATAGTCCACTTCGGGCATTTCGCGAATCCTTTGAAGAACTCGGTCCGTGAACTTGCCGGCGTAGCCCTTGATATGACTATCGAACACGTGACGGATCCCGCCACCACCGTCCAAGTGGGGGTCCTTGGCATGCGCTGCCTCGATGAAGTTGTAGTGGTTATCAAGAGCCGCCAGCGGCATGTCGTTCTTGAACACGACGATATACGAGTCGTTGATGAGTCCGTAAGGGGCTTCATGCCCTACCGTGTGGAGGGGGGCAAGGACTAATGGGGTGCCTTGATCCGTACCATAATTGTGGCAGGTGGAGGGAGGTGTAGCCAAGGACGAGGCGGTCAAGAAGAGGGAGAAAAGTAACAGTGGAAGGATGAGTGACATTGGTTGTGGTTTGAAACGGGGTCGCTTACGACGACGCCTGGATTTGTTTAATGAGAGCTCCCCAATTTGGCGGTATTTATACGGCTCTGCCAAGCAAAAACACATAGCCAAGTCAGGGCCCAGTTAGGTTCAGGAGTATAGCAACTGTGTACGAGTATTTACGCACGACATCCTCTGAGGCACGCCATTCATCTTTTGGCAGGGCAAAGTGACGCCCCCCAAAATGGCATAGGCTGATCAAGTAATCTCGGAAGGACACGGCTGCGGGTGGCGGTGTCTCCGTTCCTGCGGATGAGTCGGAGCTTTCCTCTCCGTCACTATCGATATCGTCGAAATGGCACGATCAAGAGACAGAAAGTAAAAGTGGATGAAGGGTATGAAACGCAACGGACGCGATGGTATCAGCAAATCGTTCAATTCATGATGATAACTCGGAAGGATATTTCCATACCGTCGTGCGCGTGATATTTCAGGGAAGGGGCGGACCAGTAGAGGGGAGCTTCTGCGGCCCTGACCACGTTTAGCCGCACCCAACTTAGTTAGGCTAAACATACTGACGTTCACATTCTATGCCGGAAATGATCTCAGCCAAGATTTGCGCCTGGACATTCGCTTTACGCCCACCTGATCACCAATGCCCATCGGCTTTCCGCCAAGATCAATGTCAAATCTCGTCCTCGGTTTCGTCTCGAGCCTTGAACTATGGCCATAACAAAATGTCTCCAACGGGGTCACCATACTGCCACGGAGGTCCCAGCTGTATATCTCGTCCAGCCGCCGAAATGAGGCATGTCATGTATGGGAATTTAGAGGATCGAATCTGAGCTACACGGAGAGGTCAGCTGGTGCATCGACATCAAGAATCGGAGCCAGACCTGCATGGCACTTGCTTTGACATCACCGACCCATCGCACCGGTTTCTTGCCTGTGACTTCGTCGAAAGATGCTATGTTTGCAGAGTTGGCAGAAGACGGTGAGAGGGAACCCACCGCATACAGTCGGTGTGGGTGTGAGGGGTCATATGAAGGGCAAAATGAGAGGGCCGAAACGACTGCTGTGTAAAGAATTCGTGATCAGTTCCCCACTACTCAGCGTGGTCTCCGATTCACAAGTCCAGAAGCACGACAAGTACCATTTAGCCCGTCTCTGCTTTTTCTGGACGGTGTCGTCGCGAGCCGTGTGCCTTCGCTTGGATAGTTGACGTCAAATACCTCGACAGTGTCCTCAAATCCGCAATGTAGATTTTTGTCGACGATTGTCGTGTAGTGATGCGAATCACGTTCGTATCGCCCACATACCCTGCAACGAGTCTTCACGCTCTTACACCCATGTCCACGACGTTGAACCTGGCGGAACACACATATTGCATAGCGGGTTGCACAGCGGAGACAGTGTCGTTTTGGCCCTTGGGAATCGCTGTTGAAAAGGAATATGGGATGTTTCTTAGAAATATGCCAGAGCGACGGGTAAGGCACATCCAATCGCTTGGCGAGAGTAGGAAAACAGAATATATTCAAGACGAGGACAATCACTCACAGATACAAGGACGTCTCACTACGATCCGGGCAACGACGTTGTCCTACAAAGCACGGTGCGGAGGCTTCCTAGTTTCTTCATCACGCCACGAAGGCGGCGAATGGTGGGATGATCCTGGGAGGGTGTTCATAAGGGTACGAAATGAGCTGACGAGGCGATAAGATGGTTGTCACAGGTATCCTTAACACTACACGGACACTACAACTGACCTGTATGAGTGATAATGGAGGGGTGGGGGTTTGTGACGTGTCTACGTGTCGGAGCATGGTTTCGATGGGCAGCACCGTTAAGGGCCGCCCAGTGGCCCGCCCTATGCAGTAATGGGAGGTGTATATCCAGGAGGACTTCTAGATATGCTCGAAAACAGGAGAGCTTGGATTTGGTTACATATGGCGGGATGTTGAGATACCATCGATGAGGGATTGGATTGAGGTGCTGGGCTGTTTACATAAGCGTGAATCCGTCTGGGCAACACATTCAGATCCATAAAAAGAGAAGACGTACACGTACACTGCAGACATTCCCCGCGTGTCAACACGCCTAGCCCAAGGTCGACCATTCGTTTAGAGTCATAGCACGTCGCTTGAGAGAAAACCATGTCCGTTCTATGATGCCCCCCGTAAAAGGATTGGGACGCGATTGCAGTGCTCCTTCCATGACGCACAACCGAGCATCAACGTTGCATCAACTGTTGACTTATCCGGCCACCTGGCCCCGCAATTGACCAGTTGGTTTGGTTCATCGTGGGAAGCAAGCATGGCGCTACTCGGTCACGTGGACCGTGGGCACCTCGTGTTCGACTGAGCAGCCCGAGTCTCCCACTGTTGCCAATGGACTATTGATGGCTCCAAAACGATCAAATCGCAAAATAAAACGAATGCCAGTGAAACTAACTGCTGTCACTACATCCACCTATCCATCCTCCACCCTCCTCGATCTCCCCACCGAATTGCTTGTCAAGATCTTGACTTACCTCCCAGTGGAGGGTCTGTTCTCCGCGCGGTGGACATGCCGCACGTTGGGTGACATCATCGCCGGTACTGCATACCTGCAGTATATCATCCGTGCCCATATCAATGGTGTAGAGGACTCTTTACCTCTCGATTTTCCGTATTCCGAGCGTCTTGAACTTCTACGACGCCATGAACAATCATGGAGTGGTTCACAATTCGACTTGTTTACCGAATGCGTTACAAATATGTCCTATCCCAATCATTTTGTTTTTCAAGACGGTTATCTGATCTACGAAAAGCTAAGGGCAAATCCGCAGCAATATGGATATACGGACCTTTACTCTACCGCTCGGAACGAGGAATTGCGTTGGGTACATATCACAATGGACAATGGATATCTTCCTCGTCTATACAACCTCACATTTGCGGCAGACCATAACTTGGTCGTAGCTTCCAGGTTTGTATCCCTTCTAATTTTTGGGGGGCAAAACTTGACCAAAGCCATAGCCAACAGCGACTTGGAGACGACGAGGCGGTACACGTACAGTTTACCTTTTTTGAATTCACGACTGGTTCACTTCACCCACTCTCATCAAGGCATACTGTGTCGCTTCCACCACTTTATGGGCATCACTATGTTTTTGTGGGCTCAGAAGTCTTGGGAGATCACGTCTTGGTTTTACTATGGCATCGCAGCAATAAAATTGCCTTCTACGTGGTCTCATGGAAGGCCGGGACCGTGACGCTTGTGAGTGGCCTTGGTAGGTCTTATCTCTCCTCTGGCTCGGGCAGAACTCTGAAGTTTCGCGAGATCCCACTCATACGACAACACTCCAAACTGGAAAGTTCAAGGCATTGGTCATGGATGACAATGTGTTTATACTGATGAAGGATGATGGGAACCGCTTAGAGGTCTGTAAACTTGACATCACCTCCCCTGGCCCGTGTCTACAGACGATATGCTTCCTTGAGCTACCACCAATGATATCAGGCGTCTCTGTTGTCTTGTCTTGGATCTTTGCGGAGTGGGTCCCAACGTCGAAGAACTACGCACGGTCCAGGTCCTCTCGAGCAACTCACGCTCATTTCTACTCTTCCACAGTCGGTACAATAGCCCTTTTTCTCGATTATCGCATATCAAAACAAACGTGTCGGGGTCCAAGTACATATGTACTAGTCATTGACGTTGAGGCACTTCTCTATACTATTCGCTCGGGCGTACGCAACGTGCCGTGGGCGGACTGGGGCCCATCCAGCACACACTTCTTCAAAAGATCCCTACTGGGCCCAGTTGGCCCTTCCTGGATCACAGGAACTTCACCGCCTGTGATACGCCAGTATTACCCACGGCGCACCCGGTGCACCCAGTCAATGCTGGAGAACACGTCATCGTCATCACGGACTGGGCCCCAGGTGTTCTCTTCAACAGACGTATCTCTTTGGAGCGAGTGCAGCATCGAGACAAACCTGCCATATCGCGACGTCGTGGTGAATGATCTTAACCTCGGCCATGTCCGACAAATATTGGCAGATAGGGAGTGGGTTGTCGGAATGGCAATGACCTCGGTGCGTGGGTTTTGTGTATACATATTCAAACCGTTCCAGCGGGAAACTGATTACGCCCGCCAACAGCCAGAGGGAAGTTCCGTCCGTATTACAGTGTACCATTTAGCTTAGGCAGTAATATTATGGGCGAGAATTGAGACGTGTAAAACATGGCCAAGACTTAAATAATGCAGCAGCGGTGACATCGTCGTGAGATTCCCAAAGCAACTGAGACAATCGGGAGATCCACTTCACCAGCACGGGATGTGTGGCAAATCACTGCAGTCGTTGTCAATCACACTCAGCACTCGCCGTTTGGACTGCGTCGTCTACGGTCTATCTA
>Ga0307510_10011457_pt1 | contig 10534 bp, 10 predicted proteins | sample 12_EM_MG_FD_207224 | JGI IMG/M metagenome (GOLD analysis project Ga0307510, IMG submission 207224) | Populus trichocarpa ectomycorrhiza microbial communities from riparian zone in the Pacific Northwest, United States - 12_EM | ecosystem: Host-associated > Plants > Roots > Unclassified | place...
TTCCAGGCACGCGTTGGCCTCAGAGCGCGTCAGACACGAGAACTAATGTGTATTGGAGACACTACTACTCACCTCAGAGCGCGTGCGTCAGACACGAGAACTGAGGGTACAAAAGTCACTACCTGGGCTCCTTGAACCGCGACCACCACCAGTCCGGTTTTTCCCACGACTGTGGCAAGGAATCAACAAGGGAATACCACCCCCCCCGCCGTACAGGCTAACTGGAGCATACCTCCAACACACCAATGCAGTGTGATACCATATCCATGTGGACCATGCCTATCTGCCACCTCTACTGGTCTGGCATTCTACCCGTCAAACCACCCACTGACGACAAGATAATCGCACGAAAGACCAACAAAACTGAGGGTTCACCAAACTAGTGGAGAACACCTGGGAACATGTCCTAGCGAAAGAAGGAGACCTCCCAAACTGGATAAACATATGTGAGGTTTTAGTGGGTAGTAGGTCCCAAGTAGGTCACCCTGAGTCCCACACTATCCCATCCGGGATGTGCTTAAATGCATTTTCTCCTCACCCGGGCCTATCAGCCTGGCTCCAGCGTGCCACTGGGGCTGACGAATGTCTCCCACCACGTGGCGCTTTCTCGATAGTTTAGTTGATAGCTATGTATTGAGAAATAAAAACGCTTTCCAAAAAAAAAAAAAGTCACTACCTACAGTATATAAACGAATGAATAAGGTTCTGCGGTTCAAGACTAAACGAGTGAGCAAGTAAACTTCTGTCAAGATGAGTGCTAACAATGTCCATGTGGAATGGTCCGGGTATCTAATCGATCCGCTCCGCGCGCCGTTTGCTACAGAAAGTACCCCCGGAAGGAGCTCGATATATATCATTGTGACATTGTTTGTTCAAAAACATACAGAGAGGACCAACAGACTCCTTCAACTCCAAGTCATGCACCGTAATGAACAAAATTCACCCATCGCTCCAAAGTCATCGTTCTCTTTCTTCTCAGCATCTGCACTGCATCCCTCAGAGCTTCCGCTGTTCTCTCGTAATGTGGCATTCCGCCCCACCTGTTCGAGAACACCGACCAATAAAAGTTCGCAGCAAGGTCCGGACCGTCAACGCCCGCCATTTCCCACATCGCCCCGACGACACTCCGGAACCCGCAGTACTGGACCGCAGCGACTAAGTGAAGTCCCTCGTCCGCGATGCTCTCTGGTGTGAGCTCGGCCGTGTTACAAGCAGAAAGGAACGCGAATTCGCCAGTGGGAAGCCTCGATCGCACGATGTCGAGTAGCGTGAGACGCGCGCCTTCATACAGTTTGAAAGAGGCGTCGAACGGTTTTCCCACCTCGAGATTGACAGACGCCGATACATGGACGAACTGGTAATCTCTGAGGTGTTCCAGTACAGCGCTCGGAGTTGCCGTTTCCTGGAGAAGTGTCACTGTCGATAGGCCAACAGACTGGATGACGCGCATCTCTTGCAATGCCTTTGGCATCTTGGCATCTGACTTTATCACGAGAAGCATCGAAGGCCGGTCGAGTGGCCGCGCCCTGGGTTTGCGAGATTCTATGAGTGCGCCAAGCGTTTGGGTATATGAAGGGATGTACAGGTCCGAGAAATAGAACTTGATGGGGCCTTTTGACCTGATTGGACCCATGGCGTGGAGAGGAAGGGAACAAAAGACGGAAGTGGGGCAGAACCATATGCGGGACTGTTCTGGTATATTCAACTCGTGGAGTCTCTGGATGACAGGACGACCAACGAGGTTATAAAGGGATTCGAGTACGGAACTCAACGCGTCATCATATGCGCCCGATTCAAGGCCATGACTTCGTGCGCTCAATAACTTGTCCCTCAACTGCTTCGCACATTCATAGAAATTGTTAGGAGTAGGAATGAGGGAAGGAGGCGAATCGCGGAGAAGAATAATGATATCCGAACGCCATGTAGAATGGTTGATAATGATGACCGGTCCACACTCGGCAGCATAACGGAGGGTGTCGAACGAAGGTGTCATCAGGAAAGTCTCGAAGCCTGGCAGGGATTGGATTTGGGAGATGAGTGTGTCGCGCTCTGCGACAAGTGCTCGTTGTTTGATCACCAGCCGGCCGAACGGGTCCATCATCTCGTCACCGTCGGCTTGGCCTTCATTTGGCCAGATACCAGCTGAGTTCGACGTCGTCAAAGCCTCAAGGTCGTTGTTAATAGCTGCAAACCTCTCGGCCAAGGGTAGGTTTACGAGACGGAGTTGGTCCATTGACATGCGGAGGCCACGCATCTCAGACCAGAGCAGGCCTCTACCCCGTTCCAGAGTTTCGATGGCTTGCTGAAAAAAGCCTATATCGATTTGATATGATGCGAAGTCCAACGGCAGCGTCTCATAGTCGACGCGCCTTGAGACAAGACGATTATGCTGTATTTCAAGGGTAGGGCTAAACGCCAACGAGTCTTTCATTAATGTGATGGCCTTCTCATATGCGGTAGAGGTGGACGGATGCCTGTGAGACCGTGCGAACTTCGCCCATCGACGTGAAACGGTAAGTCGGTCGGGTATAGTCGCAGACGTATCGGCGGCGGCTAGGGGAAATAGCAGTATAATTTCTTCGGAGTCAACCCTTTGATGAAACCGGATGAATCGGTCAGACAAGGCCAAAATAAGATGTTGAATGATATGAAGGCGGGGCAATGGTGTAACTGGACTTTTGAGGAGGTCACGGAGCAAGGAAATTGATTCGTTGAGATGAGCCATGTCATCTGTGTATGAGAAAGCACGGATGAGGAATTGGGCCAAGCGGAAATTAATCATCAAAGTGAAACTATCACTCGATTGAGATGATTCAAGGTGGCGCCGGCGGTATCCCATAGCTTCTTCGATCGTCGCTCGATTGATCGGTTGACCAGAAAGGCGGTTTATGGCTTCTAAAATATGCGGATCTTCCACATCCTGCGTCATCGGGGTAAGTTTGCCAATGTCCGATCTAGTTATTAGAAAACGGGAAACCAGATGCGAGGGTGATGGACAGTTGTCAACCTCTGCGTTAACGGCATCCGCTGCTTGCGAATTACTTGCGACAGAAATCTCATCAAAGCGGGCCTTCTCGAGTTCTTCCAGGTCCCGAGTCATTCCTTGACGCCCCGGATCTTCGGGGGACATCCCCCTAAGATGAATACGAATGCGGAACATTGCCTCCTCTAAATACTCCGGGTTCCCATAAAAGTAGAATCTGTATTGTGCAAGCCCTACGGCCATAAAAGACGCAGACTTGACAGAAGATGGATCAGTGAAGGATCCGTCCACGATTGACATTGCGTCCTCGTAGTCAGCATGTGACTGAGTTACTGTGAAACGCTGAAGGAAAGAGAAGAGAAGGCTAAGGGAAACTCTTTCCGAATCAGGAAAGCGGATATTCGCTCCGCGAAGGCATTCGATGACTTGGTCCGGCATTGGTTGGCCAAATGAGAAGTGTTCATCATGAATGGCCTTGGCAAACGTTTCAACAGCGCTAAGCAGCAGTCGATCTGGGACATCCGACCTGAGAAGCTCCCGGCAAAGGATTGCTATCTCTTCGATATTTCGCATTGGATCGATAGATTCCATTTGGACCTGATTGGCTAAGGCCCACGCGAAGGCTGTTGTAATGTAACCTCTTGTGATGTGGGAGGTTCCAAGCGACTGGTCTCTGAGGTAACGAAAATATCTGAGTCCGTGTCTGCTATCGCCCGGCCGCTTGAGCTTATGTGAGCGACGGAAAAGGGAGTCCGCAAGGGAGAAGAAGGCCGCGACAATATGTGGATCATGTCCGATGTGGGGATCAAATGAGAGTATGGCTTCGACTGAGTGGGAAATCGAGTCCTCCAGGTCTTCGTTCTCATCTGTTAGCGTATAGCGCGCCAATCGTGTCACGGCCAAAGTTGTGAGGTACAAAGAGCGCCAAGGGTCGCCTGGGGGTAGTGGCGAGAGTTTATTTCGGGTTTGCAAAATGCAGTCATCAATTTCGAGCAAAGAAACTAGGACGAATTAAGATCAACTTCCGGAAGATAAAAGTGTTTGGAAAGTCGGAGACCAGATCTGACACTCACCCGATGGGACCGCCATTCTTCAAGAAACTTACAAAACCAGAAGGCAAGTGCCTTAGGAAGGAAGGGTTGGAGCTTGGAGCGTTAGAGATTTGGGACACAACGCAAGCGTGAAGTCGTGTGGCAAAAGCTGGACCGGAGGGGTACCGGTTTAACAATGGATAGCCGCCACTGGGGTGAGGTATCATAAAGTGACTGCAGTACTACTACCATCGTTATGTGGAATCCGCGGGAAACAATGTACAAATACGGCTATAATAATTTGTAATCTGCCTCCGCGTGGAACCTGAACCACATCCTTTATTAATCCATCGAGCTTGTTGAAGAGTTCCGAAAAGTACATAGGACCTGCCAAGTATCGTCGTGATAACATTGTTCAAAAACATACAGAGAGGACCAACAGACCCCTTCAAAGCCGAGGTATGCACGTAGTGAACGAAGTTCACCCGTCGCTCCAACGTCATATTTCTCTTGCTTCTCGGCACCTTCACAGCATCCCTCAGAGCCTCGGCTGTTATCTCGTAATGTGGCATTCCATCCCACTTGTTCGAGAACACAGACCTGCAAAGTTCCCAGCAAGGTCTGGTATGTCATCGTCCGCCATCTCCCACATTGTCCCGACGACGCTGCGGAACCCGCAGTACTAGACCGCAGTTGCGAGATGCAGTCCCTCATCCGCGATGCTCTCTTTCATGAGCTCGGCCGTGTGAGAAGCAGAAAGGAACGCGAATTCGTCAGTGGGAAGCCTCGATCGCACGATGTCGAGTTGCGTGAGATGTGGGCCTTCGTACAGTGTGAAAAACGTGTCGAACAGGTTTCCTGTCTCGAGATTGCCATGACATGATACGTGGACAAATTGGTAATCTCTGAGGTGTTCCAGCACAGCGCTCGGCGTTGCTGTTTCCCAGAGAAGTGTCGCTGTTGACAGGCCCAACGGACTGGATGACGCGCATCTCGTGCAATGCCTTTGACATCTTGGCATCGGGCTGTATCACGAGAAGCACCGAAGGCCGTTCGCGTGGCTGCGCCCTGGGTTTGCGGGATCCTATGAGTGCGCTAAGCGTTGGGGTGTATGAAGGGGCATACAAGTCCGAGAAATAGAATTTGACGTGACCCATGGCGTGGAGAGGAAGGGAGCAAAAGACAGAAGTGGGGCAGAACCATATGCGGGACTGCTCTGGTACGTTCAAGTCGTGGAGTCTCTGGATGACAGGACGACCAACGAGGTGATAAAGGGATTCGAGTATGGACCTCAACGCGTCATCATATGCGCCCGATTCGAGGCTATGATTTCGTGCGCTCAACAACTGGTCCCTCGAGTGCTTCGCACGTTCATAGAAATTGTCGGCCGTAGGAATGAGGGACGGAGGTGAATCGCGGAGAAGAATAATGATATATAAATGCCATTTAGAATGGTTGATGATGATGACCGGTCCACGCTCGGCAGCAGAACGGAGGGTGTCGAACGAAGGCGTCGTCACAAAAGTCTCGAAACATGGCAGGGATTGGATTTGGGAGATGAGCTCGTCGCGCTCCGCGAGACGCTGAGCTAGATGTCGTCAAAGCCTCAAGGTCCTTATTAATAGCCGCGAACCTCTCGGCCAAGGGTAAGTTTACGAGACGGTGTTGGTCAATTGACATGCGGGAGGCCACGCATCTCAGACCAGAGAGGGCCTCTGCCCCGTTCCAGAGTCTCAACAGCCTGCTCGAGTTGACCCAAATAGACCTGATACGATGCGTAGTCCAGTGGCAGTGTCTCATCATCAGTCTGCTTTGAGACGAGACGGAAATGCTGTATTTCGAGGGTAGGAGCAAACGCCAAGGAGTCTTGGATCAATGAGATAGCACTATCATATGCGGTGGATGTGGACGGGTGCTCAGTATGCCGTGCGAAGCCCGCCCATTGGCATGAAATGGTAAATCGATCGGGTATCCTGACGCACGTATCAGTGGCGGCGATGGGGAATAGTCGCATGATTTCACCCAAGTCATCCGGTCGGCGAAGCCTCACTAACCGGGTGATCAAGGATGAGATAAGCGGTAGAATGATATTAGGTTGGGTCAGCTGCGAGCCGGGCATATTGAGAATGTCACGGCGCACGGTGATTGATTCGTTGAGATGCTCTAGCTTGTCTGTGGAGCGGAAGGCATTGAGGAGGAAATCGGCCAACAGGGAAGCATAAAGAAAGGCATGTGCATCGTTGGAGCGAGATAGTGTAAGGGAGTGTCTGCAGTGCTCGGTGGCCTCTTCAATAGCAGCCGGATCATCAGTAACGTGGATTGCCCAGAAGGGACCCCGGACCCAGAATATGAGAATCTTGATCCTTCTCATCCTGCGTTGCAGTGGAAAATTTGCCGTTGTCCGATATATTTATCGGGAAGGGCCCCAGATGGAATAATGATCCGTGGTTGCTAACTCCTATATTATTGGCATCCGCCGCCTGTGGATTGACTGTGACAAAATACTCGGTCAAGCGGACTTTCTCGAGGAGTGCGAGCGACTGAGCGATGAGGTGACGCTGCGGATCTTCAGAATCTGAAGACATCGCCCCAAGGTGGGCACGAGTGCGGAAGAGTGCCTCTAAATACTCTGGGCTCCCGTAATAGAAGAATCTGGCCCGCGCCAACGACTCGGCCAAATTCAAAGCCAATTCCACGTCTCGCTGTGCGACGGATTCATCTAGGATTGACATTGCTCCTCGTAATCGGCCTCTGAATGAGCTAGGAGGAAGCGATCATGGAGAGCGAAGACAAACCTAATGGGAACCTTTTCCAAGTCCGGAAAACGCGTACTCGCTTCACGAAGGCATACAATAACCTGGTCCGGAGGCGCTATTGAGAAGGGTTGGTCATTAATAGCCTGAGTAACGCTTTCATAGAGCTGATTAGAAGCTCTTCCGAGACATCCAATGGAAGAAGCTCGCGGCAGAGGGCTGACATCTCCCCAATACCTCCCGTTGGATCGACAGACTCCATTTGCACCTGAATGGCTACAGCCCACGCGAACACCGTGGTTATGTGACCCCGTGTGACGCAGGAGGCTTCGAGCGACCGGTATCGAAGGTAACGGAAATAATTGACACAGTGCTTGATATTACCAAGCTGGTTGAACTTTTGCGAGAGACGAAGAAGGGCGTCTGCAAGGAAGAAGAAGATAGTGATGACGTGTGGGTCGTGTCGGGACGGGGGATAAAATGGTAGGAGTATGGCTTCCGTGGAGTGAGCGAACGACCTCCCCAGGTCGTCGTTCTCATCGCTTAAATCGTAGCGTCCCAATCGAGCCTCGGCCAAAATTGCGAGGTACGTAGAGTACCAAGGGTCAGCTTGAGATGACGTGCATAGTTTATTCTGGATTTGCAAAATATGGTTATCAAGCTCGGGCAAGGAGGCTGTTAAGACAGGAAAGTTAGAATACTGGAGGAGACGAAAGGGCTTGAAAAGTCTCAGACAGCAGTTAGTGATTTGCACGGCCCGGCTCAAAGCCCGCGAGCCCGGGTAGCCCGGCCCAGCCCAGCCGAGACTTTGGCGGGCTCACGGCCCGGCTCAAGGATCCTGCAAGCCCGGGCTTTCAGCGCATGTGGGGAACGACAGCGAGGTCTTCAATTTGCAATCAATGTGAAGGACCCTTTCAACGACTCCGTTTTACAGCCACTCTCTCAACCAACCACCATTGCCTTTGCTAAGATTGTCAATGTCGTTGTCATCGCAACATGAAACTGGCCACTTCACTCCTCTTCGTCTACCGGATCCCGTCCCATCGCCTCCCATTCATTCTACTCACCTTTCGTTCTTGACCATTCGCTCAACGTCACTCAGGTAGTCGCCACCGTCCGGCACTCATATGCTCCGGCTCTTAGCCCTTTCGTTAGTCCTACCCCCTTTTTGTTTTGAGTCCATAGTCCTAACCTTTCTTAGCTCACACTGCCCTACCATTGTCCATAGTCCCTTCTGCTCCCTTTGACCTCGTCTACTGCACTCATTCACTGCCACCATCCGCCGTCACCGCCTCCCGACGCCGATACCACAGCCTTTGTTTCCGCATCGCTTCCCCGACTTTGCCCACGCGGCCCCGTTGTTTTGATACCACTATATTGCTAAAGGTAGTGTATGTATATAAGCAAGCTTCCTGCTCCTGTGGAGAGCATCATTACCTTTTGCATTCATTATCGCTTTCGGCCCAATCTTACTTGCACTTTCTCTCTCTCCTCATGTGACTGCCTTCCCCGTCTAACATCGAACAAGACCGTTGCTCATAAGGTCGTTTTATCACCTTCTCACCGTCACTTCTTTCTAGGCTTGGCCTTGCACAGCAGAATCGTTGTCTGTGCCTGCGCCCCTCGCTCAGTACCAGAATCACTATCCATCCTCGCCTTTGTTCACACACTCTCGTTTCCTCTCTTGCTCCTTTCTTTATCCTTCTGCAACCTATCGAAACTACACCGCCCTGCAATAGGCCTCTGTCAACTAGTCGCCACTGCACTCCGCGCTGATAATGCTTGGCGCAGCGCCAATGGCCACCCACTAGCATGGGACGTCCTCTCCTCTACCTCTGGCAGTAGCACCGACGCCCCGCAGCCGCGCGTTACATTCGCGCTGAAACTCGCACATGGATCACCCGCCACACGCACGATCACTCTTGCTGAGACGCTTGACCGTTGGTGCACAGATGCCAATGCTGGAGAGGGTGTCAGCTATGCATTCGCCAGCGTGATAGGCAGCAAGTGGTGGCACGCAGAATAGTACGACGTGTACGTTGCGCCGAACAGTGCGCTGCGCACAGATGGCCGCGACCCGCTCACCTTGCTCAGGGTCGCTCCTTGGCTGCCATTACGCCCCAGTCAGGGTTGTCGCCGGAGTAGTCCTTGATCCCTCCCAAAAGACAAAGCCTGGGCTTAAGCCCAAGCCCAGCCCGAGCCCAGCCCGAGTCGTCGACCAGGGCCCGGCTCCAAGTTTTTATGAGCCCGAGCCCTACCAAGCCGAGCCCAAGCCGGGGCATTTGGGCCCAGCCCGGCCCTGCAATCACTGAGTCAGAGAAGAAGATCCAGGACTCACGCTGGGAGGCCATTATTATCCTTCGAGACTCAGAAATCAGAAGGCAACTTCCAGAGTGCTAAGGAAGGAAAGCGATTTGACGTTGAGATTCAGTACCGCTGTGACACTGCGCAAGCGAGCCGTGAAGAAAAGGGTCGTGGCTGAGTGCCGGCGCCGACAGAGAGTAGCCCGCGGGAAACAATGTGCAAATCTGGGTGACTTCGATTTGGATTTGCTTCGGCATCATTGTATCCTCCACATACAGTATGGACGGCATGACTCACAGCATAAGAGGGCGTACAGTGGGCCGTGAAGGACTGAATCATGGTCGCCGATTATTGACCCCACATGCCATGTTCATCGGGGATTCTGAGTAGTCAGGATACATGTCTCGCACAGCTAGCTACTGTAGTTGGTCAGTGAGGAGGGGCAACCTGAAACAACCTTAACCAAGCCAAGCCAAGAGGCCGAGACGAATTTACCTGTGAAATCTCATTCGCATTTGTCATCAGCTCCCCAGAAAGGGCAACCATAAATCAAGCAAGTTATCTACTGCAAAAAAGAAATACAGAAACTAAATAGCAACATCACGGGATCACGGCGTTCGTTTCGCTTCTCTCCGCTTCTGGCCTCTGCCTCTACGCGGTGGGGCGCGCAGCTCCCTCCGTCAGGGTCTAGAGCAGGAGCAGGGACGCAATCGTCTCACATCTGCAAGCCCCATCAATCGATCAGCCCGAGTTGTAAAAGTCATCTGGTTTGCCTTCCTGGTTTCGCGGAGTAAAAAGCCACTGTGGTTGGACACACGAAAGACAACAGTGACCCACATGGCCCCAACTGTATCCACCGACGTTGGGAGCTTTGACGCGACACATGATGCCATCATATCATGACCCAATAATTTACCGGGTTGTCGTGCACGCACGCAACCCCTCGCTGGCACGTTCGTTGTTGTACGTACGAACGGACATTGTCGTTTACGGGAAGGCAGGGCAAGAACCTCAAGTTGACGCAGTGACGTATTCGCCAACTCATTCGAAGCATCAAATGCTTTTGAGCGCTGAGCGGACACAAGGCACGTTGATGCAACTGATGACCTAGGTACCTTGGAGATCACCGAACACGAGACTAGAACACGGCGGTGATAGGATTTGTAGGCTGCGGTGGGCGCAATGCCGCGAATGAACCAGAATCCGTCGGGTCTTCAAAAACGGGGCAGGGTGGGTAGAGAGCATTAAACGCTAAGCGGTCGGAAGACAGGGTCTACCCTCGATGTGGGATTTGATCCTTGGACCTCACCTCGTTGACTGGGCGACATTCCCCTTGCATTACTACAGTAATGTTAGTGGACAAAAAGTTGGCTCTCGTCACACCACCTTTCGACCGTCGTGCCGAAAGTGAGAAATTCTGGATCTTAAGAATGGAATGAGAGTCAGTCCCGTGTCCGCCGTAA
>Ga0307510_10011460_pt1 | contig 10531 bp, 6 predicted proteins | sample 12_EM_MG_FD_207224 | JGI IMG/M metagenome (GOLD analysis project Ga0307510, IMG submission 207224) | Populus trichocarpa ectomycorrhiza microbial communities from riparian zone in the Pacific Northwest, United States - 12_EM | ecosystem: Host-associated > Plants > Roots > Unclassified | place...
AGCCTCCCTAGTGCCTCCCCTTTTACCCACTTCATTCTAAGTCGTCTCTAGTAAAGCTAGAGACTCCTCTACTCCTTCAAGTACTCGCCACCAGTTCACTCTTAGTACAAGTCGTACTATCAAGGCCCGTTGAAGCCTTAACACAAGTCAAGCTTTCCTTTCGACACACCAGCTTGGCGAGTAGACAGCCACCCCGGACATTCACATCCCCTACCTTCCTAGCACCCCATACGTTAGTGCCAGTGGTTCTGTAAATCCACAACTTTGTGAATCTATTGCATAAGACCTCCCTTACCCGGAGTTGAAAGTCTTGTGTAGGAGGATCAAAGCGCCCTCACGGGTGTTGAAGTGGAGGAGCACATAAACCGAACTAAGGTGTGAAGTTTCTTGGGCTCGTGTCCCTTGAGACGAAGAGGCAGGCGAAAGCCAGACAGCCTTGGGTCATACAGACACATTTTTCCTCCACGTGGAGAAGACCTTGGTTCAAATACATCCACTACACCCATCCATCTATCCTCCTACCCATTCATCCGAAAGACATCATGACGACACTTGTAAAAGAAATGAAGACATATGCCGCGGTTGCTGCAATGAAGAGCGCACCCCATATCCAAGACCAGAAGGCCACTGGTAGATCAAAAGGCGTCACAGTTACAGGACGCTCGACCACTGGAGTCGGAGCAATTAAACCGACAACAGATCGGTCGTACCAGGGAACCACTGGATCATCAATGGGAGAAACAAAGGCGCAAAAGACGCAATCACAAGACGATGCAAAGACAATGCTTCGCAAAGCTCTATACGAGATCTTCGACATCAAAGCACCGATTGTCACAGAAACCAAGGACCCCATCGAGGTCAACGCACTATGTTTTGCGGGAAGACATCACCGCCATGGAGTAGCATCACAAGTAAACCACATGTTCTACAGGAACTCGACGCGGCCACAAGACAACGGCCACAAGCATGCACCACCATCAAACAAACTTATGAGAAGCCTGGAATGCTTCCATTGCCACAAGAAGGGCCACTACGCCCGTCACTGCCGAGTTAGACGCCGAGTCAATCATGATCGACAAGAAGTCGCAGTCATTAACGCCATTCGAAGCCGTCCAGATATGGGAATCCTACCCATGAACCAACTTGCCAAAAGGATCCAAGAGAACAAGAGCGCCAATAGTTTCGACGCTCTCAAAGAAGAAACCCTGGATCACTCCCCACAGTTATTGGACGCAAAGAAACTCGAGAAACTCATTGCCGACAAACAGCCACCAGCACATACGCTAGGACCACAGAAAATCAAGGCGATACAAGACTGTATCGCAGCAAACGCCCACAAATTTGATGAAGCCACTCGACAGAAGCTAATCAAACTATGCAAACCAAAGACAAAGTCCATCGCACAGCGATTGGGACGCGCACATGCCTACCTAAAGTCGAAGTCCACTGCACAGCAGTTGGAAGACGCACATGACTATCCAAAGTCGAAGCCCTCTGCACAGCAGATGGGAGACGCACTCAAAGAACAGATCCAAACCATGGATGATGACACAAAAATCAGAACGCTCAATGAGCTCATCCCCAAAGCTGGATTCAGCATCCAGAAAATTGAAGCCCTTGCCAAGACCTTTGGACTAGACAGTGTCTTTGTCAACAAAAGTAACTCAGTTCAAATCGAGTTCGCAGTCATCAGTTACAAAAGGGAAACAAAAGAAATTGGCCTCCTTGATACCGGAGCCACAGAAAACTTCATCAACTCAGAAACAGTCAAAAAGCTTCACTTGGGAATGAAAGAACTCCCTTACCAGCAACCCGTCTTTAATGTTGACAGAACACCCAACAGACAAGGAAAGATCAGCCACTATTGCGACCTCATGGTTAGCCAAGGAAATCTCAGACGACAACTATGTTTCTTCATCACAAATTTAGGAAGAGATCGCTTCCTTTTCGGCTACCCCTGGTTTAAAGCATTCAAACCCGACATTGATTGGGAAGCAGGAACACTCAAAGGACCAAAAGTCAAGGTCGAAACCATCCAAAAAGTTACCTGGGACAAAGCACAAGGCTACCTCAAGGAGAAGCGACAAAAACAAGAAGACAATGATCTTATCATGGAAACTCACAAAGCAATTATGGAAGAACTTGAAGACCAAAGCCAACCAAACATATGGATTGGAAGAACTACTATGGAAGTCAACAGGACCCACAACGCCACAGAAATGGCCCACAAATACATGGAAGAACACAAGAAAGAAGAAATCACCTTACCAGAGGAATTCAAACGACATGCCCTCCTTTTCTCAGATGAAGAAGCCAAGAAATTTCCCCCATCACGTCCATGCGACCATAAAATTGAGCTCACAGCGGAAGCTCCAGCGAAATTCAACTGCAAAACCTATCCCATGAGCCTCAAAGACCAGGAGGCAGAAAACCAGTTCCTCGACAAAAACCTGGAGAAGGGATACATCGTCCCATCCGAATCACCCTACGGATTCAGCACCTTTATGGTCCCCAAGAAGGACAGCAAAGAAAAACGCTATATCATCGACTACCGCCCACTCAATGCAGTCACTAAGAAAGACGTCACCCCCCTTCCTAATCTCGCCCAATGCATTGAAGACCTCCAAGGAATGGAGCTGTTCAGCAAATTTGACATACGTTGGGGCTACAATAATATCCGCATACGTGAAGGGGATGAATGGAAAGCTGCCTTCAAAACCCGCTGTGGGCTATTCGAGCCCAAAGTCATGTTTTTCGGAATGAGCAACTCACCGCCGACATTCCAGAGGTTTATGAACCTCATGCTGGAAGAACTATACGACCACTTTGAAAAGAAAGGAGTCCACAACATCAGGAAGATATTCAGAAGTTATATGGACGATTGTGGACTAGGAACAAAGCTCAAAGACATCAAGCTGCATATTGAGATCCTCCACTTCGCCTTCGACCTCCTAGCCAAGAACGGACTACACCTCAAGCTCAGTAAATCAATATTCATGAAGCCTACCATGGACTTCTTAGGAGTACACCTCACCAAGGACGGTGCAACAGTTGACCCAGCCAAAATCGCCAGAATAGCAGACTGGCCAGAAAACATCATGACCCTCAAAGGAGCCCGCTCATTCATAGGAGTCTTGGGATACCACCGCATGTTTATTGCCGAATTTTCCTCCATCACAGCACCCATCACATGCCTTTTTGGAAAGGACGTCCCATTTGAATGGACACCGGACTGCATAGCTGCAGTTAGAGAACTCAAGAAGCGCATCACTAATGCCCCAGTACTCATTCGCCCAGATCCCAGCAAACAATTTGAGCTGGAAGTTGATGCTTCACAGATAGCAACCGGAGCCATACTCTATCAAAGAGGACCACCTATCACACGACCAGATGGCACAGAAAAGCCAGGACCATGGCACCCCTGCGGTTTCCACTCCCAGAAATTCACCAGCATAGAGCAAAATTACCCCATTTACGACAGAGAATTCCTGGCCATCATGCGTGGCCTCAGGAATTGGGATTACCTCCTCAAGGGTACTGAGAAACCAGTACTTGTCTATACCGACCATGCAAACCTTCGCTACTATCGCGACCCCAGGAAAATTGGACCAAGAGTCGCCAGATACCTCCCTGAACAAGAACAATACAACATGATCCTGGAATACAAGCCAGGAGCCTCAAATCAAGCAGACGGACTCTCAAGACGTTGTTATGATCCACCCCAATTTTTCTCATCCTCATCAGACCCCCTCCTTGTCACCCTATCCACGCCTAAGCGACCACTACCATTGAACCCATCACCCCTACCAGACTTGCCACTGCTGCTGCCTAGTGAACCATCCAAACCATCGTCACCCCTTGATCAGCCCCCAGTCGAGCCCCTCGTCCCCGTCCCATGGAACATCCATCGTCGGGAGTACTCCTCAATGGAGATGTACCAAGAGCCAACCCCAGTAGAGAACCCACTGGAAGACCCAGACAGTCCCATGGAGGATGCGCCGCCCTTAGAGCCAGAGCCATTCATTCCATATGAACCTGACATCCCTGGAGGCAACACGCACGCCTTGTCCCCAGAAGAGTCCCCCATCATACCATGGCAAGAGTACCTTGCCCCGGATAGTCCTGTGTCCCGCAAGCACTCCCTGTCACCCACAAGTCCCTCTTCAGCACCCATACGCCAACGCACCAGTAGAGAAGGCAGTTACCAGTCAATCACCCCTTCTGCCTTGTCACCCATAGCTGGCACCTCGCCCCAAAGTCAGGGCTACCAGTCGACCTCCCCCCGGAGGATCCGCAGACAATCCCTCATCCACACAGAGCTCTGCAGACGACGCGGATAGCGACATGGCCCTTAACTGGGTCACCATCAATACGGACTACCTTAAAGGGTAGTTGCTTACACTAGACGCCCATTAGACCAGAATGGGCATGCGGAGATCAGATCTCCTCGGATCAACCTCAAACCTCGTGGTCGTCATCGCATCATGACGACGCTTCTATTCTCGGAGCGCCCGCCGCCATTGTTCAGGATCGATTAGGCAACTTGTCCAATTCTCCATTGTCCTTGTCCACTTCTCTATTGTTCGACTCATACAGACCGCAGCACTTGTCCGCGGAGTACCATACGATACAGACAGCCCCCTCTTGACCAGAAGTACCTACCTTAGTGACCATGGCCCGTGCGCGGCCGTGCCTGTATATAAGCGCCCTGTATTTCGACAGTCAAGCCCTAAGCTTGACTTGATTATCAATATCAACGTTCTTGAAAGCCTCCCTAGTGCCTCCCCTTTTACCCACTTCATTCTAAGTCGTCTCTAGTAAAGCTAGAGACTCCTCTACTCCTTCAAGTACTCGCCACCAGTTCACTCTTAGTACAAGTCGTACTATCAAGGCCTGTTGAAGCCTTAACAGACGTGAAGACCATGATGATGGCAGCAACCCAGAAAATGAAGACGTCACTGTATGGCCCAGCAAATATTTCTGCGAGCACCATACAAATATTCGCAGTACCTCCATGGACGGGAGTCACCCCGGAAACGGGCAGCCTGGTGGAGAAAACGAAAACATCCAAGTAATGGATTGGGACACGCTAGAAAGCAATTTGGACAGTAAAATCAAACTGGCACAGTACCAAGACCAGAAGAAACTCAAGCAATGGACAGCAGCATTCAAACAAGTCACCCTAGCGGATGGAACCCACTATTACCATTGGAACGCACTAGTTGTCGTGGCAGACAATACCCTTAGGAGGGGAGTAACATCCCTTTTTCATGACCAATTAACTGCTGGCCACCCTGGAATTTCAAAAACACTCCAATTAATTTCACCGTACTACTGGTGGCCCAACATGAAAGCCTTCATAACTGAGTACATCCAAGGATGCGCAACCTGTCAAATGAACAAAGTGAACACTCATCCTAGCCATCCCCCCTTGTCGCCAATCACTCCTGTTGAAAATGCTCATCCTTTTGAAACTATTGCCATGGATTTCATCACAAAGCTACCGCCCTCTGGAGGCTATGACACTATCCTGATGATCACAGACACTGATTGTACCAAGGCCTCTATGTTCTTGCCCTGCAAAGAGACTATAGACTCTGAAGGAGTCATGCAACTATACCTGACACACGTCCTGCCTCATTACGGCTTACCCAAGAAAATAATCTCAGACCGAGATCCCCGGTTCACCTCATGCTTTGGAAAGGAACTATGCCACCTCCTAGACATCCACCAAAATATCAGTACAGCCTATCACCCTGTTACGATCCTGGGCCCTACCACCAATTTTCTCTCATTTTCCGTCATTCTATTTTGCATCCTTGGTCACTCGTTCCCCACTCGTTCCCTTATGCGCCACCTGGACCGCCACTGAATCACCTGACAAATCACCTGATGGATCACCTGACTATTCTGCAGTCAGATATCACATGCCATCACTCCGCAGTCTGCAGCACTCCGCAGCATCACCATTTAACCCATTATGAATTGCCAGCTCATTGCCACGTCATGATGGACTGCCAGCTCATGATGGAGCTATACTTAGAACTGCCAGCTCATGATGAACCTTACTATACATGACAGTATTATTCTGTGACTCCTGTGACCTGTTACTTCTCATTTGTATATAAGCGCTTGTACTTTTAGCAGTTAGGCCCTAAGCCTAACTTGGTTTTCAATCCAAGACTTGTAGCTTCCACCCAGGACTCTCAGAGTCAAACAGCCCGAACCCTCAGTCGCTTCAAAGCACCCCTTTGAAGCTCTCCCCTTTACTTCTATCAGAACACTCAGAAGTCGCCCTTATCATCGGGGACTTACTCATTATACTGTGTAGCCAACCAGTACTGCGCTACTCACGTGATTATTGCCTCAGGAGGACAACCCACTGAGCAATCCCAGTCATCGCCAAACAACCCACACACGTCGCATCTTTAAGGCCCTTGGACCTTAACACAAGTTAGGCTTTCCTACAAGCTCTTGGAACACAGAGCTGTTACCATCGTGGCGACCACCCAGACATACACACTCAGCAATGAGTTTACACAAATCTTCAGGAGACAACAGGACGATCTCCCAGAACACGTTAAAGTTAATGTATACTTTGACGATCAAGGACCAGGACATCCCGACACTGGATACTACCTTGATAACCCAAGAAGACAACACACGCCTATCGAATTCATTGAGGCCAACGGCACCTACTATTGGGTCAGACTCCGTCAAACAGACAACCAGTGGGAAACCAATCAAAGAGGCATATACACAGGCCCAGGCGCCGGCTGGTGGATCATATCAGACCCTCAGCATCCCGACCATGACATTTACCAACAAGAGGCCAGCGTCCCTCTCACTATCACAGCAGTTACCACAGCACTTCAGCAGCTTCCTACTCGCCCCAACACCCCAGATCATCCAACCGCTATGGAAGGACAACAGGAAGACATTAACATCACTACTGGCCAAGCACAGGCCGAGGCACAGAGGATTAACATCATCACTCCCTCTAACGGCGCTCTCAAAGGAAATCCTCCACTCATATTCGATGGAGACAGAAACAAGACCCGCAAGTTCCTCATGACTTGGAAACTATGGGAACAAGTCAACAAAAACAATGACACTATAAAGAAGCCCTTCTTCAGGATCGTCACTATGCTCAGCTACATGGACGGCACTCAAGTAGACGCCTGGAAGGAAGAACAACTCAAAATACTCTCCGATGAACTCAAAGACAGAACCCTAGAAACAGACGAAACTCTCTGGGATGAATTTTTGGAAAGGTTCAGCAATGCCTTTGCCAATCAAAACCATCGATCCGAAGCTTACCAGGAGTTATGCAAACTCAAGCAAGGAGAAAGTCTCGATGACTTCTTCGCCAAGTTCAAGCAACTCGCATACAAAGCTGATGTTCCCCTAGATGACAAGGGAACTATCGAAACTCTGAAGCACACTATGAAGCAAGGACTCGCCAGCGCCATCATTAATTCCCCTACCTTTGACCCAACTGCAGATACTCCCTGGACTTTCAAAGAATGGGAAGAACAGGCCTGCAAATCCCACCTCAAGTGGAAGGCAGCAGCCGAGTTCACCCAGAAAACACGCCAAGGACTTTATCAAACATTCAAATTGGCCCCTAGGCAGGTCAATAACCCAGGAAGAGGCGGTTATGGAAGAAACAATAACTGGAGGAACAAGAACGACTGACGCACCACCTCTCAAGGAGGATATCATATGAACGTTGACGCTACAGTCACCTCAGATATCAACGCCACCGCTGGCAGAGGACAACAGCACTCTGAAGCCAAGAAAGCGGAACTCATGAGAAGCAATTCGTGCTTCTACTGCGAAACCAAGGGACACCGAGCAAAGGATTGTCACAAGAAACAAGCTGACCACGGTAACTTCAGCGGTCGCTCCAACAATACCAGGGAATCCACTAGGATTCATGCTGCACCCATTATGCCAGATATTGGAAATCTTGACAGTCTTGCTGACTACTTAAAGGAAAACATGGACTCTTTCGATGAAGAGACTAAGCTGGACTTCATCGGGAAACTCATGCCAAAGGATTTTCCTGAGGCCCGAAACTAGCTGCCTTAGTTAGGGCTTTCTGACTTGATAGTGTGTTTGTAAATAAATCAAATTCAATACAACTCAAAGTTCCAATCACACACTATCGAGGAACGGCAGAAGAAACAATCTTGCTCGACACTGGAGCAACAGAAAACTTTATCGACCAGACTACTATCGACAAACTTCGCTTAGGAACCAAGAGACTCCCTTACTCACGGGCAGTATACAACGTCGATGGAACTATGAACCAAGCTGGAACTATCACTAGAGCTTGCGACCTACTTGTCACTCAGGGAAACAAGAAAGAACGAACAAGATTCTATGTCACGAATCTAGGTCGCGATCGAATGCTCTTTGGCTACCCCTGGTTCAAGAAATTCAACCCGGACATCGACTGGGAGAAAAGCGAACTCAAGGGACCAAAAGTCCAAATCGAAACCCTACTCCACGGCACCCTTCAACATGCAAAAACATGGCTCAAACAGAAAAACCAAGAAAATGAAGACCTCATCCTGGAGGCACAGATGTGCGCTCTATGGTTGGGAGTTACTCCTTCAGAAATGAGGGAAGGCCCAGTAGAGATCAGTCGCACTCACACAGCAGTTGAAATGGCCCATAAGTACGCATCGGAACATGGGAAGGAGGAAGTCACCCTCCCGGAAGAATTCAAATGTCATATGGCACTATTTTTGGATGAAGAGGCAAACAAGTTCCTGCCAGCTCGCGGAGACGGAGACCACAAAATCGTACTCATGGACACCGCCCCTACTCGCTTCAACTGCAAAGTCTACCCACTCTCAAGAGATGAACAGGAAGCAGAAAACAAATTCATTGACGAAAATCTGGAAAAAGGCTACATCGCACCATTGGACTCCCCCTACAGCTTCTCTACCTTCATGGTCCCTAAGAAAGACTCGAAGGAGAAGAGATATATCATCGACTATCGCCCCCTCAATGCAGTCACCCGAAAGGACGTCACCCCACTCCCCAATCTCAAACAATGCATCGAAAACTTGCAAGGAATGGAACTATTCAGCAAGTTTGACATCCGTTGGGGTTACAACAACATCCGCATACGGGAAGGTGATCAATGGAAAGCTGCATTCAAAACACGTCGGGGACTATTCGAACCCAAAGTCATGTTCTTTGGGATGAGTAACTCACCAGCCAGCTTCCAACGATTCATGAACGGTATTCTTGAGGAACTATATGAACACTTCGAGAAGAAAGGCATACATGACATATGGCGCATCCTCCAGAACTACATGGACAACTGTGGCATAGGCACCCTCCTCAAAGACTTCAAATTACACGTCGAAATCATTCACTTCCTATTCGACTTACTTGCACGTCATGGCCTACACCTCAAACTGTCAAAATCCATCTTCATGCAGCCACAAATGGACTTCTTAGGCATCCGGATCTCCAAGGAAGGAGCTACTGTCGACCCAGCCAAAGTTGCCGGACTCAGGGACTACCCACGCGTACTCAAAGACAAACGACAAGTTCGCAGATTCCTAGGAGTTACTGGATACCACCGCATGTTCTGCCCCAACTTTAGCATCATCGCTGCACCTCTTACAGCACTTACCGGAAAAGATGTACCATTTGAATGGGGACCCAAGCAAATCAAGGCCCAAGACAAACTTATCACCCTAATCACCAGTGCACCCATCCTAGCCAGACCTGACCTGGACAAACAATTTGAGCTCAAAACCGATGCTTCACAAGTCGGAACAGGAGCAATACTTTACCAACGGGATTCCCCTATCACCAAACCAGACGGCACCCAGAAACCAGGACCACAACGACCAGTGGGATTCCACTCCCAAAAGTTCACGCAAACCGAGCAAAACTACCCCATTTACGACCGCAAATTTCTCGGAGTCATGAGAGGACTCTGCTGCTGGTCTCACTTACTCAAAGGAACGACCATCCCCGTCCTGGTGTATACTGACCACACCAATCTTAGGTACTACAGAGAGCCCCGCAAAATTGGACCACGCGTTGCTGGTTACTTACCAGAACGTGAGCAATATAACATCTTACTGGAGTACAAACCTGGGGCTACTAACCGAGCAGACACACTGTCTAGATGACCCGATTATGAAGGACCAAATGAAATCAACAAAGACATCACTGTATGGCCGGACCAATATTTCTGCGACCAACATACAGTCGCAAAAAACTGTCCCAATATTTTGCCATTTTGGAAAGAGTGACTTGGAATAAATCAAATAAATTATCAAATATTGTTAAAATAATATATGTTATATTACATCATCTTGGCTTTCGGAAACATCCTGGATCATGTGATTTGGATCAGAAATGATGTAGTAATAAGCAAAATAAAATGCCCTATCATTGGGACAGTTTTTTGACCCTCTATTTTATAAACAATATATGTGTAATTAGTACTTTGTATGACCTCCATTTGCTCTAATAACTGCTTGGATTCTTCTTG
>Ga0307510_10011461_pt1 | contig 10531 bp, 11 predicted proteins | sample 12_EM_MG_FD_207224 | JGI IMG/M metagenome (GOLD analysis project Ga0307510, IMG submission 207224) | Populus trichocarpa ectomycorrhiza microbial communities from riparian zone in the Pacific Northwest, United States - 12_EM | ecosystem: Host-associated > Plants > Roots > Unclassified | place...
AGGTGGCTAACACTGACCCTTGGATGTGCTGGTATGACAGGTCTGCACGCGTGCAAGACACTAGTGGGGATAATGAAAGATGTAGAGGAGAGTCTCGACGATGTTCGAGACGACTTGCACGAAGTGCGGGCGAAAACTGAAGGCGCTGTGGAAGCTACAACACTTGGGATTAAACCAAGTCAGGCTTAAGGCCCAACTCTAGGAAAACACAAGGGTTTATATACATGTGAGGAGGCTGTATGACTCAGGCCTAATACTACGAGTACCTGTACTGGTAACGAGTCATAGTCCAAAAGATGGAGTCATATACTGCGGAACTGACTTGTGCGTGAAGGTAACAAAGAGGGAGTCAGTATGAGTCGCAAAACGAGGCTATGAAGAAGATATAGTAAGTGGGCCGAGAATTCGGGAACGAGGCTAAGGTAAGCAAACAGAGACGAGTCAGGGGTAAGGATGGGGTCATGTGAGGTCAGGTGAGGGAGTATTAGGTGATGTGCAGGTGACTTGGGAACAGGTGACATAGAACGGATGACTTTGGGGAGCAGGTGATTGGAATGGCATGTGACTGGTCATGTGGGTGGTCAGGTGACTAGTCAGGTGATTGGTCATGTGATCGAGATGAATGGGTGGTTGGTCACATGATGGGAAAGGCTTAGTAAGCAGGTGAAAAATGAAAAATGCACCCTGCGTAAACCCAAGAATGCAACATGACGCCCTTCCTAGAAAGTTACTACCATGTGACTTCAGGAATGTCGATCTGGAGTGCCGATGAGCATGTCATCACCAATGTCTTCCCATGTAGTGCCTAGTGTGTCGTATGCGCAGAGTGTCAGGCTGCTATGTCTGTCGGCCCATATAGCTGCTAGCATCTCATATCCACTGTTATGTGAGCAAAACATCCTGTAGTTGGCATATGTTTCTGGTACCAGGCAAGTCATCCCAGTGCAATTGCGATGGGGGGTGGGGCAATCCTCATGAGCGTGAAGAGGGGAGTAGCATTTCCCACAAAAGACCCAGAGCGGGCAGTCCTCCTTCAGGTGGTCTGGTGTCTTGTCGTGACATTTGAGACAGTAGGGGTAAGAGACACATGTGCGTTTGCATGGGATAAGGAGTGAAGGGGAAGCGGCTCGTTTTAATGGCTGGGGGGTAGGTAGTGGGTCTTCGTCTGGGTATTGTAGCTCCATGAGGGCTTCAGCTATCTCCATTGGTAAGGGCGTTGTCATCGGAGGGATATCCGGGGAACGCGCTACTGAAATGTGCAAGGGAGTAGGGATTGGGGATAGTGGTGTCTGTGGGGGGTTCTCGATGCTCGCGGGTGGATGTGACAGTTCTGATGTGGATGAAATCGCGTTTGACAATGCAGTAGGTGTTGACAAAGGTGGGGTTGCTTGCTCCTGCTCAGATGAAGGTGGAGCAGTGGGATATGGTGTTACCAGATTGGTAAACACGGGTGAATACAACAAAGTCGTCAAATTGTTCAACATAGTTAATGGCACTGGGGGGGAATAGATGTGGGGAGAATGGCATTCAGTGGTGGTAGATGCAGCGGTAGTCTCAGCAGAAGTGGGAGTGCTCCAGAGAGTGTTCAAATGTGGCGTGAATCCTAGTATAGACGATCAGAAGTCCTGTCTCCTTGTTTCTTGGTCCTGAGTCTGGTACAAATTTGTGGAATTTGTAGGGGTTGGGGTAGATAGACGGGTCTCTGAAGAGGGAACAGAAGAAGTAGAAGGAGGGCTGGGGTTGGCTGTAGTTGATGACTGGTTTGCGGGGCATGATGGGGATGTGTCGTCTAGCAAGAGGGTTTTTATGCTGTGCGCGACCTGGAAATCAGCTAAGAGTTCAGGTGCATGAAGTTCTTCAGCGTTAACCCATGAGTCATGTTAAGGTCCAAGGGCCTTAAAGACGCGACGTGCGTGGGTTGGTTTGGCGACGACTGGGATTGCTCAGTGGGGTCTCCTCCTGAGGCAATGGGTCACGTGAATAGCGCGGTACCGGTTGGCTATGCAGTATAAGAGTAAAGTCCCCAATGATAAGGGCGACTCCTGAGGTAGATAGTAGAGATGAGAGGGAGAGCTTCAAGGCTTTGAAGCGACTTTGAATGTTCAGGCAAGAGACTCAAAGAGTCCTGGGTGGAAGCTACAAGTCTTGGATTGAAAACCAAGTTAGGCTTAAGGCCCAACTACTAAAAGTACGAGCGCTTATATACATTTGAGAAGTAACGGGTCACAGAGGTCACAAAGAAATATGGAAATATTACTAAGGTGAAATCATGACGTGGCGGTTCTAAGTATAGTTCCATCATGAGCTGGCAATCTAAGAATAGCCCATCATGAGCTGGCAAGTCAAAAAGGGTTAAATGAGGACACGTCATGATACTGCGGACTGCGGAGTGATGGCATGTGATAGTTGACTGCGGATTAGTCATATGGTCTATCAGGTGACTTGTCAGGTGATTTGGTGACGGTCCGAGCGGCGCGTGAGGAAACGAGTGAGGGACGAGTGACCGAGAGCGTGAAATAAATGGTGGAAAATTGGGGTAAGGGTTCAGGATCATAACAAGTCATGTGCAGGTGAGTATCCTTTCCACCTGACCAGGTATTGTTTCTTCTTCCACCGCCCATAGGTACGTTCTTTGATTATCTGTTCGACTTCCCATTCTTCTTCGCCTTCAATAATGTCAGGTGGTGGCTCGATAAAATTTGGGCCATGTTGTTCCGTTTCCTTGTAGGGCGTAAGAAGGGAGGCATGGAATACATCATGTATTTTCCAGGTGGGCAGGAGGCTGAGTTTGTAAGCGACATTTGATATTTTGGCGGCTACCATAAATGGTCCATACTGCCTTGGTGCTAGCTTCGTGGTGATGTTGCTTGGTAATCTGAGGTTTGTTCCTTCAAGCCAAACTTTGGTTCCTACTTCGAATGGCGTAAACCAGGGATGTTCTTTGATCCAAGATTCTTGTGCTTTACGTTGGGCTTCTTGAGCGGCGTTCCTGGCTTCTTTGATTGCTGACAAACGTTGTTCGAATGTGGGGAGGTTTGATGATCTGGTTGGTTGATGAATTTGTGGTGTGTATCTGATAAGGAGATTGAAAAGTGTCTTCTTTGTAGTTGCTGAAGGCCATGAATTCTTTGTATATTGGGCGAGTGGGAGCCATGCGTGCCAGTTGTTTTGTTGTGTGCCACAGAAGACCCGGAGGTATTGTTCTAGGGTCTGATTGGTTCTTTCGCTAGATCCGTCGGTCTGAGGGTGGTATGCTGTACTCATGTTCTGTTTGATGTGAAGGAGCTTACAAAGCTCCACAGCAAACTTCGATGTGAAGCAAACGTCGCGGTCCGATATGATTTTGCGGGGTATGCCATAATGCGGGGTTATGTGATTCAGGTACAGAAGCGCAACTCCTTCTAAGTCAATCGCCTCATTGCAAGGGATAAAGATAGATGCTTTTGAGCAATCTGTGTCCGTGACTGTGAGAATGGTGTCGTATCCACCTGATTGTGGGAGTTTAGTGATGAAATCCATTGCGATTGTTTCAAAGGGGCAAGCGTTCTCTGCAGGAGTAATGGGAAATAGTGGTGGATGGGCAGGATGGTTGTTAACTTTTGTCATCTGGCAGGTAGCACATCCTTTGATGTATTCAGTGATGAATGTTTTCATGTTCAGCCACCAGTAGTACTGTGAGAGAAGTTGCAGTGTCTTGGTAATCCCGGGATGGCCGGCTGTCACATGATCATGGAAAAGGGAAATTACCCCCCTCCTAAGCGCGTTGTTTGCCACGACAACCAAAGCGGTCCCATGATGCCAGTGGGTCCCATCCAATAGGGTGAGGTTATGTAATGGTGCCCATCGTTTGAGTTCTGATTGGTGCGGATATTGTCCTGTTTTAACTTTGCTGTCCCAGTTGTCATGGATACTATCTATGTCAAAGATGCGGATATGTGTCTCTTCTCCACTGGGCTGCCCGTCTCCGGGGTGACTCCCGACCATGGAGGTATGTTGCTCGCAGAAGTATTGGTCTGGCCATACGAGCACTTTGTCGTTATCTGGGTTTGGTCCTTCATAATCTGGTTGCCTAGATAAGGCGTCTGCTCTGTTTGTTGCCCCAGGTTTGTATTCCAGTAGGATATTGTACTGTTCTTGCTCAGGTATGTAACCGGCAATACGCGGGCCGATTTTCCGAGGGTCTCTGTAGTAGCGTAAGTTGGCATGATCTGTGTATACCAAGACAGGGATATGGGTTCCTTTGAGCAAGTGTGTCCAGCAGCGAAGTCCTCTCATGATGGCTAGGAATTCGCGGTCGTAGATGGGGTAATTTTGCTCGGTTGTGGTGAATTTCTGGGAATGGAATCCCACTGGTCTGTGTGGTCCTGGTTTTTCTGTGCCGTCTGTGCGTATAGTTGGTGGATCTCTTTGGTATAAGATTGCCCCTGTGCCGATTTGTGAAGCATCCACTTCTAGCTCGAATTGCCTAGAAGGGTCTGGTTTGACTAGTACCGGTGAGCTGGTTATGAGCATGATTATCTTGTCTTGTGCTCTGCATTGCGCTGGTCCCCATTCGAATGGGACGTCTTTGCCTGTGAGTTTAGTGATAGGTGCGGCGATGATCGAAAAGTTCTTGCAGAACATCCTGTAGTATCCAGCGATACCTAAGAATCCTCTAGCCTGCCTAAGATTGAGTATGTCATGTGGGTAGTCGCGTAGTCCTGCGACTTTAGCCGGATCAATAGTGACGCCTTCTTTCGAGATTCTAATGCCGAGGAAGTCCATTTGTGGCTGTAAGAAGTCCGATTTTGACAATTTAAGGTGGAGTCCATGCTTCGCAAGTAGATCGAATAGGAAGTGGATGATCTTGATGTGTAGTGCTAAGTCCTTGAGTAGTGTACCAATGCCGCAGTTGTCCATGTAGTTCTTGAATATTTCCCTGATGTTGTGTATGCCTTTCCTCTTGAAGTGCTTGTAGAGTTCTTCAAGGATACCGTTCATAAATTGTTGGAAGCTGGCCAGAGAGTTTGACATGCTGAAGAACATGACCTTTGGTTCGTAAAGGCTGCGGCGCGTTTTGAATGCTCCTTTCCACTTGTCACCTTCCTTGATCCGGATGTTGTTATAGCCCCATCTAATGTCGAATTTGCTGAATACCTCCATCCCTTGCAAGTCTTGGATGCACTGTGCAAGGTTTGGGAGTGGTGTGATGTCTTTGCAGGTAACAGCGTTGAGGGGCCTATAGTCGATGATATACCGGGTTTCTTTCGAGTCCTTTTTAGGGACACTGAAGGTTGAAAAGCCATAGGGAGAGTGGGATGGTACGATGTAGCCTTTTGCCAAGTTTTCATCCAGGAATTTGTCCTCCACTTCCTGTTCTTTGCGGGACAAGGGGTAGACTTTGCAGTTAAAGCTGGCCAGTGCAGTGTCCATTAGTTCGATTTTGTGGTCTCCTTCTCTGCGCAAAGGTGGGAATTTGTTGGCCTCTTCATCCGAAAATAGTAGTGTGTGACGTTTGAATTCCTCCGGGAGGATAACTTCCTCCTTCCCATGTTCCGTTGCGTACTTGTGGGCCATTTCGATTGCATTGTGTGTGCATCTAATTTCCGCTGGGCCTTCCTGTGTTTCTACAGGAGTTACTCCCAACCGTGGAAGGTACTATGTGCGTTTGTTCTCTGCTGGGCCGCCCATTTCTGGGGTGACTCCCGACTGCGGAGTGTACTGTGCACAAGCTATGGTGATACGCTCCTGGAGCTTGCATTTGTATTCCTTGAGTTTCCTGAAGACGTTGAGTTTAAGTGTTTCCATCTTGATTTGTGGTCTGTGTAGCTGAGCATTAGTCCAGTCGATGTCTGGAGTGAAGGTGCGGAACCAGGGATATCCTAAGATGAATCTGTCTTTGCCTAAGTTCAAGACGTAGAAGCGTTGTTGCTCTTTTTGGTTTCCTTGTTTGACCATAAGGTTGCATGTATGAGTGATGGTCCCATGACGGTTATTAGTTCTGTCCACATTGAATACAGGTCTGGGGATGGTTAATTTCTGAGTTCCCAGCCTAAGCCTAGCGACAGTTTTGTAGTTGATGAAGTTTTCTGTAGCACCAGTGTCTAGTAGTGTGACCGGCCTTAGGTGATCGTGATTACTCATATGGTACAGCCTTTGTAAGTCGTGGGAACCGGCCCTTGGTGATTGGTGATCGGATGACTGATACTCTTATTGTGCTTACTGATTGAGTTGGAGTCACTTATTGATCCTAGTAGTACCTTAGTCATAGCTTGTATCTGGCTTACTACACAGTGATTAGTCATATCTGTATGTGTAGTATAAAAGAGGCTCACTGCTGTCCCTAAGACGGCAAGTTGAATCTCCTGTCAATTCAACTCCCTTCTCTTCTCTTACATTCTACTACAAGTGGGCACTAGGACGTTACTCTAGTGTGGGAACCACTTCTGATATACCAACTATGACTTGGCACCAAGCTATCCATGCGACAGACCACCAAGTTAGGACAGAATACCTAACCAACACTGAATCAGTGTTGCCCTCACTTTGTGGCAGTGACATTAGATTCAACTTTCTACATTCAAGACGGCTAGTAGCGAATCCAACAAGCTCTTAACAAAAGAGCAGGTACTCGAAACAAGGTTGAACACTCGCATTGCATACAAGGCACCCAGTGGCACCGGAACCAGAACCTATCCCATTCAGCTGTTCTGCAACAATGACAAGAAAATCGTAAACAAAAACGCCATACCGGTTTGCCTATACAATGGGGTTTGGCACCAAATCACACACGATTCCAGTACAGGCCTACCCAAATTGCTCCAATCACTGACAAGCATCTATAACTTCGACATCAAAGGAATTCAACCAACACCCGAACCTAATAGGGAAAACGACGACAGTTCCAGTGACAAATCTGAAGAAGAAAAAGACTTGGACGATGAATTAGCCAAACAAACTGGAGGACTCCACATCGACGATCAAATCAGAGGAGCAGAAGTACCCAGAGAACTTACCCCTCAAAAGAACACTATCTCCCTTCCAAGGCATACAAAGCTTTCACCCATTTCACCAAAACTATCAACCATGGCTACTGCCTCTATCACGATCCAACAGCCCGCAGATACTCAACCGGTCACTCAAGGAGGAGGAGATGGCTCAAGCTCTAAAGGAAAAAGTCCGGCAAGTGGGACTACTGGAACAGGAAATACGACAACTACAACTACTACTGGAACTGCAGCAAGTGTTAATTCAAAACTCAAGGCCAGTCTCAGCTGATACTCCACGCTGGGTGGAGGATGCTCTGGCCCACCCAGCGGAGGACCACCAAGTGGAGGACCGCCAACCGGAGGATCTGGAGGTCCAGGAGGAAACCCACCTGGAGGGCCAGGGCCTCCCGCACCCATACCACCCGCACAAGGCGGTCAACAACCTGTCGCTAGAGCCGCCGATGTCAAATCCATGGGAGGACTACCGCAAGTCTTCACTGGCGACCACCTCTTTGCAGACGACTTCATTGAAGAAGTGAAAGGATATCTCCGACTCAATCAAGATGTAGCAGGCTACAACTCTCCGATAAAGAAAGTCGCCCTTACCCTCACCCTCATAAAGGGACCCCAAGTCGCAGGGTGGACATGCAACATGGGAACCTGGTTGGATACTCTTGATCTGGTACTCAATAACATCCCCGATGTATGGGATCAATTTCTCTATGAATTCTCACAACAATATCAAGACAGCCAGAAAGAAAACAGAGCCAGAGGCAAGATAGAATGCTGCACCATGAAATTCCCTGAGATCGACGACTACATTGCCAGGTTCGAAGACCTAGCACGAATCGCAGGATATGATGCCAACAGCAGCGCAGTATTCCAACTGTTCACAAAGGGATTACTGGATGACATCCTCAAAGAAGTTCTCACCTCTCCGACTCCCCAAACTTATACTGAACTCAAAGAAAAAGCCATCAACTCCACCAGGTCAAAAGTCCTTATCAACAACATACTCTGAGCGCGTAACCCAAACAGAGGAACAGGAGGATTTAATCGAGGAGTCTTCAACACATTCCTGTGTCCAAACAATTTCCCAAGACCTCGTACATTCTTTAACCAAGGAGGAAACCAAGGGAACCAGGGAGGATTCCTGCAGCAACGCAGACCAGGATTCCGTCAAGGACCTCCCCAAGCCCAGTATAATTCCACCAACGCACCCCGCTGGATGAATAATGTGGCCGTCCCAATGGACCTAGGACGTACCAGAACTCCAAACTGGCGACAAGGCAACCGAGGGCGTATGCAAGGAAATGCTACTAACTTTGGTCCCGCACCCCGAAACAATACTACTGGACCACCCAGAGGAAACACCAATAACGCATGCTTTGAATGTGGCCAAACCGGTCATTTCGCTAGGAACTGCCCCCGCCGTCGTCAAGGAAGGACGGGAGCAAACCTTATTGACTTCAATGAAGAATATGACAGCTACAAAGGATTTGAAACCCTGAACCGTGTCGATGACCTCAAACAACAACTCAATGCTATGTCTCTTGACAAGAAAGCAAAGCTCACAGAAGAAATGGGAGTCTCGGAGGATTTTCCCACAGCTTGATTAGGTTGGCATTAATCAAGCAAAGTAGCAACGACAATGTGTACATATCTGCCTGGAAATCTATGACCGTTCGAATTTACACACACTCGATTGCAAAAAGAGCCAAAGCAATAGCCCTAGTAGACTCTGGGGCGATGGAAAACTTCATGAATCTGAGCTATGCTAAATGGCTGAAGCTTCCTATCTTGAATCTGGACAAACCCCGCCAATTGTTCAATGTTGATGGAACCGAGAACAAAGCAGGAATGCTTAAACATTACACCGACCTTGAAGTTCAAACAGGAACGACAAGAAGCCAACTACGCTTCTTTTTATCAGATCTAGGAGAACACAAGGCAATTTTAGGATATTCTTGGTTTGCTGCCGTTCAACCAAAAATCGACTGGAAACAAGGATGGATCGACTCATCCCAACTCCCCATTATTCTCCAAGCTCCAAACGCAAAAAAGGCCCGATTCTTACCTCAAACAATAAACACACCCCGCCCCATACACCACAATCAATACTTCATCAGGAGAGTGACAATAAATACAACAACCAAAGAAGAAGATCCCAAAATCCCAACAGAATACATACGACACCGAAAGGTGTTCAGCGAACACGAATCACATCGCCTTCCTCAACACACAATTTGGGATCATGCTATCGAACTTCTGCTGGGAGCCCCTACAACCCTCCCAGGACGATTACTGCCTTTAACTCAATCCGAAATCGAAGAAGCAAGCAATTTCGTCCAAGAACATTTGAAGAGGAATACCATCAGGCCATCATGGAGTCCATACGCAGCTAACTTCTTCTTTGTCAAGAAAAAAGATGGCAAATTACGACCTGTGCAAGACTATCGACCCCTCAACAAATGGACTAAACGAAACCGCAATGTATCCCCTCTAATCCCTTCTGTCATTGATCAACTAGTAGGATGCACCCTATTCACCAAGTTCGATGTTCGATGGGGATACAATAACATTTGAATCAAACCAGGGGACGAATGGAAAGCCACATTCCTCACCCCAGAGGGGCTATTCAAACCTACTGTCATGTTCTTTGGCCTTACCAACTCCCCTGCCACGTTCCAGATGATGATGAACACGATATTTCGTACAGACGTGGCAAAAGGCGATACATCAGTATTCATGGACGACATCGCTATCCACACAAAGAAGTACCTTAATGAAATGCATCAACAACATTTGGAACAACACCAAAAGCGTGTCCATGAAATACTGGACAAATTGGAAGCCAACGACCTCTACCTAAAGCCCGAGAAATGTGCCTTTGAACAAGAAGAAATTGAATATCTAGGAGTTATCATAGGAAAAGGCCAACTTCGCATGGACCCAAAGAAGCTCAAAGGTGTCGCTGACTACCCCGTCCCACAAAACCCTACTGATGTCTGCGCATTCCTGGGATTATGCAGGTACTACCGATACTTTATTCCACGGTTCTCAGAGATCGCTTGGCCCCTACTGGACCTCACAAAGAAATCCAAAAAGTGGCATTGGGACGAACCACAGTTCAAGGCCTTCAAGACCCTCAAATCACAAATGTGCGCTGTGCCAGTCCTGAAACAACCAAACTTCGAAAAGAAATTCTATCTCCAAACCGACGCATCAGCGTACAGCGTGGGAGCCATACTCTTGCAGGAGGGAGAAACCTCAACAACATCCACACTTTCAAAATGCCAAAAACCAGTACTTCACCCTGTTGCCTACTATTCAGCCACATTCATCCCAGCCGAATGGAACTATGACATCTACAAGAGGGAGCTACTAGCTGTGATGAAAGCACTCTCACATTGGCGACCATACCTAGGATGGACTAAAGAACCATTTACTATCATGACAGACCACACAAACTTACAATACTGGAAATCTCCCAAGAATCTCAACCGGAGAACCGCACGTTGGCATGCAGACCTGCAAGAATATGACTTCAATATCCTTTATAT
>Ga0307510_10011463_pt1 | contig 10531 bp, 15 predicted proteins | sample 12_EM_MG_FD_207224 | JGI IMG/M metagenome (GOLD analysis project Ga0307510, IMG submission 207224) | Populus trichocarpa ectomycorrhiza microbial communities from riparian zone in the Pacific Northwest, United States - 12_EM | ecosystem: Host-associated > Plants > Roots > Unclassified | place...
GTGGTAGGCCTGGGGAGAAAGGGGCGAGTGGAGGCTTAGTGCGTCGATTAGCAAAAGAAAAGATATTCCCGGCACACCAATAGAGGGGAAAGCGTGACGGTGACCTACTGGGAGTTATTCCAGCGGCGTTGTACGTAAATTGTCACGCTCCCAAAAAGGTCATTCCCAGTAGTTTGGTTTCCACTAGTGACAGCTGTCATAATTTCGTACTCAGACAAATATAACGATCTCGGAATGATTTACGCGAGAAAAACAAACATAAAGCACGTGTGTCGCTAAGACACAGTGTTGCTAAGTCCGAGCGGGAGCCCTGGGGGTAAATGCAAGCATGCGAGGGCGTTCCCGGGCATTATTTCAGCCCGGAAAGTGTCCGCGGGGGAAGTCCTCACATATACGAACCCTAGACCGGCGGCGGAAGAAGGCGCAAACGCACATCCAAGCGAAGCGGGGGAAAGACGCAAAAACGCACATCCAAGCGAAGTGGGGGAAAGACGCAAAAATGCGAGCCCGAGCACTGTGCTTGAGGGGGGATGTGCGACTGGAACTGCTGCAGACGGGTTTGTGCAAGTGAAGAAACGCGCAGCGGAGCTGGTCGCTGCAGCGGAAGGGGTCGCATGGGTGGGGGCAAGCACAGCAGAGCGGATGCACACGCTGCGGGTGCCGCCCGGGTTCTTCATTTGGAAGCTAGTCATATGTCATTGAGATAAATAGTAATACAAGTGTGGGTGGTGTGGCAGTTGTTATGTCTATTGTTTCTTTGCTCATCAGGGCGGGTTTGTGGGTTTGATTCTGTGATGGGGCAATCTTTTTTTTCGTTATTCACATGACGTTAGCAAAAAATGTTATCTGCGAAAATTAATAATGTAAGCGGCTTGAAGCGGTCCGATCCGGGCGGCAGCAAAAATTGACAAGTCGATTTTTCATTGAGTAGGAGGAAGGGCCCGGCATCATCACCAGGCAACCTGGCAGCATGCGCATCCGCTCCGCTATGCTTGCCCCCGCCTGCGCAACCCCTTCTGCTGCAGTGACCAGCTCCGCTGCACGTTCCTTCACTTGTGCGAACCCGTCTGCGGCGGTTCCGGTCGCACATCCCCCCTCAAGCACAGTGCTCGGGCTCGCGTTTTTGCGTCTTTCCCCCGCTTCGCTCAGATGTGTGTTTGTGCCTTCTTCCGCCGCCAGTCTAGGGTTCGTATATGTGAGGACTTCCCCTGCGGACACTTTCTGGGCTGAAATAATGCCCGGGAATGCCCTTGCACACTTGCATTTACCCCTGGGGCTCCCGCTCAGACTTAGCAACACTGTGTCTTAGCGACACACATGCTTTATGTTTGTTTTTCTTGTGTAAATCATTCCGAGATCGTTATATTTGTCTGAGTACGAAATTATGACAGCTGTCACTAGTGGAAACCAAACTACTGGGAATGACCTTTTTGGGAGCGTGACAATTTACGTACAATGCTGCTGGAATAACCCACCTACTGGGAGAGAGGTGTGCAATTGTAGCGGACCGTGACAGGTAGAGTCACGTCCCATAAAAGGAGCGTTTCCAGAAGTTTGGTTTTCACTGCGACAGCTGTCAGACTACTGTCAGAATTTCGTACTCAGCAGAATAAAATGATCTTGGAAAATTTAATGTAAGAAACACAAACATAAAACATGTGCACATTATTGCTTGCTGAGTCAAGTGGGGAAGGCCTGGGGAATAACCAAGCGCAAGGGTGTTTCTGGGCATTATTTAGGCCCGGAAAGCACTGTTGTTTTCACATGTGCACCCCTGGACTGGCAGAGGAAGGGTTCCTTATTTGTAAAAGCTAGTCATATATTATAAGTGGAATAATAGTGATAGGGAGAAGTGGTGCAGTGGTTGTTATCTCTGTGGTTTCATGTCCTGGTGGGTGGGTCATTGGTTTGATTCTGTGGTAGTGCAAGTTTTTTTTGCTGCAAAAATTAATAATATCAGCGGCACGAAGCGGTCCGATTGTTGGGACGCGTAACGCGGACACCAAATATTGTACAAGTCGATATTTCATTGAGAAGGTGGAAGGGCCGGGCACTGCCAGGCACCCAGCATCATGCGCATTCGCTCTGCTGTGCTCACCCCCAACTGTGCGTCCCCTTCCACTATACCAGCCAACCCCACTATGCACCTTTCCACTTGCGCAAATCTGTCCGCGGTGGCCCCAGCTGCACATCCCCCCTCAAGTGCTGCACCTGCAGGTGCACTTTTGCAACTTTCGGCTGCTTCCACTGGGCCCGCATCTGCGCCCCCTTCCTCCACTGATTCAAGGCTTGCACATGTGGGGATCTCCCCAAAAAGCACTTTCCAGGCTGAAATAATGCCTGGAAATGCCCTCATGCGCATCCGTTCATCCCCAGGCCTCCCCCACTCAACTCAACAACAACATGCCTTAGCGGCATGTATTTTATGTTTGTTTTTCTTACATTAAATTTTCTGAGATCATTTTATTCTGCTGAGTATGAAATTCTGACAGTAGTCTGACATAGTGTTGCCAGAGAGCTGAGCTGAGCTGAGCTGAGCTGAACTCTGGCCAACTCTATACTCTGGGAGTTGACTCCGGATGACTCTGGGAGTTGGGCAGGCCTGGCCTGGAAAATCCACCAATCAGGTTTCAAAGGTTTGATAGGGTGTTGAATTGTTTTTTACACTGCACCCACACTGATTTGTGTCAGAGTCTTTCCACACAAAAATGTTGGATTAAGGTCACCCTTATGAGTCCATTGGTGCATGTATGAGCATGGAATAGAGAGGATAGAAATCATGTTTTTATGATGAAGTTTCTGGTCCCCTCTGCAACAAGGCCGTTTGTTCATAAATATGACTGTTTCTATTGACACTCCTGTATGTTGTAAGCTAGTGTTTTCTCTAATTTAGCTACTAGTCTGATTCTATGGACCAATTGGCATAAAGATCATGCAGCTCTGCCACCTTCCCAGCCTGGAGCAGCTCAAGAATGGCTGACTCTGTCACTGGTCCTTCTATCACATAATCTTCTTCATTTGCAATCAAACCTGCTGTGAAATTAAGCCGCTGATGGTGGTATAAGTGCTTTAAGATTTGAAGCCTCTCGATGGTGGTGGAATCAAGCTGGCTTCGACGCAGCGTGCAGGTTTCTTTACTTGATGAGAAGACCCTCTCACAGGGGACAGCAGTTGCTTGAGCTGGTAACACATCCATTGCAAGGCGGAAAAGTACTGGGTACACATGTTCATGGCTCTGTACATAGTCTATGTGAGTGGAAAGTGTCTCCAGTTTATAAAAAAAATTCCTACCTCCCAAAACACAACCAGTGATGTACTAGTGTCAGATAAACCATCCTCCTCATAACGCCGGAGCTCTCGCTCAACAGCTTGCCTGTCTAGATCGTCATTGGCCTCACTATCTTTGCTCTGGAGTGTATTCAGAACTTCAGTGTGCATAGTGGCATCCTTATATGACATGAGGGGATCATTGCCCATGCTAAAGAGGTGATCAAGACCCCCAACAAGTGAGGCTGACAATCTAACCATGGCTGGATTTCTGGGCTGCCTGTGCATTGCTTGTGCTTGACCTGAGTTTGATGCATTCTGGATTGTATGGCGGTATTGGAGCATCTGTCCATATAATATGTCATCAAGGTCAATCCAAATGCTGGGATCACTTACTGCATCTATAATCCAATTGCATGCTTGTTTGCTCTCATCAGGTGTCCAATGGTTCTGAATCCACTGTAGCTTCATTGCTGGGTGTAGTACTGATCATATTGAGTACATTGTAAGCTAGAAGGTAAATTAATCAGTACTTACCAAGGGAGAATGCATATATCTGTGACATGCGTGATAGCCAAAGATATTGATGAAGCTTATTAATGCCTACATCAATATACCCAGCAAGGTGAGGCAGTGTCCCTTTGAGCTTCTCCCAGCCGTTGATAAGGGTCTCATAGACAGGAATAGCATGTGCCATTGTTGGTGTATTCTTAGATGATAGGAGTTCCTGAGCAGTATGGGGGACCTGTAGAATAAAATATATGTCACGGAGGACTTTGCGCTTATCCGATGAAAGTAGATGGGATTGAAGAGTCTGTGAATCTGACTCTGTGTGACTGGCCTTAGGTGATCGTTATTACTCATACGGTGCAGCCTTTGTAAGTCGTGGGAACCGGCCCTGGTAATTAGTGATCAGATGACTGATAGTTCTATTGTGCTTATTGATTGAGTTGGAGTCGCTTACTGATCACCCTAGTACCTTAGTCATAGCATGTATCTGGCTTACTATATGGTGATTAGTTGTACTTGTACCTTTAGTATAAAAGAGGTCCATTGCTGTCCCTAAGACAGCAAGTTGAATCTCCTGTCAATTCAACTCCCTTCTCTTCTCTTACATTTCACTACAAGTGGGCACTAGGACGTTACTCTAGTGTGGGAACCACTTCTCCTATCGCAACAACAACTTGGCACCAAGCTATCCATGCAACATACTGCCAAGTTAGGACAGCCTATCTAAAACAACACTGAATCAAGTGTTGCCCTCACATTGTGGTGGTGACATTAGATGCAACTTTCTACATTCAAGATGGCTAGTAGCACGTTCGATGAGCTCTTAACCAAAGAGCAGATACTCGAAACAAGATTAAACTCCTGTATCGCGTACAAAGCACCAAATCCCACTGGAACCAGAACCTATCCCATCCAACTATTCTGCGACAATGACGATAAAGTTGTAAACAAACACGCCATACCAGTCTGCCTGTATAACAGAGTTTGGCATCAAATTGCACACGATTCCAACTCAGGGTTACCTTGACTACGACAGTCGTTAACCAGCATCCATATCTTCGACATCGAAGAAACCAATAAAAAGCCAAAACCTGAAGAACAGAACAACAGTTCAGACAGTGAACCAGCAGAGGAAGAAGACTCAGATGACAAGTTAGCTGAACAAACTGGAGGACTCTCCATCGACAACCAAATCAGAGACTCAGAAATACCCAAAGAACTCACCCCACACAAGAACATCGTCTCCCTTCCACAGCACAAGAAACTTTCGCCCATTTCACCCAAACTATCAACCATGGCTACTGCCTCTGTCACGATCCAACACTCTGCAGACACTCAACCACTCACCCAAGGAGGAGGAGATGGTTCAAGCTCTAAAGGAAAAGGCTCAGGAAGTGGCACTACTGGAACAGGAAATACAACAACTACGACTACTACTGGAACTGCAGCAAGCGTTAATACCAAACTTAAAGCCAGTCTTGGCCGATACTCCACTCCTGGAGGAGGACGATCGGGACCACCCAGTGGAGGACCCCCAGGTGGAGGACCACCTTCAGGAGAACCTGGAGGTCCACCCAGAGCACCCACACCTCCTGCACCCATACCCCCAGCCCAAGGAGGCCAGCAACCCATTGCGAGAGCAGCTGATGTCAAATCTATGGGAGGACTGCCACAAGTCTTCACAGGAGACCGCCTCATTGCAGACGACTTTATCGAAGAAGTAAAAGGATATCTTTGACTCAATCAAGATGTAGCCGGCTACAACTCTCCAATTAAGAAAGTCGCCTTAACCCTCACTCTCATGAAAGGACCTCAGGTCGCAGGATGGACCAGGGATATGGGAACCTGGTTGGACACCCTTGATCCAGTCCTCGACAACATTCCTGATGTATGGGATCAATTCCTCTATGAGTTCTCACAACAATTTCAAGATAGTCAAAAGGAAAACAGGGCCAGGGGCGAAATAGAGTGCTGTACTATGAAATTCCCAGAAATTGACAACTACATCGCCAGGTTTGAAGACTTAAGTTGCATCGCCAATTATGACGCCAACAGCGGTGCTGTATTCCAACTCTTCACCAAAGGACTACCTGACGACATTCTTAAAGAAGTGCTGACTTCCCCAACCCCGACCACATACATCGACCTTAAAGATAAAGCAATCTCAGCCACCCAATCTAAAGTACTGATTAACAACATACTCCGTGCCCGCAATCCAAATAGAGGGGTTGGAGGATTCAATCAAGGAGTCTTCAATACGTTTCCACAACCCAATAACTTCCAAAGACCCCGAACGTTCTTCAACCAAGGAAACCAAGGAGGGTTTATGCAACAACGCAGGCCTGGGTTCCGTCCAGGACCCCCTCAGGCACAATACAATTCTACCAACGCACCCCATTGGATGAACAACGTACCGGTACCCATGGATCTAGGACGCACTAGAACTCCGAATTGGCGATCAAATAATAGAGGACGTATGCAAGGGAACACTACTGGTTTTGGACCAGCCCCTCGAAACAACACTACCAGACCACCTCCCGGAAACACAAACAACAACTGTTTTGAGTGCGGACAAACGGGTCATTATGCCAGGAATTGCCCCCGCCGTCGCTGTCAAGGACAAACCAAAGCCAATCTTATCAATTTCAACGATGAATATGATTCCTATGAAGGATTCGAAACCCCGAGCCGAGTTGATGACATCAAACAACAGCTCAATGCCATGTCTCTTGACGAGAAGGCCAAACTGGCGGAGGAAATGGGAGTCTCAGAGGATTTTCCCACAGCTTGATTAGATTGGCACTAATCAAGCAAAGTAGCAACAACAATGTGTATATATCGGCTTGAAAATCTATGACTGTTCGAATCTACACACATTCAATTGCAAAAAGAGCCGAAGCTATAGCCCTGGTCGACTCCAGGGCAACAGAGAATTTTATGAATCTAAGCTATGCCAAATGGTTGAAACTCCCCATCAAAAACTTGGACAAACCATGTCAGTTATTCAACGTAGATGGGACGGAAAACAAAGCCAGAATGTTAAAGCACTACACAGATATTGAAGTTCAAACAGGAACATCTAGGAGTCAACTATGTTTTTTTCTATCAGATCTAGGAGAACACAAAGCCATCCTGGGGTATTTGTGGTTTGCAGCTGTACAACCAAAGATTGACTGGAAACGAGGATGGATCGATTCATCACAACTCCCCATTATCCTCAGAGCCCTGAACGCAAAAAAGGCTTGATTCCTACCTCGAACAATAAACATACCACGCCCCTCATACCATGAACAATACTTCATTGGAAGAGTGACAATCAATTCTGTAGTAAAAGAAGACAACCCCAAAATACCGGACAAATACATGCAATATAGGAAAGTGTTTAGCGAACATGAATCGCAACGCCTCCCTCAGCATACGATTTGGGATCACGCCATTGAACTCTTGCCAGGAGCCCCCACAACTCTTCCTGGAAGACTCCTACCGTTAACACAATCCGAAATCGAGGAAGCAAGCAAATTCGTGCAAGAACATTTGGCTAGAAACACAATCAGACCGTCATGGAGTCCATACACCGCAAACTTCTTTTTTGTCAAAAAGAAAGACGGAAAACTACGCCCAGTCCAAGACTACCAACCCCTAAACAAATGGACTAAACGAAATCGCAACGTATCTCCCCTAATCCCCTCTGTCATTGACCGACTGGCAGGATGCACATTATTCACCAAATTCGACGTCCAATGGGGATACAACAATATTTGGATTAAACCCGGCAATGAATAGAAAGCTGCTTTTCTCACACTAGAAGGATTGTTCGAACCCACAGTTATGTTCTTTGGCCTTACTAACTCCCCTGCAACATTCCAAATGATGATGAACACAATATTCCGCACAGACATAGCAAAAGGAGATACATCTGTGTTCATGGATAACATCGCCATCCACATGAAAAAGTATCTGAACGAAACCCACAAACAACACTTGGCTCGACATCGAAAAAGGGTCCATGAAATATTGGATAAACTGGAAACTAATGACCTCTACCTAAAACCCAAGAAATGTGCCTTTGAACAAGACAAAATCAAATATCTCGGAGTCATTGTAGGAAAAGGGCAACTCTGCATGGACTCAAAGAAACTTACAGGGGTCGCGGATTATCCAGTCCCATTGAATCCTACAGACGTCCATGCATTCCTCGGATTATGCGGTTATTATCGATATTTCATTCCATGATTCTCCGAAATCGCTTGTCCCCTACTTGATCTTACAAAAAAATCAGAGAGCTGGCACTGGGACGAACCACAATTCAAAGCTTTCGAAACTCTCAAATCCTGGCTGTGTGCAGCACCAGTTCTTAAACAACCTAACTTCAAGAAAAACTTCTTCCTCCAAACTGATGCCTTGGCATACGGCGTGGGAGCTGTACTCTCACAGGAGGGAGACATCCCTACAACTTCTACTCTCTCAAAACGCCAAAAACCTGTACTCCATCCCATCGCCTACTACTCAGCCATGTTCATTCCAGCTGAACGGAATTACAACATCTACAAGAGGGAGCTACTAGCCGTGATGAAAGCACTCTCACACTGGCAACCATATCTAGGATGGACGAAAGAACCATTCACCATCATGACAGACCACACGAATCTCCAATATTGGAAATCTCCCAAGAACCTCAACCGAAGAACTGCACGTTGGCACACAGACTTACAAGAGTATGACTTTGATATCCTTTACATCCTGGGAAAAACCAATATCCCACCTGATGCCCTTTCACGGCTACCTGGGGTAGATCAAGGGAAAGAAGACAACCAACAAGTCACGGTTTTACCAGGACAGAAGTTCAAAGTCGCTACAACAACATCAGAACCAAAAATCAATGTGCCTCCTATCGACATAGTCAAACGAGGAATTATGAACCTCATGCACAACCACCTGTCTGCCGGTCATCCAGGTCGAGACAAGATGCTTCACAAAACTCAAGAACGATACCAGTGGCCAGGGATGAAAGAATGGATCGCAAACTATGTAAAAGGATGCGCAACCTGCCAACAAAATAAAATCATCACCCATCAAACCAAAGTACCCCCTTATCGTATCCCCACAGAAACCAATGCTTGACCATTCCAGCAAGTGGCTATGGATCTAATCACAGGGTTGCCCCCTGTGAAAGGAAAAGACGCCATCCTCACCATTGTGGACCAGGGATGCTCACGTGCCGCCATATTTTTGGCTTGTGACACCACAATCACGGGACCAGGAATTGCCCAACTATACATGGACCACATGTTTCGATGGTTCGGGTTACCTACTAAAGTCATTAGCGACCGAGACCCCTGATTTACCTTACACTTCAGGAAAGCCCTAACAAAAAGGCTAGACATCCAACAAAACTTGTCAACGGCTTTTCACCCCCAAACGGACGGACTATCAGAACGAAAGAATCAATGGGTAGAGCAGTACCTTCGTCTAGTAACATCAGTGGCCCCAAAAGATTGGACCCAATGGCTAGCTTTGGCCACAGCTGTGCACAACAACCAGAAGAACTCTACTACCAGACTATCGCCCAATCAAATAATTCTGGGGTATGATCTCAAGCTGAACCCGGTGATTACCACCCCATCCGTCAATGAAACAACAGAAGAAAGAATCCGTCTGATGGAAGAAAGACAGGCCCAAGCAACTGCAGCCCTGAATCAGATCGCGGAGAAATTAGGAATCCCACCAGCACAATATAACATTGGGGAACAAGTTTGGTTAGAGGGAAAAAATCTCCGTCTTCCTTACCAAGCGACCAAGTTAGCGCCAAAAAGATATGGACCCTTCAAGATCATCAAAGAGATCTCCCCTGTGGCATATCAACTCACTCTACCCCTGACATGGAAAATTCACGACACGTTCCATGCTTCTCTCTTATCGCCCTATCGCGAAACAACCGCACACGGTCCAAACTTCTCCCGACCACCACCTGACTTAATTAATGATGAAGAACAATACGAAGTGGAGCAAATCCGTAACCACCAATACTTTGGGCATAACAGGACCCTACAATATCTGATCCATTGGAAAGGATACCCCGATAGCGATGACACGTGGGAGCCTGCAGCTAACATACATGCACCCGACTTAGTCAGAACTTATTATAAAGGGACCCCATTGGAAAGTATAAGAACTGGCTGTTTGTCGCTACAAGACCCCATCTCTCTTCACTCTGGCTATTGACCAAGAACCTCTTGGGTGGGAAGAAACTCCCCGAACATCACTTCCAATCCTACCTTGTCAAACCTTCCTAGCCTCTCTACTTCGTTCGCCCCCATTTACTACCCACAAGTTCCACATCTTTCGCCCTGGACAACGTATCCACCCCACTCACATCCATGCTCTCAAACATCCATACTTTTGCCGCGAATCCCTTTGCACCTATCACCGTTAATGGTGAGCACTACTCCCTTGTCTATATCAGCCACGACCCCGCCCCAGCCATGTCTGACTACTCCATCAACGCCTCCGCTGTCGCGAGCGGTACTCGCGCCCCCCAGTCTCAGCTACAAACCCGTAACTCCAGCACCACGTGATCGTGGGAACATATCACATGACCCTACACGTGACTCATCACATGACCCCTTCGCCACTTGTACATCACGTGACTTATCAGCATGTGACCCTGGGAACCTACGACCCCATGACCCTGGGAAGATAACACATGACCTATCAAGGAACTGGTCATCAACAACGTCACCTGACAAGACGCGCT
>Ga0307510_10011465_pt1 | contig 10529 bp, 10 predicted proteins | sample 12_EM_MG_FD_207224 | JGI IMG/M metagenome (GOLD analysis project Ga0307510, IMG submission 207224) | Populus trichocarpa ectomycorrhiza microbial communities from riparian zone in the Pacific Northwest, United States - 12_EM | ecosystem: Host-associated > Plants > Roots > Unclassified | place...
GAGCGTCGCCACAAACAAGAAAATCCGCCAATCGCCCCGGATGCCCCGGGCGATTGACGGATTTTGCACCTCATTTCAGAGGGCTTCTCCAGCGCGGTTCGGTCGCGCCTATTTCGCCTTTACGGTCGCCTCGGCCTTGCCCTTCTTCTTGGGCTTTTTGGGCGGCGCGCCGACGATCTCGAACGCCATTGCGCCGTCCTTCAGCTTGACTGTCACCTCGCCGCCATGGACGAGCTTGCCGAACAGCAGCTCCTCGGCCAGCGGCTGCTTGATCTTCTCCTGGATCAGGCGGCCCATTGGCCTCGCGCCATAGAGCTTGTCATAGCCCTTGGCGGTCAGCCATGCCTTGGACTCGTCGTCCAAATTGATGTGCACGTTGCGGTCGGCCAGCTGCAGCTCGAGCTGGAGGATGAACTTGTCCACCACCCGCGCGACGACTTCCGGCGGCAAATAACCGAACGGCACGATCGCATCGAGCCGGTTGCGGAACTCCGGCGTGAACATCTTCTGCACCGCCTGCTCGTCCTCGCCCTCACGGGAAAGATTGCCGAAGCCGAGCGTCTCGCGCGCCATGTCGGACGCGCCGGCGTTGGTGGTCATGATCAGGATGACGTTCCTGAAATCGACCGTCTTGCCGTGGTGGTCGGTGAGCTTGCCGTTGTCCATCACCTGGAGGAGGATGTTGAACAGGTCGGGATGCGCCTTCTCGATCTCGTCGAGCAGCAGCACCGAATGCGGCTGCTGGTCGATCGCATCGGTCAGCAGGCCGCCCTGGTCGTAACCGACATAGCCCGGAGGGGCACCGATCAGCCGGCTGACTGAATGGCGTTCCATATATTCCGACATGTCGAAACGCTGGAGCGGGATGCCCATGATCGAGGCGAGCTGACGCGCGACCTCGGTCTTGCCGACACCGGTCGGGCCGGTGAACAGATAGTTGCCGATCGGCTTGTCGGGATCGCGCAGGCCGGCACGGCTGAGCTTGATCGCCGAGGCGAGCTTCTCGATCGCCGCGTTCTGACCGAACACGACCCGCTTCAAGTCGGTGTCGAGGCTCTCCAGCGCCCTGGTGTCGTCGGCCGAAACCGATTTCGCCGGGATGCGCGCCATGGTCGCGATGACCTGTTCGATCTCGCGGGTGGTGATGGTCTTCTTGCGCTTGTTGAGCGGCACCAGCATCTGCATCGCGCCGACCTCGTCGATCACGTCGATCGCCTTGTCGGGCAGCTTGCGGTCGTTGATGTAGCGCGCCGACAGCTCGACCGCCGACTTGATCGCATCGGGGGTATATTTGACCGAGTGATGCGCCTCGAACGCCGAGCGCAGGCCCGACAGGATCTTGATCGTGTCCTCGATCGTCGGCTCGTTGACGTCGATCTTCTGGAAGCGCCGCAGCAGCGCGCGGTCCTTCTCGAAGTGGTTGCGGAATTCCTTGTAGGTGGTCGAGCCGATGCAGCGGATCGTCCCGCCCGAAAGGGCAGGCTTGAGCAGGTTCGACGCGTCCATCGCGCCGCCGCTGGTCGCGCCGGCACCGATCACGGTGTGGATCTCGTCGATGAACAGGATCGCGTCGGGCAGCTTCTCCAGCTCGTTGACGACCGCCTTCAGCCGTTCCTCGAAGTCGCCGCGATAGCGCGTGCCGGCAAGCAGCGCGCCCATGTCGAGCGAGTAGATCACCGCCGGCAGCAGCACCTCGGGCACGTCGCCCTCGATGATCTTGCGCGCCAGGCCTTCGGCGATGGCGGTCTTGCCGACGCCGGGATCGCCGACATAGAGCGGGTTGTTCTTCGAACGGCGGCACAGGATCTGGATCGTGCGATCGACCTCGGCCATGCGGCCGATCAGCGGATCGACCTTGCCGTTCTTGGCCTTCTCGTTGAGATCGACGGTGAACTGCTTGAGCGCGCTTTCGCCCTTGGCCTTGGATTCGCCCTTTTCCTTCTTGGCCTCGTCATCGGCGCCCTTTGGCGTCGAGGCCTCGGTCGGCGTGCCGCCCTTGCCGACGCCGTGGCTGATGAAGCTGACGGCATCGAGCCGGCTCATATCCTGCTGCTGCAGGAAATAGACCGCATAGCTCTCGCGCTCGCTGAACAGCGCGACGAGCACATTGGCGCCGGTCACTTCGTCGCGGCCCGAGGACTGGACGTGGAGGATCGCGCGCTGGACGACGCGCTGGAAACCCGAGGTCGGCGACGGATCGGTCGCGGCATCGACCTTCAACGCCTCCAGCTCGGTGTCGAGATAATGGGCGACGATGGTCTTGAGCTCGTCGGTGTCGACGCCGCACGCGGCCATCACCTTCGAGCCATGCTCGTCATCGATCAGCGCGAGCAGCAGATGCTCGAGCGTGGCATATTCATGGCGGCGCGACGACGCGGCTTCGAGCGCCTTGTGCAGCGTGGTTTCGAGCGCGGAGGCAAAAGATGGCATTACAAATTTACTCCATGCGGGCCGCAATCATACTGACGGCCCTTTCCTGTAATGTCGGAAGCCGGACCGTCCGCATCAAGCACTTGAAACACGCCCTCGTCGCCATAGCGTCGTGAGCACGCCTCGCTCATCGTTTGAATAGCTGATCGGCGCTTGCGCGATGGTTAACGGCGCGTTCCATTTTTCCGCGCGCCCGGGCGATTTCCGCCTCGAGCACCGCGATCCGCTCCTCGAGTTCCTTTACCGACAGCGGATCGAGGTCCTGGCGCACCAGTTCCGCGAGCGCGTCGCCCGATTTTTTCGGCAGGAACTCGTCAAGATCCATGCTCAGAACGTTGACCGGCGAGGGGACGATGTCAATAAGGCGGCGGGCCTGACGGTGAACAAGTCGATGAACGACCTTCCGACGACGATGAACGCGATCGACCCGGAGGCACCCGGCGGACCCGAGGTGCTGCGCGTGGTGCAGCGCCCCGTGCCGGTGCCCGGACCCGGCGAGGTGCTGATCCGTGTCGCCGCGGCGGGCGTCAATCGCCCTGATGTCCTGCAACGCAAGGGCGGCTATCCGCCTCCGTTCGGCGCGCCGACCATATTGGGTCTCGAAGTATCGGGCGAGATCGTCGTGCTCGGCGAGGGCGTGACCGCGGAGATGCTCGGCCAGCCGGTCTGCGCCTTGCTCGCCGGCGGGGGTTATGCCGAATATGCCGTGGCGCCGGTCGGGCAATGCCTGCCGGTGCCCAACACGCTGACCATGATCGAGGCGGCGGCGATACCCGAGACCTTGTTCACCGTGTGGACCAATTTGTTCGAGCGCGGTTACGCGACCGACGGCGACACGGTGCTTGTCCATGGCGGCACATCGGGCATCGGCACGATGGCGATCACGCTGTGCAATCTGTTCGGCGTGACGATCATCGTCACCGCCGGCTCGGACGAGAAATGCGGCGCGGCGACCGCGCTCGGCGCCGATCATGCGATCAACTACAAGACGCAGGACTTCGTTGCCGAGGTGAGGGCGATCACCGCGGGCCGGGGCTGCGCGGTGGTGCTCGACATGGTCGGGGGCGATTATGTGCCGCGCAATATGCAATGCCTCGGCGATGACGGCCGGCACGTGTCGATCGCGGTGCAGGGCGGGTTGATGGCGACGGTGCCGATCTTCGAGATCATGCGCCGCCGCCTGACCTTGACCGGATCGACGCTGCGGCCGCGCGACGCGGCGTTCAAGGGGCTGGTCGCCGACGAGCTGCACAGCACCGTCTGGCCGCATGTCGAGGACGGCAGGCTGAAGCCGGTGATCGACCGCACCTTCCCGCTCGCCGAGGCCGCCGCGGCGCATGCGCGGATGGAAGAGGGCGACCATGTCGGCAAGATCGTGCTGACGATCTGAGTTCCCGCTCTAGGCTTTCCCCGATTTCATAGTAAGTTCCCGCCCGAATCTTTCCGGGGGGAATGACGACATGGCGGTGAACAACGATCCCGTGGTCAAGCGCGACGAGACGCTGCGCGCGGTGATCCTGGCGGTGCTGGTGGTGGCGACCGGCCTGACGATGGTGCTGTCGCGCAAGCCGATCATGATGTCCGACCGCGCCTGGATCGCCTATGTCGCGCCGCTGCCGGCCAAGGCCGATGCGCGGGTTCTGGCCAGCTGGGTCGACAATCAGGGCACCACGTCGTGGAAATATGAGCACAAGGCCGGGGTCGAACTGCCGGCGCTGACGCCAGCCACGCCCAAGGACGCGCCGCTGATGGTCGGTTATTCGCTGCGCGAGAAGGACGCGTTCGGCATGCCGTTTGCCGGTCTGCCCGACGAGGGCTGGGTGATCTACCGCGACCGCGGCGACTATTTCGAGACCATCGCGCTGACCCAGGAGGGCTGGGACGGGATCGAGAAGCGCGCCGGCGAACCCTTCCCGATCCATGGCTGGCCGCCGCTGTGGAAATATTATTGGGGGTGGCTGTTCTTCGTCGCGCTGGGCGGGGTGGCGTGGTTCGAGGCGGTGGCGGCGCGGCACCGGCGCGAGGCGGCGGGGGTTATTTGAGGGGGCGCGCGGCCAGAGGATGCTCGAAAAACCAGTTCATTCCGCCCCGATGTAGCGAACGACCGCCATCGCAAGGGCAAAGACGAAGGCATAGCCAAATCGGTCTAACCTGACCAAGGTCTGCCCCCGTTTGTCCCGCTGCCGCCCGATCAACATCATCACCCCGCCGACCACCAACGGGGTCACGAGGATATTGATTTTACGGAAGACGAGGTTGGAGATCGGCGATCTTGGGAGAATCAACAGGCTGATCCCGCCAGCCATCGCCCCCAATAGAACGAAGCCGATCGTGGACAACACTGCATTTCTTGGCCTTTTCACAGTGTCGGTGAGACTGCGAAAGCCCAGCTCAGCGAGCAGTTCGAAAATCACCTGAAGCAGTATCTCACCAAAAAATTGGAACAATATCTCAAATATGAACTCCATACCCCAACCACTCACCTGGCCTACGCTGCGACCAATCTACTGCGATGACCGACCGTTGGCCAACCGCCAGTCAGAAGCTAAACGTGCGTTTTCCACCAGGTCGAACCGCAGCTTTCGGGCTGAAAGCGGCCTGTCGGCAAGCGCCCCCGATTGCGGACATTCCCGAACCGCAATAGGATATCGCCATGGGCGTCCAGGGAAGCTGTCACTGCGGCAATGTGCGGATAGAGTTGCCGAACGAGCCGCTATGGGTCGCGGATTGCAACTGCTCGCTGTGCCGCCGGACCGCATGGCGTGTCGCCTATTTCCCGCCGGACCAGGTGCGCATTTCGGGTGAGACGAAAGCCTATATCTGGGGCGATCGCATGATCGGCATTCACCACTGCCCGGTCTGCGGCTGCGGCACCCACTGGGAGACTCTCGGCGAGGATTTCGGCAAGATGGGCATCAATGCACGCCTGCTCGACGGTTTCGATGAAAGCGCCGTCGAGGTGAGGAAATTCGACAACGCGGATTAGGTCGTCCGCCGACGTTCGTTTTCCACCAGCGGTATGAAAACTGCCTGTCGGCGAACGCTCCCGTTGTGGCCATTCCAGGTCGGTGTAGGATGACGATATGCGAGAGCGTTTTTGGCATCTGCCGGTAAAACTCGTCCTGCCCGTTTTGGCGGGGCAGTTCGTGGCTGACTGGTTGTGGAGCAAGAATTTGATGGAAGCCGTGCATCGGTTTCCCATGCATGCGATCATGACGCTCGCCATCGTTTTGATCTGGTCGGCGTTTAGAGGTTGGCGATCAGCGAGAGCGCGTTCCACGCCGGACGCTTGAATTCTCGCCGGGGGCGAGGCACCCCCTGCGCGGATGCACAGCGAGACAGACCTGGAAACCGTTCTGCTGGGGCCGGTCCTTGCCGATCGCGAGTGTGGTGACTGCGTCGCGTGCTGCAACGTGCTCACGGTGGATACGCCCGATTTCAAGAAGCCGGCGGGCACGCCGTGCACGCACCTCACGTCGCGCGGGTGCGGTATCCATGCGGTGCGCCCGCACATCTGCCGAACATGGTTCTGCGCCTGGCGAAGGGTTGCGGGCATGTCCGATGAAGCGCGGCCGGACCGGTCGGGCCTGCTTGTGTCGATCAATTTCGAGCAGGCGCCGCGCAACTGCTTCGAAGGCGTCTCGATCAACGTGCGCCTGCTGGCCGGCAGTGAGGCGATAGCGAATGGCATGGCGGCAACCATCCTCGACGCGCTGTGCGATCAGCTGGTCCCCGTCTGGTTCAGCGACGGGTCGAAGAAGATGTTGATGCACCCAGAGAATGAGGTCGCGAGCCTTGTCCTCTCGGGAGAGCCCGCGCCTGCACATCTGCAGAAGGAAGTGGCCGCATGGCGCGAGCGCTACGGCCTTTTCGCGGCAAACGGCTAGGGTCCAAACACCGCGACATGTGAGGGTTATCGACCGAGGAGACCCCGACCACGGCAGACGCCGCCCGCTTCCGGGGAAGCGGACGGCGCACCGCACCGCACGTCAGCGTAGCGAGCGGAAGGTCGCACGCAGCTCCTCGGTGAAGAAACCGGGCTGCTCCCAGGCGGCGAAATGGCCGCCTTTGGGTAGTCGGTTATAATGAACGAGGTTCGGGTAGGCGCGGCGCGCCCAGCTCTCCGGTGCGGTATAGATTTCATCCGGATAGGCGCTGACGCCCATCGGCAACTGCACGCCCTTGGGCGCGAAGAAGGCAAGCTTGCTCTCCCAGTAGAGCCGCGCCGACGAGACCGCGGTATTGGTCAGCCAATAGAGCGTGATATTGTCGAGTATGTCGTCGCGGCTGAGACCCTCGCTCGCGCCATCGAACACGCGGCTGATCAGCGCGCGGCTGCGATCGTCGTGATCGAGCATCCAGGCCGCGAGACCGATCGGCGAATCCGCCAGCGCGTAGAGCGTCTGCGGTCGTCCCGCCATCTCCTGTGCATAGCCGAGACCATGCTGATAGAAGGTCGCCAGCTGATCGAAGGCATAGCGCTCGTCCGCCGAGAGGCCGGCGGGCGCCGGGCCACCCGGCAGCAGCTTGGCGATCTCGTCGGGTACTGTCGCCGGCATGTTGGTGTGGACGCCGATCAGGCCGGCGGGCCGCAACAGCGCCATTTGTTCGGTCACAGCGTTGCCCCAGTCGCCGCCCTGAGCGACGTAACGCGTATAGCCCAGACGCTGCATCAGCACCGCCCAGGCGCGCGCGATCCGGATCGGGTCCCAGCCGGTGCTCGTCGGCTTGCCCGAAAAACCATGGCCCGGGAGCGACGGGATGACGACGTCGAACGCATCGGCCGCGGTGCCGCCATGCGCCGTCGGATCGGTCAGCGGGCCGATGACCTTCATCTGCTCGATGATCGAGCCGGGCCAGCCATGGGTGATGATCACCGGCAGGGCGTTCGGATGGCGCGAGCGCACATGGATGAAGTGGATGTCCAGCCCATCGATATTGGTGATGAAGTTGGGATAAGCGTTCAGCCGCCCCTCCGCCCGCCGCCAGTCATGGTGGTTGGCCCAATAATCGGCGAGCTGCCGCATGGTCGCGAGGTTCACGCCCTGGGTCGCATCGTTCACCGTCTCGCGTTCCGGCCAGTTGGTGGCGCGGATGCGGGCGCGGAGATCGGCCAGCGCCTGATTGGACGCATGGAAGCTGAAGGGGCGGATGGCGGCACCGCTCGCCAGCGCCGCGGGCGAGGCTTCCGCGAAGCTTGCGAAACCAAGGCCGACGGCGCCGACCAACGACGAAGCCAGAAGGCCGCGGCGGTCGATATTCATGCTGGTCATCGTGGTTCTCCCTTGCTGCCGGGGGTGAGATTGTTCGATTCCGGTAACCTCGATCTAGCCAACGACACGGGGGTCCGCCGTTCGCGGCTTGCGGAGACTGTCGCAGGATTGCGGTATTCGACGCGGCTGCGTTAGTTTCGGCAGCCAAACGAGTCGTTCGGACAGGATGGTGGAGGCGACAGGCGATGGGTGCCGTCAGCGCCATACGCATTGCGGAACCGCCGCCCGGCCCATTCGAGGAGATGAGCCGGGTACTCGACCGGCCGCCGATCGCACTGTCCGAACGCCTGAGCGGCGACACGCGGCTGACCGGTCGATGGACGCATGGCGCCCTGCACGACAGTCTCGCCGGGATGCCGGCTCATGTGATCATCGCCCATCACAACGAAGGCACCGAGATCAACCTGCGGACCGGCGAGGGCCTGCGCGTTCGTGCGCAGACCCGGCCGGGAACGATCGTCATCATCCCCGCCGGCCATGACGGGCGCTGGGACATCGACGGCGTCGTCGACGTCAGCCACGTCTATCTGACCCAGGAGCGCCTGCATAAGAGCGCCGAGATGCTCACCAAGGGGCGCGCGGTGGAGTTGCTGGATCGCGTCTGTTTCGATGATCCGCAAATAACGCACATCCTCTCGCTGCTGAGCGACGAACAGGTGACCGGCGACCCATCGACCCGACTGTTCCTGGAGCAGGCGATCGACCTGTTGTGCACGCAATTGGTGCGCGGCCATTCGAGCTTCGGCGCGCTGCCGGATCCGGCGCCGAAGCGGGGGCTGGCCGACTGGCAGATCAGACGGGTCACCACCTATATGCGCAGCATGATGGAGCAGGAGATCGGCCTCGACGAGCTCGCCGCGCTGGTGAGCCTCAGCCGCTTTCACTTCTGCACCGCCTTTCGGCTGGCGACGGGAAAGACGCCGCACCAGTGGTTGACCAACCTGCGCATTACGCGCGCAAAGGAGATGCTGACCGATCCGCTGCTGCCGGTCACCGAGATCGGGCTGTGCGTGGGTTATCAGACGCCCTCGTCCTTTGCGGCGAGCTTTCGCAAACTCGTCGGCGCCACCCCGAGCGAGTTTCGGCGCCGGTTGTAGCAAGTGCGTGAAATCGAATTGTTCGACGCTGGCGTTCGCGTTTATGTCTGGCCCTTCGGGTAAGCAGGGAGGTTCCCATGTTCGATCGCACCGATCCGGATCGCAGGCGTTTCCTGCAGGTGGCGGGGATCGCCGCGGCGGGTGTTTCCCTGACGACGGCCGCGGCGGGCAGGGCCGCTATCGTGAGCGATGCCACACTGGGTCCGATCAAGCAGATCGATGCCGGCGGCCTGAACATCGGTTATGCCGAAGCCGGCCCGGCGAAGGGACGCGCGGTGATCCTGCTGCATGGCTGGCCGTACGACATCCATTGCTATGCCGATGTGGCTCATTTTTTGGCCGCCGCCGGCTATCGGGTGATCGTGCCGTATCTGCGCGGCTTCGGCACGACGCGCTTTCGGTCCGCCGACACGGTCCGCAACGGCCAGCAATCGGTCATCGCGCTGGATGTCGTCGCGCTGATGGATGCGCTCGGCATCGGCTCGGCGATCATCGGCGGCTGCGACTGGGGCGCGCGGACGGCCAATATCGTCGCGGCGCTGTGGCCCGCGCGGTGCAGGGCCATGGTGTCGGTGAGCGGCTATCTGATCGGCAGCCAGGCCGCCAACCGGGCACCCCTGCCGCCCGCGGTCGAGCTGCAATGGTGGTACCAATATTATTTCGCCACGGAGCGCGGGCAGCTGGGCTACGCCGCCCATCGCGATGATTTCGCCAGGCTGATCTGGCGGACGGCGTCACCGCGATGGAATTTCGACGACGCCACCTTCCAGCGGACCGCGCAGGCCTTCGCCAATCCCGATCATGTCGCGATCGTGATCCATAATTATCGCTGGCGGTTGGGCCTCGCGACAGGAGAGCCGGCGTACGACCCGCTCGAAGCGAAGCTGGCGGCCGGCCCCACCATCGCGGTTCCGACCATCACGCTGGAGGGCGATGCCAATGGCGCTCCGCACCCCGAGCCGGCAGCCTATGCGGGTAAATTCACCGGCAAGTACAAGCATCGCCTCATCGAGGGCGGCATCGGGCACAATCTGCCGCAGGAGGCGCCCCGAGCCTTTGCCGATGCCATCATCGAGGTCGATGGCTATTGATCCCGTGCCCCGCGCCAGATGCGGATGCCCAGGCCGGGCGATAATGGTTCGGTGCCATACTCCCGGGCAGCATAAGCCCGCCTGATCAATCACCCCGCCATTTCGATTTGACCCATGGCGCCCGCCTGCGATGAATGCCCCAACCAGCAGGGGAGCCGCCGCCATGTCAGACCTCATCCTCCACGAGTACGCCGCTTCGGGAAATTGCTACAAGATCCGCCTGACCGCGGCGCATCTCGGCATTCCACTGGAGCGGCGCGAATATGACATCATGGCCGGCGAGACGCGCAGCACGCATTTCCTCGACACCGTCAACGCCAATGGCCGCATTCCGGTGCTGCAGGTCGGCGACGATTTCCTGCCCGAAAGCAATGCCGCGGCCTTCTATCTTGCCGACGGGTCGCACCTCGTGCCGCATGACCGGTTCGACCGCGCCGACATGCTGCGCTGGATGTTCTGGGAACAGTATAACCATGAGCCCAATGTCGCGACCTTGCGCTTCTGGTATGGCTGGATCGGCGCCGACCATCTGAGCGACCTCCAGCGGGCGCTGCTGCCGGGCAAGCAGGCGGCAGGCGAGGCGGCGCTGGCGCTGATGGACGAACGGCTGGGGCAGACCGACTGGCTGGTCGGCGGCC